>Ga0247727_10000327_pt1 | contig 115380 bp, 100 predicted proteins | sample WisWelCaveWW1625_FD_202498 | JGI IMG/M metagenome (GOLD analysis project Ga0247727, IMG submission 202498) | Biofilm microbial communities from Wishing Well Cave, Virginia, United States - WW16-25 | ecosystem: Environmental > Aquatic > Deep subsurface > Groundwater > Cave microbial mat...
GGCCTCTTTCAACCGGGTGTACAATCCTTCACTGATGCTCATGGGCGGCTCCTTTGGTTTTCGCTACCCAAATTATGCCTCATCCCGTGAGCATCAGCTTTTCCAAAGTTCTGTCAGTGAATCAGCTATGCTGAGCAGTTTTGCAGGTGACTGTCACCTGAGCTTATCCTAAAATGTCCCTTGTTCTTGCATTAAGTTAGCAAAAAGGTACAAAATCCCGGAAAGGGTTCTTGCCGGGCGCAACATCCAGCGCTCTCGTGAATCAACAAAGAAGGCAGGGAGTTCGATCAAATAAATGATAAGGGCAAAAACAGCACCTGGAATAATCACCATCAATCCCAATAATTGCCAGAACTGTTTTCCGATCGCCATCGAATTCCTCCTCAATTCGCCAATCGAGCAGCGCTTACCAGACCCACATGAACGTTGCGCCAGTTTACCCGATTTCCCCAACCGCGGCAATTAATTGCCCCCGCAACTTCCTTTCTCCCCGTTTCCCCACCATATCACCAGATGCCTCATCCCTGCGAGGCCGGTTTCCGCTTTGTATTCTTGCGCCGCCCGAATTTCCTGTTCAGCAACGGGGAGAGCAGATCCAACAGGTCCATCTTTCCCTTATATCGTTCCAAATTGGGATCCTCGGGGTACGCTTTTTCCCACAACCGATACCAGGAGATGGCTGAGTCGGTTTGAGCATTCTGGATTAGGTAGTCAACCTGGCAACCAACGAGCGCACTGAATTCAGTCACATGCAAATTCTGGTTCTCCATCATTTTGTCCAGGGTCGTTTTTGCCAGTTCAAGATCGTTCGCAAGGAGGGCTTTCCGGGTTACGACGACCTGGCCAAAAAAGTAATCCGGGAATTCACGTGTGAGGCGTTCGAGGACGGCGTCTGATTCGTCGGTCCTGCCCTGAAGCTCAAGCGAGCGGGCAAGGTTGTTGAGGACAGATGGCTGATTGGGGTAAATTTCCAGCAGCTTTCGCAGCAATCCCTCCGCTTTGGCGCCATCGCTGCTCCTGATCGCCTCCGCGGCGAGCTCATACTGGCGCTGGTTGGCTGGCCGAAACGGGGATGGCGCGGCATCATAGTTGATTTGGAATCCAAGCATCATGATTTCTTGCCATTTGCCTTCGAGCCACAATTTAACCATTATTCCCGGTTTGAAATATCCGTGCCGGGAGAGGATTTGGGAGGCCTCCAGCCTGAGGGAGTCAGGCCCAACCTGTGAAAGGGTGAACGCTTCGAGGCCGGCGAGCAGCCGGGGGTGGCCGGACATATCAGCCAGATTCAATGCAAACTTTCGTGCTTCTCTCTCGCCGCTCGAAAGCGCAGATTCCTGCAAATTGGCAAGCTCAGGATAAGCATCTATGAAATCGCAGACAGTTCGCTGAACACCTTCGTCTCCGCCCTTCTTCGTGGCTTGTTCAATTTTTATTATCAGCTTGTCGATGGTTTTTCGGGAGATCCAGTAAACCAGCTGGAAGGCCTGGGGACAGACGCGTTCGTACAGGGGCTTGGCCAATTCGTCGAGGTTGGCGCGGGCCAGCGAAAAGGTCGGATCAATTTTGAGGCATTTATTCCAATGACGGCGGGCCTGGGGAATATCGCTTTTCCGGTAATACGCAATTGCACACTGATGCCACATCATGGCATCATCGTCCATTTCCCCGGTTTTCCTGGCTTGCTCCAGCAGCGAAAGTACACCGTCGTCATCTCCAATAAAACTGAGCGCCTCAATCTTCTTCTTCCAGACATCCCATGCCGGCGCAGTGGAATCCTTCAGCCTGGCGGAAAACTCCTGCGCAGCCTCCTTGGCCCCCATCATAAACAAATAACGCGTTAAGTTTGAAAGTGCGTGAACGTTCTCAGGCTCGAGCGCGAGCACTTTCCTGCCCATCGCAATGGCTTCCGAAATTTCGCCTTCCAACCAAAGAATCTGGCATTGGTTGTTCATAGGCGCAGTGAAATTTGGGAACTCCTTGAGAATGGCTTTCCCCAGGCGTTTGCCCTGCTCGATTTCTCCCAATGCCATGAGTACTTGCATTTCTTCATGCCGGCAGGCAAAGTCCAGGCCATTTTCCAGGGTTAGGCCAAATCCGGAAAGGATACCTTCCAAGCCCCCTTCAAGGAGGGCGATGGTTTTTTGGATATCCGGCATACGCTCATCCAGCGGCCATTTTTTTTGGAACCTGCGGAAAGCAGTTAGGGCCAGCGCCATGCGCTCATTAGCCAGGTAAGCGCCAGCCAGACCCAGGCTGACATCCGCCCGATTGGGAGTCAACTTGTGGAGCTTATACATGGCTGCCAGATACCCGGCTACAAGGTGCAAATCGAGATTGGCGTTCGCCAGCAAGCCTATAACATCTGGATTTCGCGGGTATTTTTCGTCAAGTTCCACAAGCAATTGCAAGGCTTGATCAGCCTTGTTCGCTGAAAGAAGCCGTTCAGCCTGCTCCAAACCTGAGCGAAGCTGCCGGGGCAGGTTAATGGGATCCAGCCGTGTGGGAAAATTCCGTTTTCTCATTGGGATCATCCTTTTTACATGGGATGCCTGATTGATGTCTGCCCAATCTGGGCTCACCCTTACTCTACAACATTTCCCCACCCCTCGCAACTTCCATTCTCCCCCTTTCCCTGATATAAAGACGCTATAAGCTGTAAGCCATGAGCTAAAGCGGTCTGCCATCAATTACCCACTTCACAGTTTAACAACGACAACCTCGCAATTACCAATTACTCATCACTCATCACTCATCACTCATCACGTTTCCCCCATTCACGCCTCCCCATGTACGAATTCCACATCTCCCGCTTCTCCCGCAACAAGTACGAGTTTGACCAGGCCATTTACCAGTTCAACGGGAATGCCATCCTGGCGGATTTCCATGCGGCGCGCACCTTTGCCCACCGGATGAACGGGAAGCGCGACCTGCGCCATTTCCCGGAGCAGGCCGTGCAGGCGGGAGAAGTCAATGCAATGGGGCTGATCGATGAAATCCTGCATGCCATCCTGGCTGAGTACCGCCGGGAGGTCAACCCGCAGGCGATGCGCGCGGCGCTGGCGCATCTCGAAGAGGCATTGGGGGCGGAGGAAATTGCGCGGGCGCTGGATCAATTTGCGGGGCATTTCCCCCCGGTGGCCGTGTACCGCGGTGAGCTTCCCGTCGAAGCGTACCTCTCCGGGGAGACGAATGGGATTCCCCATTGGGAGATCGCCCTTGAGGAGTTAACCCTGCTCTGGCTCTCCAATGTGAACCCCGCACTCGCCAAGTTCAAGGAATTATTCAACGACCACGATCTCCAGAACCAGACCCAGTACGCCGGGATCATCCGCGAACTGCAAGCCTTCTTCGCCAGCGCGCCGCCCATGCCCAACGCGGAGGACGAGGCCGCGACGCGCGGCTCGCTGTTTGATGTCCTGCGCACGCCCGCCCTGCGCCACCCGGATTCCCTGTTTGCCCAGTTGGATTTCCTGCTCGAAAAATTCCCGCAGGTGATGGAGCGCTACCAGCTAAAAATCCTGCGCGGGCTGGACTTGATCCGCGAGGAGACGCGGCCCGTCTTCGGCGGCGGCCCCGGCCCGGCGCGGATCATCGAATTTGGCGCGGCGGCTGGTGGCGCTGGCGCGGCGGCGGAACCGGAAAATTATTCGCCCGATACCGAGTGGATGCCCCAACTCGTCCTGATCGCCAAAAACGCCTACGTCTGGCTCGACCAACTCTCCCGCCAGCACGGGCGCGAGATTCGCCGCCTCGACCAGATCCCCGATGAGGAACTGGATCGCCTGGCGCGGCTGGGTTTCAACGGGCTGTGGCTGATCGGCCTGTGGGAACGCAGCCCCGCCTCGCAGACCATCAAGCACCTGACCGGCAACCCGGAAGCCGTCGCTTCGGCCTATTCCCTCTTTGACTACGCCATAGCCGGCGCGCTCGGCGGGGACCGCGCTTACGAAAACCTGCGCACCCGCGCCGCGGCGCGGGGCATCCGCCTCGCCGCCGACATGGTGCCCAACCACAGCGGCATCTACTCCAAGTGGGTGCTCGAACACCCGGATTGGTTCCTCCACCTCGACCAGCCGCCCTACCCCGCCTACGCCTTCAACGGCCCCGACCTCTCCGAAGACCCATCCGTCAGCATCCACATCGAAGACCATTACTACGAACGCACCGACGCCGCCGTCGTCTTCAAACGCTACGACCACCGCACGGGCCGCACACACTACATCTACCACGGCAACGACGGCACCTCCATGCCCTGGAACGACACCGCCCAGATCAACTACCTCAACGCCGAGGCCCGCGAGGCCGTCATCCAGATGATCCTCGGCGTGGCGCGCAAATTTTCGGTCATCCGCTTTGACGCGGCCATGACCCTCGCCAAAAAGCACATCCAGCGCCTGTGGTACCCCGAACCGGGTTCCGGGGGGGCGATTCCCTCGCGGGCTGACCACGCCCTGACACGGGCGCGCTTCGACACCCTGATCCCCAACGAATTCTGGCGGGAAGTGGTGGACCGCGTCGCCCAGGAGGTCCCCGATACCCTCCTGCTCGCTGAAGCCTTCTGGCTGATGGAAGGCTATTTTGTCCGCACACTCGGGATGCACCGCGTGTACAACAGCGCCTTTATGCACATGCTGCGCGACGAGAAGAACGCCGAATACCGGCAGGTCATCAAAAATACGATCGAGTTCGACCCGGAAATTCTCAAGCGTTACGTCAACTTTATGAGCAACCCGGACGAGGCCACCGCCGTCGAGCAGTTTGGCAAGGGCGGAAAGTATTTTGGCGTGTGCGTGCTCATGTGTACCCTGCCCGGCCTGCCGATGTTTGGGCACGGACAGGTGGAGGGGTTCACGGAAAAGTACGGGATGGAATACCAGCACGCCTACTACAACGAAACGCCCGACGCCGACCTCACCGCCCGCCACCAGCGCGAGCTGGCCCCCATCCTCCAGAAACGTTATCTCTTCGCCGAGGTCGCCAACTTCCTGCTGTATGATTTTGTCACCACGGGCGGCCCGGTCAATGAAGACGTTTTCGCCTATTCCAACCGCCAGGGCGCGGAACGGACGCTCGTCGTCTATCACAACAAATGGGCGGAGACCTGCGGCACGATCCGCACCTCTTCCGCGTATGCCGTCAAAGACGGCGAGACCAGCCGCCTCAAACAGCGCGCCCTCGCTGAAGGCCTTGCCCTCCCGGATGACCCGGGGCAATACGTCATCTTCCGCGAGCACATTTCCGGGCTGGAATACATCCGCTCGTGCGCCGAGGTCCACGCCAACGGCCTCACGCTTGACCTCGGCGCGTTCCAGTACCAGGTCTTTTGGGATTTCCGCGTCGTCCCCGAAAACGAGTGGAGCCACTACCGGCTGATTACCGATTACCTCAACGGCCGCGGCGTTCACCACCTGCAAGCCGTCCAGCAGGAGATCGTCCTCCAGCCCGTCCTCAACCCGTTCCGCACACTGGTCAATGTCGGCTTTTACCGCTGGCTGATGATGGAAGGCCGCGCCGACCCCGCCGCCGTCACCGAGCAGGCCACGGAAAAGCTGGATGTCCTGCTCGCCGCCATTGCTGGCTATGCGCAAATCGAGATGGAGATGACCCACATCCGGGAGGCGATCCTGGCGACGCTGGCAATGGCGCTGGAAATCCCTGAGGGGGAGGTGCCCCTCGAGGGGCACCTCCCCCTGGAGGCCCCGCCTGACCCCGAGGAGGAAACCGATCCGGTTTCATGGGGCATCCTGTTCACCTGGATTTTCGCCCATCCCCTCGGGAAAATCGTTTCCCCGGAAGACTACGCCGCCCGCAGCCGCGCCTGGCTGGACGAATGGCTCTTGGGAAGGGTGATCGCTGAAACGCTGATCGCCCTGGGCGGCACAGATGCCGAGGTTGCGCTCGTGAAAGCCCTGATCGGGCGGCAGACCACCTGGTTCAGCGCAGATGCCGCGGCAACCCTGCGTGACTGGCTGGGCGACGCCGAACTGGCGCAAATCATGGGCGTCAACCGCTACCAGGGCATCCTGTGGTATGACCAGCCCGGACTTGCCCGGCTCGTGGATTGGGCGGGCAGGCTTGGTGCGCTGTGCGGCGAACCTGCAGAACGGCGCGCCCAGTCGGCAGAAATCCTCGCCGCCGACGCAACCGCCGGGTATCAGATGGAGACCCTGCTCTCCTCGCTGGAAACCCAACCGAAGTACAATAGCGCCAATCCCAAAGAATGATATAGTCGATACTTCACGAAACCACAGGTACGACTTCAGTCGTTTCCGCGAACCCAGTTTCAGGAGGCTTTTCCCATGAAAAAATCTACAATTTTGACCTACATCGCGATGATTATTTTCGCGGCCTGCGCCACGGTACCCGACCCCCTGCCCTCCGGCGGAGGCGGCGTGGTGGACCCCGGCGCGGGCGGGGGCGGCGGGGCTTCGGACACCGAACCCTATCCCGTCGTGAACCCAACCGTCGGTACGCTGGGCGTGTACCCCGCTCCTGTCGAGGCCACGGAAGTCCCCGAGGCTTATCCCGCCCCGGAATGTACAACTGCGGAAGCCGCCACGCCCCAGCCGCAGACCTTTACGGCAGCCGATACCACCGTTCTGGCAGGCACGTTCTATCCATCCCGGAATTGCAGCGCCCCCGTGGTCATCCTCTTCCACCAGGCGGGCGGCAGCAAGGCGGACTGGGATGAACTGGCGCTCTGGCTCCAGAACCGCCCCGATGAAATTGGGATGCTCCCCCGCGGCATGATGGCATCCCCGCTCGGCAAACTCGTCGAGTTCTTCCCAGCCATGCCGGACGATCTCTCCTTCGCGGTATTTGCGATTGATTTCCGCGGCCACGGCGAGAGCGCCGGGGACTCTGCGTTTGACCCTGCCGGGTTCCTCCAGGATGCGCAGGCCGCTCTGCTCCACGCCAAAACCCTCCCCAACGTGGACCCCAACCGCATCATCACCATCGGTGCCAGCCTCGGCGCGGACGCCAGCGTGGATGCCTGCGTGACGCTGGACGGGATCATCCTGGCCCCCACCCAAGCCAGCCAGGGTTGCGTGGGCGCGCTTGCCCTCTCGCCCGGTGACTTCCTCGGTGTCAGCTACACCGCCGCCGCCGCCACCCTCGGCATTGACCCGCATGCCGCCACCGTCCACTGTATCGCCAGCGAAGATGACGCCAACGCCCCCGACCTGTGCGGCGCGACCATCGGCGCGCACCACACCAAAACCATCTACCCCGGCGGCGCACACGGCATCGCCCTGCTCGACCCCGAGCTTGTGCCCAACATCGGCGAAGTCATCCTCGATTTCCTGCTCACCAGCCTGGATTTGAAATAAACGGTCAATGCAAAAGAGACAGGGCCATCTGCCCTGTCTCTTTTGTCCCGCATCATCCCATCCCCGGAAGGAACCCGCCATGACCGAACTCCTGCACTCCCCCGGATTTCTCGGAACCAGCGCCAACTTTGCCGCCGACATGACCCTCGTCCTCAGCATCCTGGTGGCGCTCACCTTTACCTTTGGCGCGCTGCTTGCCAAACGCGCCCAGGGCATCGAAAAACGCTACGAAAAAGGCGCCCCGGAACGCGCCCGCGCCAGCAAACTCTTCCGCCAGCACCGCTGGGTGCAGACGAGCGGCGCAATCATCAACATCATCCTCGTCCTCTGGCTCATGATCCTGCCCTACCGCGACTTTGTCGTGCGCGATAGCGGCGGCCCGCGCAACAGCCTGTTCTACATCGTCACCACCATCCACGCCGTCATCGGGGCCTTCGCCTTCATCTTCGGCAACTTCGTCGTCCTGCGCGGCAACAACCTCATGATCCCGGCGCTCAAGTTCAACAACTACAAACCCTACATGCGCATCGCTTATATCGGCTACATCACAACCACCCTGCTGGGCGTCTGGGTCTACCTGACGTGGTTTGTATCCATCTCCAACCCGCCTGTGTTTTGATCAACCACTTTTACCTCTCGCTCGGCTCAAACATCCAGCCCGAACAAAATTTACCGGCGGCTGTCCGGCTGATCTCCCGTTTTGGGGAAATCGTTGCCGCCTCGACCGTCTATGAATCCCGGCCCCTGGGGGGCGCGGCCCAGCCAAATTATCTCAACGCCGCAGTTTGGGTGCGCTCCCCCCTCGCTCCCGAAGCGTTCCAGACCCTCGCCATCGGCACCGTCGAGATGGAATTGGGCCGCGTGCGCACCGCTGACCGTTTTGCCCCGCGCACGATTGATATTGACATCCTGCTCTGCAACGACGAAACTCGTACCATCGGGCACCGCGCCATCCCCCGCGCGGAGATCCTGGCCCATGATTTTGTGGCCGTCCCGCTGGGCGAAATCGCGCCCGATAAGCGGCACCCCGTCACCGGACAAACGCTGGGGGAGATCGCCAGCCAATGGGGGGCGCGCCCCCGGGGGCTGATCCCCCGCCCGGATGTCAGGCTGATCTCCGAGGGTTAGCGACCCCCTCGAACCCCGCGTACCATCAAAAACGCCCCGTCTTTTTACGGGGCGTTTTTGATACCTGGTGCAATTCCAAACAACTTATTCGGATGAGGTGACTGTCACCTTGCTTGAAATTAGCCATTCTGACTGATTACCTTACACTTCTGGATTTGTAAGCCTTGGTGGTCTCGATACGGCGGATGCGCCGGTTGAGTGCGGTTTTTGCGTATCGAAACCAGCGCATCCGCCTACTCGACCAGCGAATTTCTATTTCTGTGAGGTAATCAGCCATTCTGAGCAGTTTTGCAGGTGACTGTCACCTGAGCTTATCCTAAAATGTCCCTTGTTCTTGCGCTAGATTCTGAGGTCAGGCGAAGCCAGGTCAAACAACGTTTGGGCGTATTCCAGAAATTTTTCCGCTCCAGCCGGGTCGCCCGCCACTGAGTCGTATTCCAGCACACTGCCCTGCCAGCCGTTGTTAAACCAGCGTGCGCCATGCACGAGGGTGTGCTTTTTCAGGCGCTGGTCATCGAAGGGGTAGGGGTTGGAGTAGAAGTATGGCGCCGGGTGGTAACGCTCGCCGGGCGAGAAGCCGAGGCTGATTTGCGCCGGATAGTTGACCGGGTGGCCGCGCTCATCCGGAAAGCTCAGCGTTTTCCCGAACCATTCAAAGGCGATGTCAAACCCGTGCGGCCAGAGTTGCACCGGGCCGCGCTCACCTGTCAGCGAGGAGCGCCGCGTTTCCAGCAGGGAATCAATCGCCGAGATGGCGGCAAACCAGGCCGCGGCGTGTGCCGGGTTGTAGCGGCGCGGTTGGTCGTCGGCGTACTTTTCGAGGGGATAGTCCCCGGTCAGCCCGTAATCGGCCACTGCCGCGAACACGTTCGCCGCCAGTTGGGTGGCGCTCAGGCCAGCGTCCATCGGCCAGGCGTGCTGCCGGGTACCGCCGGTCAGCAGTTCCACCTCATGGCTGCCGAGGTCCATGCGCAGGCGGAACGCGCCCCCGCCCGGCAACGGCATCGCCTGGGACAGGTAGCCATCCCCATCCAGCCTCAGGCTGACGTGCCACCAATGAGGCTGGGTCGGTGCATGGAGGCGGGCGACTACGCCGATCACCCGGCTGTACAGGTGCAGGGTCTCATTGGTGGCATCCCAATTTTCAGGCAACGGCAAGATTTTCATTTGCATCAATTTTCCTCCAGCATCCATACCAATTTCCGGGGGCTTGGGTGGTCCAGCCTTCAGCTGTGCTATTGTACACGAGCGATGATCCCCCGTTAATCCGAGGGTAAACAAAGCATGTTAGACTAGCCTCCCAGAGGCTGAGATGACCCTTAAAGTGCTGTTGGTGGACGATGACCGCAAGACGGTTGAACTGGTAAAACTTTACCTGGAAAATGAGGGGTATGACGTGCTGCCCGCCTATGACGGACACCGTGCCATTCACCTTGCCCGCGAACAACAGCCTGACCTGGTCGTCCTTGACCTGATGCTGCCCAAGCTCGACGGCATGGACATTTGCCGCATGTTGCGGGCCGAGTCGCGCATCCCCATCATCATGCTGACCGCCCGCACGACGGAAGAGGACAAATTGCTCGGCCTCAACCTGGGGGCGGATGACTACATCACCAAACCCTTCAGCCCGCGCGAGGTGCTCGCCCGTGTCAAGGCGGTCTTGCGCCGGGCTGGGGCTGGGGAAAACCCGGCCGCGAGCAAGATCATCGAATTTGGGAAACTCTCGGTTGATCTGGTAAAACACGAGGCGCGGCTGGATCAGGAAATGGTGCACCTGACCCCCAAAGAGTTCCGCCTCCTCGAAATTTTCGCCAACAACCCCGGCAAGGCCTTCTCCCGCACCGAGTTGCTCGCACTGGCCTTCGGCCCGGATTATGCCGGGCTGGAGCGCACGGTGGATGTCCACATTATGAACCTGCGCAAAAAAATCGAGAAGCCCGACGAACAGCCCGCGGTCGAGATTCAAACGGTTTATGGGATTGGCTATCGCCTGATTGAGGGCCGGGATGTTCCATAGCCTCCGGTTGCGGCTGCTGTTGGGCCTGAGCGTTGGCGTCGTCATGATCGTCGCCCTGCTGGGCTATTTTTTCAGCCAGGCGACCACGAGCGAGTTCCAGCGCTTTGCCGAGCGGGATTTCCTGGATTACGAGCGGCTGGTCAATCCGTACATCCTCCTCAAACTCGAAAACTTTATGCGCTTCACGCGCGTCGATTGCGACCAATCATTGGAAAAGTGGCTGGAATGCCAGGCAGATCCTGTGCCTTATACAACTGAAGCCCTAACGGAATTCCAGGCGCTCGTGACCGAGCTGGCCAGTATCACCGGCACCCGTATTGTCGTCGGGGACAGCAATGAACGCGTCATCGCCAATTCCGAATGGGGCGGCGGCGAACAGGCGATCGGCGAACTCGATTTACAAAACGCGTCGGGAGTCTACGTCGTCGAGGGCAACTCCTTCCTCGTCTATATTGATCTGACCGAAGAATCCGGGATCAGCGCCAGCCAGAACTCCTTCATCCGCTCGGTCAACCGGGCGTTGGCCATTGCAGTGGGGTCCGCCGGGGTTGCCGCCATCCTGCTGACGATCATGCTCTCACGGCGCATCCTGCGCCCGGTGGATGCCCTGACAAAGGCGGCGCGCAGCCTCGGCAGCGGCGACCTCTCACAGCGGGTCCCGATTAATTCTCAGGACGAAATCGGCGAGCTGGCTTCCGCCTTCAACACAATGGCGGACGACCTCTCCCGGCAGGAGGAGCTGCGGCGGCACATGGTTTCCGACGTGGCCCACGAATTGCGCACCCCGCTTTCCAACGTGCAGGGCTTCCTGGAGGCCATCCAGGATGGGCTGGCTGAGGCCAACCCGGATATCATCGATTCGCTTCATGAGGAAGTCCTGCTCCTCTCCCGCCTTGTGGACGATCTGCAAGACCTGGCCCTCGCCGAAGCCGGCCAATTGCACCTGAAGCCGCGCGCCATCAAAATCCACGAAATCGTGGAGCGCATCGTCCAGACCGTCCAGCCAAAGCTCAGGAGCAAGAGCATCCAGATCAACAATGAGGTCGGCGGCACGCTGCCCCCGCTCACCGCCGACCCTGAACGGGTGGCCCAGGTGTTGCGCAACCTGATCAATAACGCAGTGGTACACACCCCCGAAGGCGGCCGCGTACGCATTTTTGCAGAAATGCAGGCGGGCTGTGTCGAGATCGGGATTGAGGACAACGGGGAGGGGATTGCCCCCGAGCACCTGTCCAACGTCTTTGAGCGGTTTTACCGGGTGGACGCCTCCCGCACCCGATCCACCGGGGGCGCCGGGCTGGGTCTGGCGATTGTCAAGCAATTGGTGCAGGCACATGGGGGCGAGGTCAGGGTGGACTCCGTTTTAGGGGCTGGCTCCACCTTCCGCTTTTCCCTCCCGATTTGATTCGGGTGTGTTTCATTTCAGTTGAAGCGCAGATTGAGTAGGGCGACATGTTTTCGTCGCCCGTATCGAAATCAAGCCGTGGAGGCGCGCACCCCGGCATTTCCTGGTTTCGATACGCCGGAAAAGGCCCGGCTACTCAACCAGCGCGCACCCCGTTGATTTCCCCCGTTCAAACTACCGACGCTCCAAAGTCATCCTGATCCCGGCTTTGGGGGCCAGCGAGATTTGCGGGGAGGCGACCACCCGTTGGTCCGCCACCCCCTGCAGGCGAAACTTTTGCGCGATGGCCGCGATGATCAACTGCATCTCCATCATTGAGAGGTGGCTCCCCAGGCAATTACGCGGCCCCGCGCCAAAGGGCAGGTAACTCAATCTTAGCCGCCCGGATTCGGCGGAAGCGGCAAAGCGGGACGGGTCGAATTTTTCGGGGTCAGGCCACCACTCAGGGCTGTGCTGGATGGCGTGGACGTTGAGGATGAGCCGCGCCCCTTTGGGGATACGATGCCCCTCGAGAAAGTCGTCCGCCAGCGCTTTGCGGCCCAGGATCCAGGCGGGGGGATAGATTCTCAGGGTCTCCTGAATCATCCCGGCCAGCGGTTCAAGTTGCGCAAGATCAGCATATTCCGGTTGGCGGCCCAATCCATCCACCATGCTGTGCAATTCAGCCTCAACGTGCCGATTCTGATCGAGCAGGTGCCAGAACCACGCCAGCGGCTTTTCCGTCGTCTCCGAGCCGGCGAAAATCAGGGTGATCATCTCGTCCAGGATTTGCCCGGCAGTCATGCGCTCCCCCGTGACGCGGTCGGGCGCGTGGAGGAGGGCATCGAGCAGGTCGTCCCTCCGCTCACCCGACTGCTGCCGCCCGGTGATGATTTTGGCGACGTCCTCCCGCAGCAGCAGGCTTTCGCGCACCATGTCAAAGCTCCCGAATTTCATCCACTTCCCCCGGCTGAGCAGGATCAGCGGGCCGAAGCGGGCATAATTGGCGCGCATGTGGCGGATGCGCCCGGAAAGTGAGTCGTCGCCGAAGAGCAGGCGGCAATTGGTTTCACGGGCCAGTTCCACCATTTCGGCGGCCATGTCAATGACCGTGCCACTCTGCTCATAAACCTCCCAGCGGCGGAGCAACGCGCTCGCCGCTTCCGTGATTATCCCGGCAAGCGGGGCCACTCGTTCCGGGCGAAAGACGGGTTGCATCGTCCGCCGCTGTTTGCGCCAGGCCTCGCCCTCGGCCACCAGCAGGCCGTGCCCCAGCAATTGCGGGAAAGCGTAGTCGTGAAGCCAACTGGTTTTGCTGTAATTGCGATGATTGTTTTGCAGGATGTGCGCCACAAAACGCGGCTCCGTCACGAGATAAACGCCCTGCTGCGCCCCCAGCCCCAGCCGGACCAGCCCGCCATATCTGGAGCGGATTTTCTGCGAGACGCCCACCGGGTCGCGGATAATTTCCGGGAGCAGGCGGATGAGGGAAAACGGCGAAGGCGCGGGAGTGGGGATCGTCTGGAACATGGGAACCTGGCAGGTGGAAAGTCGGGCGATTATAAGGCAGTTTTCCGGGCCGGGAAATCATGCCTGTTGTAGCGGATTATAATTTCCGGCATGGACTCACCAATGGACACCTTGATCATGCCCACCACCCCCGAAATCTGGGAGGCGCTGGAGACTGTGGTGGATCCGGAAATCCCGGTGGTTTCCCTCGTTGAAATGGGGATTATTCGCAGCGTGCAAATTGTCGGGCAGGCGGTAAACATCGCCATCACGCCGACCTTTTCGGGCTGCCCCGCCTTGCACGTGATGCAAGCAGACATCCGGAAGAAAATCAAATCGTTGGGGGTTCCAGAGGTTACCGTAACCGTGGTTTGGTCGCCGCCCTGGAGCACGGACCGCATCCTGGAAAGCGGCCGGCAAAAGTTGAAGGCGTTCGGGCTGGCCCCGCCAAAATTGCACGGAGGCAACGTCAGCCTCGTGTTGTTCGATCCGGTGGCCTGCCCCTATTGCGACTCCGAAAACACCGCGCTCCGCAATGCCTGGGGCAGCACCCCTTGCCGCATGATCCATTATTGCAACCAGTGTTCCCAACCCTTCGAGCAATTTAAGCCTTTGTAACCGCCAGGGCGCCGCAAGCAGAGCGCGTGCTGGTACAATCGCGCCCTACCGCTCCCCCAAAAGGACTATCCACTTTGGTACCCTTGCAAATCATTGCCCCGTTGATCATCGCCGCGATCATCCCGTTTGTGCTGGCGGTGATCGCATGGCAGCGCCGCCGATCACCCGGCGCTTACGCCTTTATGAGCCTGATGCTCGCCGTGGCTTTCTGGACGCTGGCCTACGTGGGGGAAGTGACCGCGCCCACCCTCGAACAAAAATTACTCTGGCTGAATATCGAGTTCATCGGGATCACCGCCGTCCCCACCACATGGGTCGCACTGGCCTCCCGGATCACGGGGCAGGACCGCTGGATCAACCGCCGCAACCTGACCTTGCTGGCCGCGGCAGGGTTCTTCTTCCTCATGGTGACGTGGACGAACGATTACCACCACCTCTTTCGCGTCGGAAACACGCTGGATACGACCTTTGGCTACCCGCTGCTGATCTCCGAATACGCGATCGGTTTTTGGGTGTTTGCCATTTACATGTACACCTTGCTGGCGCTCGGCGCGGTCACGCTTGTGCGGGCAATGGCGCGCGCGCCGCGCCTCTACCGCGGGCAGGCCATTGCGCTGATCACCGGGGCCGCGGCCCCCTGGGTGGGCAATATCCTTTTTATCTCCGGGATGAACCCGCTCCCCGGGATCGATCTGACCCCTTTTGGCTTTGGCGTCACCGGGCTGGCCTTCGGGTGGGCGCTCACGCGTTACCAATTGCTTGATCTCGTCCCGGTGGCGCGGGATTCCATTTTCGAGAATATGACGGATGGCGTGCTCGTACTTGACCCGCGCAGCCGTGTCATTGAAATCAACCCGGCGGCGCAAAGCATGATGGGCGTGGCGGGGGTGGACGCCATTGGCCTCAGCCCGCGCGATTTCCTGCCCGGCCAGATGGAACTGATCGAACGGTTTTCCAGCGTGACGGAAACGCAGACGGAGGTCGAGGTGCCGATCAACGGAGATACGCGTTATTTTGACCTGCGGATTAACCCGATCAAGATGAGCCAGGAAGGCCGGGCGCGGTTGATTGTTTTCCGGGACATCACGACGCAAAAAAAGACCGAGCACGAACTCCGCAACCAGAAACAGCTTTTTGAAAACCTGGTGGCGATCGCCCGCGCGACCACCGAAACGCCCTCGCTGGAGGCTACGTTCAAGAATATCCTGTCGGTGGCCGCCGCCCTGACCGGCGCACAGGTGGGCAGTCTGTTCCTGCTGGATGGCCGCGGTAACGTCACCAACAGCTTTCTCGCCCGCGGCGATGTGCCCGCGGAAATCAGGAAGCCGCTGCTGACGCAGGTCATGGACCTGGGCCTGGCGGGCTGGGCGGTCAAACACGACCGGACGGCGATTATTGCGGATACCCATGAAGACACCCGCTGGGTGGAAGTCCCCGACCATCCGCACCCCGTCCGGGCGGCGTTGGCCGTGCCGATCACCAGCGGCTCCAGCGCGCTGGGTGTGCTGACGTTGGAACATGACACACCCGGCCACTTCACGCTGGAGCATGCCAGCCTGCTGGAGGCCGCCGCCAACCAGATGGCGCTCGCCCTGCGCAACGCCGAAATCCACGATGAGCAGGAAAATGTCAACCGGCGGCAGGTGATCCTTTATAAAGTGCTCCGCACGATCAGCGGGCACCTCGACCCGGAAACAGTCTTGCAGGTGGCGCTGAACGCTTTTCTCGCCGAGACACGCGTTCCCGGCCTCGCCATCCTGCTCCCCTCCAGCGATGGGAAGGAACTGGTCATCAAAGCCGCCTCAGGGAAGCTGGCAGAATTGCGGGAGTCCCGCATCCCCTCGGACAAAGGTATTTCGGGCCGGGTATTCCGCTCGGGCCGCACCGAAAATATTGCGGACACATCCATTGACCCTGACTTTATCGCCAGCAATCCCAACCTCAAGAGCGAACTGTCGATCCCTCTGCTCTCCGGCCGAAAGATAACCGGCATCCTCAGCCTCCAGAGTGACCAGCCCTCCGCCTTTGAACAGGAAGACATCCTGCTCGCAGAATCCATCGCTGACGCCATCTCGCTGGCCCTGCTCAACGCTCTGCTGTATGCGGAAACGCAAAAGCGCCTGCGGGAGCAGACCATCCTGCGCCGCGCCGGGGAACTCATCTCCTCATCCATTGACCTGAAAAAGGTGCTGGAAACAATCGGTGAACAGATGGCTTTTGCGGTGGATGCGACCAGCGCATACATCCTGAGTTACGACGCCACGCGCAACCTCTCCACGGTCGTCGCCGAGTACATTAGCCCGGTGGCCAATCCAGAGGAACGCAAACCCGAGCGCCAATTTGAATACAAGGAAACGAACCATAATTTTATTGAGCAGATGCTGGCGGATCAGATCGTGGTTTCCAATTCCAATGACGCCGACCTGGACAAGGAGGAGATTAGTGACATCGAGACGTATGGGGTGAAAACCCTGTTATACGTCCCATTCCAGGTGCGCGGCGTGCTCGCCGGGTACGCGGAGTTGTGGGAAACGCGCCGGGCGCGCGATTATTCCGAGGACGAAATCGCATTGTGCCGCGCCATCGCCCAACAGGCGGCCATCGCCCTGCAACGCGCCCGCCTCTTTGAAGACATCCAGCACGCCCGCAGGGAGGCCGAGACCGCCAATAAAACCAAGACGGAATTTATCACCGTTGTCGCCCACGAACTCAAAGGCCCGATGACCACCATCAAGGGGTTCGCCGAAATGCTGACAGTAGGCTCCCTGGGCGCCATCAATGATGCCCAGCAAAATTTCCTCGGCATCATCCAGGATACCGTTGACCGGATGACCGTCCTCGTCTCCGACCTCACCGACATCTCCCGGATTGAAGCGGGCAACCTGACGATCAAACTCAGGGAATTGGACCTCTATCCGGTCCTCTCCGATCTGGAGATTTCGTCCGCGAACATGCTGGCCTCGAAGAACCAGACACTCACAATGAACATTGAAGCCGGATTGCCTGCCATCGTCGCTGACCCCAACCGGCTGGTGCAAATCCTGACGAACCTGGTAAGCAATGCCCATAAATACACACCCGCCGGGGGCGATATCAACATCGAGGCGCGCCCCTTTGAGAACGGTCGGAATTATGTGGAGATTGCGCTCCAGGACAACGGGATCGGGATCAGCCTGGATGATCAGCAAAAGCTGTTCGGCAAATTCTTCCGGTCACAGGATGAGCTGGCGCGCGAGGCCGCGGGCACCGGGCTGGGCCTGAACATCACCCGGCATCTCGTTGAATTACAGGGCGGGAAAATCTGGTGCAAGAGCCAGCTCCGACAGGGAACGACTTTTTATTTCACCATACCGGCGGCGGCCAAATCCACGTGACCTCATCCCCGCCACTCACCCGCTGGCAAATCTGGCGGATGGCCGCCCGCCCCAAAACACTCCCCGCCGCCGCCGCCCCCGTCATCGTGGGGACGGCGCTGGCATTTCGGGATGGTGTTTTCCGGCCTGGCCCGGCGCTGGCCGCCCTGCTCGGCGCGCTCCTGATCCAGATCGGGACCAACCTCGCCAACGACTATTTTGATTTTCGCAAGGGTGCGGATACCGAAGAACGCCTCGGCCCGGTGCGGGTGACACAGGCGGGCCTGCTCACGCCGGAGGAGGTGGCCCGCGGGATGTGGATCGCCTTCAGGCTGGCAACCCTGGCGGGCGTGTACCTCATTTCGGTTGCAGGCTGGGGAGTCGTCTGGATCGGTGTTTTTTCCATTTTGGCCGGGATCGCTTACACCGGAGGGCCATTCCCCCTGGGGTATCATGGCTTCGGGGAAATCGCCGTCTTCATCTTTTTCGGGCTGGTGGCCGTGAACGGGACATACTACGTTCAAGGGGGGACGCTGACCCTGGGGGGGGTCTGGGCCTCGCTTTCCATCGGCCTGCTCGCCAGCGCCATCCTGGTCGTCAACAACCTGCGCGACATTGTGACGGATGCCAAGGCGGGCAAACGCACCCTGGCCGTCCGGCTGGGGGAAACGCGGACACGCATCGAATATGATGTCCTGTGCGGAGCGGCCTACGCCGTGCCCGTGCTGATGTGGGCGCTGAAGCTGACCTCGCCGTGGGTCATGCTGGCGTGGCTGTCCGGTTACCGGCTGTTCCCCCTGCTCAAGACGATTTACACGCAAAAGGGCCGCACCCTGAATGCCGTGCTGGCGGGTACGGGGCGGCTGGAACTTGAATTTGCGATTTTGTTTGCAGTGGGATTGTTACTGTAGGGGGACGGCTTGCCCGTCCCCACCATCTACATCCATGCCCACCCTCTACGTCCGCCCATAAACCGGGATAACCGCCCCACTCACATCCCGCGCCCCATCCGATGCCAGGAACAGAATGACCTCAGCCAGCGACTCCGGCTGAACCCAGCGCGCGGTGTCCGCATCCGACATGCTGGCGCGGTTTTGGGGGGTATCGAGGGTGCCGGGGATCACGCAATTCACCGTGATGCCATCTTCCCGCAATTCCGCGGACATGCTTTCCACCAGCCGGATGACCGCCGCCTTGGAGGCGCTGTACGCCGCCGAGTTTTTTGCCCCCTGCAAACCGGGCCGCGCGCCGACACCGATGATCCGCCCGTTCCCCGCTTTCAGCATTGCCGGGATGGCCGCGTGGCAGACATTCCAGAACGTCCTCGCATTCAAGTTCATCTGCGCTTCAAAGGTATCCCAGGGGGTCTCATGCAATGGGGTCCCCGCCCGGAACCCGCCTACCAGGCTGATTAGCACATCAATCCGCCCAAATTTCTCAACCACGCGGCTCACCGTTTCCTGCACGGCTTCGGCGTTGGTCATATCGGCGCAGGGGGCCAGCAGGTGGTTGGCTGAGTCGGCCGCGTCCGGGTAATTTTTGCGCAGATTGTCCTCGGTGCGATCCATAAGGGCGACGTGCGCTTCGGTCGCCAGAAAGGCGCGCGCGACAGCCTCGCCCAGGTTTCCGCCGGCACCGGCAACAATAACGACTTTATTAGTAAATTTGTCCATTAGAACCTCGCAAGGGATGCAGTGTTTTGGATTTTCGCTTGGCGTGTCCTTCGACTACGGGTTTCGACACTCAACCCGCCCGCTCAGGATGATGGTTGTTGCGCTGGACTGATTTTACCAGCCTCATCCAGCAGGCAATGTGATCCTGACCACCGTCCCGCCACCTACGCGCGCACCGCTCTCCCACCGCCCCCCTACTACCGCCAGCAGCGTCCCATGCAGGGCCATCCCTGAACCGGGTTGGTTTTCGGGAGGGAGGCCCAGCCCATTATCTTCAATCGCAATCCATAATTCGTCGCCACTTTCCGCGGAAATGGTCAGGTGCAGGGGAGTTTCACCGCGGGCGTGGCGGGCGGCGTTGCGCATGGCCTCGCGGGCGGCATGGAAAGCGACTTCCGCCGAAAGCGCGGGCAAGCGGCGGGCGGCCTCCTCAACTTCCGGGGCAACCTGCCAGTCCACGGAGTCAAACGCGCCCGCCAGTTCCCCCTCTGCCACCAGCCGGAGCGCGGCCAACATGCCGGTGCGCGCAAACTCCGGGGCGGTGGCGGCGGGCATCTCCCGCAAGAGGTCAGCGATCTGGCGGTGGAGTTCGGCCAGCGGCTGGGCGGCTTCCGTACCCGGCGGGAGGGACAGGAGCACGGTATGGAGTTGCGGCAGGATGTCGTCGTGGAGGGCGCGGCGGGTGCGGCGGTCGGCGACTTGCGTGGCGGCGAGGCGCTGGCGCTGGAGGTCCACCAGCCGCCGGGCGAGTTCGGCGCTGGCGGCGGTATCGAGCAGGCGCTCGGCGGCGGCGCGGGCCACTTCCAACTCTTCGAGGGCGTACAGCCCGCCATCCTGCTTGTCACCGAGCAGGAGGAGGCCGCCCTTGAGCCGCACCGCCCAAACGGCTCCGGCATGAAGCGGCGGGTCAATGCGGCAGAACCAGTCGTCCGGGAAAAATGGAGGGATGAGATCAAGGGAGGGGGAAACCGCCCCCTCTGGAAAGGCGGAGGCACCCGCTAATTGGGCAAGCGGGCCAGTGGGGATCAGGTAGCCCAAATTGGCCCCCAGGATTTCTTCACATAAGGCGGAAAAAGCAGGTGTGCCGGGTTCACGGGGCTTGCCCTGAGCCTGGTCGAAGGGGGACGCGTTAACCATTTGGTTGTACACGCCCTGGGAGGCGACGAAGGGCGCAAGTTGGGCCAGCAGGCGTTCGCGCTCCTGGAAGCTGCGCCAGAGGAGGAGGGCGAAGAAGAGGGTCATGAGCAGGGCGGTGGTCAGCAGCCCGTAGATGGGGTGCAAATCGAGGGCGAGCGCGGCCCCGGTGGCGATCCCGTACCCGGCGGCGAGGATGATGACGCGCCGCCAGCCGCGCGCCAGCCCGCGCCGCGGGAGGATGGCCCCGGAGAAAACCTCGTAGGCCACGACTGCCTGCCCGACAAAGAGGATGGCGGCAGACACGAGGGCGGAGATGGTCAGGTCGGCCCAGGCGACCAGCCCTTCGAGCGCGGGGCGCAGGCCGGCGGTGCGCGCCTGGAGGACGACGTAGAAAATGAGCGCGGTGACGAGCAGGCTGATCGTGAGCAAACTGATTGAAGCGGCGACCAGCCACGGGCGGGCGCGGCGGCGGGCATCCTGGCCGATGGCGGGGGCGGGCGCAGGCGTTTGCAGGTTGATCACGGACAGGCCGATGCACAGAAGGATGTACAGGGGCAGGGCGATGATGATGACGGGGACGCCCGCGATGCTGAGCGGGTTGAAGAGGTTGAGCAGGGCCAATTGGCCGAATGATGGGAGCGGGTCGGCGAAGAGGAGGAGGATGACGAGCAGGGCGGCGAAAGCGAGTGTTGCCGCCAGCCCGATGCGCCGCGTGGGCGAGGAGGTCTGTCCCGATTCCCAGTAGCCGGTGAACCAGAGCGTGGCGACGTTCCACGAGAGCGGGAGGAGGATCAGGGGCGGCCAGCCAAACCGCCACCAGAATTCGACATCAGCGTCAAAGACGTTGCGGCCCATCCCCAGGATGGCGGTGTGGCTGACGAAGAAAATGGCCCCGGCCAGCAAACCGCCGCCCACCAGCCACACCCCCCAAGCGCGCCGCGCCGCATTCAGCAGGATCGTGACGGCCAGCCAGAAGAGGGTGATTGTATTAAACAGCGAAACGGAGAGGAGCGCCCAATCGAGGAGGGGGACGGAGGTCATATCGGAAGACGTGTAATTGGTAATTGGAGATTGGAGATAAGTAGGGAGTAATAAGTGATAAGTGATCTTGATGAGTGATGAATTACCAATTACTTTTCACTCATTACTTTTCACTCATTACTTTTCACTCATTACTTTTCACTCATTACTTTTCACTCATTACTTCCGATCCACATTCCCCGTTTCATCCCACGTGATCAACCGCCCTTCGCGCGCGATGATGGCGGCGCGGGTGCGGGCGATCTTCTCGTCCGTGGTCGAGTCGCCGAGACCCCAGGCGGCGTAGATTTGCCCGTTGACGCGGCTGATCGTGCGTTTGTCGCGGAAACCCATGCGGGCGGCGATCTGCTCGTTGGTCAGGCCATCTGCCAGCAAGCGTGCCACTTGCTGCTCGTTCGGCTCAAGCAGGGCCATCGGGTCATGCTCGTCCTTCAAGCGCACCTCGTGGACGCGGGCCTCCACCTCAGGATCAATGAAACTCCTCCCGGAAACGGCATCCCGGATGAGCGGGACGATCATCTCCGGGAGCAGGAAATTGGATTTGCGGACATAGGCATAGTGGGACAGGATGCCCGCCTGCCGGAAGGCCCGGAAATAGGCGTCATCATCCTGGATGGAATAGAAGACGATGGGCATGCGGGGAAATTCCCGGCGAATGGCGACCCCCGTTTCGATGCCGTTCATTTTTCCCGCCAATTGAACATCCATCAGGATGGCCTGTGGCACGCCCGCCGGGGAGGCCGAGGCTTGCTGGAAAAAGGTGATGGCATCTTCCCCGGACGCGCAAGCGTGGACGACTTGCACCTGCCCGGTTGCCTCCAACCCCTTTTTGAGGGCGGGGCGCAAGCCGGGGTTATCTTCAACGAGGAGGAGGGAGAACATCATCGGGGCAACTTGCTGGCGAGTGATCTGTCATTCCGACCAGAGGGAGGAATCCCTGCACAGCTACTCATAAATGCTGCTATTTAGGGATTCTTCGTTCCTCTCAGAATGACAAGAATTATTTGAGGGCTAAATATATCTTCGATTACCGGAAGAGGAGCGGGATGGCGATGATGACGAACAATCCCCAAACCAGGTACACCACACTGCCCAGGCTGAAGGTTTTGTGCAGGGCCGCGGCCCATTGCGCCTGCCCCCGTTTGAATTGGAGCGCGAGCAGGGTGATCAGGATACCCAGGTTGGCGATATTCCAGCCAATGACAATGGCCCGGTTCATCGTCAGGATGCCTGCATCATAGGTGCGGAAGAGAATGGCTGTCAGGGCGTGCAGGCTGATGATGATCGCCAGCGAAGCAACCGCCATGATTCCCCGCCGCATCCACGCGCGCAGTTGCCGGGGGATGTCCTCCTCGTGGAGCGGCGTGGCCCCCATGAGCAGCCCGATCACGGCAAACAGCATCCCGTTATTGAGGATCAGCACTTCCCGGTTTTCGATGGGAGCGCGGAAATTAAAGGGGGTGAAGGCCACGTAAATTACGAGGACAACAAAAGTCAACGGGAGCAGTAGTCTGACCAGTGTGGGCATCAACCGGCTCACGCCCTGCCCAAAGGATTGCGCCAGCGGCCCCAGGGCGGGATCGTACACGGCGGCTACCACGATCACGACCAGCGCGCCCGCGCCTCCGGCAAAGATCAGGCGCAGGATGATTTCCGGGATATCGATCCCCAGTGCGCTAAACATGCCAATCGAAATCGAGGCAAAAATACCGCCCGCGATGGCAAACAGCCCACCCGTGACCAACACCTCAAACGATTTCAGAATGAACGCAAACCGCGCTTGCCCGCCCGCGCGCCTCCCCAGCACACTCATCCCCACACCAATCCAGGCCAGCAGGGCAATATGGGGGATCGCCATCGTCAAGTACGATTCTTGTAAAAACACACGCTGAATGGGCGAGATTAAGTTTGCATAGACCGGGAACGCCAGCAGGCCCAGCCCGATCAGGAGGGATGGGAGTACAGCCCGTTTTCCGGCAATCACCAGGAAGGCCATCATCGCAATCGCCGCGATAGGCGCACCGTAGAGCGCCAAAACGGGGACTTGTTCCAGGACAAGGAAATCGAAATCCGAGAGCCACCAAAAGATGAGACCCGTAATCACCGCAACCGGGATGGCAACCAGCCAATGGGTGTCCCTGCCCGATTTTTCAACCTCCGGCGTCTCCCTCAGTCGGTAATACCACGCCGCCAGCAACAGGTTATCCGGCGCGGACTCGTAAGCGGCCAGCAGTGCCGTACGAAATGCGCTTCCGGCTTGTTCACGTTGTGCGGCCTGATACAACGTTTCCAAGCCTTCAGCGTTTGTCTCGTTCTCGTGGATGGTAATCTGGTATTCCATGATCTTCCTCGTCAAATGGGTTTCATCCTGAGCGGAACCTGACCTGTTCAGGTGCAGTCGAAGGACGGATGAAAGGGCGCTTCGACTACGTGCGGACGGTGCTTGCCCTGTATTAGTCAAAGGGGGCTGTCCGCACTCCGCTCAGTATGATAATTTTTTATCATCCTGAGCGGAACCTGACCTGTTTTAGTCAGGTGCAGTCGAAGGACGGATGAAAGGGCACTTCGACTGCGTGCGGACGGTGCTTGCCCTGTGTTAGTCAAAGGGGGCTGTCCGCACTCCGCTCAGCGTGATAATTTTTCATCCTGAACGTTTAATACACCCTGGCTTGAATTATCTTCCACACCGCCAAATTGTCAAACACTCAGGTGCGCAACTTCCCGGTCTCAGGACATGGGGCAACGGCGGCCTTTCCATTACGATCGGCGCATGGAACAAACCCCATTGGCATTTCGCGAACAACTCAACCGCATGGCCGCCCAGCGCGCCGATCCTGAATATGGGTTCTTTGGCCCGCAGACCCTCGTCTGGGACGTCAACCGGGAGCGGATCAACTATCTGGGCGGGCTGCGCGCCATCCTGATGCAACTGGCGCATCCCGCCGTGGCGCGCGGGGTGGCCGCACACAGCAATTTCAAGCGCGACCCGTTGGGGCGGTTTATGCGGACGATGTCCGTGGTGCAGGATATCCTGTTTGGCCCGGCAGATTTGGCCGTGCAGGCGGCGACGCGGGTATACGCGCTGCACACCCGCGTGCGCGGCGAGGGCTACCACGCCCTTGATCCCGATCTTCTCCTCTGGGTGTACGCCACCCTGATCGACTCCCTGATCTTCATCCACGATGAAATCCTCCCGCCGCTGGGCGATCCCGGCTGGGCGCGGCTTTATGAGGAGGGCCGTTCTTTTGCCCATTTATTCGGCGTCCCGGACGAGACCCTGCCCGCCAGCCTCGATGATTTCCGCAAATACGTTTCCGGAATGGTGGCGTCGCTGGAGGTGACTGCGTCGGCGCGGGAAATGGCGCGCGCCGTCATCCGCTCGCCGCACCCGATTTTTGGGGTCAGTAACACCATCCTCGCCGCGGGGACGCTGCCGCCCCGGTTGCGGGAGGCTTTTGGTTTGCCGTGGAATTTGCCGGTGCGGGCCGGTTATGCGGCGGGCATCAACTTCCTGCGGATTGCCGTCCCCCTGCTGCCTTCCCGTTTGCGAAAACACACCCTGAGCGGCGAAAACGATCCCATTTCCCGACTCAAATCCCGCCTGATGAAAAGGTACAGCCATGAAAGTTAAGCTGATCCTGCCCGCGTTGACCGAGGCCAAGAGCCCGTTCTTCCGCCCGATCAAATATTCATTGTTCCCCCCATTGGGGCTGGCGACCCTCGCCGGGTACCTGACCCCGGAGGGCGGAGCGGTCCCGAGGGTCGTCCGCATTGAAAAAATTTATTGGAACAAAGGAGATCGAACATGAACTGGCTGGATTATTTTCAACACAACCGAGCGAATAGGCGGGCCATCCCATGGGAAGCGGGCCTCGCCGTGGAACCTCACCTGCGCGCCGCGTTGATCGGCTCGTTGCGCAAGTTCCAGGTGGGCGAATCCGGGGAAGGGCGCCACCTGCGGGCGGGCGCGCGCAAGACCGGGGATGCCGGATATGCCCGCACGATTGACCTGTTTATTGAAGAGGAGCAGGAGCATGCCAGGCTGCTGGCACGGCTGATCGAGGCGCTGGGCGGCGCGTTGTTGTACACACATTGGAGCGACCTGGCGTTTGTCGCGCTGCGACGGATGATGGGGCTGAAGCTGGAGTTGATGGTGCTGCTGGCCGCCGAGCTGATTGCCAAGCGGTATTATCGCGCGCTGGATGAGGCAACAACCAACACGGTCTTGAGTACCGTGTTTGGGCAAATCCGTGAGGACGAGGAGGGGCACATTGCCTTTCACCTCGAAACGCTCAACGGCACATTTGGGCGCTGGCCGTGGGGCGCGCGGGCGCTGGCCTATTCGGGCTGGCAATGGATGTTCCGGATAATCAGCGCGCTCGTGGCCTGGGATCATCGCCAACTCCTACGCGCCGTGTCCGTGCCGCCGCTGGAGTTCTGGCTGGACTGCAACGCAATTTTTGAGGTGGCCGCCTGGCATGTTTTCCGGCCTGCCAGCTCGCCTGATAATCGGCTGCTGTCCCCAGTACAATAGAGGCCAGGCCCTCCAAACTTCTCGGCGGGCGATCCCGGCCAAGATTCAAAGCATGTTCAACCGCACATCCTCCTCCCCGCTAGAACACCTCCGTTGGCTGCTCTGGCCGCAACTGGGGCTGGTCATCGCCATCAGCATTCTGGCATACCGTGACGCCCTCCCCGACCGCCTGCTCGCGTGGCCGTACTCGGACAAGGTCATGCACTTCATCCTCTTCGGGATGGTCGCGTTCTGGCTGAATTTATGGCTTGCCGGGCGCGTCCTCAAAATAATGGGCCTCCAGGTTCCACTGACCCCCCTGGTTTGCGCGGGCCTCGTCATGGCTGAAGAATTTTCCCAGCGATTATCGCCCCTGCGCAGTTCAAACTTTTCCGACCTGGCCGCGGATCTCGCAGGGATCATCTTTTTCTGGGGGCTGAGCGAATGGCTGGTAAAGCGTGAATAAGGCGGGCGGGGTTCTCTGGGGGCAGCGTTGGCGTTGGTGGGGTGCGGCCCTGTGTGGGGCGCTGATCCTCCATGGGGGCACGGCCCTCCTGCGGCTGGGTGCTTTTTCCCCCTTCCCGGAAGCGGTTGATTTCAGTTCCTATTATGCCGGGGCTTGGTCGCTGCGGATGGGGCTGTCGCCGTACCCGTGGCCGGAGCGCGTCATCTATTTCCTCCAGGAAAATTTCCGCCTGCCCGCCATCCCGCCGCCGCTGAACAGCCCGCCCGCCTGGGCCTGGCTGATGCTCCCCTTTACCGTGTTCTGGTTCCCGACGGCGGCCTGGGTCTGGCTGGGCGTTTCGCTTGCGCTGACGGTAGCCTGCCATGTCCGGTTGGCCCGGATGGCGGGTTGGCGCAGACCGGGGGCCGTCTGGTTGGCGCTCCCCATCACCTTCACCTTTGGCCCCCTCTTCCTCAACCTGACGCTGGGGCAAAACGGCATCGTCCTGCTCGCCTGCCTGATCGTGATGCTGCGCGAACTGGAAGGGGAAGCGAAACCGTTTGGTGTACGCAGTGCGGCGGCGTGGACAATTGCCGTGGCTGCCAAAGTGTATCCATTGCTGTGGCTGGGGGCATACGCCGCGGCGGGACGCTGGCGGCAGTTCTGGCTGGCCGGGATGCTCGCCATCATCGTGTTTACCGCAGCCACACTGGCCGCACCCGCCGCCAGCGCCGATTACTGGCTGGCATACCTGCCCGGCCAGTCCAGCTTTTTTGCCAAAAACGTGAGCATTGATGATCAGTCCCTGCACGGCTGGCTGACCCGGCTGCTGACGGATGGCGAATACGCCTTCCCCGGTCTGTCCACGGATGAGATGCGAACGGTGAAGTGGGATTTGCCATGGGCAGTGCCGGGCCAGTTCGTGCGCCTGTTTTCGGGGGCGCTGCTGGCCGCGTTGGCTGGCTGGCTGGCGTATGGGTGGTATCGGCATCGGGCTGATCCGGCGGAAATATTGATGGCGCTGGTTTTATTCGGTCTGCTCGTTTTCCCGCACATGGCTCGTTACAACCATGTGCTGGTATTGCCGGCGATGGCGCGGCTGTGGGCTACGGGTCAGGACGGACGCCGGGCTGCGATCAGCGGGTATGCACTGTTCGGGCTGGCGCGGCTCAACCATCTCTGGGCGCTGCTCCCAGCCCTGGGGGGGGCACCCCTCTCGGGGGCTGGCACCCTGGGGGTTCTCGTTCTGCTCCTCGTGGGCGCGCGCCCGCCACGGGATTCCAATCCCTGATTTCGAAATCCGCTCTTGACAAAGTAGAACGAATAATCTAGAATTTCGCCACAATATATTCCGATATTGGAATATAATAATCCTGTGGCCCGCAGACCAACCACCCATGATCCTTTCAATGCCGTGGCAGAACCCAGGCGGCGGCAAGTCCTTGAGGCCCTCGGCGCAAGTGAACTTTCCGTCAATGAGATTGTTACGTTGCTGGGCTGGCCGCAACCGACGGTATCCAAGCATCTTGCCGTGCTCAAGCAGGTCGGGCTGGTGTACGAGCGGAGGGCGGGCCGTCAGCGGTTGTACCGGGTCAATGCGGCGCAGCTTAAGCCCATCCATGACTGGGTAATTCCATTCGAGCAATACTGGAGCGAGAGTTTTGATCGTCTCGATGAAGTCTTGGATCAAATAAAAAAGGAGCGTTGACATGTCATCAAGAAATAAAACCATCATCACCGCAGAGCCAGGCAAACAGGATTTGTTCATCACACGCGAATTCGATGCGCCACGCGAACAAGTTTTCAAGGCACATACAGACCCAAAACTTTTTGTGCAATGGCTCGGCCCGCGCGGATACGAAATGATTCTTGAAACCTTTGAACCGATCAGCGGCGGCAAATATCGGTACATCCATAAAGATAAGGATGGCAATGAATATGGTTTTCATGGTGTGTTCCATCTCATCAGTGAAGCGTTGATGATTCAAACTTTTGAATTTGAAGGACTCCCCGAAAGCGGGCATGTCGCAATGGATACCATGAAACTCGAAGCGCTCCCCAATGGCAGAACGAGAATCACGATTCATTCGCTCTTTCAATCAGTTTCTGATCGGGACAACACGCTCCAGTCCGGGATGGAGTCTGGGCTGAGCGAAGGCTACGAACGGCTCGATGAGATTTTGGCGCAGGCAAAATGAAAACCATGGACGACCATTCGTGCTTGAACCAAACGGAGTATCCATGAACACTAAAAAAGGTTTTACTTCAGTAGATGAATATATTGGAACCCTACCTCCCGACACGCAAAAAGTTATGGAGGAAATAAGAGCCACGATCAAAGCCGTTGTTCCTGATGCGAAAGAAAAAATCAGTTATCAAATTGCGGCATTTGAGTTGAATGGAAAAAACCTGGTCCATTATGCGGGGTGGAAAAAACATGTTTCGATCTACCCAACCCCCGAAGGGACTGAGGCGTTCAATAAAGCAATCGCAGCGTATGCAGGCGGTAAAGGCACCACCAAATTTGCCCTCAATAAACCCCTGCCGTTGGAATTGATTCGCCAGATTGTCGAATTTCGAGTTGCTGATAATTTGAGGAACGAGAAATTAACATCCGGCAGGAAAAAATCGTGAAAGGCTGGACGACCTGCTCAGCAGGATGAAATTGCTCTACCGTACAAATCAGGAACGGCGTTCCTGTCGGGATGGGTGTCGAAAAAGCTGGAAGGAACGCCGTTCCTCGCCCATGATTTTGGAAGTGTGCGGTAGCAAAGATGGAATAACAACCTATCCGAAAAACAACAGGGGAACCGGGCAATCAGGAAGTAATCTGCCTTAGGCTATTCTTCCTGCGTTCCTGGCACCATCATAAAATACAAGGAGCATACAATGAACAAGATCACCCCATTTCTCTGGTTTGACGGCCAGGCCGAGGAAGCCATGAATTTCTACCTGTCCATTTTCAAAAACTCGCGGGCGCTTAGCGTCACGCCCGGCCCCAACGGGGTTGCGATGATGGTCAGTTTTGAACTGGAAGGCCAGCGGTTTATGGCGCTCAATGCCGGCCCCATGTACAAATTTACTGAAGCCATCTCCCTTTTCGTGGACTGCCAGACTCAGGCGGAGGTGGATGAATATTGGGCAAAGCTGACCGCCGATGGTGGCGAGGAAAGCCGGTGTGGCTGGCTTAAGGACAAGTATGGCCTGTCCTGGCAGATCATCCCCTCCGAGATGGGCAGCCTGCTGGGCAACCCGGACCCCGCCAAGGCCGGGCGCGCCATGGAAGCCATGCTCCAGATGAACAAGATCGATATTGAAGCGATGCGGCGCGCAGCAGAAGGTTAATCCGGCATACCCATTTGGCACCTACAAAACGACCCCTCCCCAGGGGTCGTTTTCTTTTACGGTATACTCCAAAAACTGCCCGGAACCCATCAGGAGTGATCAGGATGAAACTCATTGAACTCGCCCATTTCACCCCGCGCGTGGCGGAGATGGCTGGCTTTTACGAGAAGCTGCTCGGAACTGCGCCCGTCGCCCGGTCTGATGATATGGCAATCTTTATGACCGGCCAGACGAAAATCTTTATCCATCGCACATACGAAGCTACGGATGGCGGCCTGCCTCCCGAAAATCACACGGCTTACGCGGTTGCAGATGTGGATGCTGAAACCGAAGCGCTGCGCACGATTGGCGTGGCCGTTGAAATTGAGCCACGGGATTATTATTGGGGGCGCTCGGCTTACCTCCGTGACCCGGATGGCAACCTCATTGAACTGACCCAGGAGACCCAAAAATGACCCCGCCCGAAGAAACCCTTGACCCCGAAAACTGGGATGACCTGCGCGCCCTCGGCCATCAGATGGTGGACGATATGATGAGCTATCTCGAGGGGGTGCGGGAACGCCCCGTTTGGCAGCCGATCCCCAAAGAGGTGCGCGCCAGCCTCGAGGGGGCGGCCCCCCGTGAACCCCGCGCCCTCCCTGAGGTGTACGCGGAGTTCACCCGGAACATCCTCCCCCACCCGATGGGCAACATCCATCCCCGTTTCTGGGGCTGGGTGATTGGGACGGGTTCGCCCTCTGGGGCGCTGGCGGAGTTCCTGGCGGCTACGATGAACCCGAATGTGGGCGGCGGGGATCAGGTGGCGCAACTGGTGGAGTTCCAGGTGCTCAACTGGCTCAAGGAAATCTTTGGCTTCCCGCGGGAGGCGAGCGGCATCCTGACAAGCGGGGGTTCGATGGCGAACTTTTTCGGCGTGGCGACGGCGCGCAATACCAGGGCTGAGTTTGATGTGCGCATGAAGGGGATGGGGGCGGCGCCGCGCAAGATGGTGCTGTTTGCCTCCACGGAGACGCACAGTTCGGTCATCAAGGCGGTGGAGCAGTTGGGGCTGGGGCGCGAGGCGCTGATCCAGATTCCGGTGGATGACCAGTTCAGGATGGATTTGGCGGTGTTTGAGCAACGGTACGCGGAGGCAGTCGCCCAGGGGCATTACCCGTTCTGCGTGGTGGCGAATGCGGGGACGGTCAACACCGGCGCGTTTGATGATATTGAATTCCTGGCCGATTTCTGCGCGGAGAAAGGCATGTGGCTGCATGTGGATGGCGCGTTTGGGGCGCTGGCCGCGCTGGTGCCGGAGGCCGCCGGGCTGGTGCGCGGCATGGAGCGGGCGGACTCACTGGCCTTCGACCTGCATAAGTGGATGTATATGCCGATTGAAGTGGGGTGTTGCCTCGTGCGCCGCGAACCGGATCACCGCAAGGCGTTCAGCCTGACGCCGGATTACCTATCGCATGCGCCGGGCGGGCTGGCCGCGGCGGAAACCTGGCTGGCCGATTATGGCCTGCAACTCTCGCGCAGTTTCCGCGCCCTCAAGGTCTGGATGCTGTTCAACGAGCACGGGCTGGACAAATATGCCCGGCTGATCCGGCAGAATATGGAGCAGATGCAATACCTGGCCGGGCTGGTAACGGCAGAACCGCGGCTGGAATTGCTCGCCCCCGTCCCGCTTAACATCGTGTGTTTCCGCTACGTGAGCGCCAAACTGGATGACGCCGCGCTCAACCATCTCAATGAGCAAATCCTGGTGGAGCTTCAGGAGCGCGGGATTGCTGTGCCGTCGAATACCCTGATCAAGGGCAAGTACGCCATCCGGGCGGCCAACGTGAACCATCGCTCCCGCCGTGAGGATTTTGATATCCTGGTGAAGGCTGTGCTGGAAATTGGCGACCGGATGACGGGAACCCCCCTTTAACTCCCCCCGCAAGCGGGGGGAGAACGGGTTTCTTGATCAAGTCGAACTTCGAATTTCAATCTGCCGCCAGCCGCACGTGGGGAAGAACGGGTTTCTCACCCAAGTAAAACTTTGAAATTCAACCAGCCTCCCCCCGCACGCGGGGGGACGGGTGGGGGGTCGCAAACTCTCACAAAGCATTAACTGAACAACCCGAATTCACAAAAGCCGCGAAAGTATAATTTTCGTGGCTTTTATTTTCCCCTCATGAATTTCATCCCCTTCATTCTCAGACGCGCCTCCCGGAACTGGCGGCTGTTGCTCGTGCTTGCCACGGGGGTCATCCTGGCAACCGGCCTGTTGGCGAGCGCGCCCATCCTCGTGGATTCCGTCATCCAACTGGGCCTGCCGCGCCGCCTCAAAGCCGCCGACCCGTTGGATGCCAACCTGCGGCTTACCGCCTTTGCGAACCTGGGTGAAGAGGATTATCGTGACCTCAATGAGCCGATCCAGGCGATCATGCAGACGGCGTTTGCCGGGCATATCAAGGAGATTGTCCCCTCCATTGGGTCTAACTGGATGTTCCCGTGGATGGAGGGCACCCTCCGCACCGACCAGCGGGTGAATTTCCGGTTGTTTGGGGGGATCGAAAGCCACGTGGAATTTGTCTCCGGGGGGTGGCTGGACCCTGAGGGGTCAGCGACCCCCGCGAGCCCGGAAATTTATCCGGTGGTCATCGGGGAGGAGATGGCCGCATGGTACGGCCTCACCACCGGGGATCAGCTCCCCCTAAGTTTCCAGACCGGGGCCGATGGGCCGGACATTTTCCTACAAATCACGGGTGTCGTGCAGGCAAAAGTTCCCTCGGATCCGTACTGGCTGGGGGCGCTCAGCCCGCTGGTCTCACAGGGGAACAAGCGTTACCTGGAACAGTTCAGCACATTCATGCCCGCCGAGGCCTTTTTCGCCGCCAATTTGGGCCTGTTTCCGAAATCCCGCTCGGAGATGGCCTGGCACGTCATCCTGGATGCAGACACGATCACGGCGGGGGACATCCCGGCGATGCTGAATGCCATCTCCGAACTGCCCGAGGCGCTTGGCAATACAGTCGCTGTTGAGACCGGGCTGGACGAGCTTTTGCTGGATTTTTACACGCAATCGCAGGGTATCCGCACGCCCGTGTTCCTGCTGACCGGCGAGGTGGTGCTCCTTGCGCTGGTCTATGTGGTGATGACCGCCGGCCTGGCCGTCCGGGCCATTGAGCGCGAGTTTGCCACGTTGCGCAGCCGGGGCGCTTCCCGCGGACAGATTTTCCGCATCCAGTTGGTCGAGGCCGCTTTGCTCGTGCTGACCGCCATCGTCGCAGGGCCGGTGATTGGCGCGGGGCTGGTGCGCCTGCTCGGCTGGCTGGGGCCGCTCACCGACCTCGGGGAAACCGCACCCCTGGTGACGACGGCGCGCGCGGCCTGGACGGCCGCCCTCGTCGGAGGCGCGGCCAGCCTGGCGGGGCTATTGATCCCGGTTGGCCCGGCGCTCCGCCGCAGTATCGTGACGCAGACGCAAACCGTAGGCCGCGAAGCCCAGCCGCTCTGGCAGCGCCTCTACCTCGACGTGGCCCTGCTCGTGCTGGGCCTCATCCTCTTCGCCCGGCTCCAATTTTACGGGGGCCTCAGCACGGGCCGCGTGGACTGGCTCCTGCTCCTCTCGCCCATTGCCATCCTCCTCGGGACGGCCACCCTGGTCGTGCGCATCACACCGCCCATCCTGCGCATCATCGCCCGCCTCGTCGCAACGGGTACCGGCCTGCCCGGCCCGCTGGCGCTCTGGCAGACCGCCCGCAATCCCGGCCAATTCACCGGGCTGGTCGTCCTCCTGACCCTCGCCAACGCCCTCGGCGTCCTCGCCACCGGGCTGAACGCCACGATGGACGCCAGCGAAATCGAGCGTGCCTACTACGCCGCCGGCAGCGACGTGCGACTGGAAAGCGACGACGCCATCAGCGCCGCGGACTTCCTCACGGTGGATGGCATCACGAACGCGGCCACGGGTTGGCGCGGCTCTGGCACGGTCAACCTCGCCACCTATCGTTCCTTCCCCATGTTCGACCTGCTCGCCATGGACCCAGCCTCCTTTGCCCGCGTCACCTATTACCGGGATGATTTTTCGGACGCCCCGATGGGCGAGTTGCTCGGCAGGCTCGTCATGGGCGATCAGCTCCCCGGCATTGAGCTGGCCGGGCATCCCGGAGAACTCGGCCTCTGGGTCTGGGCCGACCCCGACAACCCGGACGCCCCCGGGCCGCAACTGGATGGAACCAATGACCGTGACCGGCTGGGCTACTTCGCCAAAATCCTGACCCACACCGGGGAGTCGATCCTGATCCCATTAACCACGGCGGAACCGGCCTCCCCGGGGGCCGTGACCCCTGAGGGTTCCAGCGCCCCCGATGAACCCCCTCTCCTCCCCTGGGTGCATTACTCGGCCCCGTTGCCGGAGTTCACGCCCGAAGATTATCCGCTCTCCCTGCATTCCCTGTGGTTCCGCAACCGCACTCGGATTGAGGGCCAATTCACTTCTGGCGTCCGGCTGGACATTGCCATCGACACCATAACCGTGGTGGACCGTGAGACCGGGGAGACCGCCCGTGTGGAAGGGTTTGACGACCCGGCCGGGTTCGTCCTGCACGAAATGCGCGGGACAACCGGCGCGGAGGGCCTGTTTGTTTTCAATGGGGACGATGCCCACGAGGGGCTGGCGCGCGGCCGGCTGCGCCTGGATTATGACCGCATCCTCGCGGATGCCGGGGTGGTCTTCAACATTGCCGACCGCGATTCCGCCGTGATCCCGGCCCTCGTCAGCCCGCGTTTTATCGCGGCCACGGATGGCGAGGTCGGCGGCCGGGTGGACGCCTTTGTCGGGGATACCGCTGTGACCTTTGAGATCGTCGGCATTGTCAATTATTTCCCCACTCTCTACGAGCGTGAGGCGGGCGGCTTTATGATCACCTCCAGCGAGGGCCTGCTCACCCGGCTGGGGAACGAGACCTCTCGGCCCATCTCCTTCAACCAGGTTTTCCTCGACACCGAAGTGGACGCTGATGCTGCCACGCTTGCAGCCGCCTCTCCCAATCTGGTCAGCCGCATCTGGGATGCCCAGGCCATCCGCCAGCTTATCCGGGCAGACCCGATGGCCCTCGGTCTGCGGAGCGTCACGTTCCTGGGCTACGTGCTGACCTCCGTGCTCTCCCTCGTCGGCTTCGCCACCACCTTTTTCCTGAGCGTCCGCCAGCGCGCACATTCCTTCGGCATCCTGCGCGCCATGGGGATGTCGCCCCGCCAGCTTTACATTTCCCTGGCCGTCGAGCAGGGGCTGATGATCTTCACCGGGCTGGCACTGGGGGCATTGCTCGGCAGTGTGCTGAACAGCTACGTCCTGCCGGGCCTGCCCGTCACGCTCGGCGACCAGTACATCCCGCCATTTATCCCGCGCTCAGACTGGCGCGCCGTCCTCCAGGTTTTCCTCACTCTCGCCCTCGCCTTCGCCGCCACCTTCGGCCTCGCCACCTGGACCCTCTGGCGCAGCAAACTCCATGAGGCATTGCGGTATGAGTAGCGCAGGAAGCAAGAAGCAGGAAGCAAGGAATAGTTGGCTCCCTTCCTGACCTCCAAACATAAAATCCCCACCCTCCAATCACTAATTTCCTTACTCCTTACTCCCTGCTCCATGCCCCTCCTCCGCTTCTCCCTCCGCCGCCTGCTTCGCCACTGGCGCATCAACCTCCTCGTGTTCGCCGGGATCACACTGACCGGCGCGCTCGTCGCAGGCCTGCCTGCCTATGCGCAGATCATCGCCGCCCGGAGCCTGGCGAACACGCTCGCGGTCGAACCCATCCTGAGCCGCAACCTCATCATCACCGCCCCGCCGGAGGGCACCCTCAACTCCGCCCTGCTCGGCCTGATCGATGAACAACTCGGCTTCATCATCCTTGACCGCGTGGAAGTGAGACAGGATTCCCTTTCCGGGTATCTCGCCCCGGATGGCCTGCCCGACCCGGAGAGCGTGCCCGTCCCCCTCAACCTGTGGTCATTCAGCACCCTCGGCCCGGACACCCGCCTCGTGGAGGGCAGGCTACCGGATCACATCCCCCCGCTCACCGGCCCGACCGCGCTCATTGACCCCCAGCCGGTGGAGGCCGCCCTCGGGCTGTCCGCCGCCAACGACAGCGGGATACACGTTGGGGACATGGTGTACTCCGCGGGCGAGGGTTTCGAAATCCACATCGTCGGGATCGTTGAACCCCGGGACATCAACGACGAACGCTGGTGGGGCGACCCGCGCCCCTTTGAACTGGAAGTCCAGCCGGGGGCGAACGAAGACATCATCATCCTTTCCCTCCTGATGAACCCGATCAGCATGGCAAACTATTTCCCCGGCGGTGAACGCAACTGGCGCGTCGTGATTGACCAAACCCAGCTGACCCCGAAAAACGCTGCCCGCATCCAGGGCGCGCTGGTCAACACCCAGGCCGGGTTCCAGGTTTACGGATTGGATGTGACCTCGGGGATTCCCCAACTCCTCGAAAACTACCAGCGCCAGCTTGCCACTGCCCGCATCACCCTTTTCCTGCTGACCTCGCAGGCCCTCATCTTCGTGTTCTACACCATCGGGATGATCACCTCCTTCATGCTCGACCGCTCCCGCAGCGAGCTGGCGACGCTCACCAGCCGCGGCGCGCGGCCGCGCCAGATGATGGCCCTCTTCGCCATCGAGGGCTTCCTGCTCGCCCTGCCGGGGGCCGCCCTGCTTGGCCCGCCGCTGATGCAAATGGTTGTGACGCGCTGGCTGGCCGCCACCGGCGCGCAAATAGAAACCGCCATCCCGTCGGAGGCCTGGCAGCTTGCCCTCGCCGCCGCCCTGACCGGCTGGCTGTCCTTCCTCCTGCCGGGCATGGCCGTCGCCGGGAAGGGGATGCAGGAATTCCAGCAGGATCGGGCGCGCCCACCGCAGCAGGGCGTCTGGCAGGCGCGCAACCTGGACATCTTCCTGCTGGCCCTGAGCATCCTGGCCTACTGGCAGCTTTCACAGGATGGCTCGTTCGTGTTGCGCCGCATCGGTGACACCGCCATCGCCGACCCGCTCCTCCTGCTCGGGCCGTCGCTCCTCTTGATCGCCGCGGCCCTGATTTTCCTGCGCTTCTTCCCATACCTCCTGCGGGCCATCCACCTGTATTTCAGCCAGGGCCGCGGGCTGGTGCTGCCCTTCGGGCTGGCAAAACTGGCGCGCGACCCCCTTGGGCCAAGCCGCGTGGTACTCCTGATCTCCCTGGCCGCCGGGCTGACCTTTTTCTCGATCACCTTTGGAAAATCGCTCGATGCCCGGCAAATGGAAATGGCCCAATACCTCGCAGGCGCCGATCTCCGCGTCAGCGCCCGGCGCATTGACCTCACCCAAATCAGCGCGACGCCCGGCGTGCGCGTGACTTCCCCCGCCTTCCGCGTGCGCGTACCCGGCCCCAATGGGCGCTTCCTCTCCATGCTGGCGATTGACCCGGCAACTTTTGGGCAGGTGGCGCGCTTCCCGGAAGGGTTCGGGATTGACATGGGAGATGTGATGCGGGTGTTGGGGTCAGCCACCCCCTCGGGCCACGCGGCGGCCATTTTGTCGAGTTCGGCCATTCCGCCGGATATGGGGATCGGCAATGAGTTTGAGATCCAGATTGGGCCGCAAATTGTGAAATTCGAGATCCGCGGGAGCATCGAAAATTTCCCGACCGCGGCAGGGGATTTTGCCATCATTGATTACCGGGCGATTCAGGGCTGGGAGCAACTGACCGGGGTCAACCTGGCCCGCGGGGAGGCGTGGCTCACGGTGGACCCCGCGGCCCGCGAGGACATACTGGCCCAATTCCCGCACCCGGACGACATCCTCGGCGACGCATACGCCACCCTGCAAGGCTTCCAGGCCAATGGCCTGACGGAGGGCGGCAAGCGGGCATTTGCCCTCAATGCGCTCGTGATGGGCATTGTCAGCGTGGCCGGGTTCCTGTTGGTGCATTATTTCAGCGCACAAGGGCGGGCCTCCGAGTTTGGGCTCCTGCGGGCGGGCGGGCTGTCCGCCGCGCAATTGCTAGCCCTGTTGACGACGGAGGGCCTGATCGTGCTTTCACTGGGGCTGGCCTCCGGGACGCTGGTGGGGCTGGGGCTGACTGCGTTGATGCGGCCATTCCTGTCGCGCGTTTTCGCCGAAGTATTGGCAGGTGCAATTGTGGAGCGGATCGTGATTGACTGGCCTGCCATTGGGCAGGTCTTCGGCCTGATGGCCGGGTTTTATGGGCTGGCGCTGCTGGTCTCGCTGCTGGCGTTGATGCGGCTGGGTCTGCACAAATCGCTGCGCATGGCTACGGAATAAAGGATTATTTATGCCCGACACCCTCGTCCTCTGTGACAATCTCGTCAAAATCTATAAAGTCGCCGATCTTGAAGTGGTGGCACTGCAAGGACTGGACCTCGAAATCCCGCGGGGAGAAATCATGGCGCTGGTCGGGCCGTCCGGGGCGGGCAAATCCACCCTGCTGAACCTACTCGGCGGGCTGGACACACCCAGCGCCGGTCGGCTGGAGGTGGCCGGGCGCGACCTGCTCAAACTGGCCGAGGATGACCGCGTCGCCTACAAACGCGACACCGTGGGCTTTGTCTGGCAGCAGCCCTCGCGCAACCTGCTCCCCTACCTGAGCGCGCGGGAAAATGTGGAACTCCCCATGCTCCTCGCCGGGGTAAGCTCTGCCAAGCGCCGCACCCGCGCCCTCGAACTCCTCGACATGGTCATGCTCGCCGACCGCGCCAATTTCCGTCCGGAGCGGTTGTCCGGCGGGCAGCAGCAACGCGTCGCCCTCGCCATTGCCCTCGCCAACCACCCGCCCCTCCTCCTCGGCGACGAACTGACCGGCCAGGTGGACAGCGAGAGCGCCGAGGAAATCTTCGCCGCCCTCCGACGCATCACCAAGGAACTCAGCACCACGATCATTGTCGTCACTCACGACCCCAAAGTGGCGGCGAAAGTGGACCGGGTCGTCGCCATCCGCGACGGGCGCACGAGTACGGAAGTCCGGCGCACATTTGACAAACAGGGGAAAATCAGTGAAGAGGAGTGGGTCATCCTCGACGGCGCGGGCCGCCTGCAAATCCCGCAACCCTTCGTCGCTGAACTCGCCCTGCGCGAACGAGTCAAAGTCCGGCTGGAACCCACGCACGTCAGCGTGTGGCCTGAGGCGGCCACCCCCGCGGGTGAAACCAAACCCGCGGGCGAATCCACTTTCTGGAAACCGCCCAGTATGAAGGATTTCCTCAGCAATCTGGGGAACGACCCCTACGGGAACCCGCCGGGGGACGCGCGCCCTTCGGAGGGTCAACGCCCCCAGGGAACCCCGTCCGCTCCCCAGGAAATTGTGACGCTCCGTTGCGAGGGCGTCAGCCGCACCTTTCACCTTGGCGCAGAGGAAATCCACGCCTGCCGGGAGATTACCCTGGACATTCCCGCCGGGACGCTGGCTGTCCTCAAAGGGCGTTCCGGCTCCGGCAAAACCACCCTGCTTAATCTGTTGGCCGGGCTGGACGACCCAACCGCGGGCGCCATCCATTTTGGCGGTCAGGAAATTGCCCGGATGTCGCAGCACGAGCGCATTGAAATGCGGCGGAGGCGGATCGGGTTTATTTACCAGACCTTTGGCCTGCTGCCGTATCTTTCGGCGGGCGAGAACGTCGAGGTGCCCCTGCGCATGGTACGAACGCCGCGCCGCGTCCGGCACGAGCGGGTGCGGGAAGCGCTGGGGCGCGTCGGGCTGGACAAGCGCACCAGCCACCGTACGTACGAACTCTCCGGCGGCGAGCAGCAACGGGTGGCGATTGCCCGCGCACTTGTCAATGCCCCCGCGCTCATCCTGGCCGACGAGCCGACCGGCCAGCTCGATACCGCCACGGGGGCCAGCATCATCAACCTGCTGCGCGACGTGGTGCGCGCGACGGGTGTCACCGTCGTCATCGCCAGCCACGACCCCAAGGTACACGCCGCGGCGGACGTGCTTTTTGAATTGCAGGATGGGCGGCTGATCTAAAAAGCCGATTCGAAAAATTATAAGGAATCCAGGAAACCAGGAAGAAAACCCGTTTTGGCTTATTTTCCTGCATTCCTGGCTTCCACATAATAAAATTTTCAGGTGCGTTCTATATCTTCCCCACATCATGGTGCGAACTCTCGCGCACCCCGGCGGGCGTAATCTCGATAAACTCGGCCTGCTCCTGCAACTCCGCGATATTCCGCGCACCCCCGTAACTCAGCCCCGACCGCAGTCCGCCCACCAACTGGTAAATGATCTCGCTGACGTTCCCGCGGTAGGGGACGACGGCTTCCACGCCTTCAGGGACGACCTTGTCCCAATCCTCCTGGCTCTCGGCGCTCTCATCGTCCCCCTTTTCGGCGGCGCGGCGCCCCATCGCCGCCCCCAGCGAGGCCATCCCGCGCACCACTTTCACTTTCTGCCCATCGCGGATGACGGGGGAACCGGGGGCCTCTTCGCACCCGGCAAACATACTGCCGATCATGACCGAGCTGGCCCCGGCGGCCAGCGCTTTCACCAGATCGCCCGAGGTCTTGATGCCGCCATCGCCGATCACGGGCAAATCCCGGCCTGAGAGCCGCACGCCCTCCACGCTGTCCATGATCGCCGTAAGTTGCGGTACGCCAAACCCGGTCACGATCCGGGTGGTGCAGATCGACCCAGGGCCGATGCCCACTTTGATGGCGTCGGCCCCCGTCTCGGCGAGTTCGCGCGCCCCGTCCACGCTGGCAACATTCCCGGCGATAATTTGTGCGCCGGGGAACTCCGCCCGCAGGTTGCGGATCATCTCAATGCAGTGATCGGCGTGGCCGTGGGCGATGTCCAGCACCAGTACATCCGCGCCAGCCTCCAGCAGGTCCGCGGCGCGCGCCATCTCGCCTGGTGTGACGCCGATGGCCGCGCCCACCCTTAGGCGCTGGCGGTCATCCTTCGTGGCTTGCGGGGCCTCCCGCCGCCGGACAATATCCTGCGCCGTGATCAGCCCGATGAGCGTGCCATTTGCGTCCACCACGGGCAGTTTTTCCAGCCGCTTCTCGTGCAGGATGATCTGCGCCGCTTCGGGCGTGATGTCCGGCGGGACCTGCACCAAGTTCTCGGCGCGCGTCATCACCGACGAGACCGGCGCGGCCGCGTCCGGGGCCAGCAGGATGTCGCGCTGCGTCACCAGCCCTAGGAAGCGGTCAGCCCGTTCCCGCACCACCAGCCCCCCGACGCCCGTGGTCTGCATCCTCCGCCGCGCCTCGCCGATCGTGGCCGTCGGCTCAATGGCATAGGGGTCCGGGATCATAAAGCCTTCCGCGCGCTTGACCTTGCCAATTTGGGCCGCTTGCGCCTCCACGGTCATAAACCGGTGGATGATGCCCATCCCACCGGCGCGGGCCATCGCAATCGCCATGCGCGCTTCGGTGACGGTATCCATGTTGGCGCTGATGATCGGCGTTTGCAGGCGGATTTGCGCCGTGAGCCGGGTGGACGTGTCCACGTCTTTGCGCGATTTGACACGGGAGCGTTTGGGGATCAGGAGCACATCGTCAAACGTGATCCCTTTGGTTGCGCGAATTTTCATGGAGGAAACCTCTCGAAAAATGGATTGGGCTGAATTTTAGTTGGAAATGAGAAACCGGGTTTTTTGAAAAACCCGGTTTCTATCGGGATGAAATCCGACCCACCGGGATCATGACCCCCATGAAAGGCGCGCGGCCCCCCGCCGGAACGGGTCAGCCGGGTTCACCGGCAGGCATCGTAAAGTAAAAGGCCGCGCCAACGCCTTCTTCACCCTCCGCCCAAGTGATGCCGCCGTGCCGGAGGATGATGCGGTGAACGATGGCCAGCCCGACGCCGGTGCCTTCAAAATCCTCATCACGGTGCAGCCGCTGGAAAACGCCAAAAAGTCGTTCGGCGTACTTGGCATTAAACCCGACACCGTTGTCTTTGACAAAATACGCGTTCCCCTGGCTGGTCGCTTCAAACCCGATGTGGATGACCACCTGGCCGCAGCCGCGCGTAAACTTGACGGCATTCCCGATCAGGTTGGCATACACCTGGCGGATAAGGCCGGGGTCCGCCACCATGAGAGGGAGCGGATCGATTTTGAGCTGTATCCGCCGGGCTTCGATCTCCGTCCGGAAGTCCTCAATGATTTCAGGGAGGATGCGGGCAACCTCAACAGACTGCTTCTGGATGGCTTTCCGCCCCATACGGGAGAATTCGAGAATATCGTCAATCAGCGCGCCCATCTTGAGGGCATTGGCGCGCACCTTGAGGAGCAGGCTGCGCGCATCTTCGGAAAGTGTATCCGCGAAATCCTCCATGAGGATATTGGAATACCCATGAATGGCGCGGAGCGGTGTGCGCAGGTCGTGCGAGACCGAATAGGAGAAGGCCTCCAGTTCCTGGTTGGCCGCTTCCAATTTGGCTGTCCGATCTTTTACGCGGAGTTCAAGTTCTTCATTGGAGGCGCGCACCGCTTCGATCAGGCGGGCATTCTGGATGGCGACGGCCAGTTGATCCGCCATGATCTGAAGCACGGCGATGTCCTCAGTGGAAAAAGCGGCCGGGTATTGGCTTTGGACGGAGATGGCCCCGATGGCAACGCCGCGGATCAGCAGCGGCAGGGCCATTTCGGAGCGCGTTTCGGGCAGGTACGGATTGTTGAAACGGACGGCGTCCCGCCCGACATCAAGGGCAATGCGCGCCGCGCCGCGGGCCACACTCCAGCCGATCATGGACTCTTCGCCAATTTTCAGCTTGTGCCCGGCGGCGAGCATCTGCGCGCCGGCCTCGCCGGAACCAGCTCGCAGGACGGCATATTCGTTGGCATTGTCATTCAAGAATAACCCAACGTAATAGAAATCAAAGCGGTCGCGGATCAGGCGAATCATCCCGCCAAGCAGCAAATCCAGGTCAAGGATGGAGCCAATGGATTTGGAGACCTCAAAGGCGGTTTGGATCTGGTTGGAGCGCAACTTGAGATCGGTGACCATCCGCTCGCGCTCGGCTTCCACCTGTTTGCGGGGGGAAATATCCCGGATCAGGCTTTGCATATAGATCGGTTGGCCGGAATCATTGAATACCGGCCCTACATTGATTTCCACCTGGAATACATCCCCATGTTTGGTGCGCATCAGCCGCTCATAAATGGGAGGCCGCTGGCCGGATACCACGAGCGCGATTTTTTCCCGCTGTTCAGTCAATTCCGTGGGCGGCACAAATGCATCGATATTCATTCCCATGGCCTCGGAGGCGGTGTAGCCCAGCATTTGGACAGCGCCGTCGCTGATATCCAAAATATTCCCGTCCATGTCCATGATCAGGACACCGTCATTATTGCTTTCAAAAAGCGCCAGGTAGCGCCGCTCAAACTCACGCAACTCCAGTTCCGAGCGCTTCTGGTCGGTAATGTCCCGCGAAATACCCACCACCCCGATGACCCCGCCATGTTCAGAGAAATAGGGCATCCTCGTGGTGAGGAGTATCCGCTCATCCCCGCGGATTTTGAGGGTGGACTCAACGTTATGCCGCAGGCCGGACTCCATCGCCATCTGGTCAAATGCCGCAATTTTGGCGGCGTCTTCTGCTTCAAATAGATCCGCGTCCACCTGGAAAAGGATATCCAATTCGTTCCTGCCAAATATTTTGGCCGCAGCCGGGTTGACGAGTGTATACCGGCCATTGAGATCCTTGAGATAAACGGCATCTTCCGTGCTCTCAAAAAAGGCGCGGAATTTCTGCTCGCTTTCGCGCAGGGCGTCCTCGGCGGCGCGGCGCTCGGTGATGTCCCGCACTACACTCTGGATATGGCTGGCCTTCCCCTCCGAGTCATGCACCAGCGAGACGTTTACTTCAGTCAGCAGGATTTGGCCGTCCCGCCGGATGAAATGACGTTCATAGATGGGTAGCTGCTGCCCCCTATCCAGCAACTTAATGCGGGTGCGTGCATCCTCGGCTTCCACAGGGAGGATGAAATCGCTGTTGGGCCGTCCCACCAGTTCACCTGCGCCATACCCCAGCATCTCGGCGGCTTGCTGATTATGCTGGAGGATGTGCCCGTCCAGCCCGATGAAGAAGACGGCATCCGTGGTGTGCTCAAACAGTGAGCGATATTGGCGTTCCCGCATGAGCAATTCGCGTTCAAACTCCTTGCGCGCCGTGATGTCCCGCAGCACACTTTGGACATAAGCCGGCTGGCCGTCCTCGCCCCGCACCAGGGATAAATGAACTTCCACATCGCGGCGGGAACCGTCCTTGTGGATCATCCTGCGTTCGTAATTTGGGTATTGCCTGCCTGCCACCACTTCATCCAGACGGCGGCGGCCAATCTCCTGCTCATCCGGCTCCACCAGGGTCAGACCCGGCCGGCCCAGCATCTCCTCGCGTGAATACCCAAACATCTCGGTGGCAGAGCGGTTCACGTCCCGGATCTTGGAGTCGAAATCCATGATCACGATCGCATCATTGGTGCTTTCAAATAGAGCACGGAAGCGCTCCTCCCGCTGGGAAAAATCCGTTTCCGCCTGCTTCAATTGGTGCAGTTCGCTACCGGCCCGGTCCAGGGATCGGCGCAGGAAACTGACCTCCAGATAGACAACTGCGGAAAGCGCCAGCAGGATGCTGGTCTGGGTGGTGAAACTCGTGACCGGGTTGAAATTGAAAAAAGGGGCGGGCAGCAGCTGATTATGCTCCAGCACGTACAGGCCCACCCCGGACAGGAAGGCCAGCGCGCCAAAAATCACGCCGGTACGCCGGTTGTTAAAAAACCCGGCCATCAGGATGATTAGAAAATTCAGGCCGAAAAAAGGCGACGTTACGCCCCCGGAATAATAGCACCCCAGGTTGGCCGCCGCACCCAGGATGGCAGGGAAACCCAGGCTCACAGGCGTCAACCGTCCTGATTTCAACAACAGCCAACTGGCCGCCAGCAGGATGAGGACGAACAAAAAGACGGGCAGTTTGAATTCGGTGGAACCCAGCACAAAATTCAGGGCCGCGACGCCCACCAACAAACCCGCCAGCATCAGCAGGATCGCATTCAGGGCACGCGCATGATGATCCAGGCGGACATCATCAAAATGCGGGGCGGCAAAGAATTTTCTCAATGTCTTCATGCGGGATTGTGGATCAAACGCTGATGCTGCCTCAAACGAGCGCCCCAGCAACCACGATAATATTTTACAATGATTTGCCAAACCCCATCCCCGATCCCGCACCCCAAAACGGGACGCGGGGTCCCATGGGCCTGCCCTGAGCGGAGCCGAAGGGGGGCGTGACCCCTACAAGGTACGGCGCCCCGGCGAACCCGGCCAATCAACGGGTGCCGGATTTGCAGTAAAATTTCGTCCCGAACAGTATGACCAAACCCAACTTTATCGTCATTGGCGCCGCCAAATCCGGCACGACCACCCTCTGCGAACTGCTGGCGGAACACCCCGACATCTTCGTCTCCGACCCGAAGGAGCCGCAATATTTCTCGCACGACAGGAATTATGCGCTCGGCATGGGCTGGTACGAGCAGTTCTTCGCTGAGGCCGGGAACGCGCGCGCCATCGGGGAGGGAAGCGTCAATTACACCATGCTCCCAGGTTTTCAGGAAACGGCGGCCCGGATCGCCCGCGACCTGCCCGGTGCGCGGCTCATCTACATCGTGCGGCACCCAGTGGAGCGGATGATCTCCACCTGGCGCATGCTCATCCGGGACAAACCGGGCACAGGCAGTTTTGAGGAAGAGATCGCCAAGCCGGAACTCAGCTATTACTATGTGGACCGTTCACGCTATTGGTACCAGATTCAGGAATATCGCCAGCATTTCCCCGATGACCAGATACTCGTATTATTCCTCGATGATTTCGCGGCTGACCCGATTGCCACGCTCCGCCGTTGTTATGCGTTCCTGGATGTCCAGCCGGATTTCCTCCCGGAAACGCCGGGAAGGAAGAAAAACCCGAGTGCCGGATACCGGACAGATTCCCCCATCCTGCAAACCATCGACAATATCCCCCTGCTTAGATTGCTAAAAGGACTATTCCCCGACAAGCTGAGGCACAAGCTACGCGCCAAGCTGACGACGGAATTGGTGGCGATACCGTATTGCAGCCAGGCGAAACGGCACTGGCTGGCGGACCAACTACGCGCAGATACCTCCCAATTCCTGGAGTTCTACGGCAAGCCCGCCGATTTCTGGCGGATGGAACCGGATGATTTTGAGAAGATGTTTGCGGCGCAGGAAGGGGAAGCGGATTGACCAGACTTCCGATTTTTTGAAAAAATCGGAAGTCTGCAGGGCGGGGTTGAATCCCGTCCTACCCGGCGCGCGGGAGTTCATTGCGCATCCCGGTATGCAGGGCAAAGGCATTCTTGACCGCCGCCGCAATGCCGCCCTCAATCCAGCGCCGACCGCGCTGGTCGCAGGCATCATTGGCAAACCAGATGCGATCCACCGGGCGCACGATGTCATCATAGAACGTACTCGTCATTTCGTGTGGGCGGAAGAGCGGGCCAATCCCGCCCGCGTACGGGTCGAGCGCCCAATCGTAGCTCACGCCGAACTCAAAGGTATCCCGCGCTTCGGGATGGATTTTGCATAAGTCCTGTAAGGCCTGCCCGATGCGCTGCTCCTCGGTGAGCATACTGTAGGCCATACTGTCCTGTTCCCAGGCATACGAAGCGATCAGGACACCCTTCCCAATCTCCGGGTTCTGCCCGGCGGGCGTGTAGACCACGTTGCGCACCGCGAGATCAGTGACAGTGACGCCATGCGTGATGGCGTAATCCGTCTCCCACCATTTGCGGCTGAATTGCATAAAAATTTTGTGCGCCCGCCCGTAGTAGACATTGCGGATCGTGTACCATTTCTGGATGTCGAGGCCCGAAATTTCCATATGGCGCAGGAGGACAAAGGGGACGGTGAGGATGCACTCATCCGCCGTGATCGTTTGCGAATAACCCGTGCTGTCCTGAAATTGGATCAGGACCCCATCGGGGCGCTGATCAATGGATTGGACCTCGGCCCCCAGGCGGGTGCGGTTTAATAGGGCGGGCGCAAACGCATTGGGGAGGGCGTCGGCCCCCGCGTTGATAAACACCAAATCCCCAAAAACATCCTCATGGTAGTGGGCAAACCACTCGACCAGGGAAAAGTGGAAACGGCCCTCGATGTTGAGCAATGGCCCGATCAGGGAGAGCGCCTGCTCGCTGACGCCGCGCTCGATCAGGAAGGTGAGCAGGGAATAATGGTCATGGGCCGCGACGATGCGTTCCCAGCCGCCCTCCTCGGCGATCAGGTCAATCAGCGGGCGCATGGCGTTTTTCAGGATGTCCGCCGGGAGCACGCCGCGCTCGTGGGCGGGCAGGTCATAGTCAAAGGTGGCGGCGTGGAATTCACTGCGGCGGACGCGCTGGCCGTTGAGGTGAATAAACGTATCGGCGTCGTACATCGGGAAGGGCGAGGTGGCGAGTTTGAAGCGCTCGTGGATGAGGTGCTGGCCGAGCACGTGCTGTTTGGGGAAACGCATCGCCCCGAACTCGCCATACATGCCGCCCGCAAAACCGCGGTAGGTGTAGATGCGCCCACCCAGCCGGTTGCGCGCTTCAAGCAGGGTGACCTCGTGCCCGGCTTCCTGGAGCAGCAGGCCAGCCGTCAGCCCGGCAATCCCCGCGCCGATAATGGCGACCTTTTTGGGCGGCCCCTCCAACCGGGGCAGGCCGTCGCGCAGGGTGGAGAGCAGGTTGATTTCCGGGGTCATGGCGGCTTCCTTGTGATTGGCGTTGGGTAGGGGCGGGGTCCCCCCGCCCTGCACGGAACGGGGTTGGGTATAGTCTAACACCCGGCGCAAAGCGTATAAAGGGGTTGGCAAGCGCACCTCACCTGGCTACAATGCTCCCATGCCCAATTGGCTGATCCTCACCCTGATCCTGCTCGCCGCCTGCCTGCCCGCCAGCCCGACCCCGACCCAAAGCGCGGCCACCGCCGTGGAACAGGCAACCGCGGGGCCAACGGAGCCCCTGACCCCGACAGAAACGCCCACCCCCGAAAACTCCCCCACGCCCCTCCCGCCGCCCACCGCAATCGCCATCCCGACCATCCCGCCCGTCATCAACGAACTCCCCGGCTCCACGCTCCCGCCGGGCTTTTCGATCATCAAATTTGCCGAACTCTACCGGCCCACCGCCTTCGCCTTTGACAGCGCCGGGCGTCTGCTCGCCACGTCCGTGGATGGCAACGTGTACCTGCTCACCGACGCCGATGGCGACGGGCGCGCCGATGAACAGCATGTATTCGCAGCGGGCTATTACACACCGTTGGGGGTCACGGTACAGCCGGGAACGGGGGATGTGTTCGTCTCCTACCAGGGGGCCATTGCCCGCCTGCGGGACACGGACGGCGACGGGGTCGCGGACGAATCCACCAACATCATCACTGGCCTGCCCTTTGGCCGCCACCAGAACGACAATCTCAAGTTTGGCCCGGACGGCTGGCTCTACATGGGCATCGGCTCCACTTGCGACGCCTGTTTTGAGGAGGATTACCGCAGCGCCACGATCATGCGCTTTGACACGGCGACCCTGGCGGGCGAGGTCTTTGCCACCGGGATGCGTAACCCTTATGACCTCGCTTTTCATCCGCTCACCGGGGCGCTGTTCGCCACCGACAACGGGCGCGATGACCTCGGGCTGGAAGCCCCCCACGAGGAGTTGAATCACATCATCGCGGGCGGGAATTACGGATTCCCCGGCTGTTGGGATGCGCATGATCAGAGCGGCTGCGCGGCCATGCTCCCGCCGGTCGCCCTCTTTGAGAGTCATTCATCCGCCAATGGGCTGGATATTTATGGCGGGACGCGTTTCCCGGAGGAATACCGGTATAACGCATTTGTCTCCATCCTGGGGTCGTGGCTCAAACCGGGAGTGCAGACCGGGGTTCAACGGGTGGCGCTGACCCCGGAAGGGGATGTGTACCTTGGGGAGGCCGGCTGGTTTATCCAGTTCCCGGAAGGTGCGATGCCGCTGGCCCTGCTCTTCGGCCCGGACGATGCGCTGTATGTGGGCGATTACATCAACGATGCCATTTACCGGGTCAGCTATGGCATCCCGTAACAAGTGTCGGACTTACACAATTGAAGCAGAATGCTGGTCGAGTAGCCGGATGCGCTGGTTTCGATACGCAAAAACCGCACTCAACCAGCGCATCCGGCGTATCGAGACCCAAACTGGGCAACTCCTAAAGGAGAAATTATGGCAATAGGGAGATTTCTGGCGGCAATCGTCGCACTGATCTGGGACCCGGCGACGGGGAAATACCTGATCCTGCAACGCTCGGCACAGAAGGATGTGGGCGCAGGGAACTGGGAATGCCCGACCGGGCGGCTGGATCAAGGCGAGGGGTTTGAAGATGCGCTGTACCGCGAGGTATGGGAGGAGTTGCAGGTACGCCCGCAGATTGAGTTCCTCCTGGGGACGACGCATTTCCACCGCGGGGAGGCGATACCTGAGAATGAGTTGATTGGGCTGGTTTATGGGTGTACACTGCCCGCCCCGGCCGCTGTGCAAATTGGGGAGGAGCACGCGGCGATGCATTGGATGAGCCGGGAGGAGGCGTTTGCTTTCCTCCCGGAGGCTCACTGGCTGAGGTGGTGCATCCACCGGGCGGAGTTGATCCGGGGGACGATCCCGGCTGGGCTGGCGGAGGTGTATCGAACCGAGGGGTTTGAGATTGATGAGTCGAGGATTTTTAAATAGGGGCACCACGGAGAGTGCGGAATCTACAATTCATGCCGCCCTGGCTGTCATTGCGAGCCGTCGGGGTTTTTGGCGGCGTGGCAATCTTTGGCTGTGGTGAAGGAAGTCGAATAAGGGAAGATTGCTTCGCCAAAAACCGGCTCGCAATGACAGTTGCGGCATGGAGGTATCTATCTCCCCCGCAGCTTTCTCTCCCACGCCCCAGCATCTTCCGCCTCGCGCCATTCGCCGGGTTGTAACGCGCCCAGTTCCCACGGGCCGATGGAATACCGGATTAGGCGCAGGGTCGGGTGGCCGACGGCGGCGGTCATGCGGCGCACCTGGCGGTTGCGGCCCTCGGTGAGGGTGAGGGATATCCAGGCGTCCGGGATGGACAGCCGGGTGCGGATAGGCGGGGTGCGCGGCCAAATATCGGGGGGTGGAATCCTTTGGGCAACGGCGGGCTTGGTGAACCCATCCTTGAGTTGGAGGCCGTGTTCAAGCTGGCGCAAGGCGTTTTCCTCCGGGATGCCCTCCACCTGAATCCAATAGGTCTTCGGTAATTTGTGCTGCGGATCGCTGATGAGTTTCTGGAGCGGGCCGGAATCGGTCAGGACGACCAGACCTTCGCTGTCGGCGTCGAGCCGCCCGGCGGGATACACATCCGGGATGGGGAGGTAATCTGCGAGGGTGGGGCGGCCCGCGGCGTCGGTGAATTTGCATTGGACGAGGTACGGTTTGTTAAGGAGGATGAGGCGGGGCATTTGACACAAAAAGTGCGTGGCACCTTGGAGGTGCCACGCACTTGCAATTCAGGCTTTCTTCAACGCCTGGTCGAGGTCTTCGATGATGTCGTCCACGTCTTCGATGCCGACGGAGAGGCGGACGAGGGAATCGGTGAGGCCGCGGGCGTAGCGGACTTCGCGGGGGACGGCGGTGTGGGTCATGGAGGCGGGGTGCGTGACCATGGTCTCGACCGCGCCCAGGCTTTCGGCGAGGGAGGCGAGGCGGACGCTGTTCATAAAGTTGATGCCGGTCTGTACGTCGCCGACAAGCTCAAAGGTGATCATGCCGCTGTAGACCGGGAGGCCGGCCGGGTTGCGCATCTGGCGGGTGGCGACGGCATGGCCGGGGTGGCTGGGGAGGCCGGGGTAGAGGACTTTCTGCACCTTGGGGTGGGATTCGAGGAATTGGGCCACAGCCATCCCGTTGGTTGAGTGTTTTTCCATGCGCAGAGGGAGCGTTTTGAGGCCCAACAGGGTGAGCCAGCAATCGAAGGGGGAGGAGACAGCGCCTACGCTTTTCTGGATAAATTTGAGCTGGGTGAAGAGGTCTTCGCGGTTGGTGAGGATGATCCCGCCGATGATCTGGTTGTGCCCGCTGAGGTATTTGGTGGCGGAGTGGACGACGAGGTCAATCCCGTATTCAAGCGGGCGGAGCAGGTAGGGCGTGGCGAAGGTGGAGTCAATGGCGGTGAGCAGGCCGTGTTCGCGGGCAATCTGCCCGACGATTTCGAGATCGGTGATTTTGAGGAGTGGGTTGGTGGGCGTTTCGAGCCAGATCAGTTTGGTGTTCGGGCGAATGGCGACGGCGATGTTCTCCGGGTTGGAGGTGTCCACATAGGTGATCTCGACCCCGAATTTGTTGAGGATCTGGTTGTAGAGACGGGAAACGCCGCCGTAGACATCATCGCTGGAGATGACGTGATCGCCGGAGGAGAGCAGGCGCGAGATGGCGTCCACGGCGGACATGCCGGAGGCGTAGGAGATGCCGTACTTGCCGCCTTCGAGCGCGGCGACGTTGGCTTCAAGGACGGCGCGCGTTGGGTTGGAGGAGCGGGTGTAATCGAAGCCCTTGTCCTTGCCTATCTCATCGAGCACGTAGGTGGCGGTCTGGTAGATGGGGGGGAGGATGGAGCCGGTGGTGGGGTCGGGGATGATACCGGCGCGCACGGCTTGGGTGGCGAATTTCATGGGGGAGGTCTCCTGGGGGGTGGAAGAGTAATTGGTAAATGGTAATTGGTGATTGGGGATTGGGGAATGGGGATTGGAGATTGGAGATTGGGCAGTTGGGCGATTGGGAATTAGGAATTTGAGCTGAATCCCGCTAAGTGCGGTTCGCTTTGAAGTGCGTTGCATCTTCTCAGGTAAAATTAATCGAAGACCCTAAAGGTTTCTTTCGCCAACCATCGTCGTGCCTGGCTGGGCAGTCTGGCAAATCGGGATCAAAGTCAGCGTGGAAAACCTTTAGGGTCTGGCGTGTAGACCTGACAGGTTTCAGCGTGGCCCCGGATTGCCGGACTTTTGCGAATGAAACAAGACTCGATTAATCACGGCTTTACGAAAACCTGTCAGGTCTACGTTAAGCGAGGAAGAGATTGGGATTGTGGAAAGTACATAATGACGAAACAGGAGTTCACCAAATGACCCCCATCACCCGCGGTCAAAAAATATTTTTCGTCGTCGCCGGGCTGTCCGCTTTGTGGGTGGGTACGTGGTGTTTCTTCGTGCCCAGCCGCGTGGATTGGGCGCTTCCCTGGCTCGTGCCACCTTTGCACGCCCGCTTCCTCGGAGCCATCTACCTATCTGCCGCGGCCTTCCTGGCGGGTGGAATCCTGGCGCGCCACTATGCTGAAGTGCGGATTATGGTCCGCGTCGCCACCATCTTTACCGGCATGGTATTCGTCCTCTCGCTCATTCACCTGGGTGAAATTGATAACAGCGGCAGGCTGCTTTTTTGGATCTGGTTTGTGGCGTACCTGGTTTATCCGCTGAGCGGGTTGTGGTTAATTTGGCGTGACCGCGATGGGCGCAAAGACGACGCTGGGCACAGCGGCGCTGTGCCCCTACGAGGTGAGGCGGGGTTGCCTGGCTGGGCGCGGGGCTGGCTGCTGACGCAGGGGCTGGTACTTGCCCTGCTCGGCGCTGCCGCTTTATTCGTGCCCGCTTCCATCACAATCCTCTGGCCCTGGAAAATCACGCCCCTGCTCGCCCACATTTATTTAGCCCCCTTCCTCGCTTATGGCGCGGGCAGCCTGATGCTCAGCCGCCAGAGGGCGTGGATGGAGGCGCGGGTAGTCGTGATTGGGTTCTTTGTGTTTGCAGTTGGCGCACTCGCGGCTTCCATCATTCACCGCGGCCTCTTCAACTTTTCCGGGCCGGCCGCCTGGGTCTGGTTCGGCAGCTTCTCGGTGGCGGCGGTGATGCTCGGATTAATGAGCGCACGTTCCATCCGCGCAGGAGGATCATCATGATCAAGCAACCCGCCCGCCTTTATACTGCCGTCATCGGGATATTCCTGCTCCTGCAAGGCACGTCCACCCTGCTTTTCCGACTATATCCCGCGTTGGATGCGGCCTTCCCGCCATTGCTGACGGTCACGCAGATGATCCCGCCCCACTCGATCCTCCACATCCTGACCGGCCTGCTCGCATTGGGCGCCCTCCTTTGGGGCGGGGAACGCGGCCCCCTGTGGTTCGCCGCGGGGTTTGGCGTTTTCTACGTCGGTCTGGCGGTAATGGGTATGCTCACCGGCCAACCGGATTTCCTCGGGATGCAGCCGTTTGACCACCCTTTTCACCTCGTGGTGGGCGTGCCGGGGTTGGCGGCGGCGGGCATCCAATATACTTCCGTCAAAAGGAAAAAGATCGCATGAAAACATCTCAAGGAACATCCATTTCCTGGCCCCTGCGCGCCTGGCTGGCGGTCGAAATCCTCTTCGGCGTGGGGGCGGTACTCGCCGTGGGCCTCGCGCCCGCCGACACGCAGACGAACTTCGCCTGGCCGATCAAGCCGGTGGTGATGGCCGCCGTGCTTGGCGCTTTCTATTTGAGCACGGCGCTCGGTTTCCTGCTCCCCCTGTTCGCCAAACGCTGGGAGATGATCCGGGTGTTGATCCTGCCCATCGCCCTGTTCGCCACGGTGCAGTTGGCGGTCACCTTTATCCATTGGGATAAATTTTCGGTGGGGACGGCTCCCTTTAACGTCTGGTTTGCCAGTTACCTGCTGCCCCCGCCGATATTCCTCGGCTCATATTTTTGGCACGAATGGAAAGCCAAATCGAACCGCGCCCCCTCAGGGGACCCCGCCCCCTCGGGGGACGCGCTCCCCCGCTGGCTGAGGGGGCTGGCGCTCCTGCTCGGGGGGACGCTGACCCTGGGGGCTGTCCTCGTCTTCGTTTTCCCCGCCCTGCTCATTCCCGTTTTCCCGTGGACGCTGACCCCCCTGACCGCCCGTTCCCTCTCCGGGTGGCTGATCGCTATCGGCACCATCCTCCTGTCCGTGCGGCGGGAGAACAACCGTGCGCGCGTCCGGCTGGCTGCGCCGGTTTTCATCCTCCTGCTCCCGGCCACCTTGCTCCAAATGCTGCGCTACGCGGGCGAGGTGGACTGGCTCAACCCCCTGCTCTGGCTGGGCCTGCTTGCCTTCGCCGTCATTGGTTTCTGCGGGCTGGCGCTCGCCCGCGGCAGTTGGCGGGAAGCGCTGGGGTAGGGTGGCATCCAATTCCTGTCATGCTGAATGGAACGAAGCATCCCCACACCGATTAGTTCCAACAAATCTGTGCAGGGATTCTTCACTTCGTTCAGACCTGTCCTGAGGAACGTCGAAGGAATGACGACTGATTCGTTGATAAGGACAACATGCTGAAATACGGCATCATCGAAAACCTGGACACGGTGCGCCGCATCCCGGTCGGGAAATTCTGGGGGGTCAGGATCCTCGTGACCCCGATTACGTGGCTGGGGCCGGTCGTATTCTTCGGCCTGCATGCCGTCCTGACTGCGTTCCGGCCCTACCCCGACTTTACCGCGCGTCTGTCCGCCTCCCTGTTCTTCACCCTTGCTGTCGAAATCACTATCATCCTGCACGCCTTCGGGCATATCCTCAGCGGCAAGCTCGTCCGCAGCGCGATGGACGAACTGCTGATCACGACCACGCGCGATGTCAACGTTTATCACGGCGGGCAGGATGGCTATCCGGGTTACGTCCACCTGGGTCGGGCGCTCGGCGGGCCGGTCTTCAACCTGATTGTCGCGGCCGGATTGATGCAGTTACCCGCAACCACGCCGGGTTTTTGGGCCGCCCTGCTCACCAGCCTGATTGCCACCAACCTGTTTTTTGGCTATGGCGGATTCCTCCCCATCCCGTCCGTGGACGGCGAGGTGATCTGGCGTGAATTGCTCAAGTCGCTCCGCCGGCGGCTGAAAGGCTGACACCCATGATCATCCTCGAAACGGAAAGGCTCCTGCTTCGCCGCCTCGTCCCGGCAGACCTGGACGAACTCTACGCACTCTACCGTGACCCCGAAATCCGCCGGTATTTCCCCGAGGGGACACTGACGATCGAAGAAACCCGCGCAGAACTGGAATGGTTCCTCGACGGCCATCCCAAACATCCCGAGCTGGGCTTGTGGGCAACGATTTTCAAACCCACCGGGCAGTTCATTGGCCGGTGCGGCCTGCTCCCCTGGACGATAGATGGGCAGTACGAAGTGGAGGTGGCCTATCTTATCGCCAGGGAATTTTGGGGGCAGGGCCTCGGCTCGGAGGCCGCCGCGGCCATCCGGGAATACGGCTTTCATCATTTGGATTTATCAAGGCTGATCTGCCTGATTGATGCAGAGCATATTGCCTCCCAAAAAGTCGCTACAAATATTGGCATGTCCTTTGAAAAGGACATTGTTGATGAGTTCGGCCCGGCGCGCGTGTATGCCATCGCCAGGCCGCCAAAGGAGTAGATGTCGTACATCAAGACATCGTTTGGTATTCAAGAATTCAACCATCAAGACATCGTTTGGCACCTTAACCATCGAACCATCAAGAGATCGTTCTCCCAATAGCGTTTAATCGTACCCATCCCCGAATGTGTTCAGGAGATGGTAAACGATGAAACGATTAGCAGAGCGAAAAAGCGCAATTCATTTGTTACGCTCAGGCCAGAGTGTCTCAGAGGCGGCCAAAGCACTCAGCCGTAGCGAGACCTGGGTAAGGAAGTGGCATACCCGCTATCTCCAGGTCGGTTGGGCTGGTCTGAAAAGCCGTTCCACCTGCCCACATCATCTGCCGCGAGAAACCTTATAGAGAAAACATTCAAACTTCGCTGATTACCTTACAGAACGAAAAAAGAGCTACTGCGCACCAAGTAAGGCATAATTTGGTTGCTTGACGACCAAAGGAGGCCGCTGATGAGCAGCAGTCAGGAATTGTACAACCGCTTGAATGAAAAGTTGAGAGCGCTGTCACCTGTCAAAAACAGCAAACAGGTAACGAACTGGATTTGGATCGTTGTTGGCATCTTGCAAAGCCAATCCTGCAACTTGAGTCAAATTGCGAACTATCTACCCCTGGAAACCAAAGCGGAGTCGCGCGTAACCCTGATCCGACGCTGGCTGATGAATCCGCAGGTGCTGGTTTGGCCGTTTTACAAGCGGGTGCTGGCGCAGGTGTTAGCGGGCTGGTCAACCGTGGAGGCCTATCTCATATTGGATGGCGTGATGGTGTTTGGTAATCGCTGGCAAATCTTCCGCGTCTCGTTACGGCATGGGGGTCGCGCCATTCCAATAGCCTGGACGGTGGTCGCCGGGCCGGGCTTGGTGAAAGTCAGCAAATTGAAGCCGATGTTGGAAAAAGTCCAAAAGTTTTTGAAGAAATATGTCAAGCGGGTCACCTTTTTGGCAGATGCCGGTTTTCGGGACTGCGACTGGGCACAATTATGCCTGAAATTAGACTGGAATTATGGCATTCGGCTGGCCTGCAATACCTATATCACCTTTCCCGATGGCACCTCCGAGCGCTTGGACCATTTAGTGCCTAATTGAGCAAACAAATCGAAAACGCACAATCTGTCATTCCGACCAACGGGAGGAATCCCTGCACCGATCTGCTAAAAATCAACACTGCGGGGATTTCTCGCTCTGCTCGAAATGACACATCATTGTCCATGTTTGAATTGAGCGCTCAATAAGAACAGCAACCGTTATTTTCAAAATGTGCTGCTCACGCGGGCCGCCAAGTTACAAACCAATGTCTCGGTAACCTGGACAACTGACCAGCAAGGCCAGCCAGAAATGGTCGCCATCATCAGCAATCAAGTGGCGGCGCGCGCCCGCCTGCGCGAATACAGTTACCGCATGAGCATTGAACAAAGTTTCCGCGCTGATAAATCGGGCGGTTTCGACATGGCCCATACCCGCTTGCAACATGCCAGGCGGATTGAGCATATGCTGTTAGCCATCGCCATCGCGACACTCTGGTGTCATGAGTTGGGCGAGTTTGTCCTGAGCCAGGGTGAGGCTGCGCGTGGCCAAGTCGATCCCTCGCATCAACGCTCTCTGAGCTTGTTTCAACTCGGCTTGCGCTGGTTACGCCGCGCACTGGCGACCGGCATACCTAACTTACCTGATTTCCAAGCTGTTTTGTGCAATCTTAAGCTGAAGCCTGTGACCATTCCAATCCCTCTAAATTCAAATGTGTAAGGTAATCAGACGTCCAAGCTGCTTTGACGCTTTATACTGACGATAGCAACCAAGTTCCACCGAAATACCGCGACTTTTGGTATGACAGCCCAAAGAGAATTTTTGAACACTCATTGTAGCAATGGCAAAATAGTGTGAGTTTCCCCGCTCTGAGGCAGAACCCACGCCGCCCATTTTCGCGTAACTTCGGCAGTCATAATCTAAAAGAGCGGCCCCTAATCTCCGGGCCGCTCTTTTGGTAATCCAACTCTACTCCTCGTCCTCCGGAGCCTTATCCCCCGCCGGAGCCTCCCCCACTGCCTCCGCAACCACCCTCCCCGGCACCTCATCCACCCTGCGGGGCGCACCCAGATTCAGCATCAACCCGGGCGGGCGGCCTGCGCTTGGGCTGGGCTTGCCAAATGGTTCCAGGTCAACCCCTGTCACAAACGGCAACCGCACTTCTCCGGCTTGAACCACTCTACTCATTCCCATCAAACACATACCCTGTCCCGCGGATGTTGACGATCCAGCCCTTCCCGCCGGGGAAACGGGCCAGTTTGCGGCGCAGGCGGCTCACCAGCGGGCGCAGAATTTCCGGGGCTTCCCATTCCGTCGTCTGGTAGCCTTGTACCAGCATCACCAGTTCCTTGTGGCTGAGGACGCGCCCGCGGTTCTCAAGGAGTACGCGCATCAGTTTCCCTTCCGTGGGCGTCAGCATGACCTTCTCATCATCGTGCCAGATTTCCCGCCGCTCCAGATCCACCTTGACACCATTCTCCAGCGTAATCAGCGCGGTGAGCACGGGCACGGCATTCTCGATCCCCTCGACATCCTTGAGTTGCTGTAACGAGGATTCCATCTGCTCGATCAACCGCCGCCGCCGGTCAGCGTCCGAGCGCTCGGAAATGGCGCGGCTCACGCTAGCGAGAATGTCCGCCGGCGAGGCGGGTTTGACCAGGTAATCGTGCGCGCCCTGCCGGACGGCCTCAATCGCCGATTCCATCGATCCGTGCGCCGTCAGCAGGATGATCTTGCAATCCGGGGCAGCCTTGACCGTGCGCCGCAGGACTTCCACCCCGCCCATGCCGGGCATCTTAATGTCCAGCAGCATGAGATCAAAGGACTCTGCCTCCACGTGCGCCAGCGCCAGTTCCCCATTCTCTACAGCGGTGACGCGGTAATCCTCCAGGCGCAGGATTTCCGCCAGGGATTGCCGGGCCGCCGCTTCATCGTCCACTACCAGAATATTGCCTTTCATATTGCCTCCACAACTGGGATTGAGATTCGGAAACACGCGCCAGCCGTTTTCCGTTCGGCGTCCTGGTCCACCAGTTCCAGCCGCCCGCCGTGCGCATCCAGGATGCTGTAGCTTACCGACAGACCCAGGCCTGTCCCCCTGGGTTTTGAACTTGCGAACGGCTCGAAAATTTCCCGCCGCCGCTCGGCGGATACGCCCGGGCCGGTATCTTCAAATAATGTATCCACGCTGTGCCCGTTCCTATGCGACGTAATCACCATCCTGCCCCCCTCCGGCATGGCCTCCATCGCGTTCAGGATGATATTAAAGAACACCTGCTGGATCTGGTTGCGCACAATCACCACCTGCGGCAGGTCTGCCTGCTGGTGCATTTCCACGCGTATATTTTGCTGCGCCAGCTGCTTTTCGAGCAGGGAATACACCGTATCGATCAGGGCGTTCAGGTTGACGGGTTCGCGCTGTAACGCGCTGGGGCGGTAAAAATCCAGCATTTGCTGGACGGTGTCCATCAGGCGCTGGAGTTCGTCCTGGGCGAGTTCAAGGTAATGCTCCCGTTTCTCTTCGGCCAGGTCGGCCCGCCCGACAAGATGGAGACAGTTGCGCACCGCCTGCAACGGGTTATTGACCTCATGCGCAATACTGGCCGTCAGCCGCCCAATGGCCGCCATCTTTTCCGTTTGGATCAACTGTTGCTGTTGCGCGCGCACCTGCGCCAGCGTCGCCCGCAGGTTGGCATACAACCGGGCATTCTCCAACGCCACGGCGGCCTGGTTCGCAAAAATGGAGAACATCTCCAGGTCGGCATGGGTAAACGGGGGCCGGCCTCCCTCTCGCCCCGCCATCAGCACGATATTCCCCTGCGCCCCGCGGAGGGATGGGGCGCACATGACCGAAGCAAACCCAAGGGAGATGATGGTCTCACGCAACTCCGGGTTATCAGGGGCATCCGGGTTCACCAGGATCGGTGACCCCCAGGCATCCGCGCGGGCGACAGGACCTCCATCAAAACGGCTCTCCTCATCGGGGAGCGCGTTGCCCACCCCGGCCACCAGCTTAAGGACGGCCGTTCCCAGTGTATTTACCTCTTGGGCATAAAAACCAGCATCTTCACAAACCAACAACTCGCAGATGGCCGTGAGGATCAGGTCAACCAATTTGTCATAATGGTTTTCAGAGATCAGCCGCCGCGTGATGGGCAGGAGGGGTTTCAACGCCTGGAGGCGGGCGATCTCCTTTTTGTGTTCGCGGTCCTCAATGGCGCGCTGTACCCCCTCCACTAATTCTTGCGAACTCGAAAATGGTTTCAGGATCAGCCCATTCGCCCCCATCCTCAGCGCTTTGGTCGCCGTCTCCATCGTGCCAAAGCCGGTCATGATCACGATGGCTAGATCGGGCTGATGCTGGCGGGCCAGTTCCATCACCTGGAACCCGTCCAGCTTGGGCATGCGAATGTCCACGAGGAGCAAATCGACGCGCGCCTGCTGCAAGACCCCCACCGCCTGCCGGGCATCCAGCAGGGTGATGACCTCATAGCCCGAACGCTCCATGACCGTCTGGCAATACTTCGCCACACCGGGGTCATCATCCAGCACCATCACAATTTTGTCATTGATCGCAGGCATAATGGATTGAACAGATAAACTTCGTCCTTTTTGTCATTCCTTCGACGTTCCTCAGGACAGGTCTGAACGAAGGGAAGAATCCCTGCGATGATCCGTTGAAAATCATCAATGCGGGGATGTTACGCGGAGTTTACACCGAGCGCAGCAAAGGTGCTTAATGCAATTCCAAGCAACATATTCGGATGAGGTGACAGTCACCTTGCTTGAAATTAGCCATGCTGAGCAGTTTTGCAGGTGACTGTCACCTGAGCTTATCCTAAAATGTCCCTTGTTCTTGCATTAACATGAGAATACCCGATTTCTAATTGGTTTGTCCATAAGTTTAGGCTTTCCCTGGCACGGGCAGGCGCACCACAAAAACAGAGCCGCTGCTGCCCGTACTCTCCAGTAATATCGCGCCGCCATGCTCCACAATAATACTTTTGCTGATGGACAATCCCAGCCCCGTCCCCGACCCCAGGGGTTTGGTCGTGAAGAACGGTTCAAATATTTGGGGCTGGTGCACCTCCGGGATACCGGCCCCCACATCCTGCACTCGGATGACGGCCCACGTTCCATCTGCCCGTTGCTCCGAAGCCGTCTGGATCACCATCGTCCCGCCCTGCGGCATAGCCTGGAAGCCATTGTACACGAGATTAAGCAGCACCTGCTTGATCTGGTTTTGATCGCCGGTCACGACGGGCAGGGCGTCCCAGGCCTCAAATTGCACATCAATCCCTTGCGTCTGCCCAATCGAGTGCACCAGCGCCAGCACCTCCGAAACCGCATCGTTAATCCTGATTTCCCCTTGAATGTTATCGCCTCGGCGGGAAAAATCCAGCAGCCGCCGCACGACCTCGCGCGCCCGCCGCGCCTCACGCAGCACCAGTTCCAGATCGGCGCGCTGGCGGAAGTCGGCAGGCAGGTCGTCCAGCAGCAACTCGGTAAACCCGGTAATCGTGGTTAGCGGGTTGTTCAACTCGTGCGCCACGCTCGCCGCCATCTCGCCAATCGCCGTCAGCCGGGCCGCCTCCACCACCTTGGCCTCAGCCGCCTTCTGGGCCTTGATCCGCTCGCCGAGTTCCTGGAAGAGCCGCGCATTCCGGATCGAGATGGAAATCTGCGGGGCCAGCAACTCCAACAATTTGAGGTCGCCCTCCGAGAACTTGCGCGCCGGGTCGGCACGCAACACCACGAGCACCCCGATCACTTGGCCGCGAAACCGTAGGGGCACGCCCACCGCGCCATCCAGCACCTGCCCCGCCTGCCCCTGCGCAATTTTCCCGGCGGCCTCCTCCCCCAGCGGGATCACCTGCTGCACCCGCCCGACCCGCTCACACGCCAGGATGCGCACCACCTGTTCCTTGTGATCCACCATCCCCAGCTCGGCCCAATCCCCATTGACCAGTTCGCGCGCCCGTTTGATGGCGCGGTCCATCACCGTTTGCAGATCCAATTCAGCGATCTCGAACCCGCCAATTTGCCCGGCAATGCGATAACTCTCCTGCAAGAGGGCTTGCCGATCCCCGGAGAAATCAAACTCCCCCGAGTCTTCCTCCGCGCCTCCCCGGGGACCTTGACCCTCTGGCGGGGTCAGGTCCCCGGAGGCCGTCGTCAGGCTCACCAGCTGGAATAATGCGCTGGCGGTTTGATCCATTTCCGCGCGGGAACCCACCAAAAGGATCAGCCCGCCGGTGGAGTTCGGGAAAACGTAGAGTTTCCCTGACCCTGCCTCCAGGAAGGCAGACACGGCCCGGCTGCGCATCCGCCCACTGGCGAGCGCACCCAGCAGCCACCTTTCATGGTGGCTGGCGGCATCGAGCAGTTGGGCTGCGCGCGCCGCGCCAACCCGCTCACCAGCCAGCAGGCTCCAGCCAACCGCGCGGCGGCACAAGACCGCGGCCCATTGCGCGCGGGTGGCGGAGACTGCAAGTTTGAGTTGTGTGCTTGGGGGCGGCATGGCTGAATTCTTTAACATTATAGACCGCGGCGCGGCGGGCGGTCAAGCGAACGGCACGCCCTATTTACGGGCGCCACCCGATTTTTGGGTGCCGCCTCTTTACGACCATTTGCACTTCCACTATACTCACGCCATCCTGACCCCCCGGAGGCCCTTCCCAGATGAAGCACTTTCTTGACATTGCCAATCACTCGCCCGCTGAATTGCAGGAATTATTGGACCTGGCGGCCCTGCTCAAAAAGGAGCACAAGGCGGGCGGCAACCCGCCCCTGCTGGCGGGCAAGGCCCTGGCCATGGTTTTCCAGAAACCCAGCCTGCGGACGCGCGTCTCATTTGAGCGGGCCATGCAGCAAGTCGGCGGGCATGCGCTCTATCTCTCACCATTTGAAATCGGGCTGGGGAAACGCGAATCCGTCCCGGATGTGGCGCGCGTCCTTTCCGGCTATGTGGACATCATCATGGCGCGCGTCTTCTCGCACGACCACGTGATCCAGCTTGCGGAATGGGCCAGCGTCCCGGTCATCAACGGACTGAGCGATTACAGCCACCCCTGCCAGGCGATGGCGGATGCGCTGACCATCATGGAGGAATTTGGCTCGCTGAAGAGCTTGAAGATCGCCTACGTGGGCGACGGGAACAATGTCTCCGTTTCCCTGATGCAGATTGCCGCCAAACTCGGCGCGGACTTTGCCATCGCCAACCCGCCCGGCTTCGATATGTCCGAAGCGGCGATTGAGGAGGCCCACGGATTTGCCGCCGCAAGCGGGAGCCAGATCATGCTCACCCAGGATGCGCGCGTTGCCGTCAACGGGGCGAACGTCATCTACACCGATACCTGGACGAGCATGGGCCAGGAGGAAGAGGCCGAGGAACGGCGCAAGGTTTTCCCGCCCTATCAGGTCAATGAGGACCTGCTGACCAACGCCAATGGCCGCGTCATCGTCCTCCACTGCCTGCCCGCCCACCGCGGCGAAGAGATCACGGATGCCATCGCCGACGGCCCGCATTCCCGGCTCTTCCCGCAGGCCGAAAATCGCCTGCACGCCCAGAAGGCCATCCTCGTCCGCCTCCTTGGCGCAGCCTGATCTCCATGAAACGACACGCCAAAATCGTTGCGACCATCGGCCCGGCCAGCAACAACAAACAAACGATCCAAAATCTGATCCAGGCTGGCATGAACGTTGCCCGGCTTAATTTTTCGCATGGCACGTATGAAATCCACGCCGAAGTGATCACCCTGATCCGGGAGACCTCCGCACAAATGGGCCGTCCGGTCGCCATCATGCAGGATTTGCAAGGCCCCAAAATTCGCACGGGCAGCCTGCCGGGGGGAGCGATAACCCTGAAGGCTGGGGAAATGCTTACCCTGACCACGGGGGACGCGCCCCCCAGGGACGGTTGCATCCCGGTGGATTTGCCCAGCCTCCCAACGCACGTTCAACCAGGGAGCCGCATCTTGCTCGCCGATGGCAATATGGAACTGGTCGTGCGCTCCGTCTCCGCACACGAAGTGGAGACCGAGATCATTTTAGGGGGGACGCTGAAATCCCACCAGGGGATCAACCTCCCGGGGGTCCGACTGGACATCCCCGGTTTCACCAGCAAGGATGCAAAAGACCTGGAGTTCGGTCTCTCGCAAGGGGTCGATTTTGTCGCCATGTCCTTTATCCGCACCCCGCAGGATGTGGCCCGCGTCCGCGCCGCCATCGCCCAAACACACCCCGGCGCGGTGGATACGCCCATCATCGCCAAACTGGAACGACCGGAGGCGCTGGACAACCTGGACGAGATCATCGAGACCGCCGACGGCGTGATGGTGGCGCGCGGCGACCTCGGGGTGGAGATGCCCCCTGAGGAGGTGCCCATCGCCCAAAAACGGATCATCGAAGCGGCCAACCGCCACGGCAAATTTGTGATTACGGCAACCCAGATGCTCGAATCCATGCTGGACAGCCCGCGCCCTACCCGCGCCGAAGCCTCGGATGTCGCCAATGCGATTTTCGATGGGACGGATGCCGTCATGCTCTCCGGCGAGACGGCCACCGGGCAATATCCCGTTGAGGCGGTGCGCATGATGGATGCGATTGTCCGGCAGGCTGAGGCCCACCTTGAGGAGTGGGGACACTGGCGCGGTTTGGCCGATGAAAACGTGACGAAGAATGACGCGATGTCGCTGTGCCGCGCCGCCGCCGAGTTGGCCCGCGACCGGGATGTGGCCGGGATCGCCGTGTTTACGAAAACGGGGAATACCACACGGCTGATGTCCAAAACGCGCCCGGATGTACCCATCCTGGGATTCACCTCGTCAGGGCGGGCGTATCAGCGCATGGGCATGTTTTGGGGCGTGATCCCGCACCTCGTGGCGCGGGCTGGCTCAATGGAAGAGTTGATCTCGCACGTGGAGGCCGGCCTGCTCGCGGAAACCCCCGTCGAGCGCGGCCAGCAGGTGGTGTTGATCTGCGGCTTCCCTGTGGACGAAATGCGCCCGTCCAATCTGGTGATGCTTCACATGGTGGGGCGGGAATCTTAGGAACGCGGATTAAATAACTGCCAAGTGGTGCTCATAGGAACTCGCAGGAACTTGCAGGAATTCCCATGAGTTCCAAGCGTATCAACCGATAAACGCAGCCGGGTGTTACGCTTCCTTCCGGGCCGAAAGCCACAACCCAGTCCCAATCAGCAGACCCCCGGCATAAAAAGCCGGTGAAATGACCTCCCCCAGCAGGATGGCGCTCAACGCGACCCCCACCACCGGCTGGGCGAAAAAGGTCAGCGAAGCCGCATTGGCCTCCAGCCTGGCGAACGCATACGTCCAGAGATACATGGCGAAAGCCGTGGAGATCACGCCCAGATAGAGCACGCCCAGGATCACCTGCGGGGTCATGATCCCGATATTCCCCTCCGCAAGTTCCAGTCCCATCAATGGCAGGGAGATGGGCAGGCCCCCAAAGAGCACGATAAATGTGAGGGGGACGAGATTCTCCCCGGCCAGGGTTGCCCTCCGCATGAGGACGGAATACAGCCCCCAGGTCAGCGCGGCCCCCACGAGGGCCAGGTTCCCCAAAAATAGGTCGGGCGAAAACCGGGCGGCGCGCACATCCACCACGAGCAGGACACCGGCAGTGGAAACCAGGAGGGCGAAGATCATCCTGCGGGACAACTTTTCTCGGAGCAACCATGCCGCAAATAGCGCCACAAACGCGGGCGTGGCCGAGGTCAATAGTGCGCCATTGGCCGCTGTCGAGAGTTTCGTCCCCACAAATTGCAGCCCCAGCGAAACGCCATACCCCACAAAACCGGCAAACAGGATTTCACGCAATCTTCCGAATGGCACAGGCAGCCGGCGGGCAACTATCACAATCCCCCATGTCAGGATACCCAGCGCCAGCCTCAGGCCGAGCAGGGTAAAGGGCGGGATGGTCTCCAGCACGACATCAGAAACCACATACATCCCGCCCCAGATGCTGGCAGCCGATAAACCAGCAGCGATGCCGCGAATCTGGGGGCGCATGGCGGGCAATCATATCACGGGCAGTTGGGCATAAAAAAAGGGATGAAGTGCAGGTGCTTCATCCCTTTTTGAATAGGATTTGTCCGATTGTCTATTTCACGCCCAGTACCATGGTTGCCAGCTTGAGCAAATCCGAAGTTTTCGTTGCGGCGGCGGGCTGGGGCCAGGTTTGGTTTACCTCACGGGCGGCGCGTTGCAAAAAGCGGTTGCACTGCACGTAGCGCTCGTTGAGGCAATAGGCGCTCTGCTGTTCCGGGCTGGCCGCGAAGGGATTCCCGTTGCAATGGCAAAAATTCTGGGGCGTGGGGTAGAGGGCATGCGTGCCGCGGTCATCTGCAAATCCAATAAATGGGCACTCCGCCGGGTCGCCGCTTTGGATTAAGCGGCGGAATTTTTGGGCAGGCAATTCGGGGTTTGTGTTGAAGAGGTCGTATTTCATGGCTGGCTCCCCCAATAATTTAACATGAAAGGTTGGACTCTCAATATTAACTCTGTTGCGCTTGCGGGACAAAAGGGGGGCGTATCCCTGGAGGGGTCACGCCCCCCGGTGAAATAAAAACGCCCCATCCGGTTGGATGAGGCGGTTGGTTGATGCAAGAAATGTTTCAGCAGGGCTGGGGGCGCTTCGACTGTGTGCGAACGATGAACCTGTTCGCCCTCCGCTCAGCGAGATAACGAATCATCCTGAGCGGAGGCCGACCTATTTTGGTCGGGCGTAGTCGAAGGACAGGTCAAACGAACTCCCTGAATCAGAACATCATCGCATTCAGCGCGTCAATCGTCGCACGGGCTGGGCGCATGTTACTGGCGGGCTGGCGGTTGAGCGGCGTTTCAATCAGGTTAAATTGATCGGTCAACGTGGGGCGGCCTTGTTCAATGTAGATGATGCCCGTCATCAGGATGTCCTTGAGGGCGGCTTCTTCGAGTAGGCGGATGGCGGCAATGCGGTCGGTGGGGTCAAAGTCATTGTCCGTTTTCTTGAGTACGATGGTGGAGCCGTCGTGCAGCACCACTTCCTGAATTTCGCCGGGGGCGTGGCCGTTGATCGTGATCTCCTCCCGGAACGGGACGTAGGTAATGTCATGGATGGGGGTGTCGTGTTCCTTGCTCCAGGCGAAGGAGTGATGGGCGTCGTCGCCATCGTTGAAGGTGACGCATGGGCTGACAATGTCAATGATGGCGATGCCGTTATGGCTAAGGGCGGCCTTGAGGATGGCCTGCACCTGTTTGGCATCCCCGGCAAAGGAACGGGCGACAAAGGTGGCGTTGGCGGCCAGCGCTTCGGCGCAGATGTCAATGGGGCGGTAGGGATTTTTGCCGTGGTATTTCAGGTTGAGGCCCTCCTCCGCGGTGGCGGAAAACTGGCCTTTGGTGAGACCGTACACGCCGTTATTTTCAATAATGTAGGTCAGGTTCAGGTTGCGCCGGACGACGTGCTTGAACTGTCCCATCCCGATGCTGGCGGTATCGCCATCGCCGGAGACGGCCATGGATTTGAGGCTGGTATCGCCAAAGGCCGCGCCGGTGGCCACGGAGGGCATGCGGCCATGCAGGCTGTTGAAACCAAAGCTACGGTTCATAAAGTAGGTGGGGCTTTTGCTGGAACAGCCGATCCCGCTAAATTTGAGCATGGTTTCGGGGACGATGTTCAACTCATAGCACGTGGCGATGATCTGGTTGGCAATCGAGTTGTGGCCGCACCCGGCGCAAAGCGTGGAGGGTGCGCCTTTGTAATCAGCTTTGGAAAGCCCGGCCAGGTTGAGGTTGGCGGGGCGGGCGGTTGCGTCGGTCATTCGGATGTCTCCTTCTCCTGAATTTGATCCACGATCCAGCGGGCAGTGAGCGGCAGCCCGTTGTTATGGCGCAGGGAAATCATTTTTTGGGTGTGGCCCGGAAACGCCAGGGTCAAAATCTGGTGCATCTGGCCGGAATGGTTCATTTCGATCACATACAGGCGTTCATGCTCATTAAAGAAGCGGGTCACTTCATCATAAAACGGCACGGCGCGCAGGCGCATGTAATTGATTTCAACACCCATTTTGGCAAGCCGGTCGCGGGCTTCTTCAATGGCCGGGTCGGTTGAACCGTAGGAGATGATGCCCACTTTGGTATTCGGGGTGGCATCAATGACGGGGCTGGGCATGTAGCCGCGGGCGGTCTCAAATTTGCGGGCGAGGCGGGCCATGTTGTTGTCCCAGTCATCGTGGTTTTCGGTATAGCGGGCATATTCGTCGTGCCCGGTGCCGCGCGCAAACCACGCGCCCGCGGGGTGGCGGTTGCCGGGGATGGTGCGGTAGGTGATGCCGTCGCCGTCCTCATCCAGATAGCGGCCAAACTTTTCCGTGCGCTTCTGGATGTCTTCCTCCCACAATACTTTCCCGCGTTTGATCTCCTCATCGGGATATTCAAAGGGTTTGGCCATCCAGGTGTTCATCCCGAGGTCGAGGTCGGAGAGTACATAGACGGGCGTTTGCAGTTGCTCGGAAATATCGAAGGCGCGCCAGCCAAACTCGAAGCACTCGTTGACTGAGCCGGGGAAGAGGATGAGGTTCTGGGTATCCCCGTGGCCGAGGAAAAACACCTGGGTCACGTCCCCCTGTGAAGTGCGCGTGGGCAGGCCGGTGCTCGGCCCCATCCGCTGGATGTCCCAGACCACGAGGGGCGTTTCCGAGTAATAGGCCAGCCCGGCAAATTCGGTCATCAGGCTGAGGCCGGGGCCGGAGGTGCTCGTCATAGCCCGCAGGCCGGCCCAGCCCGCGCCGACGGTCATGCCGATGGCGGCCAGTTCGTCTTCGGCCTGGACGACGGCAAAGGTGTTCTTCCCGGTCTCGGGGTCTTTGCGCAGGCGCGGCAGGTGGGTATCCAGCGCTTCGGCCAGGCTGGAGGCCGGGGTGATGGGATACCAGGCCACGAATTGGACGCCGCCATAGATGGCACCCAGTGCGGCGGCGGTATTGCCGTCCGTCATGATGTAATCCTTCGTGGCATCCATCGGCTCGACCAGGAAACGGTCTTGCGGCTCAAGGTTTTCGGCGGCCCATTCGGCGGCCTTTTTGATCACGTTAAAGTTGATGTCAATCGGCTTCTGCTTGCCCTTGAAATGGAAATCGAGGGCGGCATAAATGGCCTGCATGTCGATCCCGATGAGTTGGGCGAGCACCCCCACATAGGCCATGTTCATCACGTAGTCGCGCAGGTCACTGGGCGTTCCGGCCTCCTGCACCAGTTTCTTGGCCGGGAAGGCATAGGTCAGCACGTCGTCGCGGTTCATCTCAAAGCGCAGGTGGTCGGCGTAAATGAACAGGCCGCCGGATTCCACGGAAGCCAGGTCTTTGGCAAATGAATCCGGGTTCATCGCAATGACGATTTCCTGTGCCTCACGGCGGGCCAGGAAACCTTCCTTGCTGGCGCGGATGGTGTACCAGGTCGGCAAACCCTGGATGTTGCTGGGGAACACATTTTTCCCGGAAACGGGGATGCCCATTTTGAACAGGGCGCGCATAATGGTGAGGTTGGATGTCTGGCTTCCGGAACCATTTTTGGTCCCCACGGTGATGGAAAAATCATTCACCCGTGTGGGCATGGTCATTTCGGAAACCCAATCAACCTCGGGGGCTGTGATGGTCATTTTTTCTCCTTTATTTCCATACTGTAGCATAAGGGCTTGTCCCCGAAAATTGCCCACAAGGGGCGATGCTACATTTAATGGATGGCAACGAGACCCACGCGGGGCCGCGAACCCTTTAATTTGATCTCGTCCTCAATAATTGGGTGTGCGACTCAAAGGCGGCCAGGCTGGCCCCGGCGTCCCCGGCGCAAATGGCGTCCACGATGTCCTGATGAAATTGCCAGACCGCGCGCAGGTAAGAGATATCCGCATACGAACTCAACTCCACCGCTTCATAGGCATTCCAGTACGCCTCCAGCAGGCCCTGGACAAAAGGATTCTCCAGCCTGCTGAAAATCGTCATGTGAAGCTGGCGGTGTTCGGGATGCGGGATGATGATGGGGTCGCCGTTCAACTCGTCCCAAGCACGCGCCATCAACTGCTGGAGTACAGCATGGTCGGCGGGCGTGAGCGCGGCGACGGCCTCCGGCCAGTAAGCCGTTTCGAGGCGGATGCGCAGGTCGGCGAAGGCGGCAAAGTTGGCGCGGTCGCGGGCCACGGCGTACAGGAGGCTTTCCGTGACAGGCGGGGCGAAGCGGTACGGTTTACGGGTGATGCCCGTTTTCGGGCGCACATCCACCAACCCGAGGGCGCGCGCGCCCCCTAACTGCTCGCGCAACTTGGCGACACTGATCCCCTGCTCGGCGCTGATCTGCACCAGGGACGGGATGCGGTCAGGGTTCTCGTGGCCGTTGGTATAGGTGGCGAGGTAATGGAGGAAATCGTTGGTTGCCATACGCTTGCTGAATGATCGGATTATTGATATTAATTAGGTTTTTGGATGGCGGGGATTGTAATACCCTGTCAAAGCACCGTCAAGATAAAGTGCCATTCTCAATATGAAAACCTTTGGCGCTGGTAGTGACGACTTCAGTCGTCATGCGCGGTCAAAACCCGACTGAAGACGTTCCTACGAAGCCCATACAGAGAATCGCTGCAAGATAAATTATTGCGGATTGAAAAATTAGGGCAGGTCGCGCAACGCCTTCGCCAAACGTGTACCGTGCCAGGCGATCAGGCTGCCTGGATCAAGTCCCACAAATTCCCGTACAGGTCTGCAAACACCGCCACGATGCCGTAGCTTTCCACCTTTGGCGGGCGCACGAACTGGATGCCCTGCGCCACCATACGCTCATAATCCCGCCAGAAATCATCCGTGCCGAGGAAAAACGTCACGCGCCCGCCTGTCTGGTTGCCGATGAAGGCCTCCTGCCCCGGCTTTGATGGCTTGCCCAACAAGAGCGACGTGCCCGCCGACCCCGCTGGAGCAACCACCACCCAGCGTTTGTCCTGCTCCGACTGGTAGGTATCCTCGATAAGAGTAAACCCGAGTTTTTGGGTGAAGAAGGCGATGGCCTCGTCATAATCGCGAACGACGAGGGTGACGTGGAGGAGAGTTTGAGGCATTGGAAAGATTATATGATCAACCTGCATGGGCGGGTCGGCAATGCTGGCAAGTTTTGGTTGCAATCGGCGAATTCCCGCGAAATGTGTCATGCGGGCGGGTCGTCCGGTGGGATACGCGTTCTGCGTGAAATTGACAATTTCTGGCGGGATCGCCCCGCCAACCCTGACGACCCGCCTCGCGCATCATGCGGGCGGGTCGGACGGTGGGAAAGGCGTTCTACGCGAATTTGACGTTTTCTGGCGGGATCGCCCCGCCAACGCTGACGACCCGCCCCTACTGCCCCCATACCTCCCGATAAATCACGAACAACTCATACACCCCGCGCACATACTGTCGTGTCTCCTCAAAACGGATGATTTCGAGGAAGAGGTCGGGGTCGCCGCCGGCCTGGAGCAGCCAGGCATTGGCGTTGCCGGGGCCGCCGTTGTAGGCGGCAAGGGCGGCGTAGAGGGCGATGGCTTCGACAGGCTCAGCCTGCGCAAAGTAGTTGCGCTGGCTGGCGAGGTATTCCACGCCGAGGGTGATGCTGACCAGCGGGCGGTACAGGTCGGCGGCGGTGTAGGAGGGCGGCCAGCCCATATTGTCGGCGATGGATTGCCCGGTCTCCGGGATGATCTGCATCAGGCCGCGCGCCCCCGCCGTGGAACGGACAAACCCCTCAAACAGGCTCTCCTGCCGCACCAGCCCGTACACGAACAACGGGTGAAACCCGGCGGCCTCCGCCTCGGGCAGGATCAGCCCGCTGTAATACGTCCCAAAGCGCACGTGGCTGAACCACGGCGGGGCGTTGAGCGTGGCGGCGTCGTCCATCCCGGCCAGCGTGAGGATCTGCCGTGTGCAGAAAATGGCGGTGCGGTACAGCCCCAAATCGAGCAGATAATTGGCGAGCCGGTAATTGTTGGCGGGGTCGGGCTGGATGTCGAGCCGGAGGGACTCAAACTCGGCGCGGGCCTCCTCAGGGAAACCGAGATTCCAGAGGGCCGTGCCCCGCAAAAATCGTGCGTCCCCCTGGAGGGGCGCGGGGGAGGATAAATCCACGTCATCGGGCAGGGAAAAATTAACTCGAAGCCAGCCCTCGGCGAGGGCGCGTTCGGCTTCCCAATCCACGGCGAGATCAAAGGACTGCGGGGGTTCAAAGGGATCACGATCAAAGAGGAAATCCCCGGCCCGTTCGCTGTAATACCCGGTCGGGTCGGCCACGGCGGCCTGGGCAAAGGCCGTATCCGCGGCCGCGGCATCCCCGAGGGCGAGGTACGCCTTGCCCGTCCAGAAGAGGGCCTGCGCGCTTTCGAGCGGCGCGCCCGTTTTGGGGAGGATGATCTGGAAATTGGCGAGCGCGCCCGCATAGTCGCCCAGCCGGTAGCGGGTGATCCCGGCGAGGAAGCGAGCGCGGCCAGCCTGCGCATCGCCGGGATATTCGTTGTCCACCCGTTCCCAGGTCAGCGCGGCGGCTTCGAGATCGCCGTTGCGCTCGGCAATTTGGGCGGCGTAGAAAAGGAACTCGGCGGCGCGGGCGTGGTCGGGGACGCGGGCGGCGAAGGAGAGGTAGGTGGCGATGCCCGCGGCCGGGTCGCCCAGGAAGGCCCATTGGGTATCGGCGATCTCCTCCCAGGCGTCATCCCAGTAATCGTCAGAGGAGGGGTGCGTTTGGATCAACTCGCTCCATTCGGCGATGGCGTCGTCGTAGGAGTCGATGGCGCGCAGGGCCAGCCCTTTGTAATAGTGGGCTGTGCCATCGTGTTCGGCTGGCGCGGTGGTGAGGTAGCGATCAAACGCAAAGACAGCCAGGCTGTACTCGCCCGCAAAATAATCCACCAGCCCGCGGTCAAGCTCGTTGACCTCGCGCCCTCCGTCCAGCAGGCGGAGCAAGGCAATGTAGGCGTCGTTGGAAAGCGGGTAATTGGCGATGGACTCTTCGTATAAGCTGAAGGCCGTTTCCGGCTCGCCGAGAATGTTGAGCATGTCGGCGCGTTTGAGGATGAGCGTGGCTTTCGTGTAATCGTTGGGGCTGGTGGCGTAGAGTTCGGAATACAGGGCAAGCGCGGTGGAGGCGTCCCCGGCCAGGGCGAGCGCATCGCCGATCTTGATCTTGAGCGCCTCCTCGCCGCCCGCCAGGCGCGGGCTGTTGAGGGCGATCGTGTAGGCGTCCACGGCGTCAAAGGCGTGGCCGCCGGCGAGCAGGGCGTCGCCGCGCCGCTCCAGCACGAAGGCATCCAGGATGCCGGGGCGCAGGGCGAGATATTGCGCGTAGGCATCGGCGGCTTCGTCGTAGCGGCCCAATTCGGATGAAATCTCACCGATGAAGAACCAGGCTTCGGCAAGGTTGGGAGCCTGCGGGTAATTGTTAATTAGAAATTGGAGATCGTTCAGGGCTTCCTGAGGCTGTCCCAGCAACCAATGGGCGCGTGCAATCCCGAGGCGGGCGGCGGACTCCACTTCGAGGGGGGGCGCGGTCTCAAGAGTGATCGTGAACTCCCGGAGGGCGGCCTCATAATCCCCGTAGAAGAGGGCCTGTTCCGCGGCTTCGATGCGCACGATGGGCGCGAGCGTGGGGATCGGGGTGGCTGTGGGGGATGGCGTCCCGGTCGGGATCGGGGTCCCGGTGGGGGTTGTGGAGGCCGTGGGCGTTAGGGTGGCGAGGAAAGGGAGGCCGGATCGTAAATTGCAGGCGGAAAAAACAAGAGAGAGAAAGACAAAAAGAGTGAAGGCGCGCAGGACCGGGCGGGTCATGGCGGGACAATAACAGGGGCGGGGAGGCGTGTCAATCCCGGAGGCACGGCCCTGCCCGCGGTATAATCGGCGCAAGCGGCCCATGATCATTATCACAAACCTGTTTTTCTGGATTTTTTTCGTCAGCCTCATCCTGGCGTATTTCTGCTGGCGGCTGGCGGGGAGTTCCCGCGACAAAGCGGCCTTTGCCGATCTTCCAGCCGACCAGCAAAAATTTGAGCTGCGCACCAAGGTTTACTTCACGCTGTTTGCCATCTTTATCGTGGCCGCCCTGCTGGGGCTGGGGTTGTTGGCGTACACCCTCATCCAAACCCGGAGCAACTCGCCCGATGAACCGATCCGGATCTCCACGCTGACCGCGACGCCGTCCATCACCCCCACCCTGCCCACCACGACTCCCGCACCCTCCAGGGAGCCGACGGCGACCCGCGCTCCCACGGGCACGGCGACGCAGGCTTCCCTGCCAACCCTGTTTATCGGCAACACGAGTTTCCAGGGGGTGAACATGCGCGCCGAGCCGAGCCTGTCCGGGAAGATTGTGGCACGGCTGATGAACGCGACCGTGGTGACGATTCTCGACGAGCCCACGGTGGATGCCGATGGCTATACCTGGCAGAAGATTAGGCTGGAAGACGGCACCGAGGGCTGGGTGGCGAACATTTTCCTGGTGGTTGAGTTGATTTTCCCGTCCAAGACGCCGTAAAAGTTTAAGTTTGAAGTTTAAGTTTTGGCAGGCGGGCAGGTTAATATCGCCAAAACTTGAACTCAAAACTTAGACTTCATGTTACACTTTCGCCGCTTTCGGGAAGGATAACGCTCTCTCTCAGAGGGCGTTTTTAATGTCGAGATCAGGAAATAGGAATTAGGAATCAGATTTTGTGGACATCACTTGCGACCTTTGACCTTCAACTTTTGACCTGTGACCTTCAACCTGACACCGAATCACCTGACACCGGATCACTCTATCATGCGCACCGTCTTCTGGGACTACGAAACCCACCAAACCAAACTGATCGACCAGCGCCTGCTCCCGGGCGAGTTCGTCGTTAACGCCTACGACGATTACGCCGCAATCGCCCAGGCGATCACGGACATGGTCGTGCGCGGCGCGCCCGCCATTGGCGCGGCCGCGGCCTTTGGCATGGCCCTCGCCGCCCGGCAATCTTCCGCCACCGACCCCACAGCCCTGCGCACTGATTTGTCAAACGCCTCCGCCACCCTCCACGCCGCCCGCCCCACTGCTGTCAACCTGGCCTGGGCGCTCAAGCGGATCGCCGCCGTTGTCGCCGGGTTTCGACAGGACTTCGGCGAGCTCAGTCGAGCCGCTCAACCCGCGGGGAGCGCGGACGACCTGCGCGCCGCCGTCCTCATCGAGGCCCAGCGCCTCGCCGATGAAGATGTCGAGATCAACCAGCGCATGGCCGCCCACGGCGCGGCCCTCATCAACGACGGCGACACCATCATCCACCACTGCAACACCGGCGCGCTCGCCGCGGTGGACTGGGGCACCGCCCTCGGCGTCATCCGCACCGCGCACGAGCAGGGCAAGCGGATCCATGTCTTGGTGGACGAAACCCGCCCCCGCCTGCAAGGAGCGCGGCTCACCGCCTGGGAACTGGAGCAATACGGCATCCCCTACGACCTCATCGCCGACAACGCCGCCGGTCACCTGCTCCGCACCGGTCAGGCGCAAAAATGCTTCGTCGGCTCCGACCGCACCGCCGCCAATGGCGATGTTGCCAACAAAATCGGCACCTACATGCTCGCCCTCGCCGCCCACGACAACGGCATCCCCTTTTACCCCGTCGTCCCCACCTCGACCATTGATCTGGCTTTGGCGAACGGCAGCCTGATCCCGATAGAGGAACGCGGCCCCGATGAAGTGCTCGATCTCCAAAAAGCGGGTGCCTACGTGGCCCCTGAGGGGGCGCGCACCCACGGCAAAGCGCGCAACCCTGCATTTGACGTGACCCCCGCCCGCCTCGTCACCGGCATCGTCACTGAGAACGGCGTGGCGTATCCCCCGTTTGAAGAATCCCTGAAAAGGATGGTCAACCCGTAGGGGCAGGGTCCCCCTGCCCGGTGGGCGTGGCCCTCACAATCAGGGCGGGGCCTATCCCCCGTTTGAAGAATCCCTGAAAAGGATGGTCAACCCGTAGGGGCAGGGTCCCCCTGCCCGGTGGGCGTGGCCCTCACAATCAGGGCGTGGCCTATCCCCCGTTTGAAGAATCCCTGAAAAGGATGGTCAACCCATAGGGGCAGGGTCCCCCTGCCCGGTGGGCGTGGCCCTCACAATCAGGGCGGGGCCTATCCCCCGTTTGAAGAATCCCTGAAAAGGATGGTCAACCCGTAGGGGCAGGGTCCCCCTGCCCGGTGGGCGTGGCCCTCACAATCAGGGCGGGGAGACCCCGCCCCTACCGTGATAATTATGGAAATCCTCCTCGCTGGCTCCGTCGCCTTTGATTACCTAATGAAATTCCCCGGCAAATTTACAGATCACATCCTGCCGGATAAACTCCAAACCATCAGCCTGTCCTTCCTCGTGGAATCGATGGTGCGGCAACGCGGCGGGATTGCGCCCAACATCGCCTACAACATGGCCCTGCTGGGCGGGCGTTCCAAACTGTTCGCCACCGTCGGCGAGGACTTTGAGGAATACGGGGCGTGGCTGGCCGCAAAGGGCGTGGACACCTCCCTGGTGCAGATCGTGCCCGGCGTCAACACGGCCTCCTTCTTTGCCAATACCGACCGCGTAAACAACCAGATCGCCAGCTTTTATCCGGGAGCCATGGGCTTTGCCGGGGAACTGTCTTTTTATGATCTGGAAACGCATCCCGACCTCGTCGTCATTTCCCCCACCGACCCCGGCGCAATGAACAAGTACGTGCGGGAATGCCAGGAACTCTTCATCCCCTATATCTATGACCCGTCCCAACAACTGGCCCGACTCGATGGGGAAGATATCCGGCGCGGGATCGAGGGGGCGCGCGCGCTCTTTGTCAACGAGTATGAATTCAGCTTGATCGAAAAGCACACCGGGATGAGCCTCCCCGATGTCCGGGAATCCGTGGAGTTTCTCGTCATCACGGAGGGGGAGCGGGGGACCACCATCCACCGGGGGGATGACATCATCCCCATTCCCGCGGTGCCCCCGGAAAGGATTCTGGACCCCACGGGGGTGGGCGATGCCTTCAGGGGTGGGTTCCTCACCGGCTATGCCCGGGGTTGGGAATTGGAAGTTTGCGGGTATCTGGGGACGTTATCCGCCACGTATTGCCTGGAAGTGGAAGGCCCGCAGGGGCACAGTTATTCCCGTGAAGCCTACATTGCCCGTTTCCGTGAACATTTCGAGGATAATGGGTTGTTGGATGAATTACTCGTAATTGGTAACTCGTAATTACCAATTACCAATTACAAATTAAAGGAGAGAAAATGACGACCAATTTCGAAATCAAAGATGCCGCCCTCGCCGAGGGTGGCCGCCGCCGGATTGACTGGGCAAACCGGGAGATGCCCGTGCTAACTTCCATCATGAAGCGGTTTGAGAAGGAGCGCCCACTGGCCGGGATGCGCCTCTCCGCCTGCCTGCATGTGACGAGCGAGACTGCCAACCTGATGAAGACCCTGCAGGCGGGCGGCGCGGACATCGTGCTGACGGCCTCCAACCCGCTTTCCACGCAGGACGACGTGGCCGCCTCGCTGGTGATGCACAATGAGATTCCCGTGTATGCCATCAAGGGCGAGGACAATGTGACTTATCACCGGCACATCCACGCTGCCATTGACCACAAGCCGCACATCACGATGGACGACGGCGCAGACGTGGTGGCAACCCTGCACAAGGAGCGCCGCGAAGTCCTCGATGGCGTGGTGGGCGGGACGGAGGAGACGACGACCGGCGTCATCCGCCTGCGGGCGATGGCCGCCGATGGGAAGCTGGAATTCCCTGTGATCGCCGTCAACGATGCGCAGACCAAGCACTTTTTCGACAATCGCTATGGCACCGGGCAATCCACTATTGACGGGATCATCCGGGCTACCAACGTCCTGCTCGCCGGGAAATATTTTGTCGTGGCCGGGTATGGCTGGTGTGGGCGCGGGCTGGCGAGCCGGGCGCGCGGCATGGGCTCCAAAGTCATCGTGACCGAGGTGGATCCGTTGCGCGCGCTGGAAGCGGTGATGGACGGCTACGAGGTGATGCCGATGATGAAAGCCGCGGCGATTGGCGATATTTTCTGCACCGTGACCGGCGATGTGAACGTGATTGATAAGCATCACTTTGACGTGATGAAGGACGGCGCGATTGTCTCCAACTCCGGGCATTTCAACGTGGAGATCAACATCCCCTCGCTGGAAGCGATGTCGCTGGAGAAGCGGCTGGTGCGCCCGTTTGTGGAGCAATACCAGTTGAAGGATGGGCGGCAGATTCACATCCTGGGCGAGGGGAGGTTGATCAACCTGGCCTCCGCCGAGGGCCACCCGGCGAGCGTGATGGACATGTCCTTTGCCAACCAGGCCTTGGCCGCCGAGTTTATGGTGAAGAATGCGGACAAGCTGACCAACATGGTCTATGGCGTCCCGAAGGAAGTGGATGAGGAGATCGCCCGTCTCAAACTGGCCTCGATGGGCGTGGAACTGGACACCCTGAGCGCCGAGCAGGTGAAGTATCTGAATTCGTGGGAGGAGGGGACGTAGGAGAAGTGAGAAGTGATAAGTGATAAGTAAAGAATGCCGCCCGCTGGAGTTTTCCGGCGGGCGGTTTGTTGTTGCAGGAGAAAGAGGGATTATTCTTGGAGTAATGCCTCTATTTGTAGGAAGACACTCGGTAGCTCAATTTCCGCAATTTCCCAGACAATTTCAAGGTTGACGCCGAAGTAGTGATGAATCAAACGATCGCGAGTACCTGCCATTTTCTTCCATGGGATTTCCTGATGTTTGTCACGAAACTCGCTGGGGATATTTTTGGCAGCTTCCCCGATGATTTCCAAATTCCGAATGACCGCATCCTGCGTTTTGTAATCTTCCTCGAACTCTTCGTACGCGAATTCAGCTGTGTACATTTGAATTCTTCGTATCGCTTCCAGGATGTCGTGGAGGGAATCCTTTTCGTATCTATCCAACATAGACGACGGTTTCCCGGATTTCATTTGCCACGCTGGGGATGCGGATGCTTTCAAGCCCTGCTGGTGTGAGGATATCCACCTTCCTGCCCAGAAGGCTCTCAAGGTATTCGGCAAATTCGATAAAGCGGAATCCGAGCGGGTGGTCAAATTCCACAAGGATGTCCACGTCGCTGTCTTCGTTGGAAGTGCCTTTACCGTATGAGCCGAACAGCCCAATTCTCCTCACGCCATATTCGGTGGCGAGGTGGGGCTGGGCTGCACGGAGGATGTCCTGAGGGAATTGGATGGTCATGGCTTTTTAAGGATAATCCTGTTGATGAGATGCCTTGTCTGAAATTATAAGGCATCCGGCGTCCGTTGGATGGAGATTTACCATAGTTCCCCACACCTCAAATCATCGCACGCCGTCAGCGATTTTTGGAGCAAGGGCAACCAGGTGCCTGCATGTTGTGCGCCGCCCGGGCCGCGGCACCACTCGGTGGCGATGTACACGCCCATCGCTGCGCACAGCCGGTAATCATCATATAGCTGGTCCCAGCCGTACCCGGTCACGCCGCGCGCCATCAGACTGGCGTGGTAATGCCGGAGCACGGGCAATTCAAGCTCCCGGCGTGTTTCCACCGGCCAGTGCAGGATCGTGGTAAAGATCAGGTCATACACGCCCAGCCAGGTGGTCAGACTCCAGTCAAAGGGCTGGCGGTCAATGAGAAAAAGGGGGCGCGTGCCCTCCCGGGGGATGAGAATATTGTAGGGTCCAGCGTCCCCGTGGATGAGGGTAAAGCCATTGGGGTCGCGCGTACGTTCGATCATCTGTTGGGGATGTTTGGCGTAGAGTTCCCGGATCATCTCCGGCCAATGGGGGAGCAGGTCGCCCGCAAAGTGTTCGATGATGTAATCCACGCCGCCTTCGGCGATTTCCACAAAACGCCGGATGTGGGCGGAGTCGTGAGTGGGCGCATTCGCTTGCTTGAGCCGCGCCGCACCCCACCAATGTGCATGCAGCGCAGCAAACCCTTCCGCCAGAGCCAGCCCAAATTCGAGGGTCGGGGCTTTTTTGTGGGCTTCCACATGCGTTTCGGTCACGTCGTCGAGCAGGAGGTGGTAACGCCGCTCTCCCTCCGAGTAAGCCGCGTCATAACAACGGATGAGTGGCGCATCCGCCACGCCCACGTAATCGCGCGTGTAATACGTCACTTCCGATTCGCCAAAAAACTCGGCGTCGAGATCAGTATTGACCAGTTTGAGGAACAGCCGTGGCGGGAGCGTGCCTTCTACGTCAGGGGTGTAGCGCACGGCGAGCCGGGCATTCGTTGACCAGTTGCCCCCACCGGCATCCACGTCAAACCCGGCCACCGCCCCGCGGGTGAGCGCGCCGCTGTTGGAGAGGGCGCGCGTCAGCCATGCGGCGGTGACTTCTTCAAGACTTGCAATGGGCAGATTATTCAAACGCTACTTCCCGTCCGGCGTCCTCGCATACAGATACGCGGGCAGCGCGCAGGACAGCCCGATCAGGAGATTGAGTGCGATGAAGATGAGCGGGTTGGGGCCGCGGCCTTCCTTCCGGTCGGCAAACATCATCAGCCAAAAAATGAACGAGCTTATAAACAGGTCAGCGGTGAAACCCGCGGCGGGCAGGTTGGCGAAAGGCAGGCGAAACAGCGCCACCACATCCAGCCCGTTCAACATGATAAAACGGCCAAAGAAAATATAAGGGACAATGGCCCCGGCAATCGCCAGTAACAAGTAAATGCGTTTCATCGTGATCGCTCCTTGATTGGATGGAATCTGCCGCGCTTGCGCCGCTGTATGGGATTATAAGTGGATCGCCGCAAACATAATACCCAACCCGCCCGTGCCTGATCCACCCCCCAGGAGCCGGACGAGGGACGCGACCCCGGAGGCCCCCGCCGCCCTTTGGTAGAATTGGCCCCATGGCATCCTCAAAATTTTCACATTACCGTTGTTCCCTCTGTGGGACAGAGTATCCACCCGATCAGCCGATTTACAATTGCCCGATGTGCGGGGGCAACCTCGACATACTCCTGGATTACCCAGCCCTGCGCCGCTCGCTGACTCCCGCCGACATCCTGCGTTCGGCGGAGCCATCCCTCTGGCGCTACCTGCCGCTCTTGCCGGTGGCCGCACCCGGTGCGCGGGAGACGGCGCTGTGGGCCGCCGGGCGCACACCCACCTATCATCTCCCCGCGCCCGGCCTGCCCCATCTCTGGGTCAAGGACGAGAGCGGCAACCCGACCGGCTCGTTCAAAGACCGGGCCAGCGCCGTGGTGGTGGCGCGTGCGCGGGAAATCGGCGCGGCGGTCGTGGTCACGGCCTCATCGGGGAATGCGGGCGCGGCGCTGGCCGGGATGGCCGCGGCGGCAGGGCAGGCGGCGATCATCCTGGTCCCCAAAACGGCCCCGCCCGCCAAGGTGGCGCAGTTGCTGGTGTTTGGGGCGCGCGTCCTCCTCGTGGATGGCACCTATGATCAGGCCTTCGACCTGTCCATCGAGGGGACGCGCGCCTTCGGTTGGTATTCGCGCAACACCGGGTTCAACCCGTTTACCGCCGAGGGAAAAAAGACGGCAGGCTTTGAAATTTGGGAATGGTGGGAGGGCGTGCGGCAGCAACGCCCGGCGTTGGAAGACCGGACGCTCTCCGTATTTGTCTCCGTGGGGGATGGCAATATTATTGCCGCAATTCACAAGGGCTTCAAGGATTTGGCGGAACTCGGCTGGCTGGACGGAATGCCGCGGCTATTTGGGGTGCAGGCGGAGGGTTCAGCCGCGGTAGCGCGCGCCTTTGCCGCCGGGACGGAGGAGATTGTGGCTGGCCCTGCGAGCACGGTGGCGGACAGCATCAGCGTTGGCTTGCCGCGTGACGGTGTGCGGGCCGTGCGCGCTGCGACGCAAACCGGCGGGGCTTACCTGACCGTTTCTGACGATGAGATTTTGCAGGCAATCCCCGCGTTGGGAAAATTTGGCGTGTTTGCCGAACCGGCGGGGGCGGCGGCGTTTGCGGGGCTGATCAAGGCCGCGCGCACTGGCCTGGTTGGGGCGGATGACCCTGTGGTTGTGCTCAACACGGGCAACGGCCTCAAGGATGTCCAGGCTGCGTTGCGTGTTGCGGGGGCCGCGCCAATCATCCAACCATCCCTGCGCGCACTGCAACAGGTTTTGGGGTTATAACGTAACAAGAGCAAACTGACCCTGGAGGGCAAAGCATTGGACAATCCGTGGAGCACCCGTTTTCGTTACCTGATGTTGGGCGTGATGGCGTTGGGCATGGCCGGTTTTATCTGGTATGTCCGTGTCGTTTTCGCGCCGCTGATCATTGGCGCGCTAATCGCCTATGTCCTGAACCCGGTGGTGGACTGGCTGGGCCGACGCACGCACCTTTCCCGGCGGGCGATGGTCAGCATCGTTTTCCTGCTGGGGCTGACCCTGCTCGTCGCCGTCCCCGCCATCCTTGTGCCTATCCTGATCAATGAAATCCAGACGCTCATCCGTGATTTGGACCAAACCCTGGCACAGGCTGAATCTTTCCTGTCCGCGACCCTCATCATCTCTGGACAACCGATCCGCGTCGATCAGTTTTTGCCCGACCTCACCAGCCTGATTACCGATAGTGTCTCCGGGATCACGCTGGACGCCCTGCACCTGATCGAATCCACCACCAAGAACCTGCTCTGGCTGCTCGTGACCCTGGCGGCGATCTATTCCCTGTTGCGGGACTGGGACCAGTTGCGGGAATGGCTGATCCGCCTTGCCCCGAAGGATTATCGGGATGACGCCCGCCGGATTTATGAGGAAATCAAGCTGGTGTGGCGCGGTTACCTGCGCGGCAACCTGGCTTTGATGACGGTCACCGGCATCCTGTTTACCATCGCCTGGCTGGCCATCGGCATGCCGGGCGCGCTAATTCTCGGCCTGATTGCCGGGCTGTTGACCATCATCCCCGATCTTGGCCCGGCCATCGCCGCACTTCTGGCCGTGATCGTGGCCTTTGTGGAAGGCCCCATCTATATGCCGGTCTCCAATTTCTGGTTTGGCATTATTGCCCTGGCTGTCTACCTCATTTTGATCAATATCAAGAACATCTTCATTCGGCCGCGCATCTTTGGGCGCAGCGTCCACATGCATGATGGGATCGTCTTCATCGCTATCGTGGCCGCCGTGGTCATCCAGGGCGTCCTCGGCGCGTTGATCGTGATCCCCGTGCTGGCTTCCGGCGCGGTGATTAGCCGGTATATCTGGCGGCGAATTCAGGGGGAGGATCCCTTCCCGGAGCCGCCTGCCCCCCTCGAACCCGGTATTGAACCCGAGGGGAATCCGGAAAGCGCGTAAACTACAATCCGTCATCGCTGAAGGTTGTATCATTTTCAGGGAAAGGGGGCTTTGCCGCGCTCGCATCAAATGCCATCTTGCCCCTGTTCAACTTTCTGGTAAGATTTTAGGTCTGGGAAATGTGAATCAAGGATTCTGGCAAAAATGACAAGCCCAACGATTTCCATCATTGCACCGGTTTACAACGAAGCGGAAACGCTGCCCGCGCTTTATCCGCGTATTTGTGAAGTCATGGACGGCTCCGGCGAGACCTGGGAACTGCTCCTGATCGATGATGGCTCGCGGGATGGTTCAAGCGATATGATCCGTTCACTGGCGAAAGAGGATGCGCGTATCCGTCCAGTCATCTTTGCCCGTAATTTCGGCCACCAACTGGCCGTGACCGCCGGGCTGGATTACAGCCGCGGGGATGCCGTTGTGATCATTGACGCCGACTTGCAGGACCCGCCCGAAGTCATCCTCCAGATGATTGCCAAATGGCGCGAGGGGAACGAAGTTGTCTACGGTGTGCGCACCGACCGCGAGGGCGAGACGTGGTTCAAATTGATGACCGCCTCCCTCTTTTACCGGATTATCTACCGAATTACCGACGTGGACATTCCGCTCGATACCGGCGATTTCCGGCTAATGGATCGTAAGGTGGTCAACGTGATGAACCAGATGCGCGAGCGGCACCGTTTCCTGCGTGGCATGGCCTCCTGGGTTGGATTCCGGCAGACGGGGGTGGAATACCGGCGGGCTGCGCGTTATGCCGGCGAGACCAAGTATCCGCTGAAAAAAATGCTCAAGTTTGCCAGCGATGCGATCACGGGCTTTTCCTACCTCCCGCTCCAAATTGCCACGTATCTCGGTTTTGCCTCGGCGGGTATTAGTGTGCTGGTGATTCCGATTGTTGCCTATTTGCGGCTGACTGGCTCCCAATTTTTTTATGGGCAAGCCACCACCCTGATTGCCGTGCTGTTTTTTGGCGGCGTGCAGTTGATCTCGCTCGGCATCCTCGGCGAGTATATTGGCCGCCTGTATGATCAGGCCAAAGGCCGCCCGCTTTACATCGTCCGCGAAGCCCCGGAGGATTGAATTGTCCCTACGGAAACCCGCCCCTACGGCGCGCCCCGACGAGGCCGGGAAACGCCTTTTGCTGAGAAATATATCTTTGCGATTCCTAACCGGCCTGATCGCCGTGGTAGCAACCCTTTTTTTAATTGAAGGCCTCGTGCGCATGATTCCCCTTTATCCTGAAAATATTAGCACCTTCAATCCCGAGGTTGGCAGTGTGTATACAGCGGATGCGGTCGGTGTGCAGGTCAACCCCGTTTGCCTGGGCGCGTACCGGCAGGTGGTCCAGATTAATGCCAAAGGTTTGCGGGATGATGAGATTCCTTACGCACGAGGCAATGCATATCGTATCCTCTTTTTGGGCGACAGCTTTCTGGAGTCGAGACAAATTGCATTGCAGGACACATTTCATGCGCGGCTTGAAAACGACCTGGGAGTGGAGATCATCGCAGGCGGGCATGGCGGGTGGGGAACGGATAATGAGTTGCTCTGGTATCGCCAGGAGGGGTACAAATACCAGCCCGACCTTGTCATCCTCCTTTATCAGCCTGCGAATGATGTCCAGGACAACAGCACGACGATCAATATCGTCCCATACCAATACCCGCATTTCACACTTGAGGACGGCGCGCTCCTCCTGCACACAGCCCCGGCAGAAATCAGCCCCCCCGTTTCCGCGGAAAAAACCACCTCCCAATCCCTCCACACATTTCTCCTGGATCATTCCAGGCTCTATGATTTGATCACCATGCGCCTCCGCAGGAAGCAAATCGCAGTCGGGAGCCAAACTGTGACCGCCTCCACCCTGTCTGGGGATGATCACCCGGCGTCGGAATCCGGCGGGGACCTGCGCTATGCACAACTCTATAACGACGCCTTCGCGCTGACTTTTGCGCTCGTCAATCAATTGCGGCGCGAAGCGGAAGCCGATGGCGCTGGGTTCCTGATTGCCCTGGCCAGCAGTGACGTCCGTGTCCGTTCCGGTACCAATGCCCGGGAGATTGAGGCGCTCTCCCGCCTGGAGATAGAGTACATTGACTTGCTCCCGGCCATCCAAGCCGCTGACACTCCCGACAACCCGCTGCATCTGCCCTGCGACGGGCATTGGACATTGAACGCTCATATCCTCGTCGCTGACGTACTGGCAGAATATCTTCGTACACGACTGCCGATAAAGGTGCCATAATGCTCGACTTAACCATTTTTAAAGACCGGCTGGAACGCGGCGTTAACCGCGCCCGCGAACGCAATATCATCATCCCCACCTATCGGCAAATGCGCGACCCCTCCGGGGCACCTGACCCCGTGAAAGCCCGCCTGGCCCAAAAGGGGTTGTGGGACGTGACACCCGAAAACCTGTTCCGTATCACCTGGAAAAATGAGCCTGTGCCGCACGGCGGCGGGTTTGGCGGTGTTAATTATCTCGAATTGCCCGCCTCCCTGACCGGGGTGCCGGCTCGCATTGTGGCGCTGGTGGGTAAATGGTTCCCCACCGGGGCGCACAAGGTCGGGGCCGCGTTTTCCTGCCTCGTTCCCCGCCTCGTCACGGGACAATTTGACCCCAGTTCCCAGAAGGCCGTCTGGCCCTCCACGGGGAATTATTGCCGCGGCGGGGCGTATGACTCCGCCCTGCTGGGCTGTGAGTCCATTGCCATCCTGCCGGAGGGGATGAGCCAGGAACGGTTTGACTGGCTGGCGACCATCGCCGGGGAAACGATCAAAACGCCGGGCAGCGAATCCAACGTCAAGGAAATTTTTGACAAATGCTGGGAACTGCGCCGCTCCGGGCAGGATTTGATGATCTTTAACCAGTTTGATGAATTCGGCAATTATCTCTGGCATTACGAAGTGACCGGGCATGCGATTGAGGACATGCTGGCGGCGATCATGCGCCCCGGCGATGAGTACCGCGGCGTCATCTCTTCCACCGGCTCGGCGGGGACGATTGCCTGTGGCGATTACCTCAAGCAGGTATTTCCCGGTTCCAAGATTGTCGCCAGTGAAGCCCTGCAATGCCCCACCCTCCTGGAAAACGGCTTTGGCGCGCACCGGATTGAGGGGATCGGCGACAAGCACGTCCCGTGGATCCACAATGTCAAAAATACCGATATGGTAGTGGCGATGGATGATAACGCCGTGGTGGACGTGGCGCGGCTGTTCAACGAACCGGCGGGGCGCGCGCAGCTCGCGGGTACGGGAGTCCCGGAGGCCACGATCTCCCGGCTGGATTTGCTCGGTTTCTCCGGGATTTCAAATGTCTTATCCGCCATCAAGTTTGCCAAATATTACGAGTTGGGCGAACAGGACATTGTCGTCACCATTCTGACTGATTCGATGGAACTCTACGGCAGCCGGTTGCGCGCGATGCACGCCGAACACGGGGAGTACACGGGCCAGCAGGCCGCCGCCGACCTGGCCCGTTGGGTGCACGGCCAATCCACGGATAATATGCTCGAACTGCGCTACCCGGACCGCAAACGCATCCACAACCTCAAGTATTTCACCTGGGTGGAACAGCAGGGGAAAACGTATGCCGAAATCAATGCCCAGTGGTACCAGCCCGATTATTGGTCCAGCGCCCAGAAATTGGCCCCCGAAATTGACCGGCTGATCGAAGACTTCAACGCACGGGTTTCCGCAAAAAGCTAGATATGGCGCGTTCACCATTCCAGTTCAAGCCCGAAACGATGACCGACCACCGCCTGCGCTTCCTGGCAGGCGAGGCAATCTTTGCGCGCGGCCGCCAATATTATGCCGCTGGCCGCGTTACGCCGGTTTCGCTCAACCTGGATAGCGCGCACATTCACGTAACCGGCCAGGATGAATATTGCATTGACCTGGTTGCGGGCCGCCTTGAATTTTCGGGGGAATGTAACTGTCGATTTGATGGTTCCGGCATTTGCAAGCACATCGTGGCCGCCGCCATGTTTTTGCGCGACCACCTTGAAGCGGTGGGCGGCCCCGACTGGAAAGTGGCGCTGGATCGTTTCCTGAAAAATTCGGGCGCGCCTGCAAAAGCCACGCCGCGCGGCAAACCTTACCATCTCCTGTTCAGCCTGCGCAACCAGTACGATTCCTGGTCACTCCAGCCCTTCACCCTGGAAGCGGCTGAACTGATCAATGGCAGGGAACACGCCGGGGAGCTGTCCTCCACGGCGCACCTGACTGGCTTCATCCAGCACAACCCGTGGGTTGTAAACCAGGCGCGCCAGCCATCGCGTAGTTTGATCCCCGCCCTGTGTGTCAACGCCACACCTGCCGCGGTCTCCATCGCGAACCTGATTAATCGCACCGAGCGGATGGGCGGGTCGTACTACTATTACAGTTACACCCGGCCCATAGACGAATACCTGGCCCTGCTGGCTGGCAATGAGTGTCCGATTTACCTCGGCACGCAGCAAGTGCCTCTCAAAACCCTGCTGACCCTGCACGCACAACCGGGTGAATTGAAGATCCACGTCCGCCGCACACCGGGCGAGGGCGTCCGGCTGGAGGCCAGGATCAGCCAGGGGGAATACCAGTTCCCCCTCGAACCCCGCGATACCCGGGTGCTCTCCGAGTCTCCGCTCTGGCTGCTGGCCGGGAATAATATCCTCCGTATGACCGATGAAAATTCGGCGACCCTGCTTGAAATCTTCCTCGACACACCGCAGGTGCACATCCACCCGGAGGATGAATCCGAGTTCCTGGAGACCTACCTGCTCCCGATTGCGGATGCCACCATCCTGGAGGGGGAAGAAATCCAGTGGGAGGACGTGGACGCCGCGCCGGTGAAACGCCTGTATCTCGGCGAGACGCCGGACGGGCTCACCGTCCAGCTCAAATTTGGCTATGGCGATTATGAGTTGGATTATGACCGGGCTTTCCCGGCCACGACAACGCGCCACAAACCGGATGGCTCGTGGACGCTCCTGCGCGTTCAGCGCCGCCCGGATGAAGAGCGCGCGATTTACGAGAGCATCTCCTCGGCGCGCAATGGGCTCAAGCGCGCCGCCCCCCCGTTCGAACCGGACACATTTACCCTGCGCGCCCGCGTGGATATGGTGGATTTCCTGCTCAAGCATGTGCCGCTCCTGGCAGGCGAGGGGTTCGAGATTTATGGCGAGGAAAACCTGAAATCAACGCGGGTCAACCGGAATTCGCCCACGCTCTCGCTCAATATTTCTTCCGGGATTGACTGGTTTGACGTGGTGGCGCTCGTCCAGTTTGGCGATATTGCGGTCTCCCTCAAAGAGGTGCAGCGCGCCCTGCGCAAGACCAAACGCTATGTCAAACTGGCGGATGGCACCATCGGCGAACTGCCCGAAGAGTGGCTGGAGAAATACAAGCATCTCTTCGGCCTGGGCGAGCAGACGGAGACCGGCATCCGCCTCTCCCAACACCATGTCACGCTGATTGACGAACTGCTCAACCAAACCGACGGCTCCACGACGGATGCCGAATATCACCGCCGCTTGGATAACCTGCGCAATTTTGCCGGCATCCAGCCGCAGGTTCTGCCGGACGGGTTTACCGGGGAACTGCGTCCCTACCAAAAAGCGGGTTTTGACTGGCTGCATTTCCTCAAGGAATATGGGTTTGGCGGCTGCCTGGCGGATGATATGGGGCTGGGCAAAACCGTGCAGGTGCTGGCTTTCCTTGAGTCCATCGTGCGGGATGGCGGGCCGCGTGTCCCCAACCTGGTGGTAGTGCCGCGCTCGCTGCTCTTCAACTGGCAGCGCGAAGCCGCCCGGTTTACACCCGGCCTGCGGCTGATCGAACATTTCGGTGCCGGGCGCGTCCGGGAAAATGCGGATTACAGCGAGTTTGACGTGGTACTCACCACTTATGGCACCATGCGCCGCGACATCCAGGCGCTTAGGAATTATGCATTCAACTACATCATCCTCGATGAATCGCAGGCGATCAAGAACCCGGCCTCCCAGGTCTCCAAAGCGGCGCGCGTCCTCAATGCCCGGCACCGGCTGGTGATGACCGGGACACCGGTGGAAAACTCCACCTTTGAACTCTGGTCGCAATTTGCCTTCCTGAATCCGGGATTGCTGGGAGGGCTGGAATATTTCAAACGGGAATTCGCCGGCCCCATTGAAAGGCGGCAGGACGAAGAGGCGGCCCGGCTCCTCAGGAAACTGGTATTCCCATTTATTTTGCGCCGCACCAAAGATCAGGTCGCCCCCGAACTCCCGCCGCGCTCCGAGCGTATTATCTACAGCGACATGGAACCCGCCCAGAAAGCGTTTTATGAGCGCACGCGGGATTATTACCGCGGTGTCGTGCTGGGGATGATCGAGCAGCAGGGGATGAACGATACCCGCATGAAAATCCTGGAGGGCCTGCTGCGCCTGCGCCAGATCAGCAACCATCCCAGGCTGGTGGAAACCGGCTTCCGCGGCGAATCGGCCAAGATGGAAATGCTGCTGGAGCAACTGGAAACCCTGCGATCCGAGGGGCACAAAGCGCTCGTGTTCTCCCAATTTGTCCAGATGCTCAAGCTGGTGCGCAAGGAGCTGGACAGCCGCAAAATTCCCTACTCCTATCTGGATGGGCAAACGAATGACCGCCAGAAAAAGGTGGACGAATTCCAGAACGATCCCGCCATCCCCTTCTTCCTGATCAGCCTGCGGGCCGGGGGCGTCGGCCTCAACCTGACCGCCGCCGACTACGTCATCCACATTGACCCGTGGTGGAACCCGGCGGTCGAACTCCAGGCCACCGACCGCACCCACCGCATCGGGCAGGACAAACCCGTCTTCGTCTACAAACTGATCTCCCGCGATACTGTGGAGGAGAAGATCCTCCTGCTCCAGGAACGCAAGAAAGCGCTGGTGGATCAGCTGATCACGACCGAGAGCGGGTTCTTCAAGGAATTGACAACCGATGATGTGAAGGTGTTGTTTAGTTAGTTGGGTAGTCGAATGGTCGGGTAGTCAAATCGTTGGGTAGTCAAATCGTCGGGTGGTCAAATCGTTGGGTAGTCAAATCGTCGTGTCGTCAAATCGTTTTCTTGAGGAGGAGGCCGAATGAAAATTGAGCGGTTTGAAGATATATTGGCCTGGCAGAAGGCTCGGGAGTTGTCGAACTTGGTCTATGATGCAGTGGAGGGAGACAGATTTTCCAGGGACTTTGTGCTTCGTAATCAGGTTACGGGTGCGGCGGGAAGCGTAATGCACAATATTGCAGAGGGGTATGATTCAGGTTACGACGCCGAGTTTGTGCGCTTCCTCAAACTGGCGCGGCGCTCCGCAACCGAAGTACAATCCGAATCCTATCTGGCCCTGGATCGAAAATACATCACCCCGGATCAATTTCAGAACATTTATGACAAGGCAACGGAGACCAAAAAATTGATCAATGCCTTCATCGGCTATCTCAACCGAGGCAGGAAGAATCCCCCAAATTCCCCGCCATCAAAATAATCCCCATTCACCCACGGGACGATTTAACTACCTGACTATTTGACCACCTGACTATTCAACCACCTGACTACATGACTACCCGACTACCAGACCCCTCCTCCCTGATTTTGGTTGCGATTATGCCTTCCCCGCGCGACCTCGAAATTGCCCGCCTGCTGGGGTGGTACCGCATCCCCCTGCGTCGTGCGCCAAAAGTGCTGTTTGTGGATTTCGTGGCCTTTTACCAGCCCAACTCCTTCGGCGATGACGGCCAGCAAATCCGCTGGATGGCGCCGGTCCTAGGGCATGAGCTGACCACCCGCGGCGAATTGCTCAAGGATGAAGCTGGACACCCGCGGGCGCGCGAAGAATATTTCAAGGTTTCACTGGGGCCGCTGACCCCTTTACCTGTCCCACTCCCGGCGGGGGGCTGGAAACGCATTACCTTTTTCTACACAACGGGGGAATACCTGGCGCAGGCGCACTCGGTCAATGATCTCGTCGTAGCCACCGATGCCCGCAAACTGCTCTGGCAGGCGCTGCGCGACCGCGCCGTCAACGCCGACCAGTACCACGTGGACGATCTGCCTGAACTGCCGCTGGAGCCGGAACTGCTGGAGCTTTTGGGATTATTGCAGGGAGTGCGGGATGGGGCGGGGGATTACGATTGATGACCCCTGCTCACAGGCGTTTTTCGTAGCACCGGCTGAGCGGGTCATCCGTGTACGGGCCAAATGGGGGGATGAGGTAAAAGCCCATCCGCTCGTATAACCCAATTGCTTCCTGCTGGTATATCCCCGTTTCCAGGCGCAGGAGAGGCAAGTGGTGGCTGACAGCGTGGTCAGCCAAATGGGACAGCATCAGCTTTGCCAGACCCAAGCCGCGAAACTGGGGGCGCACATACATCCGCTTGATTTCACCGTACCCGGCAAACAATTGGAGACCGCCGCAACCCGCTGGCATTCCATTCGCGCGGATGACGAAGAATGCCACCTCCTGCGCGATCAACTTTTCAACGCTATAACCGTGCCGGCTTTCCTGTGGATAGAACGGCGCAAGCTGTGCTTCAAGCTCGGCGATCAGGGCGCGGGCGTCAGTCGTGTCCGGGGATTCCGGCCTGATGATGGCTGGCATCGAGGGTATCGTGATCTCGTGGCTTCGAGAGGGGCGCGGCCCAATCATTTACCCCTGTGAGCGGGATCAGCCTGGCCCGGTTTTAATGCTGACGGACATAAATCCCAACGCCCCTAATGCAATTCCAAACAACATATTCGGATGAGGTGACAGTCACCTTGCTTGAAATTAGCCATTCTGAGCAGTTTTGCAGGTGACTGTCACCTGAGCTTATCCTAAAATGTCCCTTGTTCTTGCACTAATATCCAATTTTGTCACGGATGATGTGATCGCGGATTTTTTGAAATCCCATCCGTGATCCCTGTATCTGTGTTCAATCACTTGCTTCTGGATTGCCAGAGGCCGATGACGAGGAGGAGTTCGTCCAGCTTGGTCAGCATGCCAAGCCAGTTCTCTGAAAAACTGACGGAGGCTGCGCCATTGAAAACAAAGTAGAGAATGATCGTGATGACTGCAAAGCCGAGATACACCCAGCCGATCATCGCTTTCTGATTCTTGAGGGCGGCGGGCGTCCAAAAGTACAGATACATGAGGGTCAGATACCCGGCAAAATTGAGCATAAAGGGGACGCTTAATCCGGCAAGGTCGGGATCGCTCCGATAACTGATGCCAAGCAGGAGATGGATCACAGCGGTAATGACAGTGTACAGGATGATGCCGTTACGGGATTTGATGAATGACATGGCGGGCCTCCGGGGAAGGGGTTGGAAGTTGAAAGTTTGAGTTTCGCTATTAGAACACAGAAATGGGAGGATGGGAGCGGCGGCTTATCACATTGCAAAACATCCTCACCCCCTCCATACTCTCCTCCCACTCCCAATGCGCTTAGCACAACCGCACTAACTTTCAGGCTGATCGCACCACGTCCCAAACGACCTCGGGATGCCGGGCAGCCACCTGGAGCAATACGCGCGCCGGTCCTTGTGGAACGCGCCGTCCCTGCTCCCAATTCTGGAGCGTGCGATGGCTGATGCCCAAAATCGCGGCAAACTCTGCCTGGGAGAGGCCAAATTCATCCCGGATTGCCTTTACATCCAACGCAGGCACGCTAAAGGTGCGGCTGGCTGGCTTTTCGCCGCGCAAAATCGCGCCTCCCTCCCGTACACTTTCCAACAGTTCAGCAAACAGTTCATCTTTCATCGATACTCCTTTGCCACGACATCTCGCAATATCCGAAGCTGGGCGGGGGTTAAATCTGTGCGCTCTGCCTTGGTAAACACAAAGAGCATCAGCAAGCGCTCCTGCTCCACTGCCCAATAATAAATAAGCCGCAAACCCCCACGTTTCCCGGTGCCCTCCATTGTCCAACGAATTTTGCGCAACCCGCCACTACCGGGAATTACCGGACCCATGACCGGGTTGGCAGCGAGGGTCGCCTGGAAGAGGCGATAGTCGTCATCACTCAGGAGTTCAATGACTCGGCGGGTAAAGGCAGATGTTTCGATGAAGACCAAAGCGGGTATCCTTATGACGGAGTGTACGTCATCGGCGTATAGCTGTCAAGCAACGCTGGATAAAAATCCCCTCACCCCCTCCATACTCTCCTCCCACCCCGGATGCGCCAGATAGCGCAGCCGCGCGGCCAGACCCATCTCCGCCAGCCGCGCGCGGTCCGTGTGCAAATTTCGCAAGTGCGCCGCCAGCGCGGCGGCATCGCCCGGAGCGACGAGAAAGCCCGTCTCGCCGGGGGTGATGATTTCGCCCGCCGCGCCCGCCGTGGAGGCAATGGCGGGCAGGCCCATCCCCATGCCCTCCAGGTAGGCAATCCCAAAGCCCTCATACTGCGAGGGCATCGCCAGCACGTGACAGGTGCGCATGATCTCCAGCAGGCGGGCATCCCGCACCGGGCCGGTGAACGCCACCTGCGCCTGCCAGCCCGCCCGGTTAACTACACCTACCTGTGCCGCCGCATATTTTGCGGCGATGCGCAAATCGCCGACGACCGTGAGCTGCCAGGCATCCTGATTCCATTGGGACAGGGCGGCCAACAGGGTATCCAGCCCCTTGCGGGGGATGACGTTCCCGAGGAATAGAATCCGCAACGGGCCAACGGAGGCCGCGCGCGCCCGGATGGTTTCCTCGTCAATCTGGATCGGCAGGCGGTTCCCGGCGGGGTACGCGACCACGGAGGGTTTGTCCGCCCCCACCAGGGATTCCACCACCTCGCGGGTCGTCCAGCTGTTGAAGATGAAGCCATCCACCGAGCACAGGTAACGCCTTTCGATGACGCGGTAGAGCGGGCGGAGGAGGGCCGGGTGTTGTTCGGAAATTCGGAGGTGATGGACGATGGAGATGATGGGGTAATTGGTAATTAGTAATTGGTTCAAGCGGAAGAGCGAGGGATGGTTGAGTTCATCCTGAATCAGGAGGTCGCCACGGAAGCTGGCGAGCCGTTTGCGGAGGGAGGGGCGGAAATTGTCGGTCAGGTGGGCGGCGTAGTTGCGCCAGGGAAGGCTGATGATCTCCACTGTGTCGCCCTGCGCCCGCAAATATTCCACCAGCTTGCGGTCATACAGATAGCCGCCGGACAAGGTGTCGAGGGAGCCGTAGATGAGGAGGCCGAGGTGCATCTTTGGAGGAGGAGGGTCTATATTCGTCTGAGGTCTTTTGCCAGTAGGAACTCGTGGGAACTCCTGGGAACTCTGGCAGCCCATGAGTGAGCGGAGTTCCTACGAGTTCCCCTGAGTTCCTACGAGTTAACCCACTTCCACAACGCTACGATCTTTCCAGTCTGAAACTCGCCCAGGCAATCTCATTCTCCCAAAGGACGACGGTGAGCGTGGAAATGTTGGCGGCGCGGATGCTGGCGCTGAGTGAGCTGGCGAGGATGCCGGAGAAATGTTCGATGGACGGGTTCAGCCCGGCAAATTCCGGCTGGCCGTTGAGGGTGGTATCCCGGTAGTGGGCGACGAGGGCGTTGAGATGATGTTCAATGTCCACGATGTCCACGAGGTAGCCGTGCTGGTCGAGGCTGGCTCCTTCGAGGCGGAGTTCGATGGCGTAGTGATGGGAGTGCAGGGTGTTCTCTGCGCCCCAGTCCCCGCCAATCAGGTAATGCTGTGCGACAAAATCGCGTTTTACGGCAACGGTGTACATAAGCGGTGCTCCTGTATCAGGTGTCATGAGTCAGGTAGGTGAGAATGGGCTGGATGGCGGTTTCGGGATGCTCATCGAGCAGGCGGTAGGCGTCGGCGGCGCGGGCGAAGGGGATGCGCTGGGTGATGAGGGTCTCCGGGCGCGCTTTGCAAATCATCTCCCAGGCCACGTCGAAGCGCCGTTCCTTTGTCCAGCGCCCGGTGAGCGACGGGGCAATGGTACTCACCTGACTGCTGATAATCTGGATGCGGCTGCGATGGAAATGCCCGCCCAAATCCACGGGGGCGCGCTTTTGCCCATACCACGAGCCGAGCACGATGCGCCCGCCAAACCCGCACAGGGCAATGGCATCGTCGAGGGCGGCGGGGGAACCGGAGAGTTCGAGGACGAGGTCGAAAGAGTGCTCGTGGGTGCTCGTGGGAACTCGGGGGAACTCGGGGGAGGAATACTCGTGGGAACTCGTGGGAACTCGCAGGAACTCGGGGGAGTGGGCTTGCTGTGCGCCAAGCAGGAGGGACGCATCCCGGCGCAACGGGTATTTGTCAAAGGTGGTCAGGCTGGCAAGCGGGAATTGGGCGAGCAGGGCGGTGGTGAGCAGGCCGACGACGCCCTGCCCGATGACGGCCACGCGCTCGCCGATCAAGGGCGCGCCGTCCATGACGAAGTTGACGGCGGTCTCCATGTTGGGGAGGAAGACAGCCTGTTCGGGGCTGAGACCCTCGGGGACGGGGATCAGCCCGGAGGGGGGCGCGTGGAAATGGGTCTGGTGCGGCTGGAAGGAGAAGACGAGGGTGCCCGCGGGGGGCATACCGCCCTCAGGGATCACGTCCCCCAATGAACGGGCGTCCGACTCGACGCCTCGCACCACCCGCCCCACGAGGGCGTAGCCGTATTTGAGGGGGTAGGCCAGTTCCCTGGAGAGGGCGGCAATCGTATCGTCGGCGGCCAGCCCGTTGGGCATCTCGCCCCGATAGAGGAGCATTTCCGTGCCGGGGCTGATGGCGGAGCAAATCGTCTCGACGCTGAGTTCGCCGGGCTGGAGGGGCGGCAACGCTGCGGGGCGGATTTCGACGGTGCGGGGGGCGGTGAACCAAAGGGCGTTCATCCAAAGGCGCCTGTGAGGAGGGTGTCCTCTCCGAGCGGGAAGGTTTGAAGGTGGGTGAGGCGAGTGGCGGACTCGAGCGAGGTTTCCACGCTGCGCATCCCGCCAACGAAGACGGGGGCGATGGTGATGGCAACTTGATCGGCCAGCCCGGCGGCAAGGAAGCTGGTGATGACGGCCGCGCCGCCTTCGACCATGAGGCTGGCGAGGCCGCGGCGGGCGAGTTGGTCAAGCACGGCGCACAGGTCGAGCCGCCCGGCGGGGTCGAGGGTCACGGGGATGGCTTCGCCGCGCGGGAGTGGGGCCGCCGCGGCGGGCGCGCAGAAAATGAGCGGGGCGCGTGGGTGCTGGAATACGCGGGCGGTGGGCGGGGTGCGCAAGTGTGTATCGAGGATGACCGGTTGCGGGCTGTCACCGTCCACGCCGCGGGCGGTCAGGCGCGGGTCGTCAGCAAGCATGGTGCCGATCCCGATCAGGATGGCATCGTGGGCGGCGCGTAGTTGGTGGGTGAAGTGGCGCGCCTCGGGGCCGGAGAGGGCGAGCGGGGTGCCGCGCACTTGGGCGAGACTGCCATCAATCCCCTGGGCGTAGCTGAGGGTGACGAGCGGGCGGCCCGTGGCCCGGAGATGGGCGGTGGTGGTTTGGAGGCGGGGAAGCAGTTGCGGGACGGGCATGGTTGCGGGGTTACAGGGATACCACCCATTGCGAATGGCTTAGACCGTGCAGGGCTGGCTGGTTGTCATGGCAGGCATTTGTTTTGAGCCTATCCGAATATCAAAAATCTTCTCGTTGAGCGGAGCGAACCGCCAGGTGAGCGCAGTCGAAACGCCGTCCTTCGACTACGCCCGACCAAAACAGGTCGGTCTCCGCTCAGGATGCATCCTGAGCTTGCCGAAGGATGAAAATAATTTTCGGATAAACACTTGATCAATTGGAGTTGAGTATATCGGAAAAGGTGGTTTTTCCGTAATTGCCCAAGGCGGCAAACCGCCGCCCCGACCTGCTTGACCCGCCCCTCCCCCACAGCTACAATCACACCCTCCCCACCGGGGCAAAGTCCCCGCAATCCGGGCCGCATCAGGAGTTTCCATGACCGATTATCTCTTCCGTGGCACCCTCGCCGAGCTTGACCCCGACCTCCACGAGCTAACCCAACTCGAGGCGGAACGCCAGTTCCGGCGGTTGATCCTGATCCCCAGCGAGAGCGCCGCCCCCCTGGCCGTCCGCTCCGCCCTCGATAGCGCCTTCCAGAACCTCTACGCCGAGGGCTACCCGCCCGAAGATTGGCGTCTGCTCCCCGAAAAAGACATCCTCGACTACGACGCCCGGCTGGGGGAATATCGCCGCCTATCCGACCCGCGCTATTACAAGGGCGTGGAGTACGCCGACATCGTCGAGACGCTGGCCCAGCGGCGGGCCGCCGAACTATTTGCCACCAACGGCTACACCGCCGACGACCTGTATGTGAACGTACAGGCGCTGTCCGGCGGGCCGGCCAATAACGCGGTCTATCACGCGCTCGTCACGCCGGGGGAAACGGTCATGGGGATGAACCTCATTTTCGGGGGTCACCTCTCGCATGGAAGCGCAGTCAACCGGTCGGGCAAATATTTCAACATCGTCTCTTACACAATCAATGAGCAAACGGAGCGCATTGATTATGAGGAAATGCGCGCACTCGCCATCAAGCACAAACCGAAGATGATCATCGGGGGCTACTCATCTTACCCGTGGCAGGCGGACTGGGCGGCCTACCGCGCTATCGCCGACGAGGTGGGGGCCATCCTCCTGGCTGATATTTCCCACGTGGCCGGGCTGGTGGCCGGGGGCGTGTACCCCTCCCCAGTTGGCTACGCCGATGTGATCACGACGACGACGCACAAGACGCTGTGCGGGCCGCGCGGCGCGATCATCATCACCCGCGACGCCGCCCTCGCCCGGAAGATTGACCGGGCCGTGTTCCCCGGCGAGCAGGGCGGGCCGCATGTCAACGTGTTTGCGGCGCTGGCGCTGGCCTTCAAGTTGGCGCGCACCGACCAGTTCGCCGGGTTGCAGCGGCAGATCATCAAAAATTGCGCCGCCTTCACCGAACAACTCGCCGCACGCGGGTTCAAAATCCCATTTGGCGGTACGAATACGCACCTGATGAACCTGGATTGCAAATCCGTCGTCGGCGCGGACGGCACCGCCCTCACCGGCGACATGGCGGCGCGCATCCTTGACCTGGCGGGCATCGTCGTCAACCGGAACACGATCCCCGGCGACAAGTCTGCGCTCAGCCCGTCGGGTCTGCGGATGGGGACGCCGTGGATCACCCAGCGCGGCTTCAAGGAAAAGGAATGTACCGAGCTGGCTGACATCATCGCCGACCTGCTGGGAGCCTGCACCCCCTACACGGATCCCACCGCCCGAAGGTCAGGCGCGCGCGCCAAAGTGAAATTCGAGGCCCTGCGGGAGGCGCGCCGCCGCACCGCCAGCCTCGCCGAGCGGGCCGGGATTGATTACGAACCGGCCAGCCATGCCTACCCGCATTTTGTCCACCGCGAGAATATTCCCGGCGATGTAATGGAGTGGGCTATCTTCGAGATTGCCGGGGAGAAGGCGCGGGCGTTTGCCAACTTTGCATTAAGCAGCGACCTCGACAGCCTCCAACCGGGGCAGAGCCAGCACACGACGCTCCAGACCGCCGAGGGCCGCGTGGCAGGCGTGGTGGCCGCGGGCAAGGGGGGCGGGTACCTCCTGCGCGTCCCGTCCAAGCATGCCAACGCCGCTGGGATGTGGCTGCGCGACCTGTCCGATGGGTTTATCCAATTTGACGCAGACCTGACCCGCAAGATGCCCGGCCCCGTCCAGATCAGGAATGCCGGCCACGGGATTGGCGACACCGCCAAGGTGCCCGCGCCCGCCGAGAAGGGGACGGGGATCGCCCTCGGGAAGCCGTACACCATCGGGATCACGGCCCCTGATGAAAGTCCGGCCAATTTTGGGAGTCTCATCCCCCTGACCCCGTTCACCTGGCGGGAAACCGAATCCACCGACCTCCGCAAAACTCCCCTGCACGCCGTCCACCTCGATATGGGCGCGAAGATGGTGCCTTTTGGCGGTTGGGATATGCCGGTCTGGTACACCTCCGTCAAGGAGGAACACGCCGCCGTGCGCACGGCCGCCGGGCTGTTTGACGTGGCGCACATGGGCGTCTACCAGGCCGAAGGGCAGGACGCCGCCGTTTTCCTCGATGGCGTGTGCGGCAACGACATCAGTGCGCTCGCCGTCGGCGAATCCTGCTACACGCATTTCCTCGACCCGGATGCCAACGTGATCGACGACCTGCTGGTGTACCGGCGGGCGGCGGATAAATATCTCGTGGTCGTGAACGCTTCCAATGATGACAAGGACTGGGCCTGGCTGAGCGCCGTGAAAGCGGGGCGTGTGCGGGTGGACAACGCCCGCCCGTGGACGAGAGCCTATGGGCGGGAGGTGATCCTGCGGAACCTGCGTGACCCGCAGGAAGGGAAAGACCGGCGGGTGGACATCGCCCTCCAGGGGCCGCGCTCCCGGGACATTCTCCTAGCTCTGGATGTGGACGCGGCCACCCGCAAGCGCATCCTCAAACTCTCCCGCACCCAACTAACCGAGGCGACCCTCGCCGGGTTTGACCTCGTCGTCTCGCGCACTGGCTACACGGGTGAGCGCATGGGCTTTGAGTTGTTCATCCACCCGGATCAGGCGCTGGCCTTTTGGGTGACACTGATGGATTTCGGGAAGGATTTTGGGATGCAGTTGTGCGGCCTCGGGGCGCGGGATTCCCTGCGCACGGAGGCTGGCCTGCCGCTCTACGGGCACGAGATGGGGGGCGCGCTTAACCTGGGGGTGGGGGAGGCTGGTTTTGGCTCGTATATCAAAGCGTACAAGCCGTGGTTTATCGGGCGGGAGGCTTACCTGAAACGGGAGGCGGCCCGTGAAGCCGAGGTCGTCCGCTTCACCTTTGATGATCAGAATGTGCGCATGGCGCATAACGGCGACCCCGTGCTCGACAAGCGCGGGCGGACGGTGGGCGTGGTGACAAGCTGCGCCGTGGACAAAGCCGGGTTCCTGACCGGCCAGGCGTTCCTGGAAATGAAACAGGCCGAGGAAGGCACGCCGATCTACATCTTCCAGGGCGCGCCCAAGGAGATTGGCAAAGCCCCCGCAGATTTGCGCTTTGGCGACAAGACCGCCATCCCCACCCCGGCGAAAGTGGCGCGGAGGTTCCCGAAGTAAGTCAATCCTCTAGGAGTTACGCAGTTCAACCGCTGAGTTCGCAGAGAGCGCAGAGAAAAGCCTTTAAATCTTTGCGAACTCTGCGGTCTCTGCGGTGAATTTCTGTCCAACTGCGTAACTCCCGTCTTCCTTATTTTCAGATGAAGGAAATAAAAAAATCCCGGTCAGCGCCGGGATTTTTTTCGTTTAGAACCTATCCGAAAAATACTGATGTCATTGCGAGACCCCGTAGGGGTCGAAGCAATCTACGGCCCGGATCAAGTGCAAAACGCCGGTTAAAGATTGCTTCGTCGCAAAAATCGCTCCTCGCAATGACGGTTTTCGGGGCTGGAATTGAATTTTCAGATAGACACTTACTCAATATTGAGCAATTCCACCTTGAAGATCAGGGTGGCGTTTGGGGGGATGATACCCGAGCCGCCCGGCCCGTAACCCAGATCGCTGGGAATAATCAGGATGCGGGTGCCGCCCACCTTCATCCCAACAATGCCCTCATCCCATCCGGCAATCACGCTCCCCGCGCCAAGCTGCAACGTATAGGGTTCACGCCCGGCGTCCAGGGAGGAGTCAAACTGGGTGCCATCTTCCAGCCAGCCGGTGTAGTTGACCGTTACGAGGTAGCCCGGCTGGGCCTCAGGCCCCGTGCCGACCACATCATCCTGGTATTGCAGACCGGACGCGGTGGTGATTATCTCGGCATCGGACAGGTTCAGGGGAGCGTCGTCGCCGCCGCTGCGGATGACGTTGAACAGGACGATGGCAATGATGACCGCGGCAACGGCGAACAAGGCCCACTGCTGCATCTGTCGCCGCTGGCGGCGGGCCTGGGCGCGCTCGGAACGAAGTTGTTTTGATTTTGTCGTCATGGTTGTTTAATGACCTCCAGTTTGGGTTCAGGCGGCGGGGATCATACCACAGCCGGGTTGGCGGGCAGGGCGGGAAATGGCGCAGGGATGAGCTTCCATCCTGTGCTTGTCTTTGCATACTATAATTGTCGAAAGTTGCCACCCCCTCAAGGTGTTTCATCAAACTTACCATGGTTTTTTTAGCAAAGATAAAACGCCGTTATGTGGTTAATGGAAACTGAAAGTTATCTCAGGAGGAACCGGACATGCTCGAAGGCATTTACCAGACAATTACAATGGGATTGGCATTCGCGGCGTTTTATGGGCTGGACTTTTCGCTAATTGCCTTTTACGCCAAACAACGCAAGAAGTCCAGTTGGGACATTGGCTATACACTTACCGGCATTGGGGTAGCAATAGGCTTATCCTTGCAGCCGATGATATTGCCAATGCTTGGGTTGCATATCACCGCCACCTGGGGTCTGTGGCTGCAAGGCCTTGGTTTGGTTCTATTGCTCGGTTCACTAATATTACAAATTTGGGCGCGGATTCATTTGGGGCGGTTTTATGCCGAAGGGGCGGACGTACAGCCCGGACATTATGTTATTGATACCGGCCCATATTCCTATGTAAGGCACCCATTGTTCGTCTCTTACATGATCTTTACACTTGGCATCATGTGTGTGACCCCGGCAACAACAACGCTTGCAGTCGTGATCTATACTTGTTGGGATTTCAGCAGGGCGGCAGAAGCGGATGAAAGATTATTGACCCAACAGGTTCAGGGATATGCTGATTATATGAAACGCGTACCTCGTTTCATTCCCCGATTATGGAATCGCCTCGCCAGGTAAGCCGCCTGCTAGCTTCATACCCGCCGCTCTTCGCTTTATATCGTTGAGCCAGCTATAATTCGGGGCAATGATCGCCTGAGCCGACCTTGTCAAATCCCAACTTTCAGGAAACCCCATGTTGAAAAATATCTCCACATTGCTTGAAGTAAATGCTGCCGACCCGGTCGATGCCCTGCGAAAAAGGATTCTGAATTTTGTTCTGCTGGGAGTGTCTGGAGTTATTGCCATAACCATTATCTTCCTTTTGTTAACACCTCCAGTCCCCGGCACACCAATATTACTGGCTTCATCTGTGGTATTCATTTTAGTCAATGGAGCAATATATATTATCAACCGGCGCTATTCCGGTTTGCTGGGGGCAAGCCTGTTCCTGGCCGCATTCACCGCCCTTATCTTTTTCGCTGATACACCTGAGGAACTCATCCAAGGACGCAGCCTGTTCTTCTTTGCCTTGCCAATTTCCGCCGCAAGCATCCTCCTGCGCCCTTATATGAGCTTTGTGGTTGTCCTGGCTTGCAGTGTAATCCTCAGTTTAATGGCTATCAATCAGGGCTTGCTAATCAACTTATCAGGAATGTCCGGGTTCATCATACTCGCACTGTTTTCCTGGCTTTCCGCTTCCCGGATGGAGATCGCGCTTAAGAATGTACAAAAGATCAACAGCGAATTGGATCAACGAGTGCAGGAACGCACACATGAATTGGAGAATGCAAACGAACGCCTGAAAGGGCTGGACATCCTCAAGTCCAAATTCGTTTCGGATGTCTCCCACGAACTGAGAACGCCGGTCAGCAACCTGACCATCTATCTCGACATGCTCCAATCCGGCGGGAATATTGAGAAAAACAATAGGTACGTTTCAATCCTGCGGGACGAAACCGAGCGCCTGACGAAGTTGGTCAGTGACGTGCTGGATTTGTCACGGCTGGAATTGGGGCGCGCCGTGCCAAAAATGGATCCCATCAACTTGAACGGTATCCTCGAGATGGTGATCGCCGCCCATAGTTTGCGCGCAGACGTCAAAGACCTGGAATTATCCTCCCGGCTGGCTGGCAATCTGCCATTGATTCTGGGGGATGCAGACCAGATCAGCCGGGTGGTCAACAACCTGATTGGAAACGCCATTAACTACACGCGCGAGGGCTTTATCCGCGCCTCTTCCATGTATGACGCGGAGCACGGGGAAGTACGTTTAATGATCGAGGACAGCGGCTTGGGCATCGCGAGCGCAGACCTTGAGCACGTCTTTGAACGCTTCTATCGCGGGAAGAATGCCAGCCAGTCCACCATTCCCGGAACCGGGCTGGGGTTGGCGATCACCCGCGAACTGGTTGAGTTACACAATGGCCGGATTGAAGTTGAAAGCATGGAAGGGCAAGGGTCAACGTTTACTGTGGTTTTCCCCGCGTACAGGCCTGAACTTTGAGAGTGCGGGGCTGCAACAAAGGTGGGGTTTATGGCGGAATCACGCCAGCGCAAATTAGCACTGTATCAGGGCGGCCAGGATGGCTGATTTGACAATGTCGTAAGGGGAATACAGGCATTTCCCGATCCACAATTCCGGATATTGGACATCCGGGTTCTCCAGTTCGGAAGTCTCCAACAGGAAATCCACGCCTTTTTTGAAAACATCCGGATCAATGTATTTGTAACGGGCAGCCTGTCGCAACGCCACAAGCACATATGCCGTCTCCTCGGCAGTCCCCCGGTCATAAAATCCCCATGAACCATCAGAACGCTGGGTATTTGCCAGCCAATCGATTGTATCCAAACAGTAATCTGCAACTTTGGAACCCATTCTAAGAAGGGCGACGAGTGCATGAGAAGTGGCGTAGAGTGGGGAGGCATGCCACTTGTCGGTCCAATACAGATTGTATTGGCGTGCTCCCAACAAATGCGCAATAATCCCCTGCATTTTTTCTTCGCGGTTTGGGTAATTCCGCATCAGCCGGAGAGCTTCCAACGCATGGATGTTCGTTCCAGTGCTGGGGTTGCGTTCAAATTGATACGTGCGGAATAATGCAGCATCTGGAACCTCGAAATTAGTCAGGATTGCGGGGTCAACCTCCTGTCCCATCCGTTGCAACAGATGCAATGTGACGGATGTGATGTCACCATCCGGGATGCCAAATTCCTCATCCAGGCCAATACCATCCCGGTTGAGTTGTGTTTGAAGTCTTTCGGCAATACCAGCGGGGAGGACTTTTTCAAAGGGGAATTCATCATCGAGCATGAAGAAACAATTCAGCGCCCAAATCAGCTCGAAATTCCGGAATGGGTACAAGTAAAGCACCGGGTTCACATGCGCCATTGCCTTCTGGAGGTATGCTTCGCTGGCGCGGTGATCTGAATCCCCATTGGCTTGGGAAACATGGATGTAAAAGGCGGTCGCGGAGGGCGAATTTCCCAGCGAGCCGTTTGGAAAAAGAGCTTTTTGCAGGTCTTTGGGTGATACGGCTTGACCCAGGAATTCCAGGGAGTGCACCGTGGTGACTTTGGGCGAATAGAGCAAGTGCGGGGGAATCAGACCCAATTTTTTCACCCGGATGGTGTTGTATCCATAGGTATGCTGGGCAACCTGCAACCCGCGCACCTGAGCCTCTTGCATCAATGTAGGAAAGAGTAATTCAAAAGCAATCAGTTCAACCGAGGCAGGATCGCGATAAATCAAATGAGTATTCTGCCAGAGAAAATGCCGCGCCCGGCTGATCGCGCTGGAAGTGGCTTGGCCCTCCCCGTTTTCCGCAAGCGCAATCGCCGCAACAAGCGTGCAAATGACCCGGTCATGGTGATAATGGCGAATGCTGCTGCCCCAACTCCCGTCCTCTTTTTGGCGGCTCAGCAGCCATTCCTGCAACAAAGGCCAGCGCGGCCCTCCTCCATCGTCTTTCAGGCGCGCCAGCCAGGCAACATCATAAATGCTTGGACTCATCCGCTGGTCCAGGTTGGATAACAAGTTTCGCGCCTGATCAATGTAGTTCAAAGTTGACCCTCCAATAGGCTGTTATGTAATGCGCTCAAACCGGGAACCAAAAGTGGCCTCCGCTTGAGTTTTTACCGACCCCTAAAATCGAATCGGCGTGATCATTGTAATATTTTCGGGCTTCTGCCCATTCTGTTTCAGGCACATCAGAATAATCTTCCCCAACACGGCGTGTATAAAGGTAGTCGAAAAAAATACTGCGCAGTCCGGTCTGGGTCAAGTAGGGAGTGGGTGCCTGCAAAAAGTAGAGGGCAGTAGCGCCGGCATCCAACAATGGATAGTCAAAAGCAGTCGGCGGCCCGGAACCAATAAACATATCGGCCATTGGAACCGTTTCCCCGTAATATTCGGCCACCACTTGCTCCCTGTTCGGCGGTGCGCCTGTTTTCGCATAGTGCTGTACGGCGAATTGACTGATCCACGCCGCGGGATCACTGGCGAACATGCCCCAGAACAGACGGCGGCGGCCATTGAGCGCCCCTTTCGCCTGCGCCAGCGCGGTTGCCAAACCGGGGAAATTTTGCGCAAAGTAATCCGCATACTCACCATAAAACTTAACACGCACATCCCAGCCTTGGTAAAACTGCCTAAACATTTCGCCATCCGCAATCTGGCTCAAAGCGGGAACCACCATCTGCATATATTCGGGGCCGCGCGCCAGGATATCCGAACCGAGAATTGGCGAGAGCACTGTCTCCACACCATGTGTGAAAAACAACGTAAAAATGTCCATATACTTCCGCAAGGTGATATCGAGGTAATCGGCGGATTGCTGGTCGCCATATTCCAACTCAAACCAACGCCGTGTACCATTGATGGGGCAGACCACGACGCGCGGCCCGTGTTCCCGGACGATGTTTGCCACTGTCAAGGCATCCAGTTCAATAAAATCATGGAAAAGCACATCCAACTCCTGCCCAATAATCTAAAACCCGGTCAGACGGGGCTTCTTAAAAATTGAGATGCTCGATAAAAACGAAACACCCACCTTGTCCGCTTGTGGCTTTCAGCCTGGCATCCTTCGTCATGCGCGTTGTTGGCAATCGAGCGAAAGTGTTTCGCGTCATCAACCCGTATCATGCCCGATTACAAGGCAATTCGCCTCTGCCAACCGCCTGTCGGATATGATTCTTTTTGCGTATTGCCCGGACTCAGCGCTTTGCGCCCCTGGCATTCACGAATTATCATTATAATTCCTGCTGGCCTTCACCCCGAATTGTATTTTGAGCAGGATACATGGTCAATGGTATAAAATGGGAAGTGACAATTCGGGCATTATCGCGCATAATTGGTGGAGTATTTCAGGCTGAAATCACACCCAACAGGATCATCGTACACATCATGGAAAACTCCCGCCCCCTTGCCTTTGTGATTGAAGACGACAAGAACCTCTCCCTCGCTTTCGGTGAAGCGCTTACCGAGGCCAATTACCAGGTGGAAATCATCCGGGATGGCCAGCAGGCCATGCACCGCCTCGAAACCACGGTTCCCAAGACCATCATCCTCGACCTCCACATCCCCTACATCAGCGGGGTCGAAATCCTGAAGCATATCCGCGCCACAGAACGGCTGACCAGGATCAAGGTGATCGTCACCACGGCCGATGACCGTAAAGCCGAGGAACTGCGCGAGTTGGCCGACCTAGTGCTGATCAAACCGGTGGGGTTCCTCCAGCTCAAGGAAATGGCCGTCCGATTGCACCCTGCCAATTCCGGCGACTCCCCCGCCTAAACAACCCCGCCCCCAGCCGCTCGCTCACCCAGCAGCGCCAGCAAGCGCGGGTGCGCCGCATACACGTCCCGGTGCATCGTGGGCAGCAACGCCGCGATCTGGCACAAGGTTTCGTCCGTACACAACCTAACTGCCGCCTCCCGGTTTGCCCCTGCCAACGGCAGTCGCTGGATCGGCTCACCAACCACCACCCGGATTTCGGGCCGCCGCAGGCTCCGTCAGCTCCCCAATACATATTTATCTTCCGTCCCAGCCACACCCGCGGGGATCACTGGCACGCCCGCTTTCATCGCCAGGTAGGCCACGCCAAGGCGTCCAGCAGGCCAGGATGATTGGCGGCAATGATGCACCCAGCCTCCAGAGATGCCGCGTTTGCGCTGATCCCACCTGCAGCCGGGCGAATCCACGGAATAAAGCCGGAGGGCGAATTTGACGAGTTTTCTGACCATATCATTCGGAACGTACCCTCTCCTTTCACCGGGGGCCGCGCGCCCTTTGGGGGAACGCGGCCCGGGAATAATCGCCCGATTCTAACACCTACGGCAAGCCTGCCCTCCAAGGGGGGTGGAAAACCTTGAGGGTCACGGCCCCCGGTGAACCCGGCAAGCCAGGCGGGAGCGCTTTGGCGGGATCATCAAAACTGTTGTACACTGCAAGGCATGCCCAAAGATATCAACATCCTCCTGATTGAAGATGACCCTTATGCGCGCGACCTGATGGGTTCGCTGTTGACCCGCGACTGGCGCACCCGGCTGGTGGCAGAGGTTGGGTCGGAGGATGACGTCCGGCGGATTATCAATATCCCGGCGCAAAGGATAGATGCGATCATCCTGGATGCGGAGGTGCCTGGCCGGCCCGATTGGCCGTGGCGGGTCTCCGATCTGGTGCAAGGGCTGACGCCTTCACCGCAGATTTTATGCACTGCCAACCATGTGGATTCTGAAACTTTGAAGCAGGTGATCGCGCGCAATTTTGGGGGATACCTGATCAAGGAGGAGGTTGGCTACGCCCTGGCCGCGGCGGTCTCCCAGTCCACCCACCGCCAGCGATTTATCCTGACGCCCGGCGTATACCGCCACGCGCTGGAGCAGCGCGTGACCCTGCCCGCGCACACCTGGCTGCTGGATGGCACCCGCCCGGTGGCCGATCTCACCCGCCGGGAGGCTGAAATCGCCCGACTGGCGATCCTCTTCAATCATTCCCATCGCGATTTGTCGGATGAATTGCTGATCCGCGCCGACCAGGTCTCGAAGAACGTGAGCGCCATTTATACCAAACTGGGGCTGGATAGCATCCTGAACGGTGAAGTGGCCCCGGAACTCCTGTTCGAGGATGTACTCGTCCTTGAGCATTTCCGGGAAATATTGGCACAGGTGGCGAAACAACCCTCGAAACGCAAATCGGCGGACATGGCGACGCTGGCTTTTCACATCCTGACCCAGCCGGAAATCCGGGAGATTATTTAGCTCGCACGCCGCCGTCAGGAGGTTCAGGGCGAGCTTCCCTTCTTAAGAAATCTCTCATTCATGGGGGTGTAAGGATGCAATAAGGTTGGGGGTCATAGTGGGTACTTTCGCCGGGACGAATCCACGGGCGAAGTCCAGAAAGAAAACATGTTAAACTTGAATCTGGAAACACTGCAAGATAAATTCGAACTGTCACCAATGCCAAACGGGAGCACCACCATCGCACAAAAAGCGAATATCGAAGAGGCCGTGCGCACTCTGCTGAGCAATATCGGTGAAGACCCCGACCGCGACGGCCTCCAGCGCACACCGGAACGCGTGGCGCGCATGTTTGATGAGCTTACCGCCGGTTATTCCACGGACCCGGTCAGGCTGATAAACGACGCCATGTTCGACGTCGAATATGACGAAATGGTGATCGTCAAGGACATTGATTTTTACAGCCTGTGCGAACATCACCTCCTGCCCTTCCTGGGCAAGGTGCATGTCGCGTACATCCCCAATGGCAAGGTGGTCGGGCTAAGCAAGATTCCCCGCATCGTGGATATGTTTGCCCGGAGGCTGCAAGTGCAGGAACGGATGACCGCCCAAATTGCGGATTTCATCGAGGAAGCGCTCCAGCCGCAGGGTGTCGCCGTCGTCGTCGAGGGGACGCATCTGTGCATGGCCATGCGCGGCGTGAAGAAGGCCAACGCAACCATGACCACGAGCGCCATGCGCGGCTCATTCAAGGAGAACTCCAAAACCCGGGCCGAGTTCATGGAACATATCAACAATAGCAAGTGATCCAGTGAGGCGGGGCGCACCGTTCAGGCCATCCATTTGCAAGCCGGATGGCCGAGCGTGCAACCCGCCCCTTTTTTTGCCGTTTCATTTGTTATAATATTCACAAATAACCGGGAGCCAGCCATGCAAAGACCACACATCACCGGAGATACAGCAAAGAACGGGCAACCCGTCACAAGCGGGCTACCCTCTCCCGCCCTCATCCGCCTCGAAAATATCTCGAAAAGCTATCTGGAGGGTGACAGAAACCGCGTTGTGCTGGATCACACCACGGCGCATTTTGGGGCGGGAGAGTATGCAGCCATCCTCGGCAAAAGCGGCACCGGCAAAAGCACCCTGCTCAACATCATCTCCGGGATTGACGACGCCGACGCAGGGGAAATCTGGTTTGGCGATGAAAACCTGACGGCGATGAATGAGCGTGAGCGCACCCTGTTCCGCCGCGGCAAAATCGGCTTCATCTTCCAATTCTTCAACTTGATCCCCACACTAACTGTTTGGGAAAACATCACCCTGCCGCTGGAGTTGATCGGCTCAGCCAATTTCGCGCCCGCCGCAGAGCTCCTTGAGTTGGTCGGCCTCCCCGACCGGCGCAACACCTTCCCCGACAAACTCTCCGGCGGCGAGCAGCAGCGCGTCGCCATCGCCCGCGCCCTCGTCCACAACCCCCTGCTCGTCCTCGCCGACGAACCCACCGGCAATCTCGACGAGGAGACCGGCACATTCGTCCTTAACCTCCTTGATCGGCTCACGCGCCGCAACGGGAGGAACCTGATCATGGTGACACACAGCGCCGAAGCCGCCGCGCACGCGGATCGCATATTGGTGCTCAAGGAAGGAAAATTTGAAACGTGAAACGTAATGGGTGATAAGGAATGAGTGATGGGTGATGAGTGAAGGACATCACGTTTCACCTTTCACTTATCACTTTTCACGTTTCACGTTTCACCTTTTTTCACGCCACACGCCCATGCCCGCCTCCCGCGCCCTCTACACCAACGCCCTCCGTTACCTCTACCGCCGCCCGTGGCAAACCATCCTCATGGTGATCGGCATCACGCTCGGCGTGGCCGTCGTCATCGCCGTGGACGTTGCCAATGAGAGCGCCAGCCTTGCCTTTGACCTCAGTACGGACGCCGTCGCGGGCCGCGCCACCCACCAGATCATCGCTGGCTCACAGGGGGTGCCGGCATCCCTTTACGTTGATCTGCGCCTCGGCGGGCTGGCATTCCCCGCGGCCCCCGTCCTCGCTGAATTTGTCGCCTCCCCCCAATTGGGCGGCGTCCCCCTCCAATTGCTCGGCATTGACCTCTTCGCCGAGGCCCCCTTCCGCAGCTATTTCGGCGGCGAGGGTGGCGCGCCCGGCGGACTGTCCAGCTTCCTGACGCGGCCCGGCGGCATCCTGATCTCCCGCCCCCTCGCAGAACGTTATGGCCTGGGAAACTGCCCCGCACCGCGCCCTGAGCCTGTCGAAGGGCAGATGCCCAGTTCAAACTGCCAGGTCGATCTGGAAATCAACGGATTTACCCGCCCCGCCGTCATCGTCGGCCTGCTTGACCCGGCAGACGCCCTCAGCCAGCGCGCCCTTGACGGCCTGATCCTGGCCGACATCGCCACCGCCCAGGAGCTCACCGGGCAACTGGGGAAGCTCTCCCATATCGACCTGATCATCCCCGAGGGAGCGGATACCGCGCCCCTGGAGGCCCGCCTTCCCGAGGGGGTACACCTCATCCCGATGGCGGCGCGCACCGGCACCATCGAGCAAATGACCTCCGCCTTCCGGCTCAACCTGACCGCCCTTAGCCTGCTGGCCCTAATCGTCGGGCTGTTCCTGATCTACAACACGATGACCTTTTCCGTGGTCAAACGCCGCCCGCTGTTTGGCACCCTGCGCTGCCTGGGCGTCAGCAGGCGGGAGGTCTTTGCCCTCGTGGCGGGCGAAGCGCTTATCATCGGGGTGCTTGGCTCGGCGCTGGGCGTCCTGTTGGGCATCGTGCTGGGCCAGGGTGCAGTGCGGCTGGTGACGCAGACGATTAACGACCTGTACTTTGTCGTGACCGTGCGCGGTGTACAGGTGCCGCCTGCCAGCCTCGTCAAAGGCTTTGCCCTCGGGGTGCTGGCCACCGTCGGGGCGGCCGCGTTCCCGGCGGCTGAGGCCGCTTCTGTTCCCCCGCGGGCGGCCCTCTCCCGCTCCGGGCTGGAAGCCAAAGCAAAGGGCGCGGTACGCCTCGCGGCCCTCGCGGGGCTTGGCTGCATCCTCGCGGGCGGCCTCCTGCTCCTCCCCAACACGCTGGCGATCAGCTTTGTGGGGACGCTCCTGATCATGGTTGGCTTTGCCGCCCTCACCCCGGCGGCCACGCGCGTTTTAATGGCCGTGGCCGGACGCATCTCCGGGCGGTGGGGCGGCCTGCTCAGCCGGATGGCCCCGCGCAATGTCTCCAGCGCCCTCAGCCGCACCTCCGTGGCTGTGGCCGCGCTCATGGTCGCCGTCTCCGTCACCATCGGTATCAGCCTCATGGTCGGCAGTTTCCGCGCCACCGTCGTCGCGTGGCTGGAGCAAACCCTGCAGGGCGATGTCTACATTTCGCCGCCCGACGTTTCCGGCGCGCAGCCGGGCGGTGAGGTCGCCTCCGCCGTGCTGGAAGCGCTCGCCAACCGCCCCGATATCGCACAACTGGACTTGATCCGCATCGCCGACGTCAACTCCAATTACGGAGCCATCCGCATCGGCGCCACCACCAACCCGACCTCGGACGGCCAGCGCCCATTTGCGGAGGCTATCGGCTCGCCGGAGCAGGTTGACCAAGCCATCCGCGCGGGCGGCATCATCCTCTCCGAACCGCTCGCCCGGCGGCTGGGCGTCCCCTTCACGGGTGGGACGATCACGCTGGAGACCCCGCAGGGGCCGCGGGAATTCTCCGTGGCTGGTGTTTATTATGATTATGGCAACACGACCGGGATTGGCCTGATCGATCTGGAACTGTACCGCGCCCTCTGGGCTGATCCCGCGGTCACGGCCATATCCCTGCAACTCACCGGGGGCGCGGACCCCGATGAGGTCGCGGCCTCCCTGAGGGAACAGTTGGCCCCGATCCAGCAATTGCAGATTTCGCCCAACAAGGTCCTGCGCGACAGCGCCCTCGTGGTCTTTGACCGCACCTTTGCGATCACCTCCGCCCTGCAAGGACTGACGACCATCGTCGCCTTTATCGGCGTGCTGAGCGCCCTGCTCTCCCTGCAACTGGACAAAGCCCGCGAACTCGGCGTCCTGCGCGCCATCGGGCTGACGGGCCGCCAACTCTTCCAACTCGTCCTCATGGAAACCGGGCTGATGGGCGGGGTGGCCGGATTGCTGGCGATGCCCACCGGGTTCGTCCTTTCGCTGATTCTGATCTACATCATTAACCGCCGCGCCTTTGGCTGGACGCTCCAATTGCACATGCAGGCCGCGCCGTTTGTGCAGGCGCTCGTGGTGGCCGTGCTGGCCGCGTTGCTGGCAGGCGTTTACCCGGCTATCAAGATGGGCCGGATGCCCGCGGCGGAAGTGTTGAGGGGGGAGTAATGGGTAATTAGAGATTGGAGATGCGCCCGCTGAGCTTGTCGAAGCGGTTTTTGTGGGATGATACAATTGCCAACAGCCTCCAAGAATCATCCACCCAGAAAATACCGACGCAAGGAACACCATGAACCAGCTTATGACAACCATACCCGCCCATTTTGACGGGGAGCAAGTTCAATTTGATATCGAGGTGGATCTCAAACCCAATACGCGCCTCTTGATCACGATCCTCCCCGATGAAACCATTTATTTGCAACACGTGCGGGAAGCGATGAAGATCGCCGAGCCGTCTTTTGCCAGCGTGTGGGATAACGAGGACGATGCAGGATATGACAACCTATAACCAGGGGGATGTGGTCTTGGTGCCGTATCCATTCACCGATCAGAGGGGGGCCAAGCAACGCCCGGCAGTGGTCTTAAGCGGTCTGATTTACAATCGCAGCCATCCAGATATTATTCTTGCCCCGATATCAAGCAGGATTACGAAAAGTGCAGATGAAATCTTTCTAGCGGACTGGCAATCTGCCGGGCTGATCAAGCCCAGCGCCGTGAAGCCCATCCTCTCCTCTTTTGAAACAAATCTCGTACGACGGAAATTGGGAAAATTATCCAGCCTCGATTTACAAGCCCTGCGCACAACATTCGCCCGCATATTTGACCTGGCACAAAGTTTTGAAAATACCTAAACGTATCCTGCTTCCCGCCATCGTGGGCATCATTATCCTCGCCCCGATTATACTGGCTATACGCAGCGATGACGCGTCGCTCCCCACCGCCCGCCTGGCTGCTCCACCCGCCGATCTGTCCGGGTTCACCCGCGCCGCCGGCCCCACCGAGATCATCTTCCCTCGCGACAACGGCCCGCACACCGATTACCTGACCGAATGGTGGTATTACACCGGGAACCTGGAGACCGCTGATGGCCGCCATTTTGGCTTCCAGTTGACCTTTTTCCGGCGGGCGCTGGCCCCGCAAACGGAGATTTCAGGGGAACGCGCCTCCGACTGGGCCGCCGATCAGGTGTACCTCGCCCACTTTGCGCTGACCGACGTGGCCGGGGAAACCTTCACGGCGCGCGAGCGGTTTAGCCGGGGGGCCGCCGGGCTGGCCGGGGCGCAGGCCGAACCATATCGGGTTTGGCTGGAAGATTGGTCAGTGATGCAGGCGGAGGATGGCGTGTATCAGCTGACCGCGTTCATCGAGGGGACTGCATTGAATTTGAGGCTGGTGGATGCTACAGGCCCCATCCTGCACGGGGAGGACGGGTACAGCCAAAAGGGGCCGGAGCCGGGGAATGCGTCCTATTACATCAGCCAGCCGCGGCTGGAAGCCAGCGGGACTGTCACGGCGGGCGGTGAAACCTTTGCCGTGACCGGGCTGGCGTGGATGGATCACGAGTACAGCACGAGCGCGCTGGGCGCGGATCAGGTGGGCTGGGACTGGTTCTCGATCCAACTCGATGACGGGACAGCGATCATGCTCTTTGAATTACGGAAAGAGGACGGGACGGTGGACGCATTTTCCAGCGGGACGATTATTTTCCCCGATGGGCAGGTGCAATTTTTGGGGGAGGAAGATTTCACGATCTCGGTGGAGGAATGGTGGGACAGCCCGCACTCCGGGGCGCGGTACCCCGCCCAATGGATCATTGCGGTTCCTGGGGCCGGGATCGATTTGTCGGTTTCCCCCTGGCTGGCGGATCAGGAATTACAGGTTTCGTTTACGTATTGGGAGGGGGCGGTGCAGGTAGAGGGGACGGTCAATGGGGCGGCGGTCAGCGGGGCGGGGTACGTGGAGTTGACGGGGTACGCGCATTCGATGCAGGGGGAGTTTTAGGGCGTAATGTTTGACAAAACCTTTGTAATTTGCTATTCTGACGAGAAGTTTGCAGATTCGCGTAAGGTAGCATAAACCTTTTGAAAAAGCATGGTCCGAGAACAAGCACGTTTTAGGATAAACAGAGTGATAGTCACCTCGCAATAGCGGCTTTTCCTTAAGTGTTTTGCAGTCTATTGGTTAAGAACATGTACCGGTATACGCCGCTAAACATTGGTAAATGCCGGTTTTGATGGCTTTTTAACTCAAGATACTTTCTGGTATTTACCTACGGAGATAAAATGAAGAAAATGGTAAACGTCCAAAATTTTGTTCTCAATTGTGTACCTTCCGTAAAAACCGAAAATGACTGGACTTTTGAAGATGCGGTGAAATCCGAGGCTGTGCAGATTCTTGGGCCTGCTCCAAAATCAGAAGATTTGCGAAAAGATTGGTGGAGGATTGAGGATCAGGGCAGCACAGGAGCTTGCGTAGGGTTTGCTACTGCTTATGGTGTGCTTCGTTGGCATTATGTAAAAAATGGGATAATCGGAAAGGATGTTCGCCCTTCTGCGAGATTTATTTGGATGGCAAACAAAGAAACCGATGAAATCACAAATTATCCGACTACCTTTCTTGAAGGGGCTGGCACTCAAGTCAAACGTGCCCTAGGGATTGCGCGAAATTACGGTTGCGTCCTTGATACGGATTTACCAATGAACGGAAAACTGTCTCTCCTGTCAGAAGCAGCCTTTTATACCAAAGCGGCTAAACTCCGAATTTCGAGCTACCATAATTTGACGAGAGATCAAAAAAAGTGGCGTGAATGGCTGGCGTTTCAAGGCCCTATTCTGACGCGTCTCGACGTGGATAAAACCTGGGATGAGGCCAGAGATACAAAAGGCGTTTTGGAGAAATACCTTCCTGAGACAAGCCGTGGTGGGCATGCAGTTTGCCTGGTAGGTTACACAGAAGAGTATTTTATCGTTCGGAACAGTTGGGGCACAAATTGGGGAGATCATGGGTTTGCCTATGCATTGAATGGTTACGCAAAGGAAGCGTTTAACGAATCTTATGGGGCTGTCATGTAATTTTATATCTCAATAGGAGTTGAACGATGGCTAACAAATTTCACAAAATGGATGAAATGACAAGTGATGAAGTGGCTGTGTTTAAGGGAAAGGCTCGCCGTGGTGAACGTCAACTCGATCTGGTTTTGGAAGGGGCTCCTTCGCCTGCACCGTTCTCAACCGACGAAGATACCGCCGGAACGTCGGCCTTGTTAGGTGCAACAGAAGGAGCAAGGCCGAATATTGGGGCCATAGTCGCCGAGGGAGATTCTTGGTTTAACTACTTGCCCGGAACAGATGTTATAGACTGTCTGATTTCTATATTTGGATATTCCATAGAAAATTTTGCTAGTCCCGGTGATACGCTTGAAAACATGATCTACGGAACCAGAATTGATAACCATTTTCAACGCCTCTCTCCCACCATTGATGAGGTCCTTAGAAAATTGGGCCAATTAAAACCAAAAGTATTTTTGTTTTCAGGGGGCGGAAATGACGTAGCTGGCGAGGAATTTGAATCTTACTTGAATCATCGAGATTCGGGTTTACCAAAGTTGCGAACGCAATTTATCAATAATATGGTAAATGTTGTTTTCTATGATTACTTTGAAGACTTAATTGAAAAGGTCGGCGTAGTGTCGCCTGATACCCACATCATTACGCATGGATATGGGCATACTATTCCGACAGGCATCGGCGTAAATTGGTGGGGCTTCAATTTTGCTGGGCCATGGCTGAGACCAGCGTTAGCGAAGAAGGGCATATTTGATCCAATTGAACAACAAGGAGCGGTCAAAGCTATTATCAACAAATATAATAATATGCTGGCAAGTCTAGTAGTTTGTAAAGCATGCTTTGATGGGTGACTTGGTATTATCTGTCTCCGAAAGAGGAGGCAGATATGAGTAAAAAATACATTGTCAATTTGAAAAGTGATGAACAAGAAATGTTGTCTCGCCT
>Ga0247727_10000328_pt1 | contig 115209 bp, 112 predicted proteins | sample WisWelCaveWW1625_FD_202498 | JGI IMG/M metagenome (GOLD analysis project Ga0247727, IMG submission 202498) | Biofilm microbial communities from Wishing Well Cave, Virginia, United States - WW16-25 | ecosystem: Environmental > Aquatic > Deep subsurface > Groundwater > Cave microbial mat...
TTGACGTGGTCCACCAGGTTCGACGTGCAGCTGTTGAACAGCGAGTTGTACCACTCCGGCTCGGCCTGGAGCCGGTTGGCACGGGTCACCAGGTCCAGCAGCAGCGCCCGCGCGCCCTCCGGCGTGGCGCGCACGGGGTAGAGGTAGGTGGCATCGCCCTCGACGGCGGCGCGCCGGCCGATGAGGTCGCGCTCGTCGCCGATCACGTAGATCAGCTCGTAGCGCCGGAGCAGGCCCTTCACGATCCCGTACGACTCGCCCTGCTCCCGGCGCGCCTCCACCGAAACGCCCAGGTAGCGGCCGCCCGCGAACCCGAAGCTTACGAACGTGTGAGCAGGAATCCGCGAGCTGGTGGAGAAGCTCGTTAGGATAAACCACACCGACTCGAGGCTGTCGAGGTCGTACGTGGCGTCGTAGTAGCGCGGCTCGGCTCGGCCGGCGCTGTCGTAGCGGAAGTCCCGCACGTTGCGGACGGTGAGCAGGTGGCCGGTGGTGTCCGCGGTGGCAGGACGGACGTGATCAACGGCCCAATCGCGCGTGGCGGAGGGGCGCGCGAGGAGCCATGGGATGACCATGGGCAGCGCGAGCAGCCCGAGCACGGCGGCCACGCGCCACCACCACCGCCGGTGGCGCGACCGCGGCACCGTCACCCCGTCGGTCTCAGCCGCCGGCGGAGTCCCCAGCCTGCGCCTCCCGCCGTCCTCGTGTCAGTCCGGCCCTGAGGAAGTCGGCGTTCATCCGCCCGATGAACTCGACCGGAATGCCCTTGGGGCAGGCCGCGTGGCACTCGCCGTGGTTGGTGCACGGTCCGAACCCCTCGGCATCCATCTGCGTCACCATGCGCAGGGCCCGCTCGAGTCGTTCCGGCTGGCCCTGGGGCAGCAGCGCGAGGTGGGTGAGCTTGGCCGCGGTGAACAGCGACGCCGAGGCGTTCGGGCAGGCGGCGACGCAGGCGCCGCACCCGATGCAGGTGGCGGCGTCGAACGCGAGATCGGCGTCCTCCTTCCGCACCGGGATGGCGTTGGCGTCCGGTGACGACCCGATGGCCGCCGTGACGAACCCGCCGGCCGCGATGATGCGGTCGAGCGGGCTCCGGTCCACCACGAGATCCTTGACCACCGGGAACGCCGTGGCGCGCCACGGCTCGATCCAGATCTCGTCGCCGTCGCGGAAGCTGCGCATGTGCAGCTGGCACGTGGTGGTCCGACGGCGCGGCCCGTGCGGCGCGCCGTTGATCACCAGTCCGCAGGTGCCGCAGATGCCCTCGCGGCAGTCGTGATCGAAGGCGATCGGGTCCTCGCCCCGGGTGATGAGCCGCTCGTTGACGACGTCGAGCATCTCGAGGAACGACATGTCGGGGCTGATGTCGTCCGCCTCATAGGTAGCGAACGCGCCGGCGCTCCGCGCGTCCCGCTGGCGCCAGACGTGCAGGGTGACCCGCATTACTTGTAGCTCCGGGTCGCCAGGTTGACGTTCTCGAACATGAGCGGCTCCACGTGACGCGCGGGCGCGCGGGCCTCGTCGGTGTACTCCCACACCGCGGCGTGGCAGAAGCGGGCATCGTCGCGCCGGGCTTCGCCGTCGGCGGTCTGGTACTCGTCGCGGAAGTGGCCGCCGCAGCTCTCCTCGCGCTCGAGCGCGTCGCGGGCCATCAGCTCGCCCAGCTCGAGGAAGTCGGCCACGCGGCCGGCGTGCTCGAGCTGCTGGTTGAGCTCGCCGCCCGCGCCCATCACCGTGAGGGTGCGTCCGAACTCCTCGCGCAGGGCGGGGATCGCCTGCAGGACCTTCGTGAGCCCGGCGCGGTTGCGGGCCATGCCGCAGTACTCCCACATCAGCTGGCCCAGCTCGCGGTGGACCGATGCCGGCGACCGCGTTCCCTTGACGGCGAGCAGGCGGCGGAGGCGGTTCTCGACGCCGGTCACGGCGCCGCGCACCTCGGGGTGGTCGGCGCTCGGCGGACCCGGCGGCAGCGTGGCGAGGTAGTTGCCCATCGTGCAGGGGATGATGAAGTACCCGTCGGCCAGCCCCTGCATCAGCGCGCTCGCGCCGAGCCGGTTGGCCCCATGGTCGGAGAAGTTCGCTTCGCCGAGTACGAACAGGCCGGGAATCGTGCTCATCAGGTTGTAGTCCACCCACAGCCCGCCCATCGTGTAGTGGACGGCGGGGTAGATGCGCATCGGGACGCGGTAGGGGTTCTCGTCCGTGATGCGCTCGTACATCTCGAACAGGTTGGAGTACTTCTCGCGGACCGCGTCCTCGCCCAGGCGCCGGATGGCGTCGGCGAAGTCCAGGTAGACGCCGCGCCCGCCGGGTCCGACGCCGCGGCCCTCGTCGCACACCCGCTTGGCGGCCCGGCTCGCGATGTCGCGCGGCGCGAGGTTGCCGAAGCTCGGGTACATGCGCTCCAGGTAGTAGTCGCGCTCGGCATCGGGGATCTCTTCCGCCTTTCGCCTGTCGCCTTGGCGTAGCGGCACCCACACCCGCCCGTCGTTGCGCAGCGACTCGCTCATCAGCGTGAGCTTGGACTGGTGCTCGCCGGTCACCGGGATGCAGGTCGGATGGATCTGGGTGTAGCAGGGGTTGCCGAACGCCGCGCCCCGTTTGTAGGCGCGCCAGATGGCGGTGGCGTTGCAGCCCTTGGCGTTGGTCGAGAGGTAGAACACGTTGCCGTAGCCACCGGTCGCCAGGCACACCGCGTCGGCCAGGTGCGCCTCGACGGCGCCGCCGGCGAGGTCGCGCACCACGATCCCGCGCGCGCGCCCGTCCACCACGATCAGGTCGAGCATCTCGTGGCGCGGGAACATCGCAACCTGGCCGAGGCCGATCTGCCGCTCGAGCGCCTGGTACGCGCCGAGCAGCAGCTGCTGGCCGGTCTGGCCGCGAGCGTAGAAGGTGCGCGAGACCTGGGCGCCGCCGAAGCTCCGGTTGTCGAGCAGGCCGCCGTACTCGCGCGCGAACGGCACGCCCAGCGCGACACACTGATCGATGATGTTCACCGAGATCTCGGCGAGGCGGTACACGTTGGCCTCGCGGGCCCGGAAGTCGCCGCCCTTCACGGTGTCGTAGAACAGCCGCCAGACGCTGTCGCCGTCGTTGCGGTAGTTCTTGGCGGCGTTGATGCCGCCCTGCGCCGCGATGGAGTGGGCGCGGCGCGGGCTGTCCTGGTAGCAGAAACACTTGACCCGGTAGCCCAGCTCGGCGAGCGCCGCGGCGCCGCCCGCGCCGGCCAGGCCCGAGCCCACCATGATCACGCTGTACTTCCGCTTGTTGGCCGGGTTCACCAGCTTCATCTCGAAGCGGTGCCGCTCCCACTTGCGCTCGATGGGGCCGGCCGGGATCCGGGCGTCGAGGTTCATCGCACGATCCCGGCCAGCACGGCGATCGGGAAGCTGAGGTTGCCGGCCGTGACGACCAGCGCGAACACCAGCGCCGCGAGCTTCGCCCACGCGCCGTAGCGCGGGTGCGCGAGGCCGAGCGTGCGCAGCAGCGACCACACGCCGTGGCGCAGGTGCAGGCCGAGCGCCACCATGGCCACCAGGTAGGCGACTGAGACCGGCACACGCCGGAAGCTCGCGACCAGGTTGTGGTAGACGTCGTGCGTCCGGAAGTCGGGGTTGGCGGAGCCGAAGGTGAGGTCGAGCAGGTGGAAGATCACGAACAGAAGGATGATCACGCCGCTCCACCGCATGGTGCGGGAGGCGTAGGTGGATTCCTCGGGCTCCCAGCGCCGGTAGCCGACGTCGCGGGCGCGGCGGCTCTCCAGGGTGAGGCTGGTCGCGGCCCAGATGTGGAGGGCGGCGGAGGCCAGCAGCCCCCCGCGCGCAATCCACAGGCCGGCGCCGTGCAGGATCTCCCGCAGCCAGACCGCGTACTCGTTGAAGGCGTCGGGCCCGAGATACACCTGCAGGTTGCCCACCATGTGGCCGCCCACGAAGCCGAACAGCACGAGGCCCGTCACGGCCATGACCACCTTGCGTCCGATCGTCGAGCCGAGGAATGCGCGGGCGTCCGCCACGGCGATTAAGTTAACGGCATGTCGAGCGAACGAAAGATGATCATGGGCTGGGTGAAGGTCGCCGTGGCGCCGGAGATCTTCAACTCGCGCGCGGACGAGTTCCTCCAGCAGAAGGAGAAGGCGTACCTGGCGCATCTCCAGCGCGCGGGCGAGATCCTCGTATCCGGCCCGCTCGCCGACCACTCGGCCGGGCTGGTGATCTACGACGTCCAGTCCCTGAAGGAGGCGGAGCGGCTGGTCGAGGAGCAGCCGATGGTCCGGGCCGGCTTGCTCTCCGTGGACCTGCACGAGATGTTCGCGGTGCAGTACGAATAGCCATGGGTCGTGAGTTATGAGTTATGAGTTGTGAGTCAGGCGGCATGGGCCACGAGACGGCTTCTGACTCAGAACTCACAACTCATGACTCACAGCTGTCGGCCAGCGGGGTAAGCCGTGGGCATTGAAGTGCGCGGACGGTCGGAGGTCGGCGAATGGCGGGACGACGTCAAGCCCGCCGCATTCACGGGAGCGTCCACGGCCGTGCTGGGGACGGTGGGCGGGTTGCTGCCGGCGCTGGTGCATACGCTGACGGCCGCCGGCGACCCGAACACCGCGGCGTGGCTGCTCACCACGGACGTCGCGGTCGTCGCCGCCATCGGGCTGAGCCAGGGCATCGCGGCCACCGCCACCGCCCTCGCGCGGGGGAAGGGGCGTTACTACGTCAGCCCGAAGCGCGGGTTCGTGGGCGCACTGGCCGTGGGGGCCTTCAACGGGCTGGTGTACTTCCTTCAGATGGCCGTCCCGGCCACCGAGCTTGGCTGGCTGCCGGACCTGGTGATCCTCATCGCCGCGGGTGCCGCGGCGGGGTGGGCGGCGGTACGGATGCCCGACGCGCAGACGACGGTACTGAGTGGCGAATAGCGAATGGCGAGTAGCGAGTGGGGGTCCCACTCGCCATTCGCCACTCGCCACTCGCTACTGAATTGAGGCTTCGATGGATGATCGGGCGAAGAAGCTGATCGTGGTCGGCGACCGGGTGCTCATCACCCCCGAAGAAGGCGAGGAGCGCACCCGCGTCGGCCTGTACTTGCCGCCGACGGCGCTCGAGCAGCTCGCGGTGCAGGGCGGGCGGGTGCTGGCGACCGGTCCGGGCACCCCGATGGCCGAGCCGGCGAGCCTCGACGAGGAGCCGTGGAAGATCGGGGCCCGCGACGGCGTCCCCCTCCGGTACGTGCCGATGCAGGCCCGAATCGGGGACTACGCGCTGTTTTTCCGCAAGGCGGCGGTCGAGATCACGTTCGAGGAAAAGAAGTACCTCGTGGTGCCGCTGGCCGCGATCCTGGTGCTGGTACGGCATCCCGAAACCGACGAGTAGGGGACAGGGGGGGGACGCGGCCCGATGGAGAAGGTGACGGGGATCGGCGGCGTGTTTTTCAAGGCCAAGGATGCTGATGCGTTGCGGGCGTGGTACCGCGACCGTCTCGGCGTGCCGGTCGAAGCCTGGGGCGGCTGGGCGTGGTCGTGGCGGAACGCCGACGATGCGAGCCGTATGGGAATCACGGTGTGGTCGTGCTTCAAGAACGACTCGAAGTACTTCGACCCCAGCCCCCAGCCGTTCATGGTCAACTACCGCGTCGCGAACCTCGACCGGATGCTCGCCCAGCTGCGTGCGGCGGGCTGCACGGTGGATGATCGCGTCACCGAGGAGGAGAACGGCCGGTTCGGCTGGGTAATGGACCCCGAGGGCAACCGCATCGAGCTGTGGGAGCCGGCGCCGGGGATGTGAGCGGCGTGGCGGGCGGGGTCCGGTCTCGGGGGAGCCCGAGTCCCGTTGCGACGGTCGCCCTTACCCGTCCAGCAGCGAGCGCACCTGCACGAGAAGATCCGTCAATGTCCACGGCTTCTGGAGAAACGCGACCCCGGCCGGGAACTTGGAGGCGCGAAAGGCGGACTCCGGCGAGTATCCGCTCGTGAACAGGATCCTCACGTTCGCCCCTTCCTGGTGCAACGCCTGCGCCAGTTGGCGGCCGCCCAGTTTCGGCATCACGAGGTCCGAGATGACGAGCGCGACCCGGTCACGGTTGGTCCGGTAGATCTCCAGCGCCTCCTCTCCATCTTCGGCAATGAGTACCGTGTACCCACTCCCCTCGAGAGCGCGCTTGGTCGTCCGCCGGATCGCGGCGTCGTCCTCCGCGAGGAGAAGCGTCTCGGTACCGCCCCGAACCTGCTGCGGGTCGCTCACCCCACCCGGCGCGACCGCGCCCGGCGCGACCGCGCCCGGCGCGACCTGGGTGGCCAGCGCGAAGTACAGCCGGATGGTCGTTCCCTGTCCGAGCTCGCTGTAGACGTGCACCATCCCGCCGTGGTCCTTCATCAGCCCGTAGACCATCGCCATCCCGAGCCCGGTCCCTTTGCTCGACGGTTTCGTCGTGAAGAACGGCTCGAATAACCTCCGCTTCGTTTCCTCGTCCATGCCCGTACCGGTATCGCTGACGGCGACCGACACGTAGGGGCCCGGCTCGACCCAGGGGTGGGCCGCGTGGTACCCTTCGTCGAGCCAGGTGCGTTCGCACACGATCCGCAGCGTTCCTCCCTCCGGCATCGCGTCCCGGGCGTTGGTGCAGAGATTGACCAGGATCTGCTCCAGCGCCCCGGTATCCGCCAGCACCGTGTCGGACGGTGCCGTGGCGTCCACCACGTCGAGTCCGATGGTCTCCGGCAACACGCGCCGCAGCATGGCGCGGAGGCCGTCCACCACGGTGCCGGGGGACACCGGGCGCAGGGAGAGCATCCCGCGGCGGCTGAACTGGAGCAGGCGCGCGATCATGATCGTCCCGCGCTTTGCGGCGACGAGGAGCTCGGTCAGTTCCTCCTGCACCTCGGTGTTCGCCGGCAGCGCGCTGGCCATCAGCTCGGCGTTGGCGATCACAACGGTCAGGATATTGTTGAAGTCGTGGGCGATTCCTCCGGTCAGCTGGCCCACGGCCTCCATCTTCTGCGCCTGGCGCAGGTGGTCCTCCACGCGCTTTCGATCGGTGATGTCACGGGTGACGACGACCGCCAGGACCTGCTTGCCGTGCTCGTCCCGGACCGGCGTGCCGCTGAAGCTGAAGGACCACTCCCGTCCCGTGTCTCGGCGACGGCCACGCAGCTCCCAGTTCTCAATCGCCTCACCCCGCAGGACGCGCGACACGGGCCACTGCTCGACCGGCACCGGTGTGCCGTCGGGAGCGGCGAGTTCATACATCGCAGCGAAATAGGCGAGGTTCTGCTTCATCTCTTCGGGACCGGCGAACCCGTTGATGATGGCCAGGGCCTGATTGAGCCGTACCAGGTTGCCGTCCATGTCGAACAGGGCCACGCCGTCCTGCAAGGCCTGGAACGTGGACTCGAGCTGGTTCCGCTCGTGGATGATCGCGGCCTCGGCTCTGACCACGCCCGTGGCCACGAACCAGCTGGTGATGAGCGCGACGCCGCACCCCAGGATTAGCAGGACGACACCGGCCACGATGCTCAACCTGATGGTCCGCACCGCGGTTGCCCGATCGTCGTCGAAGGCCGCGACGGCGTCCGGCTTCACGACGGTGTCCAGGAACCGCTCCAGCTCGAGGCGAAGGTCGTCGAATCTCGCGAAGTCCACGGCGGCGGATCGGCTGTCGCGGCGGGCGACCAGAGCGTGTCCGAGTGCCCGGACCTCGTGCCATCGGTCGGCAACGCGCGCCGCCATCTCGCGCCGCGAACCGGTGCCGGCTAGCCCGCCGTACTCCGCGAGATAGCGGTCCACGACGCGGGCGTCCGCCTGGGCCGCCAGCCAGATGGCCGAGTCGCCGACTTGAGCGAAGTGGCGGACGCCGGCCACGAAGCCCAGGACGTTCGATTCGATTTCTCGTGCCGCGACCGAGCGGGGCCGGGAGGTGGCTGCCATCTCGTGGACCTGCCGCCGGATGATCGTCAGCTGCACGACGATCGCCCCGACGCAGACCACGAGCAGAGCCGTCAGCACCGTGAACCCGAGCCACAGCTTCTTGACGGTTGTCACGGCAGGCACGCCGAGCGCGCGCTACTGCGGCTTGGCCCCGGCCAAACGACGTCAAGGGCCCTCCGCGGCGGCGCCCCGGCGCCAACCGCCGGGGTAGGGGACCCCGACCGGTAGCTCGTGCGGTCCTGCGGCTCCGTCATGATCGCTACCGCCGTACTGCGGGTTCTGCATGAAATACGTGGGCCGGCCCATTTCACGCGTGCGCGCGTGATCCGAGGCCGTCAGCACAAGCGCGGCGTCGCGTCGCGACCGACCTGCACCTCACGGACGGCCCTGCCCAAAATACGTAACGCTGCTTTAGGGTGTTGGTACCGCAACAGGGGACGGCGGCCCGGGGTAGTGGCTGGGCCACTACCGTGGCCCGGGGGGGGCCGAAGCCGGCCCAATCACGGCCGATCGCCTCGCCGAGTTCCCCGGGGCTTCGCCAGACGGGACCCGGGGGGGGGGGGGGGGGGGGGGGGGGGGGGGGGGGGGGGGGGGGGGGGGGGGGAGCGCGGCCGCTGCTAAAGCGCGCGCAGCAGGGCGCGCGCGCCCTCCACCTGAAACCAGTGGAACCGGGAATTGATCGCCAGAGCCCGCTCCAGGGCCGCTCGGGCACCGGCGCGATCGCCGTCGGCCAGGGCGATCAGCCCGGCGTGGTACTGCACCGTGGCGTCCTGCGTCCCCATGCGCAGCGCCTCACGCATCGCCGCGCGCGCGCCATACCGGTCGCCGGTCAGGTGGCGAGCCCACGCCAGCTGGTCCCAGCCGTACACGTCGCGCCGGCCCCCGATCTCCCGCTCGAGGATCGCGCGCGTCGAATCGAGTCCGATGCCGTGGTCGAGACGGAACAGGGACCACTGGCGGTTGTACGGCTCCGGCTTGTCGCGGGCCGACTGCTCGGCCTTGGCCCAGTACGACCGGGCGCGGCCGCCGTCGCCCCGGGCCGCCCACACGTCGCCGAGCAGCGCGAGCGTGGCGATGTCGGCACCGGCCGCCTCGGCCCGTGCGCCCCACCGCAGCGCGGCGCGCCACCGTCCGCGCAGCGCCATGAGCCGAGTGCGGGCGGCGAGCAATCGGAAGTCGCCGGGCTCGGCCCGGAGCCCGGCCACCAACGCGCGGTCCGCCTCACCGAAGCGTCCGAAGCGCAATGCCAGGTCGGCGACCCGCAGCTGGAACCAGGCGATCTGTTCCCGCGGCAGATCGACGCGTCGCAGCGCGTCGGACCGCGCCTGCACCAGCAGCGCGTGCGCCTCGTCCGGCCGGCCGCGGATCTCGGCCCAGCGCGCCAGGCGCGGCGCGACCGCCAGGTTCGCGGCGTCGCCCGCGAGACTGCCGAACGTCCGGCCGGCGGCGTCGTAGTCGCCGAGCTCGAGCTGGATCTCGCCCAGGAGGGCGCGGGCCCCGATGCCCTCCGGTGTCGCGGCCACGAGGCTCTCGGCCCACGCCCGCGCTTCCGCGAAGCGGTGCTGGCCCAGCAGGCTGGAGGCGAGCGCCAGGAGTGCCCGCGTGTTCCGGTCCGGCCGGATCGCCAGCGCGGCGCGCGCAGTGGACTCGGCGCGCACGAAGTCCGCGTAGGCGCCGGTCTCGCGCGCGCGCTGCAGATACAGTCCCGCCAGGAACGCCCGGTCGGCGGCACCCCGGGGATCCCGGGCGGCGCGGGTCTCGAAGAAGGCGATATCGGTGTTGCGTCCGGCCAGCTCGGACATGCTTGGAGGCACCGAGATCCGGTCGGGTCGCAGGGCCAGGGACATCGCGACGCCGACTGTGGCGAGGGAAACGGTGCCTATGGAGACAACCAGGGGGCGCATTGGGACTCCCGGTGGCAATGACTGATCAGGTGATGAAGTGATGAAGTGATGAAGGGAAAGGGTGGCACGCCCCCTCATCACTCCATTACCTCATCACCGTCCGTCTAGTTCGGTGCCGCGAGATACGGGAACGATGTCAGAAACGCCTTGTTGTTGGCGCCGACGTTGTCGGTGTGGTACGCCGGCGGCAGGGCCCCCGTGGGGTCCAGCAGGGTGCCGAAGAACGCCGCCAGACCGGCATCCACCACGTCATCCGCCAGCTTGCGGCCGCCATACCCGTTCGTCAGCGCCCAGGTGAGCCAGCCGGCCGTGGTGCCGGCGCGCGACGTCTCAACGATCAGCATGTCCGGCAACAGCACACCGGACAGCGCGTCGGCCAGCGACTGAGGGCGGCCGAAGCTCGTTATGAACGCCTCAACCTCCGCGGTGTGGTTCGCCACGTCCGTCGACGGCGAACCGGTGTTGTGGAACCCGTGGTTCCGCTTCGCGATCGTTACCTCGCTGACGAGCGGGTTGCCGAGGCGCTCGATCTGGTCGTAGACCCGCTCGAGATTCGGTCCGACGGTCCCGTCGTCGTTGCACGCGCCGAGCACGGCGGCCAGCGCCACCGGAGCGAACGCGAGGACGAGCCTGCGAATGCTGCGCATCGTAAGTGCTCCTCTGGTGTCGGTGTTCATGTCAGCGGCTGATCGTGCCCCAGACGCCGATGCGTCCGGTGCCCGTGGCCACCATCGATTCCGGCAGCTCGACCACGATGGCGAGCGTGTTGAAGCCCGACAGGTAGTCCACGGCCTGGCCCGCGGCCCGGAACCCGTTGGACACGCCCGTCGTGCAGCTGCCCGCGAGCGCGCCGCCGACCGGCCGGCGGTCGGGGATGATGCAGAAGAACTGCTCGAGGTCGAGGAAGAACGGATCGTCGCGCACCCCGGCGAACAGCTGGACGCCGGCCGGGTCGCCGAGGCTGGTGTTGATCGCGCCGGAGAGCGTCGGGCTGGACGGCGAGATGCGGCTGAGCATGCCGGTCATGACCGGCGCGACGGGCCCGCGCATCACGACGCGCTGGCTGGCGCCGGTGCCCTCGAAGGTGAACTGCAGCACGACGTCTTCCTGCGCATTGCCGGTGTTGTCGATCTTGAGCTGGTACAGCAGGTCGGGATCGAACGTCGCCGCCGCCGTGGCGCCCGGCGTGATCGGCGAGCTGGTGGTCATCACCAGCACGATCCGGCTGTCGCTCGAGCCCGGGAAGGCGTACACGTCGTTGATGTCCGACCGGGGGCTCAACTCCACCTCGGGCGTGTCCTGATGGTCCGAGCCGATCGCCTGTCGGACCACCAGACCGCCGCCGCCGAGGGCGAGCAGTGCGAGAGCGACCGCTACTCTTTTCCTCATCGTGTCCTCACGAGAAATGGTGATGGTGCCGCACGACACTCGTTGCGTCGCTCCGGTGTACGCGCGGCGCCGCCGCGCGGATTGGTGGTCGCGTCGCACCAATCCGTCGCAGCTCAACCGTCGTAGCAGTGCGAGGCCGTGTCGGGCGCCGAGGAAGTTGTGACGCGGGTCACGATGCGGACGCCAAGTCAGTCGGGAACCGGCTGGGAATCCGCTACGCGCTCTGACAGCGTATAATCGAGTGATCCGGCGCCGGGCGTTCCGCGATGGCGGACGCCCGGGGCCGCCGGCTGCCTCACACCACCACAGCGGAGAGTCGTTTCATGAAGCGCATCGTGGGAATCGCCGTCTCGGCGCTGGCGCTGACCGCCTGCTTCGGCGGATCGACCAGCCAGCCCGCGCCATCCCGGGAGCCGATCCGGCGCATCGAGGCGCCCTCTATGGGCCCGACGGCCACGGGCCCGTCCCTGTATACGCGGCTGGGCGGCGTGGACGCCATCCGGGCCGTGGTGCACGCGTTCGCCGGCCGTGTCGCGGCGGACGACCGGATCAACGCGCTCTTCCGGGGCGTGGACATTCCCAACTTCGAGCGGCTGCTCACCGAGCAGGTCTGCCAGGCGACCGGGGGGCCGTGCACGTACAGCGGCCGTTCGATGCGCGCCGCCCATGCGGGCATGAATCTCACCGATGCGCATTTCAACGCACTGGTCGAAGACCTCGTGGCGGCACTCAATCAGTTCAATGTGCCGGCCAGGGAGCAGCAAGAACTGCTGGGGGCGCTGGGTGGGATGAGGCGGGAAATCGTCGGTCAGTAGCTGATGAGTGATGGCTGATGGGTGATACGTGACAGGTGATGGGTGATGAGGTGATGAGGTGATGAGGTGAGAGGTGGGGCGACGGTGCCGGCGTACATGCACAGTCGCCTCAACCATCACCCCATCACCTTATCACCTTATCACGCCTCTAGAGCTTGGGCAGCGTCACACCCTTCTGCCCCTGATACTTCCCCTTCTTGTCTTTGTAGCTGGTCAGCGGCGGCTCGTCGCCCTCGAAGAACAGCACCTGCGCGATCCCTTCGTTGGCATAGATCTTGGCCGGCAGCGGCGTGGTGTTGGAAATCTCGAGCGTCACGTGGCCCTCCCATTCGGGCTCGAAGGGTGTGACGTTGGTGATGATGCCGCAGCGGGCGTAGGTGGACTTGCCGACGCAGAGGGTCATCACGTTGCGGGGGATGCGGAAGTACTCGACCGAGCGCGCCAGCGCGAAGCTGTTGGGCGGGACGATGCAGACGTCGCCCTCGTATTCCACGAACGACTTCGGATCGAACGCCTTGGGGTCGACGATCACGCTCAGGGCGTTAGTGAAGATCTTGAACTCCGGCGCGACCCGCATGTCGTAGCCGTAGCTGGACACGCCGTACGAGATGCAGCCGTCACGCACCTGGGATTGCTCGAATGGCGTGATCATGGCGTGTTTGGTGGCCATCTCGGCGATCCAGCGGTCGGACTTGATGCCCATCGCGCGCGGTCCCTCCCAGAAAGGTCGCGCAATATAGCCGGTGGCGGGGCAGTTCGGTTGAATTCCGGTGGAGGGCGGGGTAGACTACTGCGGCTGCGAATCTCGGCGCGCCGCAACGACTTCGCGACGGAGACGCCCCCTGCAACAGTCGTTCTTGCCCCTGGTCCTCCTGCTCGTCTTCGTGGTCGCCAACGCGATCATGATGGTGGGCGTTTCGCACCTGCTCTCCGCCACCCGGCCCACCAGGGTCAAGCACGAACCCTATGAGTCGGGCATGCCGCCGCTGGGCGACGCGCACGAGCGCTTCGACGTCAAGTTCTACATGGTCGGCGTGCTGTTCATCGTGTTCGACATCGAGGTCGTGTTCCTGATGCCGTGGGCCATCGCGTTCCGGCAGCTCGACGTTCTCGGTCTCGGGATGCTCGGCGGGTTGATCGAGATGGGCATATTCGTGCTGATCCTCGCGGTGGGCTACATCTACGTGCTCAAGAGGGGAGCCCTCGAGTGGACGTGAAGCCGGACGCCGCGACCGGCGTCGTCACGAGCTCGCCGAACTGGCTCACGACGCGACTCGATTTCCTGGTCAACTGGTCGCGGCGCAACTCGCTGTGGCCGATGCCGTTCGGCACGGCGTGCTGCGCCATCGAGTTCATGGCCACCGCCGCCAGCCGCTACGATCTCGCGCGGTTCGGGATGGAGCGGCAGGCCTTCTCGCCGCGCCAGTCCGACGTGCTGATCTGCGCCGGGCGGCTACCGTTCAAGCTCGCGCCGGTGATCCGCAAGATCTGGGACCAGATGGCCCAGCCGAAGTGGTGCATCTCGATGGGCGCCTGCGCCTCGAGCGGCGGCATCTTCGACAACTACGCGATGGTGCAGGGCATCGACACGATCGTGCCCGTGGACGTCTACGTCCCGGGCTGCCCGCCGCGTCCCGAGGGCCTGCTGTACGGCATCCTCCTGCTGCAGAAGAAGATCGCCGGCGAAAGCGTGTTCGACCCCACGCTGCGGGTCGAGAAGCTGGCCGACAGCTCCGGGCTGTTCCTCGAGCCCGCCACCGTGGACGAGCTGTCCGAGCCCTTCGGGAACTCGGTCCACCAGACCCGCTCCGCCTGACCGCCGTCCCGATGCCCGCGAACCACTCGGTCGCCACGCTGCAGGCGCGGTTCGGCGACGCCGTCCGGCACGCGTTCGTTTCCTGCGGCGACACCGTGGTCGTCATCGCGGCCGCGCGCGTGCACGACGCGCTGGCGTGGCTCAAGAGCACGCCGGGCGAGCAGTACGACTATCTGGTGGACCTCACGGCGGTCGAGTACCGCGACCGGGAACGGCCCCTCGAGGTCGTCTACCAGCTCTGGTCGCTGGAGCGGAAAGTGTTGCTGCGGTTGAAGGTCGAGCTGCCCAAGGACCAGGAGCTCGAGGTGGACACGGTGACGGACCTGTGGGCCGGCGCCGACTGGCTCGAGCGCGAGGTGTGGGACATGTTCGGCATTCGGTTCCGCGGCCACCCGGACCTGCGGCGCATCCTGATGTGGGAGAACTACGCCGAGGGCCACCCGCTGCGGAAGGACTTCCCGCTGCGCGGGCGCTTCAGCCGCGCCGAGCAGACGCGCCAGGCGCTGTCCGGCGACCTCGAGGCGCACTACTCGCTCGAAGAGCTCGCGATCAAAGACGTCACGCCGTGATGGCCGGCACCCGCACCGTCACCTACGAGCTGGGCACGCCCGCGGTGGACGCGCAGGGCCGTCCCGCACGCGAGCCGCTGACGGTCGTGGGCGACGGCGAGATCGCCGGCGACCGGATGCTGATCAATATCGGACCGCAGCACCCGGCGACGCACGGCGTGCTCCGGCTGGTGGTCGAGCTGGACGGCGAGGTCGTGGTGCGGGTCATCCCCCACGTGGGTTACCTGCACTCGGGCTTCGAGAAGCTGGGCGAGTACCGGCACTACAACCAGATCATCCCGCTCACCGACCGGACCGACTACCTCGCCTCGATGTCGAACAACGTCGGCCTCGCGCTCGCGGCCGAGAAGCTGATGGGCATCGAGGTCACGGAGCGCTGCAAGGTGCTCCGGGTCATCGCCTGCGAGATGTCGCGCATCATCTCGCACTGCGTGTGGGCGGGCACCACCGGGATCGACCTGGGCGCGTTCACGGTGTTCCTGTGGCTGTTCCAGGAGCGCGAGCGCCTCTACGACTTCATCGAGGCGTGGACCGGCGCGCGGCTCACCACCTCGCTCACCCGCGTGGGCGGCCTGATGGCCGACGTCCCCGACGGGTGGACCGACGGGCTGCGCCGCTGGTGCGGGCGATTCCCGCCGGTGCTCGACGAGATCGAGGCGATGCTGTCGAAGAACAGCATCTGGCTCGGCCGCACCGTGGACGTCGGCGTGATGAGCGCTGCCGAGGCGATCAACTGGTCGTTGTCGGGCCCGATGATCCGGGCCAGCGGCGTGCCCTTCGACCTGCGCAAGGACCGGCCCTACCTCGGCTACGAGACCTACGACTTCGCGGTCCCGGTCGGCGAGCACGGCGACGTGTACGACCGCTACCTGGTGCGCATGGAAGAGATGCGGCAGAGCACGCGCATCATGCTCCAGGCGCTGGACCGCCTGCCCGACGGGCCGATCAACGTCAGCGACCCCCGCGTCATCCTCCCGGCCAAGTCGCGCGCGATGAGCGACATGGAAGCGATGATCTTCCACTTCAAACAGGTGATGGAAGGCGTTGCGGCGCCGATCGGCGAGGCCTACCAGGCGGTCGAGGGCCCCCGCGGCGAGTTGGGCACCTACTTCGTGTCGGACGGCACGGCCAAGCCGGTGCGCTGGCGCATCCGGCCGCCGGCCTTCATCAATCTCGCGGCGTTGCCGAAGATGTCCGAGGGGCACCTCTTGAGCGACCTGATCGCGATCAACGCCAGCGTGGACATCGTGATGGGCGAGGTGGATCGATGAGCGGCCCCGACGCACCAGCGCATCAGCGCACGGAGCAGCTCCCGCGCGTGTTCGTGGGCGAGGAGCGCAAGGAGCTGGACGCGGTGCTCGCCAAGTACCCCACGAAACAGGCGGCGCTGCTGCCCGCACTGTGGATCGTGCAGCGCAAGCACGGCTGGGTCTCGCCCGAGGGCATGGCCGAGACCGCCGAGGTGCTGGACGTGACCGCGGCGTACGTGCGCGGCGTCGTGACGTTCTACACCATGTACCACCAGCACCCGGTCGGAACGCACTTCGTGCAGGTCTGCACCACGACGCCCTGCGGGGTGTGCGGCGCCGAGGCGGTGCGCGACGCGTTCGTGAAGGCCACCGGCAGCAAGCGGCTCGGCGAGACGAGCCCGGACGGCAACTGGACCGTGATCGAGGTCGAGTGCCTCGGCGCGTGCGGCTTCGCCACGCCGGTGCTCGTGGACGATGACTTCATCGAGAGCGTGACGCCCGAGAAGGTGCCGGGCATCGTCGCGCGGTACCGCTAGATGGGCTACCCGCACCCGCCGCATCCGAAAGAGACCCCGGTGCTCTCGAAGCACTTCGGTGAGGCCGACGCGCGCACCTACGGCGGCTGGGTGCAGCGCGGCGGCTACAAGGCGCTCGAGCAGGCGCTGGGGATGACCCGCGAGCAGGTGGTGGACGCGGTCAAGGCCTCGGGACTGCGCGGGCGCGGCGGCGCCGGGTTCCCGACCGGCCTCAAGTGGAGCTTCATGCCGAAAGAGGTCACGAAGCCCCACTACCTCTGCTGCAACGCCGACGAATCCGAGCCCGGGACGTTCAAGGACCGCGAGATCATGCGGTGGACGCCGCACGCCCTGATCGAGGGGTGCGCGATCGCGGCCTACGCCATCGGCGCCGAGACGACGTACATCTACATCCGCGGCGAGTTCACCGATCCCTGGCGGGTCATGGAGACCGCGCTGGCCGAGGCCTACGCGAAGGGCGTCGTCGGCCCGAACGCGATGGGTAAGGGCAAGCGCATCGACATGCACCTGCACCGCGGCGCGGGCGCCTACATCTGCGGCGAAGAAACCGCGATGATGAACTCGATCGAGGGCAAGCGCGGCAACCCGCGCATCAAACCGCCGTTCCCGGCGCAATCGGGCCTGTTCGGCTGCCCGACGACGATCAACAACGTCGAGACGCTGGCCGCCGTGCCGCACATCCTGGTGAACGGCGCGGACTGGTACAAGGCGATGTGCCTGGGCAACCCGAAGAGCACGGGCACCAAGCTGCTCTCGGTGTGCGGCACCATCGCGCGGCCGGGCAACTACGAGCTGACGCTCGGCTTCCCGCTCAAGGACCTGCTGTACGACCTCGCGGGCGGGCCGCTGCGTGGGCGGCGTTTCAAGGCGGTGATCCCCGGCGGCTCGTCGGTGCCGATCCTCACGGCCGAGGAGGCCGATGGGACGGTGCTCGACTACGAAGGCTGCGTCGCCGCCGGCAGCATGCTGGGCTCGGGCGGCGTGATCGTCATGGACGACAGCGTGGACATGGTCTACCAGACGATGCGGCTCGCGGCCTTCTACGCCCACGAGTCGTGCGCCCAGTGCACGCAGTGCCGCGAAGGCACCGCGTGGACCACCAAGATCCTGCAGCGGATCCTGGCGGGGCAGGGCCAGGCCCGCGACCTCGACCTGCTCCTGGACCTCGCCGACCAGATGACGGGCAAGACCATCTGCGTGCTGTCGGACTCGTGCGCCGCCCCGGTCGTGAGCGCGATCAAGAAGTTCCGGCCGGAGTTCGAGCGCTACCTCACCAACGGACGGCGAAGCGCCTGAATGAGCGATCTCGTCAAGCTGACGGTGGAAGGACGCGAGGTCGAGGTGCCGAAGGGCACCATGGTCCTCGAGGCGGCGAAGCTCGCCGGCATCCTGATCCCGCACTACTGCTACCACCCCTCGCTCCCGGTGGCCGGCGTGTGCCGGATGTGCCTGGTGGAGATCGAGAAGCAGCCCAAGCTCGCGGCCTCGTGCGCAACGCCGGTGGCCGAGGGCATGGTGGTCAAGGTGCAGACGGCGCCGGCCCGCGAGGCGCGCCAAGCCGTCCTGGAGTTCCTGCTCATCAACCACCCGCTGGACTGCCCGATCTGCGACCAGGCGGGCGAGTGCGAGCTGCAGGACTACGTGTTCCAGGAAGGCCGCTCGGCCACGCGCTACGACGAGTACGCCAAGCGGTTCAACCCGGTGGAGGAGTTCGGCGACGACGTCCTGTACGTGCCCAACCGGTGCATCCTGTGCACCCGGTGCGTGCGGTTCATGGAGCACGTGGCCGAGGAGGCCGTGCTCAACGTGTCGGAGCGCGGCGACCGCGCGTACATCGGCATCGACGACGGGCACCGGCTGAATCATCCCTGGGCCGGCAACGTCGTGGACCTCTGTCCCGTCGGCTCGCTGATCTCGAAGGACTTCCTGCACAAGGCGCGCGCCTGGGACCTCGACAAGACGCCCTCGGTGTGCACCGGATGCACGCAGGGGTGCAACGTCACGCTCGAAACGCGCGACAACACCGTGCTGCGGGTGCGGCCGCGGACCAACGAGAGGATCAACCGCCACTTCATCTGCGACGAAGGGCGGCTCGGCTACCCGTGGATGAACCGCGCCGACCGGCTCGAAGCGCCGATGGTGCGTCAGGACGGCCGGCTCGTCGCGACCGACTGGGACCGGGCGTTCGCCGCCGCGGCGAAGCTGGTGGGCTCGGCGCGCAGCCGCGTGGCCCTGGTTTCGCCCGGCGCGTCGAACGAAGCGCTCGCCGGTGTGGCCGCGCTGCTGAACAAACTCGAGGGGACCGGCGCGTTCCGGGTGCGCGAGGGCGCCGAGGCGCCGCTCGCGGGCGTTCCCAACCTCGCGCTCCGGAAGGAGCGCGCGCCCAACGTGCACGGTGCCTTGGCGGTCGGCATGAGCCGTGACTGGGCCGGCGTCGCCGGCCGGGCGGCGGGCGCCGGCCTGGTGATCGCGCTGGACGAGTCGCTGGAAGGGGTCGCCCTGGGCTCGGCGGGCCTGCTCTACCTCGGCACCGTGCTGAGCGACCCCGCGCGGGCCCACGCCGCCGTCGTGCTGCCGTGCTGCAACGCGGCGGAAGAGGAGGGCAGCTTCACCAACCGCGACGGCATCGTGCAGCCCTACTGGCAGGCGAAGGCCGCCCCGGGCATGGCTCGGCCCGCGGCCTGGGTCCTGTCCGAGATCGCCGAGCGGGCGCTCGCGGGAGCCGCGGCGTGACCCAGTCCACAACCCAGCCGTGGATCAGCGGCGAGGCGTTCGTGTGGGCCGCCGCGGTGAAGATCGTGGTGGTGTTCACCATCGTGATGGTGCTGGTGGCGATGTGGACACTGGTCGAGCGGAAGGTGTGCGGCTGGATGCAGAACCGGCTCGGCCCCAACCGCGTCGGCCCGTGGGGCTTGTTGCAGCCGGCCGCCGACGGGCTCAAGAACATCTTCAAGGAAGAGACCCTTCCGCCTTTCGCCGAGAAGGGCTTGTTCGTGCTGGCGCCGATGCTGTCGTTCGTGCCCGCCCTGATGACGTTCTCCGTGCTGCCGATGGCCGCGCCGGTCCCCACGCGCTGGGGCCTCGTCTCGACGGCGATCGCGGACATCCCGGTCGGGTTCCTGTTCATCCTCGCCATCAGCTCGCTCGGCGTGTACGGCATCGCCCTGGCGGGCTGGGCCTCGAACAACAAGTACGCGCTGCTGGGCGGCCTGCGGGCCTCGGCGCAGCTCATCAGCTACGAGATCGGGATGGGCCTGGCCGCCGTCGCGGTCCTGCTGCTCGGCGGCAACATCACGCCCGCGGAGATCATCGCGCGGCAGCAGGCGGGCACCTGGTTCGTCGGTCCGCTGTTTGTCGCGTTCTTCGTGTTCCTCGTGGCGGCGTTCGCCGAGACCAACCGCCTGCCGTTCGACCTGCCGGAAGCCGAGTCCGAGCTGATCGCGGGCTATCACACCGAGTACAGCGCGATGAAGTTCTCGCTGTTCTTCATCGCCGAATACGCGAACATGCTGACGGCCTCGGCGCTGGTCGTGACGCTGTTCTTCGGTGGTTGGGACATCCCGTTCGTGGCGCGGGACAACGCCGCGCCGTGGTCGGTGGCCAAGACCGCCGCGACCGCCGTCGCGTTCTGGAGCAAGACGCTGTTCTTCTACTTCCTCTACATCTGGGTGCGGTGGACGCTGCCGCGGTTCCGGTTCGACCAGCTGATGGACCTCGGCTGGAAGGTGCTGCTCCCCCTGATGCTGGCCTACGTGATGATCGAGGCGGTCGCGATCGCGGCGCTCGAGAATGCCGGCATCACCGGCCGGAGCCAGGACCTGGCGCTGACGGGGCTCAACGTGGCGCTCGGCGTGGTGGTGTTCTTCGTGCTCGACCGGGGGCGTCACGTGGGCGGCGCCGCAGTGCGGGCGCGTCCGTACTGGCAGCGCCTGGCGCGGGCCCGGCAAGGCGCGGAAGGGGGAGGGGGCGACTGACGTGGCGATTACGGTGAAGGTGATGAAGCGGCCGGAGCGCGAATCCAGCTACGTGCGGGCGGCGCTGCGCGGCATGTCGCTCACGTTCAAGCACCTGTTCCAGAAGCCCTGGACCATGCAGTACCCCGAGGAGCGCTCGAGCGCGGAGTGGAGCATCTCGGGCCGCTGGCGCGGCACGCATCGCATGGCGGTGGACGAGAACGGCAAGGCCAAGTGCGTCGCCTGCGGCCTGTGCCCGCAAGTCTGCCCGGCCAACTGCATCAAGCTCATCCCCGGCGAGGACGAGCAGGGCAACCGCTACCCGCTGGTGTACGAGATCGACGAGTTCCGGTGCGTGTTCTGCGGCTACTGCCAGGAGGTCTGCCCCGAGGAGGCGATCCACGTCGGCGTGCACTTCGAGAACTCGGAGTACTCGCGCGAGGGCTTCGTGTACGACCTCGAGCGGCTGATGAAGCAGACGCACCCCGTCAGCTCGCTGTGGGATCCGTCGGACCCGAAAGGCGAATGACGGTGCGCGTGTTCCTGTTCTACACCTTCTCGGTCATCGCCATCGTCTCGGCGCTCCTGTGCATCACGCGCAAGAGCCCGGTGGCCAGCGCGCTGTGGCTGGTGTGCGCGATGTTCCACCTGGCCAGCCTGTACGTGCTGCTCGACGCCTACTTCATCGCGGCGGTGCAGGTCCTGGTCTACGCCGGCGCGATCATGGTGCTGTTCCTGTTCGTGATCATGCTGCTCAACCTCGGGCGCCTCGGGCCGGGCGACATGAAGGGGCCGGGCGGCAAGGTCATCGCCATCGTCGCCGGCCTCGTGATGCTCGGCGAGCTGATGGTGCTGCGGCGGGTCGCGCTGCCGGTCGGGCTCGGACTGCCGGACGGCGTCATCGCCGCGCACCAGGCGCGCGAGGGCGCGGTCCACGCCGTGGCGCAGCCGCTGTTCACGTCGTACCTGCTCCCGTTCGAGATCACGTCGGTGATGCTGCTGGCCGCCGTGGTGGGCGCCGTCGTTCTCGCCAAGCGGCGGATCTGACCGTGCTCCTGGGACCCGCGCTCATCGTCTCGGCCATCCTGTTCACGATCGGGGTCGTGGGCGTGCTGCTGCGCCGCAACGCCATCGTGATCTTCATGTGTGTCGAGCTGATGCTCAACGCTGTGAACCTGACGTTCGTCGCGTTCAGCCAGCGGCTCGGGCTCGACGGCCAGGTGTTCGTCTTCTTCGTGATGACGGTCGCCGCGGCGGAGGCCGCGGTGGGGCTGGCGATCATCATCGCCCTGTACCGCCACCGCGACACCGTGAACCTGGCGAACATCAACCTCCTGCGCGGGTGAACCCTCTGGCCGGCACCCTGGCCGACCAGGTCGGCCTGCTGATCCTGCTCCCGTTCCTCGGCTTCCTGGCGAACGGGTTCATCGCGTTCCGCTGGCCGCAGCGCAAGGCCCTGGTCTCCGCCGTCGGGGTGGGGTCGGTGGCCCTCGCCTTCGCGCTCGCGGCGGGCATCTTCGGCCGCCTGCTGGGGGGGGGCGCGCACCTCGAGGAGCCCTACGTCCGCACCTACTGGCACTGGTTCGCGGTCGGCGACCTGGTGGTGGACGCCGCGCTCCAGGTGGACCAGCTCTCGATGGTGATGGCGCTGGTCGTGACCGGCGTCGGCAGCCTGATCCACGTGTTCAGCGTCGGCTACATGGGCGGGGACCCGGGCTACGCGCGCTACTTCGCGTACCTCAACCTGTTCATCGCCTTCATGCTCGTGCTGGTGCTGGGCGCCAGCTTCCCGGTGCTGTTCATCGGCTGGGAAGGCGTGGGCCTCTGCTCGTACCTGCTGATCGGCTTCTGGTACAAGGAGCGGAAGAACGCCGCGGCGGGTCTCAAGGCGTTCCTCGTCAACCGCATCGGCGACGCGGGCTTCCTGGTCGCGATGTTCCTCATCTTCCGCGAGCTCGGGACGCTCGACATCGCGGGGGTGACGCGCGAGGCGCCGCAGGTCCTGGGCCACGGCGGCGGCACCGTCACGGCGATCGCGCTGTTGCTGTTCCTCGGCTGTACCGGCAAGAGCGCGCAGATCCCCCTGCACACGTGGCTGCCGGACGCCATGGCAGGCCCGACGCCGGTGTCGGCGCTGATCCACGCCGCCACGATGGTGACGGCCGGCGTGTTCCTGGTGGCGCGGGTGGGCGTGCTGTTCGCATTGGCCCCAGTGGCGCAGGTGGTCGTGGCGGGCGTGGGCGCGCTGACCGCCGTGTTCGCGGCGACCATCGGCTGCAAGCAGTGGGACATCAAGAAGGTGCTCGCCTACAGCACGGTGTCGCAGCTCGGCTACATGTTCATGGCGGTCGGGGCGGGCGCGTACGCCGCGGGCATCTTCCACCTGGTCACCCACGCGTTCTTCAAGGCGCTGCTGTTCCTGGGCTCGGGCAGCGTGATCCACGCGATGCATCACGCCTATCACGCCACCCACCGGCACGACGATCCGCAGGACATGCGGAACATGGGCGGCCTCTCGGTCTACCTCGGCACCACCGCGCGCACGATGTGGATCGCCACGCTGGCCATCGCGGGCATTCCGCCGCTGGCCGGCTTCTTCTCGAAGGACGAGATCCTCGCGTCGGTGTTCGCGCGCGGGCACCTGGCGCCCTTCTGGTACCTGGTGTGGACGCTCGGGGCGGTGGCGGCGTTGCTCACCGCGTTCTACATGACGCGCCTGATGCGCTACACCTTCCACGGCCCGAACCGCACCGGCGAGGCCGAGCGGCAGCACCTGCACGAATCGCCGGGCATGATGACGGTGCCGCTCGTCGCGCTCGCCGTGCTGACCGTCGTGGGCGGGGCGATCAACCTGCCGCATTTCCTGCCGGCCGCCGCCTGGCTGCACCACTGGCTCGAGCCGGCCACCGCGGCCGCCGCGGCCGTCCTCAGCGAGGCGCACCTCGGCGCGGCCGCGGAGTACACGCTGATCGCGGCGGCCGTCGCGATCGCCGTGACCGGGATCTGGCTCGCCCGGACGCGGCTGGATCCGGCCGCGCTCGTGCCGGCGGCGCGGGCCCCGGCGGAAACGGGATTCCAGAAGCTGCTGCTCGAGAAGTGGCGCGTCGATGAGCTGTACGACGCCGCCATCGTGCGGCCCATCGTCTGGGTGTCGCGCAACGTGCTGTGGAAGGTGGTGGACGCGATAGCGATCGACGGCCTGGCGGTGAACGGCACGGCCGTCGTGGCCCGCACCGTCGGCTGGCTGGGCACCCGGCTGCAGACGGGCCAGGTGGGCACCTACGTGACCTTGTTCGTCCTGGGCGCGCTGGTGGTCATCGGCGCGCTGGCGCGGTGACGCGGCCATGACCGAGTGGCTGACCTCGCTCGCCTATCAGCGCTGGGCCATCCAGGCGCTGCTGCTGATCCCGCTGGCCGGGGCGCTGGTGGTCGCGGTGGCACCCGCGGCGCTGGCCAAGCGTCTGGCGCTCGCGGTCACCCTCGGCGAGTTCGTGGTGTCGCTCGGGCTGTGGTGCCTCTTCAACCCCGACGGACCGCCGATGCAGTTCGTCAGCGCGGCGCCGTGGATTCCCGCGTGGGGTATCAGCTATCGCGTCGGCCTGGACGGGATGTCGCTGACGATGGTGCTGCTCACCACGCTGCTGATGCCGCTATCGGTGCTCGGCAGCTGGAGCGGCATCACCACCCGCGAGCGGGGCTTCTACGCCAGCCTCCTGGTGCTGACCACGGGGATGATCGGCGTATTCGTGGCGCTCGACCTGTTCCTGTTCTACGTGCTGTGGGAGGTCATGCTGATCCCGATGTACTTCATCATCGGGATGTGGGGCGGGAAGAACCGGCTCTACGCCAGCATCAAGTTCTTCATCTACACGATGCTCGGCTCGCTGCTCATGCTGGTGGCGATCCTGGTCCTGTACTTCTCGGCGGCCCGCGCGGCCGGTGGGGCGGCCTCGTTCGCCTACGACTTCATCCTGCGCCACGCCGCGATCCAGGGGCCGGCGCGCTTCTGGCTGTTCGGCGCGTTCTTCCTCGCCTTCGCGATCAAGGTGCCGATGTTCCCGTTCCACACCTGGCTGCCCGACGCGCACGTCGAGGCGCCCACGGCGGGCTCGGTGATCCTGGCGGGCATTCTCCTCAAGATGGGCACGTACGGCTTCCTGCGGTTCGCGATTCCGTTCTTTCCCGACGTCGCGTTCCACCCCACGGTGTCAGGCGTGGTGGTCACGCTCAGCGTGGTCGGGATCGTCTACGGCGCGCTGGTCGCGATGGTCCAGCCCGACCTCAAGAAGCTGGTGGCGTATTCGTCGGTTAGCCACCTGGGCTTCGTGACGCTGGGCATCTGGGCGCTCACGCTCCAGAGCGTGCAGGGCGCCCTGATGGTCATGATCAGCCACGGCATTTCGACCGGCGCGCTGTTCTTCCTGGTCGGCATGATCTACGAGCGCCGCCACAGCCGGATGATCGAGGACTTCGGCGGCATCGCGCGCGTGGTGCCCGCATTCAGCGCCGTGCTCACGCTGGTTGCCCTGTCGTCGATCGGGCTGCCGAGCACCAACGGGTTCATCGGCGAGTTCCTGGTGCTGCTGGGCAGCTTCCCGTCGCATCCGGTCGCGACCGTGCTGTCCACGACCGCGGTGATCTTCGCCGCGGCCTACCTCCTGTGGGCGCTCTATCGCGTGCTGTACGGGCCGATCGAGCGGCCGGAGAACGAGGCGCTCACCGACCTCACAGGACGGGAGTACGCCGTGCTGGTGCCGCTCCTCGTACTCATCCTCTGGCTCGGACTCCATCCACAACCGGTGCTGCGCCGTTTGGAGCCCGCGGCCCGGGCCTACCTCTCATCGGTTCAGGCGCAGCCCGCCGGGCCGCGGCTCGCGGCCGTGCCGCCCCGCTGACGTGCCGCTCGACCTGACGCAGGGCCGCGACCTCGCGGTCGCCCTCCTGCCCGAGCTGATCCTGACCGCCTGGGCCATGCTGGTGCTGCTCATCGCCGCCTGGCGGCATCGCGCGCCGAACGCGCAGCGGCAGGTGGGCTGGCTGAGCCTGGTGGGCGTCATTCTCGCGATCGCCGCGTGCGGCTGGCTGTGGAGCCGGGGCGCACGGGCCGCCGGCCTGCCGACCGGCATGGCGCTCGATTCGTTCCGGTGGGCCGCCGGCATCGTCGTGCTGCTCGGCACCGCGCTCAGCATCGTGATGGCGATCGGGTATCTCGACCGCGAGCAGATCACGATCCCCGAGTACCACGTGATGGTGCTGTTCGCCGCCATCGGGGCGCTGTTCCTGGTGGGCGGGTCGGACCTGATCGTCCTGTTCCTCGGCCTCGAGCTGATGTCGATTGCGGTCTACGTGCTTGCCGGGATCAACCGCCGGAGCATCTTCTCAGCCGAGGCGGCCCTCAAGTACTTCCTGCTCGGCGCGTTCGCGTCGGCGTTCCTGCTGTACGGGATCGCCCTGCTGTACGGCGTCACCGGCTCGACCAGGCTGGCGCTCGTGGCGGCCACGGTGCCCTACCTGCAGGGCGGGAGCCGGCTGCTGATCATGGCGGGCATCGCCTTCCTGATCATCGGCTTCGCATTCAAGGTCGCGGCCGTGCCATTCCACCAGTGGGCGCCGGACGTGTACGACGGGGCGCCGACGCCCGCCACGGCCTTCATGGCGGCCACGGTGAAGGCCGCCGCGTTCGCCGCGTTCGCGCGGGTGCTCCTGCAAGGGCTTGGCCAGCTCCACCACGACTGGAGCGGCGTGCTGTGGTGGCTCGCGGTCCTTACCATGGTGGCGGGCAACCTGCTCGCGCTCGCGCAACGCTCCCTGAAACGCATGCTGGCCTACTCGAGCGTCGCGCATGCCGGCTACCTCCTGACCGCGCTGGTGAGCGGCTCTCTCGCCGGGGCCGCCGCGCTGCTCTTCTACCTGCTGTTCTACACGCTCGTCACGGTGGCGGCGTTCGGCGTGCTGATGGCCAAGGGTCGCCCCGGGGGGGGGGAGCGTGACGTCACGGTGGACGACCTGGCGGGCCTGGCGCAGTCGGAGCCGGTCCTCGGCTTCGTGATGGCCGTCGCGATGCTCACCCTGCTCGGGTTCCCGGGCACGGCGGGGTTCATCGGGAAGTGGTACATCCTGACCAGCGCGGCCGGCGCCGGGCACGCGCCCCTGGCGGCGGTGCTGGTCCTCACCAGCGTGCTGTCGGCGGGGTACTACCTGCCTGTGGTGATGGCGATCTACATGAAGCCGCGGCTCCACGAGCGCGTGCACGACGACGTGCAGCTCGCGGGCGTCGCGCGCGGCCTGCTGGCGGCGCTGGCGCTGGCGCTGGTGCTGTTCGGTGTGTGGCCCAACCGGGTCCTGCGCGCCGCGCGCGACGGCTCGCAGGCCTTCCGGGCCCACAGCGCGGCGACGATTCAGCCGGTGAGCGATGAACGTTGACCCGGTCATCTTCCGCCAGTACGACATCCGGGGCACGGTGGGCGTGGACCTCACGCCCGACGTCGCGCGCCTGGTGGGCCGCGCCGTCGCCGCGGAGGCCGCCGAGCGGCTGGAAAGGGGGGGGGGGGCCGCGCCCCGACGCTCGCCGTCGGACGCGACAACCGCCCCAGCGGTGAGGGCCTCGGCGCCGCGCTGATCGAGGGGCTGAAGGGCGGCGGCGCGGCCGTCGTCGAGGTCGGCCTGGTCCCGACCCCTTCGCTCTACTTCGCGATCCACCATCTCGGCGCCGACGGCGGCATCCAGGTCACGGGCTCGCACAACCCGCCCGAGTTCAACGGCTTCAAGATGGTCCTGGCCGGCCTGCCGGTCGCCGGCGAGGAGATTCAGGGTCTGCGCGCGCGTATCGTGCAGGGGCGGCTTCCCGCCGGGGCGGGCACGGTGTCGAGCGCTCTCGTGCTCGACGCGTACCGTGCCGAGGTCCTGCGCCGCATCGGGCCCCTGCCGCGGCCGCTGCGCGTGGTGCTGGACTGCGGCAACGGCATCCCGAGCGTGGTGGCTCCGCAGCTGTTGCGCGATCTCGGCGCGGAGGTCATCGAGCTGTTCTGCAACTCCGACGGGACCTTTCCCAACCACCACCCGGATCCGACCGTCCCCGAGAACCTGGAAGACCTGCGGCGTGCGGTCCGCTCGTCCGGCGCCGCCATCGGTATCGCGCTGGACGGCGACGGCGACCGCATCGGCGCCGTGGACGAGCGGGCCGAGATCCTGTTCGGTGACCAGCTCCTGGTGCTGTTCGGGCGCGATCTCGTGGCGCGGCTGGGGAAGGGCAAGGACGTCATCTTCGACGTGAAATGCTCCGATACGCTGCCCCAGGCCCTCGAAAAGGCCGGCGCGCGGCCCGTGATGTGGATGACCGGGCACTCCCACATCAAGAAGAAGATGAAGGAGTCCGGCGCGAGCCTGGCCGGCGAGATGAGCGGCCACATGTTCTTCGGACCGCCCGACTATCTGGGGTTCGACGATGCGCTGTACGCCTCCTGCCGGCTGCTGCGCATCCTCGCCGAGTCGGGGAAGGCGTTGTCGGCGCATTTCGCCGACGTGCCCAGGCTCGAGTCCACGCCCGAGATCCGGGTGGACTGCCCGGAGCATCTCAAGGTCGCCGTGGTGGAGGCCGCCGCCCGCCACTTCGCGGCGCGCTACCCCACGGTGACGATCGACGGCGTGCGGTGGCGCGCCCCCGACGGCTGGGGGCTGATCCGGGCCTCCAACACCCAGCCCATCCTGGTCCTGCGCTTCGAGGCGACCAGCAAGGACGCGCTCGGCCGCATCCGCGCCGAGGCGCGCGAGGTCCTCGGCGCCCAGGGGGTGCGCGTCCCAGCGTGAACCGACGCCGCGTCGCCGGCCTCGTGGTCGCGGCGGTGCTGATCCTCCTCTTCGGCGGCCGCTGGCTCGCCGTGCGCTACACCGAGCACGCCTGGTACGCCTCGCTCGGCCAGTCGGGCCGCTTCTGGGCGCTGCTGCTGCGCGCGATCGCCTGGCAGGTGGTGGCGGCATTCCTCTTCACCGGTTGGTACGCCGCCAATACCTGGGCCGTGTACCGGTCCATCGGGGCCGTGCACCTGCCGCGCCGCCTCGGCAATCTCGAAATCGCGGAGGCCGTCCCGCCCCGCGTGCTGCGCGCCATCGCGCTGGGCGTCGCGCTGGTGCTGGGCCTCGCGTCGACCTACGCGTTCACCGACCTCGACGAGTACGTCGCGCTGTACCGCTCGGTCCGGCCGCTGGGCATGGATGATCCCATTCTCCAGCGGGACGCGGCGTTCTACGTCGCGCGGCTCCCGCTGCTCGAGCTGCTCCACCTGGGCGCCGCGGCCGCCACCATCGTCGCCGCCGGCCTGATCGTGGGCCTGTATCTGCTCACCGGCAACCTGACGGTTTCGGGGCGGCGCGTGCGGCTGACGCCGCACGGCCGCACCCACCTGGTCCTGCTGCTGTGCGCGCTGGGCCTGGTCCTCGCCTGGGGCTTCCATCTCGACGGCTATCAGCTCGTGGGGGGCGGCGGCCCCCTGCAGGGCGCGCTGTCGCCGGTGGATCGCGCCATCCGGCTGCCGGCGGCCAACGCCCTCGCGATTCTCGCGCTGATGGTGGCCGCGACCAGCGCCCTCGCCCTGCGGTGGGTGCGGCCCGGCCCACTGCTCATCGCGTGGGTCACGCTCGGGGTCGGGGCGCTGCTCGGGCGCGTGGTGGTGCCGCTTCTGGCCGACGCCTGGAATGCCGCCGACACCCAGACGTTGACCCGGGAAGTGGCGCAGCACGCCGACCTGTTCTCGCGCGCCGGCTTCAGCCTGGTCGGGGTGCGGGCGCAGCCGCTGCACGCCACCGCGGATCTCCCGCCCGAGAGCACGGCGGCGCTGGCGCGCGCGCTCGCCGGCGTCTCGGCGTGGAGCGGGGAGGCCGCGGCCTTCGAGGCCGCCCTGGCCGCCGCGGTGGGTGCCGGCGATACCGCGCTGCCGCGGACCTGGAGCGTCACCCTCGCGCCGCAGTCCCTGTCCGACGGCCGGCACCGCGTCGTCGCCATCGGGGTGCCGCAAACCGACGCCCACCTGGTTTCCACCGGCCCGCGGCGGCCGCGCTGGGCCGAGGTCCATCGCGGCGAGGGGGCCTGGGCCGGCGATCCCGTCGCCGTGGACGCCGGGCTCAGGGCCGGACCGCTCCGGTTTCTCCCGCGTCTCACCGCCTCCGAGACCGTCGCGACGCCCGTTCGACTCGCGCGCGAGCCGGGACGGCTTCGCTTCGTGCCGCGCACCGCGGACCTCGGGATCGTCGGCCCCGACGAAGTGGTCATCGGCGAGCAGCCGCCCGGGATCCGGCTGGAGCACTTCCCGCGGCGCCTCCTGCTGGCGTGGGCCCTCCAGGCGCCGCCGCTGATGGACGATCATACGAGCCGCGCCGATCGCGTGCTGTACTGGCGCGATCTGCCGTCGCGGTTGTCCCGCCTGTACCCGTTCGCGGCCTTCGATGCGCCGCGCGCGGTGTTCGAGCGCGGCCGGCTGCTCTGGGCGGTGGACGGCTACGTGTTGTCGGGCCGGTTCCCGCTGGCGCGGCGCCTCCGGTGGCACGGGGAAGACATCAACTTCCTCAGTTCGGCGTACCTGGCGACGGTGGACGCGAACAGCGGCGTAACGCGCTTGTACCTGCGCGGCCCGCACGTGCTGTTCGCCAGGAGCATCGCCCGGGCGTACCGGGTCGAGCCGCTGAGCGCGGACAGCGTCGGCGCCGAGGTGCGGGCCCAGCTTGCCTATCCCCTCGGGTTGTTCGTGGCGCAAACGGCGATGCTCGCCAAGCTCGGCGACGGGGGGGGAGGCGGGGGGGCAGGGGCCGCGCGCTGGGTGCTCGAGGTGCGGGACACCAGCTCCGCCGTGCGACAGGACGCGGCCGCGATCCGGCCGGCGACCGCTGTGCTCGACCTCGACGGCACCGCCCGGTTGTGGTGGCTGGCGCCGCTCGCCGAGGCGTCGGGTCGCTCGCTGGGCGCCATCGTGGCGGCCGCGACGGACGGTCTTGCCGGCCGGCTCCTCGTGCTGCGGGTCGAGAATGCCGCGCTGCCCTCGCCCAGCGCGGCCGCGCCGCGCCTGGCCGCGGTGACGGACCTCGGCGCCGACGGGGTCGTGCGCCACGGTCCGGTGCTGGCTATCCCCGCCGCCGGTACGGTCGCGTACGTGCAGGCGGCGTTCGTCACGCCGCGGTCCAACCGGGAGCCGCCGGCGGTCGCGGCGATCGCGGTCCTGGCGGGCGGCAGGGTCGGCGTGGGGCGCGACGGCGCGGCCGCCGTCGACGCGCTGGCGAGCCCCGGGCGAGGCGGAGACGGGGTGGGGCTGGGGAACGCGGCGCTCGCCGAGGCCCGGGCCGCCTTCCTGGCCCTGGATTCGGCGCGCCAGGTCGGGGACTGGGAGCGCTTCGGCCGGGCCTGGGATGCCCTCCGGCGTGCGCTCGTGGGCGGGACACCCCGGCCTTGAGCGGGTGGACCGACCCTTCTAGCTTGCGGCCCCGCACGATGGTGGTCGCCCTGGGCGGGAACGCGTTGGCGCCCGCCGGCGAACGGCCCACCATCGCCAACCAGTTCCGACACACCCGCGAATCGCTGGCGCCGGTGGTCGAGCTGGCGCGGCTCGGCTGGCACATCGCCATCGTGCACGGCAACGGCCCGCAGGTGGGCGATTCGCTCGCGCGCAACGAGATCGCCGAGACGGAGGTCGAGCCGCTGCCGCTCGGCGTCCTGGTGGCGGAGACGGCCGGCTGGATCGGCTACATGATTCAGCAGTCGCTGCAGAACGCGCTGGGCGAGACGGGTGTGGCGCGCGACGTGATCACGGTGATCACGCAGAGCATCGTCGCGGCGGACGACCCGTTGCTGGGGCGGGCGACCAAGCCCATCGGGCACGCCCTCACGGCCCGCCGGCGCTACTCGCTCGAGAGCCGGGGAGTGGCGATCGGCAAGGACGCGCGGGGGAACCCGCGGCGGCTGACCGCGAGCCCGCAGCCGGTCGGGATCGTCGAGCGGGACGTGGTGCGACGGCTGGTGGACGCCGGCGTCATCGTGATCGCCGCGGGCGGAGGCGGGCCGCCGGTCTTCCGGGATCCGGTCCTGGGCTGGGAAGGGGTCGACGCGGTGGTGGACAAGGACCGCACGGCGGCGATCCTGGCGCGGGACCTCGGCGCCGATCTCTTGCTGATCCTGACCGACGTGGACGCGGTGTACCGCGACTTCGGCACGAGCCACGCCGCGCCGATCCGGACGCTGCCGCTGGAGGAAGCCCGCGCGCTGCTGGCCTCGGGCGCCCTGGGAGGGGGCGCCGGATCCATGCGACCGAAGGTGGAAGCCGCCGTGTCGTTCGTCGAGGCGGGCGGCAAGAAGGCGGTGATCGCGAAGCTGCAGGACGGCCCCGCCGCGGTGCGGGGCGAGGCGGGGACCAGTATCGTGGCCGGGAGCCCATGAACCTACACGAATACCAGGCGCGCGAGCTGCTGCGGCAGGCGGGCATACCCGTCCCGCCCGGCGACGTCGCGAGCACGCCGGCCGAAGTGCGCCAGATCGCCGAGCGGCTGGGCGGCAAGGTGGTGGTCAAGGCGCAGGTGCACGCCGGCGGGCGCGGCAAGGCGGGCGGCGTGAAGCTCGCGGCCAGCCCGGCCGAGGCCGAGCAGGTCGCCGCGAAGATCCTCGGCTTGAAGATCAAGGGGCTGACGGTGCAGAAGGTGCTGGTCGCGCCCACGGCCGAGATCGCCAGCGAGGCCTACGTCGGCGTCATCGTGGACCGCGCCAGCCAGTCGCCGGTGTTCATGGTGAGTCCCGCGGGCGGCATCGACATCGAGGAAGTCGCGGCGAAGACCCCGGAGAAGATCTTCCGCGCGCGCGTGGACGCCCGGTACGGCTTGCTGCCGCACCAGGCCCTGGGGCTCGCCTTCAAGCTGTACCCCGACATCGCGCTGGCCCGGCAGGCGGCCGACATCCTGCAGAAGCTGTATCGCGCGTTCGTGGAGGCGGGCGGGTCGCTGGCCGAGATCAACCCGCTGATCAAAACGCCGGACGGCCGCGTGGTGGCCCTCGACGCCAAGATTTCGGTGGACGACAACGAGCTGGAGCGGCGGCCCGCCATCGCGGCGCTGCGGGACGCCACCGCCGAGGAGCCCAGCGAAGTCCGGGCCCGCGAGGCCAACCTGACGTACATCAAGCTGGACGGCAACGTCGGGTGCTGCGTCAACGGCGCCGGTCTCGCGATGGCCACGATGGATCTCGTGAAGTACTACGGCGGCGATCCCGCCAACTTCCTCGACATCGGCGGCAGCTCGAATCCCGAGAAGGTCGTGAGCGCGCTGCAGATCATCACCGCGGACGCGAACGTGAAGGCGATCCTGTTCAACATCTTCGGCGGCATCACGCGCTGCGACGACGTGGCCAACGGCATCGTGACGGCGACGCGCCGGTTCACGGTCAAGGTGCCGATCGTGATCCGCCTGACCGGCACCAACGAGAAGGAAGCCGTCGAGATCCTCGCCAGGGTGGGGATGCAGGCGCTGACCGACATGGACGAGGCCGTGAAGCGCGCGGTGGCCGCCGCAACGGGGGGGGCGGTCGCGTGAGCATCTTCCTCGACCGCAACACGAAGCTGGTCATCCAGGGCATCACGGGGCGCGACGGCAGCTTCCACGCCCGGCTGATGATGGAGTACGGCACGCGCGTGGTGGCCGGCGTGACCCCGGGCAAGGGCGGCCAGACGTTCGGCGGCTCCGTGCCGATCTTCAACACCGTCGCGGATGCGGTGGACGCCACGGGGGCCGACGCATCCGTCATCTACGTTCCCGCGAAAGCCGCCGCGGACGCCATGCTCGAAGCCGCCGACGCCGGCATCGCGCTGGTCGTCTGCATCACCGAGGGCGTCCCGGTCCTCGACATGACGCGCGTCCTGCCGTACGTGCGCGAGAAGGGGGCGCGCCTGATCGGCCCCAACTGCCCGGGCCTCATCACGCCGAGCCAGGCGAAGGTCGGGATCATCCCGGGCATGCTCGCCACGCCGGGCCCCATCGGCGTGGTGTCGCGCTCCGGGACGCTCACCTACGAGGTCGTCTACCAGCTGACCCGCGCGGGGCTCGGCCAGACCACGTGCGTCGGCATCGGCGGCGACCCGATCATCGGCACGAACTTCATCGACTGCCTCGACGCCTTCCAGCGTGACGACGCGACGCGCGCCGTCGTGATGATCGGCGAGATCGGGGGTACCGACGAGCAGAGCGCCGCCGACTTCGTCCACACCACGATGACGAAGCCGGTGGTCGGGTTCATCGCGGGGCAGACGGCGCCGCCGGGGCGGCGGATGGGTCACGCGGGCGCGATCATCTCCGGCAGCAGCGGTACGGCCGCCGAGAAGATGGCGGCCTTCGAGCGCGCCGGGATCAGCGTGATGCAGCGCCCCGCCGACGTGGTCGACCTGCTGCGCCGGCGACTATGAAGCTGCGCGAGCTGCTGGATCCGCGTCGCGTCGTCGTGCCGCTCCAGGCGCGCACCGTTCGTGAAGCGACCACCCAGCTTGCCAAGGCGCTCGAGCAGGCGGGGGACGTGGCCGAGCCGGCCCGGCTCACGCGCCTGCTCAAACAGGAGTGGCCCGAAGACGTCGTGTCGGTCGGCGGCCGGGCCTTCCTGCCGCACTTCCGGACCGACGCCGTGCAGCGGGTGGTCGTGGCGCTCGGCGTGGCCCCCGCGCCCATCGCGCGGGGCGGTGCGGACCAGAGCCGCGCGGCCCGCGTGGTGGTGCTGATCGTCGCGCCGGTGGCCGAGGCGTCCGCGTACCTCCGGGCGATGAGCGCCGTGGCGCAGGCGCTGTCCAGCGACGAGACGCTGGCCGCGCTCCACGCGGCGACGTCGGCCGAGGAGGTGCTGGCGATTCCCGGTTTCGGCGAGACGCCGGTCCCGGCCGACGTCACCGTGGCCGACGTCATGACGACCGCGGTCACGTCCGTCGGCCCCGAGACGGCGCTGCGCGAGGCCGCACAGCTCATGCTCGGCCGGGGCCTCCGGTCGATGCCCGTGATCGGCGCGCAGCGCGAAGTGCTCGGTCTCTTGACCGACGGGCATCTCCTGAACTACCTGCTGCCGCAGACGGTGTCCGAGCTGTCCACCGGCCAGATGCGGGCCGCGAAGCAGAAGGGCAGGGCGAAGACCGCCGCGGATCCCGGGGCGATGCTGGTGCGCGAGGTCATGGACCGGTCGGTCCTGTGCCTCGCCGAAGACCAGACCGTGGCCGACGTGGCCGGCCTGATGCTGTCGAAAGCCGTGGACCGGTTTCCCGTGACGCGCGACGGGGCCCTGGTGGGCGTGCTGACGCGCGGGGACATCGTCCGAAAGCTGCTGGGAGCCTGATGCTCACTCTCGCCATCATCAAGCCAGACGCGGTCACCGCCGGCAAGGCGGGGCTCGTGCTCGCGCACCTCGAGAAGGCCGGCTTCAAGGTCCGGGGGGCGCGCATGACCCGGCTCACCACGGCGCAGGCCGAGGCCTTCTACGCGGTCCACAAGGAACGGCCCTTCTTCCGGCCCCTGGTGACGTTCATGACCAGCGGCCCCTGCGTGCCGCTCGCCCTGGAACGCCAGGACGCGGTGCACGCCCTGCGGGAGGTGATCGGCGCGACCGACCCCAAGGACGCGGCGCCCGGGACCGTGCGGGCCCTGTACGCCGAGTCGAAGGAGCGCAACGCCATTCACGCCTCGGATTCGGACGAAAACGCCCGGAAGGAAGTGGCGTTTTTCTTCCCCGAAGGCGATTTGGTGTGAGAGTCATTTCGTCTCTAGACTGGCGCGCCGCAACGAGTTAGCTTTTGCGGCTATGTTGCGTGTGGCCCTGTCCGAGGTGCGTGCCGGCGCCATCGAGACCACGGGCGAAGTCGCCCCGGAGGAGGCGCTCCGGGGGGCCGCGGGCTCGACGATCGAGCTGCTGGAGCCCCTGCGGGTACGGGGGCGTTTCAGCGGCGCCGGCGAGGGCAGGTACTATTGGCGCGCGACGGTCGAGACGGCCGTGCGCGAGCCCTGTCGCCGCTGCCTGGTGCCGGTGCAGGTTCCGGTGTCGCTCTCGCTGGGCCTCGTGTTCTCGGCCGGCGACGACACGCCCGATGGGGAGGGCTGCTACGTCATCCCGCCCCGGACGCAGCTGCTCGACCTCACCGCCGCGGTGCGCGAGGAGTTTCAGCTCGCGCTGCCGCAGTTCGTCGAGTGCCGGCCCGACTGCCAGGGCCTGTGCGCCCGGTGTGGAGCGGACCTGAACGACGGCCCGTGCGGTTGCCCGCCCGGCACGGACTCCCGGTGGGACGCCTTGCGCGCCCTCACCCAACCCGAGAAGGACTGACCGATGGCTGTTCCCAAGCGACGGACCTCCAAGTCCAAGAAGCGGATGCGGCGCACGCATTACAAGGCGAAGCCACCCACGCTGAATCCGTGTCCCAAGTGCGGCGAGCCGCGGCGGCCCCACGTGGCCTGCCCGAACTGCGGCTACTACGCCGGCCGGAAGGTGCTGGACATCAAGGACGAGTAGGGTGATCCGGATCGCGATCGACGCGATGGGCGGCGACGACGCCCCGGCGGCCCCGGTCGCCGGCGCGGCGCAGGCGCTCGCCGAGGTCGCGGGCGACTTCGTGGTCCAGCTCGTCGGCCAGACCGCGGCGATCGAGGCGGAGCTGGCCAGGCATCCCGACCTCACCCGGCGCCGCATCGAGGTGGTCGAGGCCCCGGAAGTCGTGGGGATGGGCGAGAAGCCGCTCCAGGCGATCCGGTCCAAGAAACAGAGCTCGATCGCCGTGGGACTCGGCCTCCAGAAGACCGGGCAGTCCGACGCGTTCATCAGCGCCGGCAACACGGGGGCCGTGATGGCGGCGGCCGTGTTGATGCTGCGGCTGTACCCCGGATTCGAGCGCCCGGCGATCGGCACGCCGTTCCCGACGAGCGGCGAGCCGGTCCTGGTGCTCGACGCCGGCGCCAACGTGGACTGCACGGCTGAGGAGCTGGTCGGCTTCGCGCACCTCGGTGTGCACTACGCGCGCGACGTGCTGGGCCGCCCCGAGCCGGCGGTGGGCCTGCTGAACATCGGCGAGGAAACCGAGAAGGGGAACGCGGCGGCGAAGGAAGCGCACAGCCTGCTAACGGCCGACTCGGCTTTGCGCTTCGTCGGCAACGTCGAGGGCCGCGACATCCTGGCCGGGCGCTGCGAGCGGGGGTCGTTCGACGTGGTGGTGTGCGACGGCTTCGTGGGCAATATCCTGCTGAAGTTCTACGAGTCCATCGGCAAGCTCGTCAACACGCTGGTCGAGAAGGAGCTGCCCGTCGAGGTGCTGAAGAGCGAGGGGTTGCGCCGCATCTGGCGCTATCTCGACTACGCCCAGTACGGCGGGGCGCCGCTGCTGGGCGTGCGGGGCGTGTGCATCATCGGGCACGGCCGCAGCTCGCCCCACGCGTTCCGCGCGGCGGTGCGCGTGGCCCACGAGGCCGCGAGCCACCACCTCGTACAGCACATGACGAGCGAGTTCCAGCCCCGGGGCGTCGAGGCGTGAAGCGGCCGGTCGCGCAGTTCGCGGGCCTGGGCGCCTACTCGCCGCCCAAGGTCCTGACCAACCACGATTTCGAGCAGCTGCTCGAGACGTCGGACACCTGGATCCGCGAGCGGACCGGCATCAGCGAACGACACGTGGCCGCGCCCGACCAGACCACGGCGATGATGGCGGCCGAGGCGAGCCGGCAGGCGCTGGCCGAGGCGGGGCTCGTGGCCGAGCAGCTGGACACGATCATCGTCGCCACCGCGACGCCGGACCGGCTGCTGCCCTCGACCGCGTGTGATTTGCAGGCCCTGATCGGCGCGACGAACGCCACCGCGTTCGACATCGGCGCCGCGTGCTCGGGCTGGGTGTACGGACTCGTCATGGGCGAGTCCCTGGTCGCCAGCGGCGCGGGCGAGCGGGTGCTGGTGGTCGGAGCCGAGAAGCTGACGTCGATCATGGACTGGACCGACCGCTCGACCGCGGTGCTGTTCGGCGACGGCGCGGGGGCGGTGGTGCTGACGAAGAGCGACGGCGCGCGCGGCATCCTCTCGAGCTACCTGAAGAGCGACGGGAGGCTTGCCGAGCTGCTGTGGCGGCCGGGCGGCGGCACCGTCTGTCCGCCGAGCGAGCAGATGCTCCAGGACCGCAGCTACTACATCAAGATGGCGGGCCGCGAGGTGTTCAAGAACGCGGTGCGCTCGATGGCCGACGCGGCGAGCCGGGCGCTCGAGCGCGCGGGTCTCAAGGGCGAGCAGGTGGACCTGCTGATCCCGCACCAGGCCAACCTCCGGATCATCGAGGCGACGGCGAACCACGCCCACATTCCGATGGAGCGGGTGTTCGTGAACGTGGACCGGTTCGGCAACACCAGCTCGGCTTCCATCCCGCTCGCGATCGACGACGCGCGCCGTGCCGGGCGTCTCACGCCCGGGATGATCGTGCTCCTCGCCACGTTCGGCGCCGGCTTCACCTGGGGGTCCGTCGTCCTGAAGTGGTGACCAACGTCGCCGTGCTCTGTCCCGGCCAGGGGTCGCAACGGGTCGGGATGGGGAAGGACCTTGCCGACGCGTTCCCCGAAGCGCGCGAAGTGTTCGCTGCGGTGGACGACGCGCTGGGCATCCCGCTGACGCGCGTGATGTGGGAGGGCCCCGAGGACCTGCTCACCCGCACCGACCACGCCCAGCCGGCGATCCTCGCGCATTCGGCCGCGGTGTGGGCCGTGGTGGGCCCGAAGCTCAAGGGCCTGGTGGCGGCGGCCGCCGGCCACTCGCTGGGTGAGTACAGCGCCTACGTGGCCGCGGGCACGCTGCAGGCCGTCGAAGGGGCGCGGCTGGTGCGCAAGCGCGGCGAGCTGATGCACGCGGCGGGCACGGAGCATCCCGGGACGATGGCCGCCGTGATCGGTCTGCCGGCGGAGCAAGTGTTCGCGGCGTGCGAGCAGGCGAGCGCTGCGGGCTCCGGTGTCGTCGTGGCGGCCAACCTCAACGAGCCCACCCAGACGGTGATCTCCGGCGATCCGGAGGCCGTCGCGCGGGCCGGCGAGCTGCTCAAGGCGGCAGGCGCGAAGCGGGTGATCGCCCTGAAGGTGAGCGGGGCGTTTCACTCGCCGCTGATGGCGCCGGCGCAGCTGGGGCTGTCGGGTGAGCTCACGGGGGCGAGCCTCCGGCCGCCGGCCTTTCCGGTCATCGCCAACGCCACGGCTGAGCCGGTGCGAGACGCGGAAACGGCGCGGGCCCAGCTGGCCGCCCAGCTCACGAGCCCGGTGCGCTGGGAAGAGAGCGTACGGACCCTCGCCGAGCTGGCGGGCGGGCAGCCGCGATTCGTCGAGATCGGGCCGGGAAACGTGTTGACGGGGATGGCCAAGCGCATCGTGCCCGGCGCCGCGACGCTGACCCTCGGCACCGCGGCCGACGTGAGCGCGTTCCTGGCGGCGGCGTGAGCGCGGGCCCCCCCCCCGGCAAGGTCGCGATGGTGACGGGCTCGACCCGCGGCATCGGCCGCGCGGTCGCGCAGGCGCTCGCGGAAGCGGGCGCCAGGGTCGCCGTGATCGGCCGGGATCAGGCCAGGGCGGCCGCCGTCGCGGCCGAGATCGGCCACGGGGCGCAGGGCTTCGCGTGCGACGTGACCAGCGAGGCGGCGGTCAACGCCACGGTCGAGGCGGTGGAGAAGGCGCTCGGGCCGATCCAGATCCTGGTCAACAACGCCGGCGTCACCAAGGACAACGTGTTCCTCCGGCTCAGCGACGCCGACTGGGACACCGTGCTCGAGGCCAACCTGAAGGGGGCCTTCCGCACCATCCGGGCGGCGGCGCGCGGCATGATGAAGCAGCGCTGGGGGCGGATCATCAACGTGTCGAGCGTGGTCGGCCTGATCGGCAACAAGGGGCAGGCCAACTACGCCGCGTCGAAGGCCGGCCTGCTCGGCCTGACCAAGACGATCGCGCGCGAGCTGGCTTCCCGGGGCATCACGGTGAACGCCATCGCGCCGGGCTTCATCGAGACCGACATGACGGCCGCGCTGACGCCCGAGCAGCGGGAGGCGCTGGCCAGGCAGATCCCCCTGGAGCGGCTCGGCACGCCGCAGGACGTCGCGGCGGCGGTGCTCTTCCTCGCCTCCGAGGGGGCGGCGTACATTACCGGGCAGGTTCTCGTCGTGGACGGCGGGATGGTCATGTGACGGTGGTCCAACCTCACTGAGGGGTGGCAGCGATGACGGACATGGCGGAGCTCGAGACCAAGGTGAAGGAAATCATCGCCGAGGAGCTCGGCGTCGAGAAGGAGAAGCTGACGAGCGACGCGAGCTTCATGGAGGACCTCGGTGCGGACAGCCTGGACACGGTCGAGCTCGTGATGGCGTTCGAGAAGGAGTTCGACCTCGACATCCCGGACGAGGAGGCGGAGAAGCTCCGCACCGTCGGCGATGCGCTGAACTACCTGCACGCGCGGATGGGCGCCAAGTAGTGAAGCGCCGGGTGGTCGTCACCGGCATGGGGCTGGTGACGCCGGTAGGGAACAACATCGAGGACAGCTGGAGCGCGCTGGTCGCCGGGAAATCCGGCGCGGCGCGCATTCAGCGTTTCGACCCCACGCCGCTCGACGTCCAGTTCGCCTGCGAGGTCAAGGGGTTCGATCCGCTCGCCTACCTCGAGAAGAAGGAGGCGAAGCGGCTCGATGCCTACTGCCACTTCGCGGTAGGCGCGGCCGCCCAGGCGATCACGAACGCGGGCCTCGACGGGGCCTTTCCGGCGCCCGAGCGGACCGGCGTGCTGATCGGCAGCGGTATCGGGGGCATCCAGACCTTCGAAGAGCAATGCTCGATCTACCTTACCAAGGGGCCGAACCGCGTGAGCCCCTTCTTCGTGCCGATGTTCATTCCCGACATGGCGGCGGGCTTCGTCTCGATTCGTTATGGTCTCCAGGGCCCCAACTACTGCACCGTGTCGGCCTGCGCCTCCAGCGCGCACGCGATCGGAGAGTCGTTCCGGCTCATCGCCGACGGGGACGCGGACTGCATGGTCGCGGGCGGCGCGGAAGCCGCCGTCACCGTGCTCGCGATGGCCGGCTTCGGGAACATGCGGGCGCTGTCGACCCGCAACGACGACCCCGCCAGCGCGTCGCGGCCCTTCGACAAGGACCGCGACGGCTTCGTGATGGGCGAGGGGGCGGGCATCGTGGTTCTGGAGTCGCTGGAGCACGCGCAGCGCCGCGGCGCCGCGATCGTGGCCGAGGTCGCGGGCTACGGGATGAGCGCGGACGCGTATCACATGACCGCGCCGCACCCCGAGGGCCGTGGCGCCAGGGCCGCCATGCAGCTGGCCCTCAAGGCGGCCGCGGTGCCGGCCGAATGCGTCGGGTATATCAACGCGCACGGTACGTCCACGCCCCTGGGCGACGCGGCGGAGACCGCCGCCGTCAAGGCCGTGTTCGGCGAGCACGCGCGCAAGCTGGTGTTCGGGTCCACGAAGTCCATGACCGGGCACCTGCTGGGGGCGGCGGGCGGGCTGGAGTTCGCGATCTGCGCGCTCTCCCTGGCGCGGGGCGTGATCCCGCCGACCATCAACTACCACACGCCCGACCCCGACTGCGATCTGGATTGCGGTCCCAACCAGGCCGTGACGCGCGAGCTCGAGGCCGCGATGTCCAACTCGTTCGGCTTCGGCGGCCACAACGTGAGCATCGTCGTCAAGCGCTTCGCGGCCTGAGGCGCACCCACCATGTCCACGCCTTCGCTCTCGACTCTCGACTCTCGACTCCCGACCGTCACGCTCCCCGCGTTGCACATCGAGGATCCGGCCCTCGGCCCCATCGCCGAGAAGGTGGCCGCGGGCGAGCGCCTCGCCGTGGACGACGCCCTGGCCCTGTTCGAGAGCCCCGATTTCCTGACCATCGGTGCGCTCGCCGACGCCGCCAACCGGGCCCGCAACGGGGACCGGGTGTACTTCTCCTCCAACCAGCACATCAACCCCACCAACGTGTGCGTGCTGCGCAACACGTGCGTGTTCTGCTCGTTCGCGCGGATGCCGAAGGAGGAGGGTGCGTACACCCGGACGCTCGCCGAGGTGCTGGTCGAGGCGGGGCAGGCCAAGAGCGCGCCGACGCGCGAGTTCCACATCGTGGGCGGCCTGCACCCCAAGCTCCGGCTGTCGTACTACACGGACATGATCAGGGCGCTGCGCGAGGCCTACCCCGGCGTGCACGTGAAGGCGCTGACCGCCGTCGAAATCGCGCACCTGGCGCGCATCGAGAAGTCGTCCGTGCGGGACGTGCTCGTGGCCCTCCAGGAGGCCGGCCTGACCACGATGCCCGGCGGCGGCGCGGAAGTCTTCAGCACGGCCGTGCGGGCGACCATCGCGGACCGCAAGCTGGCGGGCGAGGAGTGGCTCGCCGTGCACCGTGAGGCGCACCGCCTCGGCATCCCATCCAACTGCACGATGCTGTACGGGCACGTCGAGACCGCGCGCGACCGCGCCGAGCACCTGCTCCAGCTCCGCGACCTCCAGGACGAGACCGGCGGGTTCCTCACCTACATCCCGCTCGCGTACCATCCGGATAACAACGAGCTGGGGGCGGAGAAGGGCTGGACCGGGCGTGCCACGCAGGGCATGGACGATCTCAAGAACATCGCCGTCGGGCGGCTATTCCTCGACACCATCCCGCACGTCAAGACGCACTGGCCGATGGTGACGGCGTTCGTCTCGCAGGTCGCGCTGCACTTCGGCGCCGACGACGTCGAGGGCACGGTGGTGTACGAGCGGATCTACCACGAGGCGGGCGCCGGCACTCCGATGGAGATGCTGTACAGCGACCTGGTGCGGATGGTCCGAGACGCTGGCAAGGAGCCCGTGGAGCGGGACTCGCTGTATGCTCCGGTGAGCATGGCAGCGGTCGAGAACGGCGGGGGATCGAAAGACGAGGGGATCGAAAAGGCCGCGCCGGGTCCTTCTCCGTCTTTCGATCCCCCTGTCGTTCGATCCCCCGCCTCACCCGTCTCTTCGGCGGAATAGTGCGCCTCGGCCGCATCGGCTACGTCAACTGCTACCCGGTCTACGGCGCCATGGACCGAGCCATCGTGGTCCCGCCGGCTACGCTGGTGACCGGCACGCCGGCCGAGCTGAACGACCGGCTCGCCGACGGACGGCTCGAGGTCTCGGTGATTTCGGCCGTCGCGTACGCGGAGCAGGCGGAGCACCTCGAGCTGCTGCCGGACCTCGCGATCAGCTCGGACGGGCCGGTCCGGAGCGTCCTGCTGCTCTCCCGCCGCCCCCCGCCGGAGCTGGGCGGTCGCCGGGTCCTCGTTTCCGCTGCCTCCCGGACCTCGGTCCTGCTGCTGGAGCTGCTCGCGCGCGAGGTCTGGGGCATCGGCATCGAGCCGGTCCGCGCGCCCACCGAGCCCGGGGATCTCGCGCGCCTGGCCGCGACGCCCCATGACGCCGTCCTGGTGATCGGCGACGCGGCGCTCTTGTTACGCGCGCAGGGCGCCTACGCGCACGTGGTGGATCTCGGCGAGGCCTGGAAGCGCCACACCGGCCTGCCGTTCGTGTTCGCGGTCTGGGCCGCCCGCCGGGACGCGGACCGCACGGCGGTGCACCACGTGCACCGGGCACTACTGGCGAGCCGGAAGTGGGGCCTCGCCCACCTCGGCGACCTCGCCGAGCAGGCCGCGCGCGTGACCGACGTGGACCTGGGCGACTGCGCCGAGTATCTCGGCGGCCTCGACTACGGCCTTTCCTACCGGCACCTCGCCGGCCTGACGGACTTCCTGCGCCGACTCGCCGCGGCCGGGAGGATCCCGGACGGTACCCTGCGGTTCCTGGGAGCGGCGTAGCGCTCGACGGGGAACGCCGCTTCAGCGGCAGCGCCGAGCCGGGAGTTCACTCCCGTGGGCAATACGTCTCATTCCCCGGTGAGATCGCCCACGGGGCTGATAGCCCCGGCTCGGCGCTACGGCTAAAGCCGCTGCACACAACGCCGCCGTCCAGTATCTTTTTGTCATGTCCGAAGCCACCGACCTGCTCGACCTCTACGACCGCGCCCCCCTGCTCGAGCTGGGCCGTCTCGCCGACGCCGAGCGCCGCAAGCGCCACGGCGACGGCGTCGTCACCTACATCGTCGACCGCAACATCAACTACACCAACGTTTGCGTCGCGGACTGCAAGTTCTGCGCGTTCTATCGCCGCCCCAAGCACCACGAGGGCTACGTCCTGAGCTTCGAGGAGATCGGCCGGAAGATCGACGAGGCCAAGGCGATCGGGGCGGTGCAGATCCTGATGCAGGGCGGGCACAACCCGTACATCCCCTTCGACTGGTACCTCGACCTCCTGCAGTACATCAAGCAGCACCACCCGATCCACGTCCATGGGTTCTCGCCGTCGGAGGTTGAGTTTTTCTCGAAGCGCTTCCGGATGAGCGTGGGTGAGGTGATCGATGAGCTGAAGGCCGCCGGCCTCGACTCGATTCCCGGCGGCGGCGGCGAGATCCTGGTGGATCGCGTCCGCCAGCAGGTGGCGAAGAAGAAGTCCATGACCGACGCGTGGCTCGGCGTGATGGCCGAGGCGCACCGCCGCGGCATGAAGACGTCGGCCACGATGATGTACGGCATTGGCGAGACGCACGCGGATCGCATCGAGCACCTGCTGCGGCTCAAGCAGCAGCAACGGGAGACCGGCGGCTTCACGGCGTTCATCTGCTGGCCGCTCCAGCCGGAGCACTCCGAGATGGCCGACACGCCGAAGACCGACGCGATCACGTACTTGCGCACGCTGGGCATCGCGCGCATCGCGCTCGACAACTTCCCCAACCTCCAGTCGAGCTGGGTGACAATGGGCATGAAGATCGGGCAGGTCGCGCTGCGGTTCGGCGCCAACGACTTCGGGTCGGTGATGATGGAGGAAAACGTGGTCTCGGCCGCTGGCACGACCTACCGCACGACGGTGGCGGAGATGGAGGAGCTGATCCGCGGGGCCGGCTTCACCCCGGTGCGGCGCCGCCAGGACTACTCCTACATCCGCGAGGCCGCGTGAGCGACGACGGGACGAAGCCCATCCTCATTCTCGTCGGCTCGGAGTCCGACCGCCCGCGCATCGAGCCGGCGTTTCCGATCCTCGAGAAGGCCGGCGTCGGCTACGACTTCACGGTCTGCTCGGCGCACCGGGAGCCCGAACGGACGGCGCAGATGGCGCGCGAGGCGCGCGGCAAGGGGTACAAGGTCGTCATCTGCGGCGCGGGCCTGGCCGCCGCGCTACCCGGCGCCATGGCGGCGCAAACCGACCTTCCCGTGATCGGCGTGCCCTTCGACGTGGGCGCGCTGCACGGCACCGACGCGCTCTACTCCATGGTCCAGACCCCGAGCGGCGTGCCGGTCGCGACCGTCGGCATCGACAACGCCAAGAACGCCGCGCACCTCGCGATCCGCATTCTCCGCGCGTGAGCGTCCGGCTCGGCATCGGCTACGACTCACACCGCTTCGCCGCCGGCCGCCCGCTGCGTCTGGGCGGCGTCACCATCCCGCACACCCACGGCCTCGTCGGACACTCCGACGGCGACGCGGTGCTTCACGCGATCACCGACGCGCTGCTCGGAGCAGCGGCCCTGGGCGACATCGGCTCGCTCTTTCCCGACACCGACCCGCAGTGGAAGGGCAAGGACTCCACGACGTTCGTCGCCGGCGCCGTGGACGCGCTGGCCCGGAACGGGCTCGCGGTCCACCAGGTGGACGTGACGGTGATCGTCGAGCGGCCGAAGCTCGCCCCGCACGTCGACGCGATGCGCGCCGCGACAGCCCAAGCCCTGGGCGTGAAGATCGACCGCGTGAGCATCAAGGCGAAGACCAACGAGGGCATGGGCTGGGTGGGGCGGGGGGAGGGGATCGGCGTCATCGCAGTGGCCACCGTGCGCGAGGCGCCCGCCTGACCGGCCGGTGAGCACGGCTTGACCCGCCGGGCCGCGGGCCGCAACATCAACGCGTGCCTCCCGTCTACATGGCGCTGTGTTTCTTCGCGGTGGCCGGCACCCGCGCGGCTATGGCGCAGTGTCCCGACGGAACGCCACCGCCGTGCCGGGCACCACAGCTTGCGAGTGCAGCGTCGCGCCGCACGCCGCCGCTCGATGACCGCACCTGGCTGGTGCTCCCCTTCGACAACCTCGCGCGCGATCCGGGGCTGGACGCCGTGCGCGACGCCAGCGTGCTGCTGCTGTACCTCGAGCTGTCCCGGTGGACCGACATCCGGGTCATTGACGACACGCGCGTCGCGGACCTGATGCGGGGCGTGCCGGCCGGAGCGCGGCTCGGCCAGGAGACCGGCTTCGACATCGCCCGGCGGGTCGGGGCGGGGAAGCTCGTGATGGGCACGCTGATCAAGGAGGGCGCGCGAACCGGCATCGTGGCCGGGGTTTTCGACGTGCGCACCGGCCAACGCCTCCGATCGCCCCGCGAGTCCACTACGGGAACCGACTCCCTCAGCGTGGTGTTCGGGCGGCTGGCGCAGGGCATTCTGGCCGTGCCGCAGCCCGGCGGCGGGACGACATCCGCGGCCTCGACGACGTCAACCGAGGCACTGCGGGCCTACGCCGCCGGCATGGCCACCTGGAGTCGCTGGCGTCCGGACTCGACCGAGCTGCACATGCGGCGGGCCGTCGCGCTGGATCCGAACTTCGCCATGGCGCGACTGCACCTGGGCGCAGCACTTCGCGAACAGGGACTGGAGGAGCAGGCGCAGCAGGAGCTGGATGCCGCCGCGCGGCTGGGCGACGCACTTCCGCCGCGGGAGCGGCTGATCGTCCGATACTGGCGCGGCTCGGCGGCCGAACACTGCGCGGTTGCCGATCAGCTGCTCCGCGCCGATTCGGCCGAGATCTGGGGCTGGATCGCGCGGGGAGGGTGCGAGCCCGGCCCGCCGAACGTAGATGCCTCCGGGGCCGCACCGCGCTTCCTCGGGCCGAGTCGCAGCGAGAGAATTCGGGCCTACGAGCAGGCGTTGCAGCTCGACCCCCGCAACGCCCTGGCAGCCTCGAGCCTCCTTAGTCTCTACATTGCCGGCGGGCGCGCCGGGTGCGCCGTCGCAGTGGCGGGCTCATGCCCTGGCGAACACGTCTTCCTGTCTGCCCCCATCATCGAGGCCGATACGATCGCTCTGCGGCCGATGCGCTGGCGCGATGCGCCCTTCGCGAATCCGTTGACGTCGCGATCGGCCCAGGCGGCCCGCCGCATCCTGAGCGAGAGACAGCGAGACGCCAGCAGACGCTTCTCGGAAGCGAATCCAAGACAGTGGCTTTTTCACTGGCAGCTCGCGGAGGCCCTCATGTACCTGGGTGACCTTCCGGCAGCCGAGCGCGAGCTTGACGCCGCTGGCGAGGCCGCGCAGGTCCTCAGATACCGCCGACGGTTCTACTTCGATCGAGTGGTGCTGGAGCTGATGAAGTACCAGGCCGAGCGCGCACGGATCCTCGCCGATTCGATGTTCCTGGACCGCACCGCTGCGGATCAGCCGCAGTTTGGGACGGTGTTTGGCCGGTTCACCCGTGACCTCTCGGCCACGGACACCGGCACCATCCGGGCGATTCGAGTGTCGCTGATGCCTGTTTATGCCGGCGTCGCGCCGTCGGGACTCGATACGCTCATCGAGCAGTTTGCGGACGCACGCGCCGCTCTCACCAACGTCGAAGCGAGGGAGGACGTTCGGCGAGCCATCCGGCGTCAACTCTCCATGATCGCGTTTCATGCGCGGCGAAGCGGTGTCGGGCTGGACACGTCCTCCGCCAGTGCCCTGGTGCGGTATCAGGCTTTCGCGGCCCGCGGGGACACGGCCCGGGCGCGCCGAGAGCTCGATCACTACGACCGCGAGCTCGCCGAGCAAGCCGACGACCTGGACGACGGCGGCCTGGTGTTCTCGGCCGAGTCGCACCTGGAGCTTGGCGATTCCGCCGAGGCGCTGAGGCAAGTCCAGGAGTATGTGCGGCGCTGGGGCAGAATCTCGATAGGCCAGTTCAACATCGTCGGTTATCTCTACTTTCCGATGTCGTCGCCGCAGCGTCTGGCCGGCCGAGCCTGGCTGCTCTATGCCGACCTCGCCATGTCGCGCGGGCTGCGCGAGGAGGCCCGACGTGGCTATCGATTCGTGGTGGGCCTGTGGGAGGGCGGCGAGCCTCCGGTGCAGCCGCTGGTCGCCCGCGCCCGCGCGGCACTCGCGCGACTCGGCAACTGAGCCCCGTTCCCTGAGAGGCTCCAACTCCACGGCGAGGCCGGCGCCTGCGAGGCGCGGAGCTGCCCGCTGATCGAGAAGCTCCTGGCCTGGCTTTCGGGCCTGCCGCCCGAAGGGTTGTATGGCGCCATCGGCCTGCTGGCCGCCCTCGAGAACATCGTGCCCCCCGTGCCCGCCGATATGGCCGTGGCATTGGGGGCCTTTCTCGCCGCCCGCGGCGCGCCGATCTCACCCCTCGGCGTCTGGGCCGTGACGCTCGCCGCCAACGTGAGCAGCGCCGTCTTCGTGTTTCTCGCGGCGCGCCGCTTCGGGCGGCCGTTCTTCGCCACGCGCCTGGGCCGCCGTCTGCTCTCGGAGCGTGCCCTGGAGCGCATCGGGGCCGCGTACCAGCGCCATCATGTCTGGGGCATCTTTTTCAGCCGGTTCCTGCCGGGCTACCGCGCCGTGGTGCCGCCGTTTGCCGGCATCGCGGGGCTGCGCGGCCGCCAGGCGCTGCCGCCGGTGCTGCTGGCGAGCGCGTTGTACTACGGGCTCCTGGTCACGGTCGTCCACGCGCTCGGCGCCAACTGGGAGAGCGTCGAACGGCTGCTGGGCCGGGTCGGCCTGATCCTGGGCGGCATGGCGCTGGCGCTCACCGCGCTGCTCCTCTGGCGGTGGCGGCGGAGCCCGCGCGAGGGGAGTGGGCCGCCATCGGTTCCCTGACGGAGTGCGCAGCAAGGACCATGCTCCGGCGCCTGGCGGGCCGCCTGCGCGGTTGTCGCGGCGGGTGCCGGCGGCGGGAGTCGAACCCGCATGAGCTTGCGCTCCCTGGAGTGTGGGTCCAGAGCGTCTACCAGTTCCGCCACGCCGGCACCGCTTTCCCGACTTCGGAACCAGCAGCCCGAATGGGCCATGGACGCTCGACGCACACGCTGCCGAGCCGCGACAACGGCACGATAGCGGGTACGCGGCGACCGGTGACAACCGATCTGTTGCCCGAGGCGGCAAAAAAAACGCGAGAGCCGGCGACTTGCCCGGCCCTCGCTTCGTGGCGGTATGGTCCGCCATGGACCCACACTCCAAGGCCGAGTCTAGCGACGGACCACGACGGGGTCAAGAGTCTACCGTGAGCGAACAGGCGCGCGCCTTTCTGCTCGACCAGTTCGCCGACTACGTCGCGCTCGAACGAGGCCACTCGCCCAACACGGTGGCCGCCTACCGGCGGGACCTCACTCACCTCGTGGACTTCCTCGCCGAGCGGAAGGTCCGAGCGCCGTCGGGCGTGACCGCAACCCAGCTGCGCGACCTCGTTCTCCACCTCAAGGACCTCGGTCTCGAGGCGACCAGCATCCGGCGCCACGTCTCCGCGGTGCGCACGTACTTCAAGTTCCTGGTCGGCGAGGGCCACGTGCTGCGCGACCCCAGCGAGCGGCTGGCGAGCCCCAAGCGCTGGCGCACCCTGCCGAGCGTGCTCACCGTCGAGGAGGTCGAGCGGCTGCTCCACGCGGGCGAGGCGGACGACCCGCTCGCCTTTCGCGACCGCGCGATTCTGGAATTCGGCTACGCCACCGGGGCCCGCGTCTCGGAGATCTGCCGGGTCGAGGGCAAGGACGTGCTATACGACGAAGGGCTGGTCCGCCTGTTCGGCAAGGGCAACAAGGAGCGCCTGGTCCCGGTGGGCCGCCGCGCCCTGGGTGCGGTCGCGCTCTACACCCGCGAGCTGCGGCCGAAGCTCGAGAAAGGGCGGAGGCAGGGCCGGCTGTTCCTCAACGTCCGCGGCGGCCCGATCAGCCGCGTGGGCATCTGGGGCATCCTCAAGAAGGCGACCAGGGCCGCGGGCGTCACCAAGCGCGTCACGCCGCACACCCTGCGGCACACCTTCGCCACGCACCTGCTCGAGGGCGGCGCCGACCTCAGGGCCGTGCAGGAGATGCTCGGTCACGCCGATCTCGCGACGACCCAGCTCTACACCAAGGTCGACCGCGATTATCTCCGCACGGTCCACAAGAACTTCCACCCGCGTGCGTAGTCGCGGGATTCTCGGTGAGGTGAGGCGACGTAAATAGCGGCCCTGTCTTGCCTTAGACCGGGTGGTCAGCTAATCTCGTTGAACTCCGATGCACTGCCCGCAGTGTGGTAGTCCCGTTCCGGACGGCGCCGTCGTCTGCCCGTCGTGCCAGCACATGCTGGGCACGACGCCGAGCGTGGCCGTCGGTGCCCTGACGCCGCCCGACGGGTTGGTGCCTCACACGCCCACCAGCACCGAGACGGACCAGCTCGCGCTGCGGCTCCAGGGAGCCGTCGGCGAGGCCTACGTGGTCGAGGGCACGCTCGGGGCCGGCGGATTCGCCGTGGTGTACCTGGTCCGCGACGTGAACCTCAAGCGCAAGCTCGCGGTGAAGGTGCTCTCGCCGGACCTCATCACCTCGAAGACCGTGCTGGAGCGGTTCCGCCGCGAGGCGGAGACGGTGGCGCAGCTGTCCCATCCGCACATCGTGCCGCTGCACTTCATCGGCCAGAAGGACGACCTGCTGTACCTCGCCATGGAGTGCATCGAGGGCGGCAGCCTGGCCGACCGGATCGAGCGCGACGAGAAGCTGCCGGTGGACGAAGCGGTGCGGATCCTCCGGGAGGTCGCCAGCGCGCTGGCCTATGCGCACAAGCGCGGCGTCATCCACCGCGATATCAAGCCGCAGAACGTGCTCATGGAGGCCGAGACCGGCCGGTCCCTCGTGACCGACTTCGGCATCGCGCGCACGGAGACGGGGAGCTCGCTGACCGCCTCGGGGATGCTGGTGGGCACGCCCGCGTACCTCAGCCCCGAGCAGATCACAGGCCACCCCACGGACCACCGCGCCGACATCTACGCGCTCGGCGTCATGGCCTACGAGATGCTGACCGGACAGCCGCCGTTCAGCGGCCCGACGCCGACGGCCGTGCTGATGAAGCGACTTGCCTCCGCGCCGATGCCGATCGTGAAGCTCCGGCCCGAGGTCCCCGGGCCGGTCCGCGACGTGGTCGAGGCCTGCCTGGCCCAGGACCCCGCCGAACGGTTCCAGAACGCCGGCGACATCGTGCGTGCCCTTGGCGGACAGACGCCGGTGTCGGCCCCCCACGCCACCGCGGAGATCCGCGTCCGCAAACGGCGCGAACGGAGGAAGCTTTTGATCGGCATCGGCGTCGTCGGGGGAGGGCTGCTCGCGGCGGCGGCCGCGGCGGTGGTGGTGTTCACCTCGCGCGGGCCGGCATCTCCGCCCCTGCCGCCGGTGGACTCCGGGATGGCGATCATTCCCGCGGGCGCGTACACGATCGGCGCGGACCGCGGGCCCGATTTCGCACGCCCCGCACACTTGGTAACACTCGACTCGTTCGGGATCGATCGCAGCGAGGTGACCGTCGGCGCATACGCCGGATACGTGGCGACCGGCCGCGCGCCCGCCTCCTGGAGCACGGTGACCGACAGTGCGTTGCCAGTGACGGGCGTCCTCTATTCGGAAGCCGCGAACTACTGCGCGTGGAAGCATGAGGGGGGCCGGATCCCGAGCGAAGTCGAGTGGGAAGCCGCGGCGCGGGGCCGGGATGCGCGGCTGTATCCCTGGGGCAACGAGTGGGACCCCGGGCGGGTGAATACCGCGGCGGGGCGGCGGGGCGGCGTGGCGCCGGTCGGAGGGTACGGGGGTGGACGCACACCGGAAGGCGTGGGCGACCTCATCGGGAACGTGTGGGAATGGACTTCGAGTCCGGCCGCCGCGTACCCGGGAGGCGCTGCGCCGGCCCTCGCGCCGGGCCTCTACATCATCCGTGGGGGCGCCTACAACAGCTACGACAACATCGCGACCACGGTGTTCCGCGGGCTCGCCACGCCCGCGGCCGGTCGCGGCGATCTCGCCGCGACGGGGTTCCGCTGCGTGATGCCGGTTCGGCGGCCGTCTCCCGACTGAGCCGCCCCGCCCGGGCCCTCTCCCGAGATACCCGCCCAACCACTCGGCCGACGTTGGCCATACCCGGTTTAGCGGGTAAGTTGCGTGATCCCCACTGGAGCATCCGCTTGCGCCTGGCCGTCCACTCCGCCGTCGTTCTGACCGCCCTGGTGGCCGTCGGCGGGCCGCTGCGCGCGCAGTGTCCGGACGGCACGCCGCCGCCATGCCGCGCGCGCGCGGCGGGCCCCGCGGCGCGCGCCAACCCGCCGCTCGATGAGCGCACGTGGATCGTGCTGCCGTTCCAGAACCTGTCTCGTGCCCAGGACATCGAGTGGCTGCGGGACGCCAGCGTGAACCTCCTCTACCTCGACCTTTCCCGCTGGCAGGACATCCGCGTCATCGACGATGAGCGGGTCGCGGACCTGATGCGCGAGGTCGCCGCGGCCCGGGGCGGCGCGGAGCTGACCCTGCAGACCGGCCTCGCCGTGGCGCGGCGCGCCGGGGCGGGGAAGCTGGTGATGGGTGATCTGCTCAAGGTCGGGAGCCGGACCCAGGTGATCGCCAAAGTGTTCGACGTCCGGACCGGACAGCGCATGCGGACGGTGCGCGAGGAAACCGCGTTCGCGGATTCGCTCATGGGGATCTTCGGGCGGCTGGCGCGAGGGATTCTCGACGTGGCGCCGCCCGCAGGGGTCACCCTGGGGGCGGTCGGCACCAGCCGGGTGGATGCGTACCAGGCCTACGCGGCCGGAGTGACCGCGCTCAACGCCTGGCGGCTCACGGAGGCGCGACAGCATTTCACCCGCGCGATCGCGCTGGATTCGACCTTCGCGCTCGCGCATTACAAGCAGGCACTGGTGCTGGGGTGGGACGCGCCGACCGACCGGAGCCGCCGTACCCACGCCGAAACGGCCGCGCGCCTGGCCACGTCGCTGCCGGCCCGCGAGCGCGCGCTCGTCGCCGGCCTGCTCGCCCAGGCGCGTAACCAGTGGGGAGAGGCCTGCGAGACCTACCAGCGGCTGATCCGCGCGGATTCCGGCGACGTCGAGGCGTGGTACAACTACGGGGAATGCCAGTTCCACGATCCGATCGCGCTGATCGTCGGCGGCGACTCCAGCCGCATGCAGTTCCGCGGGAGCTACAACGCGTCCATCGGCGCCTTCCAGCGGGCGCTCGAGCTCGACCCCTCGAATCACCTGGCATTCCAGCACATCCAGGACGCCCTGGTCGGGTTGGGGCGGGGCGGGTGCCTGCCGAACCCCACGAGCGGCGAGTGCCAGATCGCTGTCCAGGGCGCGCTGACGCGCGAGGCCGACTCCCTGGTGACGATTCCGGTGCAGCTGGACGACGGGGGCGTCGCGCTGCGGCGCCAGCTCGATGCCGCGGCCCGCGCAGGCGCGCGGGAAGCGAACCTACGCGAGGCCCAGCGCTTTGCGCGGCTGTGGCTCGCCGCCGCGCCGACCGAGCCCCGGGCCCTCATTGCCAACGGGCGGCTATGGCTGCGGCTGGGCCGGTCGGACAGCGCCGAGTTCTACCTCGCGCGCGCTACGCCGGACGGCAGTTTCGAGCGCTCGCGCTCTGCCTCCGACCGGGTGGAGCTGCACCTCAAGCGGGAGCGCTTCGCTGACGCGCGCCGTCTGCTCGATTCGCTGTACGGCGCTCCCGGGCAAGGGGCGTGGTCCAATGAGGTCATCTTCGTTCGCGCGGGGGTCGAGGCAGCCTTCGGCCGCTTTGCGGCGGTCGACACGCTCGTGTCGCGTAACATCCGCGGGGCGCCACCGCACGTCACGCAGTACTTCAGGCTCATGCCCCGGGTGGCAGCCGGGATGCCGATACCGGACACCATGGTGGCGCTCGAGCGGCAGCTGGCCGCCAACCCTCCGGGGAGCCGGACCCAGATCTTCGCTGGAATCGCGCCCGCACTGGTTTGGACGGCGCGGCAGCGGCGCACCGACCAGTGGCCGCTCACGGACTCGGCGTCGTCCGACCCGGCGCTGCGCCTGGCGGCTGCATACGCCTCGGGCGATACCGCGCGGCTGCGTGCCGCCACCACGGCGTTCGACGAGGCGCTGCCGGGCCTGACGGCGCAGGGCACCAGTCCCGCCGCGTTGATTCTGTCGGCCGAGGCCCATCTTGCGCTCGCGGACACCAACCTGGCGTCGCAGCGCATGGCGCGCTTCGAGGAGCTCTGGGCTTCGGCGCCCCTCACCGAGCTGACGCAGTTCCCCGTGTATTCCGGGAGCCATTGGGCCCGCGCGTTCCTGCTCAGCGCCGATCTCGCGGCCGCACGCGGCCAGCGGGACATTGCGATCCGGGGTTATCGGCGGGTGGTCGGGCTGTGGGAGGGTGCCGATCCGGAGTTCCAGCCCGCCGTCGCGCGCGCGCGCCAGGCGCTCGTCACGCTCGGCGCCAACTAGCGGTGTGCGAGGGTCTCGTGAAACCCCTCACCGCGCGCATGAGAGCCGGCCTCGTCGCCGGTTCGGCGCTGCTCCTCGCCGCCGCCGCTGTGTCCCCCCCCCCCCAGCCTGATCTCGTGTGCACCCTGACGCTCGACCGCGCCAGTGTGGCGCCGGGTGCGGTCGTCCGGGCCACGCTCACGCTGCGCAACACCGGCCGCGAGAGCGTCGAGCTCGGCTTCTCCTCGGCCCAGCGCTACGACTTCCGGGTGCGGCGGGATCAGCAGGTTCTGTGGCGCTGGGCGGCCGACATGGCCTTCGCGCAGATGGTCGGCGACCTGACGCTCGCGCCCGGACGCCACGCGACGTGGACCGAGTCCATCACCGCGCCGGCGCAGCCCGGCGAGTACACCGTCGAAGGAAAGGTGACCGCGCTGGGCCGGGACGACCTCTCCGCCTCCACGCGCCTCACGGTGCGCTGAAGGGGCAGTCTGGCGCCGGGTGCCCCGGCGCGTATGCTTACCACAACCCTTCTGCCTGAGGTCTCCGCATGCGCCGTTCCTTCGCCGCCGCCGTCGCCGCGCTCGGCCTGCTGCTCCCGGCCGCGCCGCTTTCCGCACAGGTGTTGCTGCGCATCAACCCGCCCGAGGGCCAGGTGACCCGGTACCGCATCGTGGTCGAGACGTACGTCACCGGCGGCCAGATGGCCGCGATGATGACCGACCCCTCGCAGCCGATGAACCGCATGACGATGTACCAGACCCGCGCCGTCACCGCCAAGTCGGCCGATCGGGTGACGTTCCGGGAAACGATCGATTCGGCGTCGATGGAATCCCCCGCCATGCCGCAGATGGCGCAGATGATGGGTCAGGCCACGGCAGCCCTGCGCGGGATGGTGACGGAGCAGGTCATCACGACCCGCGGTAAGATCGTGTCGAGCCAGGTCGTCTCCGGCGGTCCACAGGACATGGGCCAGATGGGGCAGGGCCGCGGGCGGGGCGGGCCGATGGGCAACACCAGCAATCGCGAGAACGGCCGCATGCTCGTTCTCCTGCCCGAGGGTCCGGTGCGGGTGGGCGACAGCTGGACCGACACCATGACGACGACGAGCGACGCCGGTGCCATGACGATGATCGCCACGTTCCGGCTGGAGCGGATGGAAGGCTCGACCGCGGTGCTCGGCTTCACCGGCTCGATGTCGAGTCCGATGGGGCAGGGCGGCACGATGAGCATGCAGATGACGGGGGAGCTGCGCCTCGACACGACCAACTCGCGCATGGGCGGCTACCGGATGGAGATGCAGGGCTCGCCGCCGGCCGGTCCCATGGGCGACATGCAGATGCGCATCCGGGTCAACGGGGAGCAGATCGGCTGATGCTGTTCGTGCTCGACAACTACGACTCGTTCACGTTCAACCTCGTCCAGTACCTGGGCGAGCTGGGCGCCGAGCCCGTGGTCCGCCGCAACGACGCGGTGTCGGTGGACGACGTGTTCGCGCTGGGTCCCGAGGCCATCGTCATCAGCCCGGGGCCAGGCACGCCGGCCGAAGCGGGCATCACGGTCCCGCTGGCGCGGGCCGCGGCCGAGCGCGGCGTCCCGTTGTTGGGTGTCTGCCTCGGCCACCAGGGCATCGGCGAGGCGTTCGGTGGAAAGGTGGCGCGCGCCCGGCGATTGATGCACGGCAAGACGTCCGAAGTGGCGCACACGGGGCAGGGGATCTTTGCCGGGCTGCCAAGTCCGTTCGTCGCGATGCGCTACCACTCGCTCGTTGTGGAGGCGGAGGGCCTGCCGGGCGAGCTGGAACCGATCGCGTGGTCGGCCGACGAGGGTTTTGGCCGGGAGCTGATGGCCGTGCGGCATCGCGCCCGGCCGATTCACGGCGTGCAGTTCCACCCCGAGTCCATCGGGACGCCCGATGGCAAGCAGCTGCTCAGGAACTTCCTCGAGCTGGCGCGCCTTGGCGCGTCGGGGAACTAGAGGGGAACTGGCTCCGACACGCCATGGGGCCGCGCTCTGGCGCTGCGGAAGGCGATCCGTTATCTTTCGTTCCCTTTCCCGATTGTCGTAAGTCACAATCCCACAACGAGTTTTGACACCGCCACCCGCGAGCGTTACCTTGCGGGCGTGATTCTTGCTTGCGCGGCCGCGCCCGCGTGACCGGGCCGAAGGTCCTGGGCGTGATCCCGGCGCGGTTGGGCGCCGAGCGGCTGCCGGGCAAGCCGCTCCGCCGTCTGGGCGGCCGGCCGCTCATCGAGCGGGTGGCCAAGAACGCCGAGCGGGCCGGGGTGCTCGACCAGGTAGTGGTGGCCACCGACGCCTCCGAAGTGGTGGAGGCGGTGCGGGAGGCGGGCCTGGCGGTAGTGCTGACCCGCACCGACCACCCCTCCGGCACGTCGCGCGTGGCCGAGGTCGCGGGAATGCCCGACTACGAGGGGTTCGGCATCGTCGTGAACGTGCAGGGCGACGAGCCGTTCCTGCCGGCCGCGGGGATCAAGGGCGCGGTGGATCAGGTGGTGCGCGGGGCGGACATCGGTACGGCCGCCGTCCCTCTGACGGGCGACGTGAGCTCGGCCAACATCGTGAAAGTGGTGTGCGACGAGTACGGGTACGCGCTCTACTTCTCGCGCAGCCCGATTCCGTTCGTGCGCGGCGGCGGCCCCGCGCGGTACTGGCAGCACCTCGGGGTGTATGCGTTCACGCCCGCGTCCCTGCAGCGCTGGATGAGCCTGCCGGCGACGACCCTAGAGGACGCCGAGAAGCTGGAGCAGCTGCGCCCGCTCGGCCACGGCATGACGATCGGCGTGGCCCTGCTGGCCGAAACGGCGCTGCCGGGCATCGATACGGAGGATGATCTCAGGCGGGCGGAGGCACACCTGGCGGCACGGGGAGACGGCTGAATGCACTCGACCAAATTCGTGTTCGTGACCGGCGGCGTCGTGTCCTCCCTCGGGAAAGGCATCGCCGCCGCGTCGCTTGGGCGCCTGCTCGTCGAGCGCGGGTTACGGGTCACCATCATGAAATTCGACCCGTACATCAACGTGGACCCCGGCACCATGTCGCCGTTCCAGCACGGCGAGGTCTACGTGACCGACGACGGCGCCGAGACCGACCTCGACCTCGGCCACTACGAGCGGTTCATCGACCGCTCGCTCTCCCAGGCCAACAACGTCACGACCGGCCGCGTGTACCAGTCGGTGATCACCAAGGAGCGCCGCGGCGAGTACCTCGGCTCGACGGTGCAGGTGATTCCCCATATCACCGACGAGATCAAGGCCCACGTCCGCCGCCTCGCGCCCGACCACGACGTGGTGATCGTCGAGATCGGCGGCACGGTCGGCGACATCGAGAGCCTGCCGTTCCTCGAGGCGATCCGGCAGTTCCGCCAGGAAATCGGCCGCGACAACGGCATCTTCATCCATCTCACGCTGGTGCCGTACATCGCCGCCACCCAGGAGCTCAAAACCAAGCCCACCCAGCACTCGGTGCGCGAGCTGATGGAAATCGGGATCCAGCCCGACATCCTGATCTGCCGCAGCGAGCGGGCGGTCCCCGAGGAGATGCGGCGCAAGATCGCGCTGTTCTGCAACGTGGACTACAGCTGCGTGATCGAGTCGCCGGACGTCGAGAGCATCTACGAGGTGCCGCTGCGCCTCTCCGAGCAGGGGCTCGACCGGCAGGTGTGCGAGCGGCTGCGGCTCGAGACCCCGGACCCCGACCTCGGCAAGTGGGCGGCGATGGTCGAGAAGGTGCTCCGGCCCGCTGAGCGCGTCACGGTCGCGGTGGTCGGGAAGTACACCGACCTCGCCGACAGCTACAAGTCGGTGAGCGAGGCGCTGGTGCACGGCGGCATCGCCAACGACGTGGGCGTGGACGTCCACTGGGTCTCCAGCGACCGGTTCACCGACCGGGAGGCGGGGCGGGCGATCCTCGCGCAGCATGACGCGCTGCTGGTGCCGGGCGGCTTCGGCGTGCGCGGCATCGAGGGCATGGTGCAGGCCATCGAGGCGGCGCGCGAGGAGCAGGTGCCGTTTTTCGGGATCTGCCTCGGCATGCAGATGGCCATCATCGAGTTCGCCCGGAACATGTGCAGCATCCCGAACGCCAACTCGAGCGAGTTCGAGGCCGAGTGCGGCAACCCGGTGATCTCCCTCCTGCCCAGCCAGCGCAACGTGGAGGACCTGGGCGGCACGATGCGCCTGGGCGCCTACACCTGCCGGCTGCGCGCGGGCTCGCTGGTCCAGCGGATCTACGGCGCCAACGAGACCAGCGAGCGCCACCGGCACCGCTACGAGGTGGACAACGGCTACCGCGACCGGCTCGCGGAGCACGGGCTGAGCCTCACCGGCCTCTCGCCCGACGGGTCGCTGGTCGAGATGATCGAGCTGCCCAACCATCCGTGGTACGTGGGCTGCCAGTTCCACCCCGAGCTCAAGAGCCGTCCCACCCGCCCCCACCCGCTGTTCGCCAGCTTCATCAAGGCCGCGCGCGAGCACCGGCAGCGCCGCGGCGGCAAGGCGACCACCCGCGCGGCGTCGCTCGCGGAGGTGTGAGAGCGTGGCATCGCCGTTCGGCCCTCCCCCCGGGCCGTTCCTCCTCGCCGGACCGTGCGTGCTGGAGGACGACCGGCTGAACCTGCTGGTGGCCGAGCGGCTGGCGGATCTCGCCGCGCGGCTGGGCATCCCGGTGACGTTCAAGGCGAGCTTCGACAAGGCCAACCGGGCGCGTCTCGGCGCGGCGCGGGGCCCCGGTCTCGAGGAGGGTCTCCGGGCGCTCGAGCGCGTCAAGGCGGCGAGCGGACTCCCGATCCTCACCGACGTGCACGAGAGCAACCAGGCGGCCTGCGCCGCGGCGGTGGTCGACGTGCTGCAGATTCCCGCGTTCCTGTGCCGCCAGACCGATCTGCTGGTGGCCGCAGGCCGCACCGGGCGGCCGGTGAACGTGAAAAAGGGGCAGTGGATGAGCGCCGAGGCCATGGCCGGGTCGCTCGAGAAGGTCCGCGGCGCGGGATCGAAGGACGTCGCGGTCACCGAGCGCGGCACGTTCTTCGGCTACGGCGACCTGGTCGTGGACATGCGCAGCTTCGCGCGGCTCAAGGCCGCGTGCGCCGCGCCGGTCGTCTTCGACGCGACCCACAGCGTGCAGCAGCCCGGCCGTGGCGACGAGGGCGCCAGCGGCGGCCAGCGCGAGTTCATTCCGCCGCTGCTGTGCGCGGCCGCCGCGGCCGGGGCGGACGGCTTCTTCCTCGAGACGCACCCCGACCCGGCGCGGGCGCCGTCCGACGGGCCGAACATGCTGCCCCTGGCCGGTCTCCACGACATCGTCGCGCGGACCCTCGACGTGTGGCACGCGGCCCGGCGCAACGGAAGCTGACGTCGTGGAACCCGCGGTCGCCAAGCGGATCCGGCTGGTGGGCCTCGACGTGGACGGAACCATGACCGACGGGGGGCTGTACATCGGCGCGATCGCGCGCGAGCCGGTCGAGCTCAAGCGCTTCGACATCCAGGACGGCCTGGGCATTGTGCTCCTGAAGCGGGCCGGCCTGCAGGTGGTGGTGGTCACCGGGCGCGCGGGCGAAGCCGCCAGGCTCCGCGCCGAGGAGCTCAAGGTGGACGAGTTCGCGGCCCAGGGCATGGCGAAAAAGATGGAGGTCTTCGACGGCATGCTGACGAAGCGCGGGCTGCGGTGGGAAGAGGCGTGTTTCGTGGGCGACGACCTGCCCGACCTGCCCATCATGCGGCGCGTCGGCCTGCCGGTCGCGGTCGCGAACGCGGTGAAGGAAGTCAAGGACGTCGCGCGCTTCACCACGGCCGCGCCGGGCGGGCGGGGCGCGGTGCGGGAGTTCGTCGAGGTGTTCCTGCGCGCGCGCGGGGCCTGGACCGACGTGGTGCGCCAGTACCTCAAGGAGCGGGGCGATGACGCCGCGCGCTGAAGCCCGCCGCGCCGCCGACCTGCGCGACGTCGCCACGCGGCGCGGCCGCGAGGTGCTCGAGCAGGAAGCGCAGGCGGTCGCCGCGCTGGCCCGCCGGCTGGACCGGCGTTTCGGCGAAGCCGTGGACCTGTTGGCGGGCTGCGCCGGCCGCATCATCGTGTCCGGGGTCGGGAAGAGCGGCGTGATCGCGCGCAAGATCGCGGGGACGCTCACCTCCACGGGGTCGCCCGCGAGCTTCCTGCACCCGGTGGACGGCGTGCACGGCGACCTCGGCATCGTGGGGCGCGGCGACGTGGCCATCCTGCTGTCCAAGAGCGGCGAAACGTCCGAGCTGCTGGGTCTGGTGGAACACCTGAAGCGGCTCGGCACCCCGATCATCGCCATCCTGGGGCGGCCCGACTCGGCGCTGGCGCGCCAGGCCGACATCGCGCTCGACGCCGCCGTGGAGGCCGAGGCCTGCCCGTTCGACCTGGCGCCAACCACGAGCACCACCGTCCAGCTCGCGCTCGGCGACGCGCTGGCCGTCGCGCTGCTCGAAGCCAAGGGCTTCAAGGCCGAGGACTTCGCCAGGCTCCATCCGGGCGGCGCCCTGGGCCGCCGGCTGCTGCTGCGGGTGCGCGACGTGATGGTGACCGATCGCCTGCCCGTGCTCGACCCCGGCTCGACGATGCGCGCGGCCGTCGTGATGCTCGCCGAGCGCCGGGGCACCGCCGCGGTCGCGGACGGCGCGGGGCGCGTGCTCGGCGTGGTCACGGCGGGCGACCTCACCCGGCTCATGGAGCGGCGCGAGGACTTTCTCGGTATCGCCGTGAGCGAAGTGATGACAAAAGCTCCCAAGCTGGCGCAGGCCGACGAGCTGGCGGGGGCCGTGGTGTACCGGATGGAGCAGCACGGGATCATGGCGATGCCGGTCGTGGACGAGGGCGGCACATTGGTGGGGATGGTGCATTTGCACGATCTGTTGCGGGCGGGGGCGGCGTGAGAGGCGCGTACAGGCGTACGGGCGTACGGGCATACAGCCAGCAGGTGCGCCGGGCATTCGCGTTCCTTCTGTACGCCGGTACGCCCGTCCTTCCGTACGCCTGTTCGGGCACCGAGCAGGGGACCGCGGTCCCGATCGAGGAGGCCGCCGACAGCGCCGATCAGCTGATGATCAAGCTCACCTCGTACCTGACCAACCAGGGCGTGCGGCAGGCGTACCTCGAGGCGGACACGGCGTACGTCTACGAGGCGCGCGGCCAGACCGAGCTGAAGAACATCCGGGTCACGTTCTACACGATCAACGGCGTCGCGACCAGCGTGCTCACCGCGCGGGAAGGCACCTACACGCTCCGCACCGGGGAAATGGAAGCCCGGCGCGACGTGGTGGTGGTACGCACGGACGGCGCGCGGCTCACCACGAGCGTGCTGCGCTACGAACAGGCCAAGAACCAGGTCAGCTCGGATCGGCCCTACGTGTACGACGCCCCCGACCGCCACGTCGAAGGCGAGTCGTTCGTCTCCGACCCCTCCTTCAGCAACATCACGACGCAGCGACCCCGCGGGACCGGGGGTCGGTTCACGCTCCCGGGACAATGAGAGTCGGCCTGCTGCTCGCGGCCCTGGCCCTTGGGCTCTTCGGCGCAACCCCGCCGCAGCAGCGCGGCCAACGCGCATGCCGAATCCAGGTGGACTCCGTGCGACGTGACGCCAATTTCGTGACGCTCGCGGACGGCACGCAGCAGATCTTCGCCGGCGGCGGCGTGTTCGCCCGGTGCATCGCCGAGCCGACGACGATCACCGCGGACTCCATGGCCTACTTCCAGGCCCAGGCCGAGCTGCGCTTTCTGGGCAACGTGCACTTCCGCGACAGCACGTCGCTGCTCGACGCCGACCGCGTCACCTACTGGACACGCGAGGAGCGGCTCCACGCCGAGGGCAACGTCTACACCAGGAACTTCAAGAGCGGCTCCGAGATGCGCGGGCCGAACCTCGACTACTACCGCGCGGTGCCCGGCGTGCGCGACACCGTCGAGCTGTACGCCACGGGGCGGCCGACCATCCACTTCTTCTCGGCCCGCGACTCGGCGAGTGCGGACCGCCGCCCCTTCCTGATCGTGTCGGACCGCGTGGCGATGCGCCACAACGACCGGATGTGGGGCTCGGGACGGGTCACCATCGACCGCGACGACCTCAACGCCCGCTCCGACTCGGCGTTCCTCAACCTCGCCGACAGCCTCGGCTACCTCATCGGCGTCGCGGAAGTGATCGGGCGCGACACCGCGGCGCCCGCCGACTCGAACACCTACCGCCTCACCGGCCAGCGGATCCGCTTCGAGCTGACGGGCGGGCAGGAGGTGCGCCGCGCGGTGGCCGTGCATCGCGCCCTCGCGACCGGCCCGGACTGGACCCTGCGCGGCGATACCCTCGACATCGCGCTGGACAGCAGCCGGGTGCAGCGCGCGCAGGCCTGGGGCCGGATGGACGACGAGCAGCCCTCGGCGCAGTCGGGGCTCAGCACCGTGCTCGGTGATTCGCTGGACGTCCAGATGCCGGGGCAGGTGATGCACCTGGTGTGGGCGTACGGCCGCGCCCGCGCCAACAGCCGTCCCGACACGACGGTGGTGGAGGAGGACTGGCTGGCCGGCGACACCCTGCGCGCCGACTTCGCCTCGGCTCCCGATTCGGCGGGCCGGCGTCGCTCGGAGGTCGAGCACGTCACGGCGGTCGGCGGCGACCGCGTGCCGCTCGCCAGCGCGTACTACCACACCGAGAACGAGAGCGAGCCCGACGGGCCCCGCGGCATCAGCTATTCGCGCGGCCTGCGCATCCGGATCGCGATGCGCGAGCGGCGGGTGCGCACCGTGGACGTGGTGGGGGAGGTGGACGGCGTCTACCTCGAGCCGCTGCCGCGCGCGATGCGCGATTCGCTCGCCGCCGACTCGGCGCGGGCCGACTCCACGCGGGCGGACTCCGCGGCCGGTCGGACCCTGCGGCCCGCTCCCCCGACCGCCGACACGGCGCGCGCTCCAAGGCCGCCGCTGCGATCGCCCCGCGCTCCGAGACCCGCTCCATGATGGCCGACGAGCTGCTGGCCGCCCTGCGGGGGCGCGACTCCTCGGTGTGCATCGCGGTGGCCGCCCTGCTGAAATCGCCCGCCGCCGACGGCGGGACGCCGTTCGGGGTCGCCGCCGTGGCGTATCGCGAGGACTACCTGGCCGTGCTGCGCGAGGTATCCGGCAGCATGGGACCGGCCGACGCCGGCGTCCTCTCGACCGACGACGTGCGGCGCCACCTGGCCACGAGCGTGCTGCCGCGGCTCGCCACCGAGCGCCTCATCGAGGAGCCGCGCGGCGGCTGGACCGAAGACACGGTGGCACGCTTCCCGCCCACGCTGTGGCAGGTGCTCGCGGGCGACGCCGCCACGGTGCGCAGCGCCCTGCTTGCGGCCGCCGCCGGCGGGATGCGGACCCACTCGACGGGGGAGCGGCCCGCCGCGCGGGTGGTCGAGGGCGGTAGCCGGCTCGAGGGGATGGGGCTCACCAAGGCCTACAATCGCCGCACCGTGGTGGACGACGTCAACGTGGCGCTCGCGCAGGGCGAGATCGTCGGCCTACTCGGGCCGAACGGGGCAGGCAAGACCACGACCTTCTACATGCTGGTCGGCCTCATCGCGCCCGAAGCGGGGCGCATCATGCTCGACGGCCGGGAGATCAGCGGCCTGCCGATGTATCAGCGCGCACGCCGCGGCATCGGGTATCTGGCGCAGGAACCGTCGGTGTTCCGCAAGCTGACGGTCGAGGACAACCTGATGGCGATCCTCGAGACGCTGCCGCTGGACCGCGCCGAGCGCCAGCGGCGGCTGGAGCGGCTGCTCGACGAGCTCTCGATCAAGCACCTGCGCCGCTCCCGGGCCTACGCGCTTTCGGGCGGCGAGCGGCGCCGGCTCGAGATCACCCGGGCCCTGGTCACCGAGCCCAAGTTCATGCTCCTGGACGAGCCGTTCAGCGGCGTGGACCCGATCGCCGTGCACGACATCCAGACGATCGTCGCCGGGCTGCGGCACAAGGGCATCGGCGTGCTGATCACCGACCACAACGTCGAGCAGACGCTCGACATCGTGGACCGCGCCTACATCATGTTCGAGGGGCGGGTGCAGGTGGCCGGCACGGTGCGGGAGCTGGTGTTCGACGACCGCGTCGCCGAGATGTACCTCGGGCCCACGCTGACCGCGCGGCTGCGCGCGCGCCTGGCCCCAGCGGCATGAGCGGCGGCGGCATGCGCCAAGGCCTGGGCCAGCACACGGCCCTGCGGCAGGACCTCCGGATCAACCCGCGCCTGTACCAGGCGATGGACCTGCTGTACATGCCGCTGCTGGACCTCCAGCAGCACCTCAAGCAGGAGCTGCTCGAGAACCCGTTCCTCGAGCTGTCGGAGGCCGACGGCGAGGAAGATCCGCTCGCCACCACTCCCGAGCTCAAGGTCGAGACGCCCGCCGCGAAAGAACAGGGCGAGACGAACTGGGAGGACATCCTCCTCGGGGGCTTCGACGACGGCGGCTGGAAGGAAGACAGCGAGCAGCAGGAATGGCGCGAGCCCGTCAGCGTGCAGGCGCATGGGTTGTCGGACTACCTGCGCAACCAGCTGCAGCTGCTCGACCTGCCCGACCGCCAGCTGCTGCTGGCCGAGACGCTGATCGGCGACATCGCCGACGACGGCTGGCTCTGCTGCCCGCTCGAGGACGTGGTGAAGGGCGCCAACGACCTGCTCCAGGAATTCGCGGAGGATCATCCCAACCTCCCGGCGCCGGCCCCCTACACGCTCGAGGAAGCCGAGGCCGTGCTGAAGGTGATCCAGGCGCTCGACCCCGCGGGCATCGGGGCGCGCGACCTGCGCGAGTGCCTGCTGCTGCAGCTGCGCGACAAGAAGGTGGAGGAAACCCTCGAGTACCGGCTGCTCGACCAGGCGTACGACGACTTCATCGCGCATCGCTGGAGCGACCTGGCCAAGCGGCTCGGCATCGAGCCCGCCGAGGTCCAGGCGGCCGCCGACCGGATCGCCAAGCTCGATCCCAAGCCCGGCCTGCGCTTCTCGGGGGGCGGCAACGACTACATCGTCCCCGACCTCGTCGTCGAGAAGATCGACGCCGCGTATCGCGTGTTTCTCAACGACCATAACCTGCCGCGCCTCAGGCTGTCACGCTCCTACCAAGAGGTGGCGCGCGACAAGCGGAAGTTCGTCGGGGAGAACCGCGACTTCATCACCCAGCGGCTCAATAGCGCGCAATGGATGATCCAGGCCATCGAGCAGCGCCGCCAGACGATGCTGAAGGTCATGAACTTCATCGTGGACCGGCAGCGCGAGTTCTTCGAGAAGGGCATCGAGTATCTCAAGCCCCTGACCCTCCGCGAGGTGGCGGAGGTCATCAACATGCACGAGAGCACGGTGAGCCGGGTGACCAACGAGAAATGGGTGCAGACCCCGCGCGGCGTGCTTCCGCTCAAGTTCTTCTTCTCGAGCGCGCTCTCGACCACGACGGGTGAAGACGCCTCGGCGCGCGCGATCAAGGCGCAGATCCAGAAACTCGTGGGCGAGGAAGACCCCACCGACCCCCTCACCGACCAGCAGATCGTGCAGAAGCTCAAGGAGCGCGGCGTGCGGATCGCGCGGCGCACCGTGGCCAAGTACCGGGACCAGCTCGGCATCCTCTCGGCGCGGATGCGCCGGCGCGTATGAGCCTCGCCGACGGCACCGGCCCGGTGGACGTCTCGGTCCTGGTCCCGGCCAAGGACGAAGCCGAGAACCTGCCCGAGTTCGTGCGGCAGTGCGCCGAGGCGTTCCGGGACACCCCGTTTCGCGCCGAGGTGGTCGTGGTGGACGACGGCAGCACCGACGCCACGCCCGACGCGCTGCGCGACCTCGCCCGGCGCTATGGGTTCCTCCGCATCGAGCGTCACCGCACCAGGCTCGGCATCACGGAAGCGCTGCGCACCGCGGCCCTCGCGGCCCGGGGGCGCGTGTTCGTGTTCTACCCGGCGGACCTGCAGTTCCTGCCCGCGGAGATCCCCTCGCTCGTCGAGCCGATTCTGGCGGGCCAGGCGGACCTGGTGACCGGGGCGAAGCAGGGCGTGTACGAGCGGCGGTTCGTCTCCGGGGTCTACAACGCGCTGTGCCGCCGGCTGTTCGGGGTGAGCGTGACGGACCTGAATTCGGTGAAGGCCTACCGCCGCGAGATCGCCGAGCAGGTGCCGATGCGGCCGGACTGGCACCGCTACTTCGCGGTGATCGCCGGCGCACGCGGCTTCCGCCTCGCCGAGCGGCCGGTGCGGCTGTACCCGCGCCGCGCGGGAACCAGCAAGTTCGGCATCGGGCGCATTCCCGGCGGCGTGCTCGACCTGGTCTCGGTGTGGTTCCAGCTGCGGTTCGGGCGCAAGCCGATGCTGTTCTTCGGCCTGCTCGGCACGCTGCTGTTCGTCCTCGGGTTCCTGGTCGGCCTGGTCGCCCTGTACGTGCGCTTCGTGGTCGGGGTCGGCTTCCGCCCCTTCTTGAACCTCATCGAGACGCTGGTGATCAGCGGCATCGCCCTGTTCGGCTTCGGCTTCCTCGGTGAGTTGCTGGCGGGCCAGCGGGAGGAGCTGCGCGAGATGCGGCGCCTGCTCGACGAGCTGCCCGGGGGGGGGGGGGGGGGGCGGGGGGGGAAGGGCCGCGCGGCGCGGGGGGCCGGGGCCACGCGGGCGGGCGGCCGGGGGGGGGGGGGGGGTCGTCGGAGTCGAAGCGCCGCGATGCGCCGTAGGCCATGCGCATCCTGATGGTCACGCACAACTTCCCGCGAGGCGAGGGCGACATCCCGGGGGCGTTCCTGTGGCGGCTCGCGGAGGGGCTCGTGGCCCGCGGCCACTCCGTGCTCGCGATCGCGCCGTCCGACCGCGGTGACGTCGGCGCCGACCGGCTCGGCAGCGTCGAGGTGCGCCGCATCCGCTACGCGCCGCCGTCGCGCGAGACGCTGGCCTACACCGGGACGATGCACCTCGCGGCCGCGAACCCGGTCGGCGCGGTGGTGTTCTGGCGGATGGTACGGGCCCTCGCGCGCGCCGTGGCGGCCGAGTGCCGGCAGGGCAACGTCCACGTGGTGCACGCGCACTGGTGGGTGCCGGGAGGCCTCGCGGCGCGACTCGCCGAGCGTCACGGGCGCCCGCTGGTGCTCACGCTGCACGGCTCCGACGTGGCCCTCGCGGGCCGGGTGCCGGGCGGGCGCCGGATGATGGCCAGCGTGCTGCGCCCGGCCACAACGGTCACCGCCGTCTCGTCCTATCTCGCCGCCGAGGCCGCCCATGCGCTCGGCGTCACCCGCGACAAGATCCCCGTCACCCCGATGCCGCTGGCGCTGGGGCGCACTGCCGATCCGGACTCCGCCCGCTCCGGCGCGGTGTTCGTCGGCCGGCTTACGCGGCAGAAGGGCGTGCACGACCTGCTCGAGGCGCTCGGCATCCTCAAGCGTCAGGGCCTCTCGGTCGACCTGACGATCGTCGGCGACGGACCGGAGCGCGCGAACCTCAAGGCCCAGGCCCGCGCCCTCGCGCTCCCGGTGGTGTTCACTGGTTACGTCGCGCCGGAACTGGTGGCCGACTACCTCCAGGATCGCCGCGTGTTCGTGCTGCCTTCGGTGCAGGAGGGGCTCGGCCTCGCAGTGGCGGAAGCGTTGACCCAGGGCGTCCCGGTCGTCGCAACCCGCTCGGGCGGGATCCCGGATCTCCTCGCCGATCCCGAGGCCGGCATCCTCGTGCCGCCCGGCGACCCGCCGTCGCTCGCGCAGGCGATCCGCTCCGTGCTCAAGGACGACCGCTACCGCGTCGGGGCGCTCCGCGCCGGACGCATCCTCGCCGAGCGGCTGTCGCCCGAGAAGGTCGCCGAGCTGTTCGAGACCCTCTACACCAGGACCCGCGGCTCGCGGCCGAGCATTCCCGGAGTCCGCGCCTGATGCGTCGTCCGCTACCCGTTTTGGTCCGACCACACGTAGATTGCCCGGGCCCATGGACGTAGAAATCACCCCCTTTGACCCGAAATACCTCGCGGAAACCCTGGCGATGATGCCCACCTGGAGCCCGGACCATCCGGAGCTCGGCGAGCGGTCGCTCTATGACTGGCAGCGCTGCACGCGGTACCTGGCGCTGGCGGGAGGAAAGGTCGTCGGGCACATCGGTCACGTCGGGCAGGAGTTCCGCTACGCCGATGGTCGCCCACCCGTGAAGCTCGGGTGGGGGATCACGCTCGTGCTCGACATGTCGGACGATGCGTTGCGAAAGGCGGCCGGGCGCGGATTACTGAAGGCCTGCGAGGATGCCCCCGGCCTCAAGTACGCCGCGGTCGGTGTCGTGGCGGCGATCGAACCGGCATATCTGCGCCGCGGGCACCAGATCCAACGGGACGGATGCAACTACTACGCCAGATTCCTCCGGCCGGCAAAGGCCCTGGCGTACTGGAAGAAGCCCACGGCGTTGGGTCCGCTCGTGACGCTCGCCAACGCGATCCGGCGCCCTCGGACCCGGGTGCGGTTTGGAGGCCTCGAGCCGATCACCCGCTTCCGCCCTGAATGGGATCCGGTGTGGGACAAGCTCCTGAAGCAGCAGTACGAGTGCTATGGAAAGCGGGACGCCGACTACCTCAACTACAAGCTGGCCCAGCCGAATCGGACGTACTTCACGTACGTGCATCACGATCCGTCGGGGGCGATCGACGGCTACATCGTCTATCGCCGCGCCAAACATCTCGTCAGAGACATGGACCTGGTGAAGATCTGCGATTTCGTGGGGTCCCGCTCCGCCAAGCTGGACATGTTTGCCGAAGCGATGCGTTTCGCCGTCGACGATGCGCATGGCACCTACGGCATTGTCGGCCTGAGCTCGGTTGCGGACGCGCCGGAGTTCATTTCCACGGGGATGTATGTCGTTCGTCCCTACCCGGTGGTCCTGGCGGCCGGCGTGGAGGGCCGTGTCCGCGTCGACTTCTTCGACTCAGACCTCGACGATCTGTGGTGATGGTGCGGCGCGGCAGGACCAGCTTCCGCCTGCTTCGCGCGCCGAGCCTCTACGGTTGGATGACGGGCCTTCCGTGCGTACGGTCTACGTAGTCGTCGGCTGCGACGTCGATCCCGACCGGGAGCGATTCCTCGATGGTGTTCCTCCCGGACGTCTCACGTGGAGGGGCGTAACCGAGGGTATTCCCGCCGTCAAGCATGCGGTACGCGGATTGACGGACACCACGGGACGGGAGCCGGTGTTCACCTGGTTCCTGCGGGCCGACGAACAAATACGTCAGCTGCAAGGTGAATACGGGTGGTTCGTGCAATCCCAGCCAACCCTGCTGCGATCGCTGCAGGAGAGTGGAGACGAGTTGGGCTGGCATCCTCACTTCTGGCGATGCGACACGGAGAGCGGCGCGTGGTTCCAGGAGATTGAGGATGTCGCCTGGCAGGTGGACATGCTCCACCGCGCCCATCGCGACCTCACGACGCGCCTTCCTGGCGCCCTGAAGAGCGTGCGCATGGGTTGGTCCTACCACAACAACGGCACCTGCGCCGCACTGGAAGCCTTGGGGATCGCGGTCGACCTGTCGGCCATACCCGGCCTTCGAACGCTCACCAGGAGGCCGCCGGCCAGAGGGGAGAACCTCTTTGACTGGCACTCTACTCCGCGAGCGCCATACCGGCCGTCACAGGCCGACTACCGACGTCCGGCCCGGGGACGCGAGACGTCCCACCGGTTACTCGAGGTTCCGAGTTTTGTTTCCACGTCGATGCCCTGGGCCCTTGTCGGCGGCGTCCAGCTTGCCCGCAAGACGGGAAATGTCGCCCAGCTCTGGTACGCTGCTCGCAGACCGACCTACTGCATCAACGTCACCGCCCGCCCCGTCTACTTTGCGCCGCTCGTGACGCAACTCCGGAAGGTGCTCCGTCGCCTCGAGAGTGGACCGTTGGTATTCGAGACCCACTTTCATCCTGACGAGCTGGTGCCAAACCGAAGCCCGTTGTACGACCTCGGGAGCGTTCGGACCAACCTCGAGGCCCTGGTGCGCGCGTGTCACGAGGCCCACACGCCGCTGGAATTCGTCCCGGCGTGTCGAATCCCCGCACTCGCACCTTGAACGTTGGCGTCCTGACGCACGCCTATCCACGCCACGACGGCGACGTCGCGGGCGCGTTCATCGAGCGCCTGGTGCTCGCGCTCGCGGCGCGTGGCCACGGCGTGCACGTCGTCGCGCCGGCCGATGTGGGAAGGGGAGGGAAGGAACTCCGCCACCAGGTCCCGGTCACGCGGGTCCGCTACGCGCCCGCGCACCGGGAGACGCTGGCTTACCGGGGCACGATGGTCGCGGCCGCACGCTCGCTGGCCGGTGTGGTCTGGGGCGCCTCGCTGGTGTGGCGGCAGGCCCGTACCGTTGCGCGGCTGCGGGTGGAGCAGGGGCTCGACCTCGTGCACGCGCACTGGTGGGTGCCGGGCGGGGTCAGCGCCTGGCTCTCCGGCCGGCCGTACGTGGTGACGCTCCACGGCATGGACGTGGTGCTCCTCGAGCGCTCGACGGCAGCGCGGGTCGCCGCGCGGCGGGTGCTGCGTGGCGCCGCCGCGGTGACGGCGGTGTCCTCGGACCTGGCCGATCGGGCCGCGCGCATGGCCAGGGTCGATCGTGAGGGGATCGTCGTCCAGCCGATGCCGATCGATGCCGGCCGGTTCACGCGCACCAGTCGGGGCGGGGGAGGAGTCGTGACGGTCGGCCGCCTCACCTCGCGCAAGCGCCTTGACCTCCTTCTGGAGGCGCTGGCCCACCTCCGTGCGGCCGGGCAGACCCTGCCGCTCACGATCGTCGGAGACGGCGCCGAGCGACCGCGGCTCGAACGCTGCGTCACCGACCTGCGCCTGGGTGGGCAAGTGCGTTTCCTCGGTGAGACGCCTCCGGACCGCATCCCCGAGACCATCAGTGACGCCGACGTGTTCGCCTTTCCCGCGCTCGGGGAGGGCTTCGGTCTCGCGGCGGCGGAGGCCCTGCTCCTGGGCGTACCCGTGGTCGCCGCCCGCGACGGCGGCGGCGTGCGCGACATCGTTCCGGAGAGCGGGGCCGGACGTCTCGTGGCCCCGGATTCCCGGGAGATCGCCCGCGCGATCGGGGAGCTCGTCGGCGACCCCGACGCGCGGCGGCTCGCCGCGGCGGCTGGTGCCGCGTTGCGGCAGCGGCTCGAGCCCGCCGCCGTGGCAGAGCGGTTCGAGGCACTGTACCGGCTCGTCGCGTCAGGTCGAAACGCGTGAAGCCCGTTCGCAAATGGCTCTGGTGGGCCCTCCAGCTAGCCGTGGCGGGCGTCGTCGTGTGGATGGCCGGGGCCGCGATCGTCGGGAACTGGACCGAGTTCCGTTCCCTGCGTGTGTCGCTCGCGCCGCGCCCCGGCTGGATCGCGTTGTCGGTGGTCGTGATCTTCCTGAGCTACGCCATCAGCGTCGAGGCGTGGCGGCGGATTCTCGACGGCTGGGACCAGCACCTCGCGTACGGTCAGGCGGCTCGGGTTTGGCTGGTGGCGAACCTGGGCCGCTACATCCCCGGTAAGGTCTGGAGCGTGGCCGGACTCATCGTCCTCGCGCAACGCGCCGGCGTCGCGCCCTGGGCGGCCGGGGCGTCGGCGTTCGCCATTCAGGCCGTGGCCATCGGCACGGCGGTGGCGCTCGTGGCCGCCGCTACCCCGGGTGCCGCACCTCCCCTCCGCCTCGTCGCGGCCGCGGTGGTCGCCGTCGCGACCATCGCCCTGCTGGCGTGGGATCGGGGAGTCCAGGGGGTCGCGCGGCTCATCGGAAGCACCGCGCCGATTCAGCCGCTCCCCGTGGCCGCCGTGGCCCAGAGCGCGGGGCTGGGGGTGCTCGCCTGGCTCGCTCACGGGGTGGCCTTCTGGCTGCTCGCGCGTGGCCTCGGCCTGCCGGACACGCTCTCCGTGGTGACGGCGGCAGGCGTCTTTCCTCTTGGGTACATTCTGGGCTTGCTGGCGCTCTTCGCACCGGGCGGCCTGGGAGTCCGCGAGGTGGTTCTCGTCGGTCAGCTCGCACCAGCCCTCGGTTGGGGTGGGGCCGTGGCGTTGAGCGTGGCATCCCGAATCCTGCTGACGGTGACGGAGGTCGTTGCCCCCCTTTGCGTGTTGCTGGTCACGCGACATGGCAGGGAGGACATGAATGTACGAACCTAGGCGGCCCGCCATTCGGCGCCTCCTGACCCATCCGGCCTTCCTGTTCGCCGCTGGTTGGGCGGCCTTGCTGGCGCTGCTATTCGCGCCGTTGCTGGCCGGTGGCGTTCTGGTCAATCCCATGAGCGACGGCAAGGATGGATACGTCACACGCCATTTCGCCGCCGTCGTGATGCGCACATGGGGCGAGATTCCGCGCTGGGATCCATACATCTTCGGTGGCATGCCGTTCCTCGGCGCGATGCACGGCGATCAAGCGTACCCCATCTCGCTCGTCCTGCGCGCCATGCTTCCGCCCGCGTTGGCTATCGGCCTGGGGATGGTCTTCCACCTCTGGCTTGGTGCCGTCGGCATGCTCGTGTTCCTGCGGCAGCTGCGACATGCGTGGAGCGCGGCGATCGTGGGAGCAACGGCGTATGGCCTTGGCGGACCGCTGATCGGCCTCCTGTTTCCGGGGCACGACGGGAAGATCTATGTCCTGGGACTGCTGCCGTGGGGCCTCACGGCAATTCTCGGGGCGGCGCGCACGGCCCGCCCGCATTTCTTTGCGGGATGGGGCGCCATACTCGGCCTGATGCTGCTGTCACCGCACTTCCAGATGACGTACTACGCGTCGCTCCTGATGGGCGCCTTTCTCCTCTTCTCACTCGTGACGGAAACGCCACGCACCATGCGCTGGCGCGTGATCGGCGGAATGGCGTTGGCGAGCTGCGGCGGGCTGCTCCTGGCCGGGGCACAGCTCCTGCCGTTCACGGAGTACCTGTCATTCAGCCCCCGGAGCGCGGCTGGTTCTGTCTCGACCGGCTGGGCGTACGCGACGAGTTGGGCCTTGCCTGCGCCCGACCTGATCGGCACGCTCTGGGGCGGCTTCAACGGTTGGTTGGGCACCTACTGGGGCAACAATCCGTTCAAGCTGCACTCCGACTACCTCGGCCTGCTGGTCGGTGTGCTCGCCCTGACCGGGCTCTGGCGGACGCCGTCCGGGCCGCAGCGGCGACAGGCCTGGTTCTGGGCCGGTGCAGTCGCATTTGGAGCCCTGTGGGCGCTGGGAGGGCAAACGCCCTTCTATCGCCTGCCGTATCACCTGTTTCCCGGAATCGCGAAGACCCGCGCCCCGGGCATGATCTGGGGGCAGGTTTCCCTGGCCGTGGCAGTCCTGGCCGCCATGGGGTTTTCGCGCATCCAGGCCATGCCCGTTGAGGAGAGGGCCCGGTGGGCCAAGCGAGCGGGCGTCGTCACCGGTGTAGCCGCCGCTCTTCTGGCCGCGGCAAGCGGCAGCATGTTGCCCGCGATCGCTGCGCCGGACCGGCTGGACACCGCGTTTTCCGCCATTCCCGGGGCACGATGGGGCATCTTGCTTGGCGCATTCACCGTTGTCGCGTTCGCCATGGTCGCCTCGAGGGCTCCGCGTCGGCTGCCGGCGGCGGCGGTAGCGCTGATCGCACTGGACCTTGGTATCCAGGACCACCGTTTCATCGTGATCAACCCCCGGGGCGACGCGTTCTTTGCGCCCGATGCCGTGGTGCAATCGCTGCACCAGGATGCCGCGGGAGTCGCGCAACCGTGGCGCGTGCTACCGGCCGGGGTGTACCTGGACGACTACCTGATCGAGCATCGCATTCGATCCGTGTTAGGGTACCATGGCAACGAGCTCCATCGATACGATGAGCTGCTCGGCGGCAAGAACCAATGGACCCGCCTGGGAAACCCGCTACTGTGGCGGCTGTTGGCGGTTCGCTATGTCCTGACGGACCGGCCGGTCGACGTCCCCGGGCTTCAGCCGGTGGCGGGCCCGGCCCAGACCTGGCTGGGCGACAGCGCCTGGGTGTGGCGGGTGGCGCAGCCAGCCCCGTGGGCGTGGGTCGTGCCGCTCGCCATCCGCGTCGCCGACGATCAAACGCACAACATTGTGGTGTCTCCGCAGTTTGAGCCCAGCCGTCTCGCCCTGCTGGCGACCGACGCACCGTTCGGCACGTCGAGCGTGCCACGCGAGATACCGCCGGCGATCGGTCCGTCCGTCACCATCCGCGTCACCGAACGCCAGCCGGGCGTGTATACCCTCGCCGTTGAAGGTCTGGCCAGTGACGCCGTGCTGGTGGTCAGCGAAAACTGGCTGCCGACCTGGACCGCGCGCGTCGATGGGCGTGCCGCACCGGTGGCGCGCGCCAACGGAACCTTCCTGGCTGTTCCTCTGCCAGCGCGGAGCAGGGAAGTGGTGTTGGCCGTGGAATCGCCCGGCGATCGCCGCGGCCGGTACGCGTCTCTGGCCGGCCTCGGAAGCCTCCTCGTGCTGGCGCTGGCCGGGGTTCGGCGGAACAGGCTGACGATGCCGGCTGCCGCGACATCGAGCTCTGCGAACCCGGTGCCTAAGGTCTCCTAGCTTTGACGAAGAATACCTTGGCGAAATCCTGGCGATGATGCGCCGGTGGAGCCCGGATCATCCGGAGCTCGGCGCGGGGACAGTGCGGGGACGCTGTGCCTGAGCGCGCCCTTGTCATCATGCCGACCTACAACGAGCGCGACAACCTGCCCACGATCGTCCCCCAGGTGCTGGCGCAGGACCCGCGGCTCGAAGTGCTGGTCGTGGACGACGGTTCGCCCGACGGCACCGGCGCCCTCGCCGACGAGCTGGCCGCGGCGAACCCGCGCATCCACGTGATCCACCGCAGCGGCAAGCTGGGCCTCGGCACGGCATACGTGGCCGGGTTCCGGTGGGCGCTGGAGCGGGGCTACGACTACGCCTTCGAGATGGACGCGGACTTCTCGCACGATCCCAAGCACCTGCCGGATTTCCTTGCCGCGGTGCGCGACACCGATCTGGTGCTCGGCTCCCGCTACCTCGACGGGCGGGTCACGGTGGTCAACTGGCCCATCGGGCGGCTGATGCTGTCGTACTTCGCCAACGTGTACGCGCGGTGGATCACGGGGCTCAATCTGTGGGATGCGACCGGCGGCTTCAAATGCTACCGGCGCCAGGTGCTCGAGGGCGTGGACCTCGACCGGGTCCACTCGAACGGCTATTCATTCCAGATCGAGATGTCGTTCCGCGCATGGAAAAAGGGCTTTCGCCTCAAGGAGATTCCGATCCTCTTCACCGATCGCGAGCAGGGCACGTCGAAGATGTCGCGCGGCATCGTGTGGGAAGCCGTGTGGATGGTGTGGCGCCTGCGGTGGCTCGCGCTGACGGGCCGCGTATGAGGCGGGGCACCGTCTTCTACAAGATGACCGGGTCGGGAAACGACTTCGTCGTGTTCGACGGGCGGCACACGACCCTGGACGAGATCTCGGCGGACGACATCCGCGCCTTGTGCGACCGCCGGCTCGGCGTCGGGGCCGACGGCGCCATCCTCCTGGCACCGGGCGGCGCCGACGGCGCCCAAGTCACCTTCCACTTCTGGAACAGCGACGGCTCGCTGGGCCCGATGTGCGGCAACGGCGCCCTGTGCGCGACCCGGCTGGCAACCTTGATCGAGTTGGCCCCCGTGGGCGAGGTCCGCTTCGCCACGGAGGCCGGTCTGCACGTCGGACGGGTCGTGAACGACCGGACCGAGATCCTGCTGCCGGACTGCGGGCCACCCCGGCGGCTGGCGGACGCCCGGCTGGAGGCAGGGGAGGCCGCCGCCTGGCTGGTGAACCCGTCGGTCCCGCACCTGGTCGTCCCGGTAGACGACGTGGCTGCCGTGGCTCTGGAACGCCGGGGGCCTCCGCTGCGCAACGACCCGGCCATAGGCCCCGGAGGCGCCAACGTCAATTGGGTCTCCCCAGCCGATCAGGGCGCCTTCCGCATGCGAACCTACGAGCGGGGGGTCGAGGCCGAGACGCTGGCCTGCGGCACGGGGGCCGTCGCCTGCGCTCTGGTCCTCGAGGAGCTGGGGCGCGCCAAGGCTCCGGTTCGGATCTGGACCCGCAGCGGAATGCCGCTCGACGTGGACTGGAGCCGCTCCCGGGACCGTGTCAGGTCGATTGCCTTGGGCGGTGAGGGCCGACTGGTGTTCAGGGGCATCGTCAGCAGCCTCATAAGCGCTTCCTGACCATAGTGTTGTTGGGTTTCCCACGTTTTCCACTTCTGTCAACAAGTGGACTTAACATAACACTTATTATACGTAGTGGCGGCGTGCTGAACGGATGGTGCCCCGATGGGTGCAACAAGGCCCCGCGCGGTGTCGCCCGAGGCCCCTCCAGTACTCGCCAGTAGGCGTTCCCTGCGGACCGATCCGGACGCCCCTCAGTTCGCTCCCTGGGACCGTCGCGCCGTGGTCGTCGGCACCTCGCCACCCACCTCGGCCATGCGAATCCGGGCCTCGGCGGACTGCTCCAGCTCTCCGAAGCGCTGCAGCACCTCCGCGTATGCGGCTCGTGCCGACGCAGTGTCTCCCCCGGCCACCGACGCGCGCGCGGCGTCCAGGAGGTACTGGGCCTTGAGGAAGTCGAGCGGCGCCAGTGCGGCCGCCTGCCGGTACGCCACGGCTGCTTCGCGCGGCTTGGCCTGGTCCTCCAACGCGCCACCCAACAGTCCGTACGCCGATGCCTTTGCGTGTGCGGGGTGACGCCCGCGCACAAACTCCTGCAGCGCGGTGATCGCGGGCTCATGCTGCCCTTGAAGGAGCCGGATCTGACTCAGGGTCACGAGCGCGTCGTCGGCTGCGGGCGTCCCGCGGAAGCGTTCAGCGATGCGGGCCAGATCACTGGCCGCCAGCGGCAGGTTTCCCGCCTCGGCCGTCGCGCGCGCCCGGGTCAACTCCTGGGCGGCGAAGATCTCCTTGCGCCGTTGCGAGGTCGTGTACAGCCAGATCCCGACCGCGAGCACCACCGCCGTACCCCCGGCGATCGTCAGGGTGCGGCTGTGCTGCCTCAACTTCTCGAACCAGTCACCCTCCGCCAGCGGAAGCGGGGTCTCGGATGCCACCGTCATCGACTCCCTCAAGTAGTACGTGAATCGGTCTCGCCATGCCCCCGGCGTGATTTGAACACGCGACCAACGGTTTAGGAAACCGCTGCTCTATCCGGGCTGAGCTACGGGGGCCTGGGCGTGTAAGCTCGCCTGGGTCCCCTCGCCGATCAAGCGATGGTGACCATCCAGGTGAGCCAGAGGAAGAAATGCACGGTGATCCGGAGACCGATGCGGATGGCCAGGCGCATCGCCGTGCGAACCTCGCCCTGGTCGGGCGCCGGCTCGTCCTCCCCGTCGGATTCGATGATCTGGAGCTTGAACGCCACAAGACCGTCTGAAGTCGGTAGTCGGTAGTCTGCGATCGGTTCATTGCGGGGTTGAAACCGGGGGATTACGAAAGGGTGGCGGGCGGATGAGGATTCGACATCCTCGGCCCTTAGTGCTTGACCGTGAAGGACTTACTCTCCACAGCCTCCTGTGGAACGTCGGCAACGTCAAAATTTTGGACACGGGCGGCGGGTGGTCCCCGTCGCAGGGCGGCCTCGAGCTGGGCCAACGTTTCAGACGGGGCCACGGCGACGATCTCGACTGCCCCGTCGGGCCGGTTGCTCACCCAGCCGCGGACCCCAAGCCGCAGGGCCTCGGTGACGGCGTACCATCGAAAGCCGACCCCCTGCACCCTGCCCCGGACGACGTACCGCCGGCCGGCCAGGTCACTCGGCATGTCCGGCCCCCTGCGGGCGCTGGGGGTGGGGGGCCGGGGGGGGGCGAGAGGCGCTCCGGCGCCGGTGCCACAGGAGGTAGCCGACCACCACCAGGATGGTCAGGGGCACCATCAGCAGCACCGCCCTGTGGGCGTAGTCGGTCATGGCCTCGCGGCTCAGGGTCGCGCCGGCGGCGCCGATGATCCAGCCCGCCGCCAGCAGCACCCCGCACCAGAGGGCCGCGCCGACGCCGGTGTAGAGGAAGAACCGGTCCAGCCGCATCCGGGCCAGCCCGGCCGGGATCGAGATCAAGTGCCGGATGACCGGGAACAGGCGCCCCACGAAGGTCGCGATCTCGCCGTGGCGGGCGAAGAACCGTTCGGTCCGTTCGAGCGAGCGCTCGCTGAGCAGCACGAACTTGCCGTACTTCACGAACACCCAGCGCCCGAGCCGGGCCGACACCCAGTAGTTGGCGTACGCGCCGATCATCGATCCGACGGTGCCGGCGAGGAGCGCGATCCAGACGTTCATTTCGCCCTTGTAGGCGAGGTAGCCCGCGGGTGGCATCACCAGCTCGGAAGGCACCGGCAGAACCGAGGACTCCATGGCCATGAGCACCGCGAGGCCGAGGTAGCCGAACCTCCCGATGGTTTCGACGAGCCACGTGCCGATCTGCTCAATCATCGAAGCCGTGCTTTCCGCGAAGCGGCACGAAGGTGGCGTCGGTGAGCGGTGCCTCGCGTAGCGCGCCGTCCTCTCCGACCGTAAGGAGGGTGAGCTGCTGGCGGCCCTGCCCGCCGAGCGGGACGATGATCCGGCCTCCCGGGGCCAGCTGCTCGACGAGGGGTCCCGGCACGGCGGGCGAGGCGGCCGCCACGATGATCGCGTCGTAGGGCGCGTAGGCCCGCCAGCCCAGGCTGCCGTCGCCCAGAAGCACCGAGGCATTGCGCACGCCCGCCGCGGTCAGCGCCGCGCGCGCCTGCTCCGCCAGCGTCGCGACGCGCTCGACTGAAAACACCTGCCCGGCGCACATCGCGAGCAACGCGGTCTGGTAGCCCGAGCCGGTCCCCACTTCGAGGATTCTCTCGGTGCCCTTGAGCTTCAGGGACTGCAGGATCCGGGCGTGCGTCGAGGGCGCGCTGATCGTCTGCGACTTGCCGATGGGCAGGGCCGCGTCCTCGTAGGCCTGGGCGCGCAGCGCCTCGGGGACGAACAGGTGGCGCGGGACTTCCGCGACGGCGCGCAGTACGTGGAGATCGGAGATGCCGCGTCCCCGCAGGACCTCCACCAGACGCGCGCGGTAGCCGGAGTACGAATCCCCGCGGCTCACGCCTCGAGCTTCCACTTCCGCACGGAATCGAGCTGCGAGTAGTGGGTCAGATCGAGGTGGAGCGGCGTCACGCTGATGTAGCCGTCGGCGACGGCCTGGAAGTCGGAATGCTCGCCGCCCGACCAGTTGATGCGGCCCCCGCCCACCCAGTAGATGTCCCTGCCCCACGGGTCGCGGGTCTTCTGGATCGACCCCTCGTACACCCGGCTGCCCAGCACGGTGGTGCGGACCCCGAGGATCTGGTCGCCGGGAATCGGCGGCAGGTTGACGTTGAACAGCGTGTCGGCCGGGAACGGCAGGTGCGCCAGGATGCTCTGGAGCAGCCGCTCGACGCGCGGCCGGTGGCTGGACAGGTGCTCCAGGTCGCGGCCCGCGAACGACAGCGCGACGGCCGGCACGCCCAGCGACAGGGCTTCCATCGCGGCCGAGACGGTGCCGGAGTACAGCACGTCCTCGCCCATGTTGGGGCCGTGGTTGACGCCCGAGACCACGACGTCGGGGCGCTGCGGCAGCAGCTGGCCCAGGGCCAGCAGCACGCAGTCGGTGGGAGTGCCGTCCACGTCCCAGCGGCGCTCGCCGCGGCCGGTGGCGCGCAGCGGGCGATACAGGGTGAGCGAGTGGCTGGTGGCCGACTGCTCCCGGTCGGGGGCGACCGTCGTGACCTCGCCGAGGCCGGCGCACAGCTCGGCCGAGAACGCGAGGCCCCGGGCGTGGATGCCGTCGTCGTTGGTGCAGAGGATTCTCATACGAGCCGGCGCCAGTGCCGCAGGAACACCCGCGCGATCCGCGCCGTGTCGCCGACGTGTCGAAAATGGCTGGGCATGCCGCCGTACACCGTGGGGATCTCCACCGCGCGAATCCTAAACCCTTCGGCGCCCGCGAGGAACAGGAACTCGGTTTCGTACTCGTACCGCGCGCTGGTCGGCCGGACCCGCTCCGCCACGGAGCGGCTCATCGCGCGGAAGCCCGACTGCGAATCGGGCACGCCCTGGCCCAGGGCCCGGGTCACGAGCGTGCTCGAGAGCCAGTTGGTCAAGCGGCGGCCTGCGGGCATCACCGCCGCGTCGCGGCGTCGCGCGCCGATGACGAGGTCCGCCTCGCCGCGCCGGAGCGGCTCGAGCAGGTCGCCGATGCGCTCCGGCGGGTGCTGGCCGTCGGCGTCGAGGGTCACCACGTGGCAGATGCCCGCTCGCGCGACGGCCGCCGCGAGCCCCGTGGCAAGCGCCGCGCCCTTGCCCCGGTTGGTCTCGTGCCGGGCGACGTCGGCGCCGGCCGCGCGCGCGCGCGCGGCGGTCTCGTCGCCCGAGCCGTCGTCGACGACCAGGACCGTGGCCCCGGGCACGGCCGCGAGCGCCCGGGAAACGACATCGCCGATGGCGTGCGCGGCGCGAAAAGCGGGAATGACGACGGCGACCGCGGCCTCGGCCGCGCTACTCACTCGGCAGCTCGGGCTTCGGCGCGGGCTGCCTGCCGTCCAGGATCCGCATCACGTTCTCGAGCTCGAGCCGCAGGTCCTTCACCATCTCTACGCTCAACGCCTGATGCGCGGCAGCCTTGAGCTCACCGGTGCGGCGGTAGTGCTCGATGCGCTGCCGCGCACCCTCGATCGTGTACTTCTCGGTGTACAACAGGTGCTTCACCAGCAGGATCAGCTCGATCTCACGTCGCTGGTAGACGCGGTTGCCGGAGCGGTTCTTCGCGGGGTTGAGGAAGCGGAACTGGCTTTCCCAGTAGCGCAGCACGTGCGGCTTGAGGTCGGTGAGGGTGCAGACTTCGCCGATCGAGAAGAACTCCTGGACCGGGAGGGCGGTCACGGCCGCACCTCGCTCGTGAGCGCCCGCTCCATCAGGTCGGCGACGGCCCGGCGCGCGGACTTGCCCTCGAACAGGACGCGCGCCACCTCGCGGCACACCGGCAGCTCGACGCCGTGCCGCTCGCCCAGCGCGACGGCGGTGCGGGCCGTGCCCACGCCCTCGGCGACCGAGAGCCGGCGGGCCTGCACGTCGGCCAGGCTCGCGCCCTTGCCCAGTTCGACCCCGAGCGACCGGTTGCGCGAGAGATGGCCCGTGCACGTCAGCACGAGGTCGCCGATACCCGCGAGCCCGGCGAAGGTCTGCGGGCGCGCGCCGAGCCCGAGGCCCAGCCGCGTGATCTCCGCCAGGCCGCGCGTGATGAGCGCGGCACGCGGGTTGTGGCCCAGGCCGAGCCCTTCGGCGATACCGGCCGCGATGGCGATGACGTTCTTGAGCGCGCCCGCCAGCTCGACGCCCACCACGTCGTCGTTGGTGTAGACCCGGAACGTTCCGCTGCTCATCGCGGCCTGGGCGCGCCGCGCAACCTCCGGGTCGGCGCTGGCCGCGGCGCAGGCCGTGGGCTGGCGCTCGTACACCTCGCGCGCAAACGTCGGCCCGGACAGCGCGGCGATTCCGGTCCCCGGGGGCAGCACCTCGGCCAGCACCTCGGTCATCCGCTTGAGGCTCTCGGGCTCGAGGCCCTTCGACGCGCTCACGACGATCGCGTTGGGCTCGAGCGCCGGAGCGGCCCGGCACAGCACCGCCCGCACCACGTGCGAGGGGACGGCGCTCACGACCAGCGAGGCGCCGCGCAGCGCCGCGGCGAGATCGTTCGTGGCGGTGAGGGCCGGCGCGAGCGGCGCCTCCGGCAGGAACACGTCGTTGCGGTGCCGCCGGTTGACTTCCGAGGCGACCTCTGGCTCGAAAGCCCAGAGCACCACCTCGTCGCCCTTCAGGGCCAGCAGGTTCGCCAGAGCGGTGCCCCAGCTGCCCGCCCCGATCACCGCCGAGCGGCTCACGAGACGCTCCCCTGGCCCGCCGGCCCCGGCGCTTCCTCGGTCAGCTCCGTTTTGCGTCCGAACCGCGATTCGGTGCCCGCGATCAGCCTCCGGATGTTGGCCCGGTGAGTGAACACGATGAACCCGAACACGCCCAGCCCCGCGAACAGCGTCGAGCGCGGTCCATTCGGGTGGACCAGCGGCATGCTGGCCACGAACGCCCCCGAGGCCAGCATCGAGCCGAGCGACACGTAGCCGCTGAGCTTCACCACGAGGCCCCACACCACGGCGCCCACCAGCAGCGCCCACGGCGCCAGCGCCAGGAACACGCCCGCCGCTGTCGCCACGCCCTTGCCGCCCTTGAACCGCACGAACGGTGACCACACATGGCCGGCCACCGCCGCCAGCCCTACGAACAACGGCCAGTCCGGCGGCCCGTTCGAGAAGCGCTGCGCCAGCAGCACCGGGATCGTCCCCTTGAGCACGTCGAACAGGCCGACGGGGACGGCCGCCTTCCAGCCCATGGCGCGAAACAGGTTGGTGGCGCCGAGATTCCGGCTGCCGAACTCGCGCAGGTCGATGCCGCCGAAGACCCGGGCCACGATCAGCGAGGTCGGGATGGACCCCAGCAGGTAGGTCCCGCCGAGCCAGAGGGCGGAGCGCGTCACCGGCGGGCACGCTCCCGGCGCCGCGCCGTGAAGCGCAGCCGGATGGGCGAGCCCCGGAACCCGAACCGCTCGCGCAGACCGTTGACCAGGAACCGGCCGTAGTGCTCGGGGATCTTGTCGGGACGGCTCGACACGATCGCGAAGGTCGGTGGAGCCACGGCGACCTGCGAGCCGTACAGCAGTTTCACTTCGCCGCCGCCGGACTGCGGCGGCTGCCGGAGCTGCACCAGATCGCGAATGGCGCGATTCACCTCGGCCGTCTGGACCCGCCGGCGTCGCCCGTCGGCCACCTCGATGACCGATTCGAGCACCTTGTTGGCCCTGAGGCCGGTCTTTGCCGACAGGTAGATGAACGGCACGTCCCCGAGAAACGGCGCCCGCTCGATCGCGACCCGGCGGCCTTCCTCGGCCGTCATCGTGTCCTTCTCGAGCAGGTCCCACTTGTTCACGGCGATCACGAGGCCGGTCCCGGCCTCCCAGGCATCGCCGGCGATCTTGACGTCCATCGTGTGGAGGCCGGTCGCGGCGTCCACCACGATGACGCACACGTCGGCGCGCTCCATGGCCCGCTCGGTGCGCAGCGAGGCGTAGAATTCGACCGCCTCGTTCATCTTCCCGCGCTTCCGCAGGCCCGCCGTGTCGATGAAGTTGAGCACCCGTCCGTCCACGTGCAGCGGCGTGTCGATGGCGTCGCGCGTGGTGCCCGGGGCCTCGGCCACGATCACCCGGTCCTCGCCGAGCAGTCGGTTGACGAGGGAGGACTTACCCACGTTCGGCCGGCCCACGACCGCGACCTGGATCTCGTCTTCTTCGGGCGGCGCGGGGGCCGGCGGCAGCACGTCCACCACGACGTCGAGCAGGTCGCCCACGCCCTTCCCCGTCGCCGCCGAGACGGCGATGGGATCGCCGGCGCCCAACGCGTAGAACTCGAAGTGGCGCTTCTCGCGCGCCAGCTCGTCGGCCTTGTTGGCGGCCAGCACGATGGGTCGGCCCCGCTCCCGCACGTACTGCACGATCTCTTCGTCCGACGGGGTCAACCCGGCCTCGACGTCCACCAGGAACAGCACCACGTCAGCGCTGTCGACCGCGAGCGCGACCTGGTCGCGGATCGCCGCATCCATGGGCTCGGCGCTGCTCGGCTCCAGGCCGCCGGTGTCCACCAGCCAGAACGCGCGGCCGTTCCACTCGGCCTTGGCGTACTGGCGGTCACGCGTGGAGCCCGGCCGGGCATCCACGATCGCGCGCGCGCCGGTGATCCGGTTGAACAGGGTGCTCTTGCCCACGTTGGGGCGCCCGACGATCGCGACCGTGGCGACCTTCACCGCCCGGCCCCCACCGGCAGGCGCGACAGCGCATCGGTGAAGTGGTAGCTCAGCGCGAGCGGCATGGGCGCGGCGGCCTCCAGGCTCGCCAGCTCCACGTCGTCCACGAACCGGCCGTCTTCGTTCACAGCCTCGGCCGGCAGCAGCGCGAGCGCCACGTCGCTCCGGCCCTCCAGCGCGCGGCGGAACGCATCGCCCGGCAGCAGGCCTGCCGTCGTGACGGTCGGGCCGTAGTAGTCGTTCTCCAGCACCGCCAGCTCGAAGGTTCCGCCCGTCTTCTGCTCGAGCCTGGGGAAGATCTCCGGCATCAGCATCGCCATCGCAGTGCCCGTGCACACCAGCACGCGCTTGCCCGCGAGGTCTGGCAGCGATTCGGACTCGGCCTCGACCAGTTGCTCGAGCCAGCGCACCGCCCCGACGCCATTCTCGACCTGCGGGAAGCCATCGTAGGCCGCGGCGGGGGGGAACGGCTCGCCGGCGAGCTGATACAGCTCGTCGGAGCCGTACACCCAGGCTTCCCCGCGCTCGGCGCGGGCGCGCTCGGCCCACGGGCGGACGATGCCGATAGCCGCGAGGGCCTCGGCCGGCGACGGGCTGCGCACCAGATCGAGCTTCGAGTGTTGCGTGAGGGCTACCGGCACGACCGAGGCGGTCAGGACAGCCTCGCCCATCGCGTAGAGGTCGGCCAGGGAGCGCTCGAGCACGGTGCCGTCGTTCACGCCGGGCACCAGCACGATCTGCGCGTGGAACTGGATGCCGCCCTCGGCGAACATCCGCAGCTGCTCGAGGATCGCCGGCGCCCTGGGATTGCGCAGCAGCAGGCGGCGGACCTCGGTGTCGGTGGCGTGGACCGAGACGTACAGCGGCGAGAGCCGGTACTCGAGGATCCGCCGGATGTCCTTGTCCTTCAGGTTCGAGAGCGTCGCGAAGTTGCCGTGGCGGAAGCTGAGCCGGTAGTCGTCGTCGCGGATGAACAGCGTCTTGCGGGAGCCCGTGGGGTTGCCGTCCACGAAGCAGAAGTCGCAGCGGTTGGCGCAGCGACGGATCTTCGGCGGCTCGAGCGTGACCCCGAGGGGCAGGTCGAAAGGGCGCTCGATGTCGAAGATCACGTCCTCGCCGGCGGCGGTGGTGACCGCCAACTCGAAGGCCTCATCCGCCGCGAGGAACTCCCAGTCCAGGAAGTCCACCAGCTCGCGCCCGTTGATGGACGAGAGCCGGTCGCCTGGGCCGAGCCCAAGCTCGGCGCCCAGCGAGCCTGGGGCGATCGCTGCCACGCGCAACATAGAACACGAAATGATAGTGCGTAAAGTGTTCGGACACAATGGGTTCGGCGCGCGACTTCAACTGATCTGGAAGACCCAGAGGACTGCGGGACAGTGGGACGGCTGGACGGCCTCCCCGTTGCCGAAATCAGAAGCCCCCGGGCGATTCCCAGGGGCTTCGAGGAGCGGGCGATGGGAGTCGAACCCACGACGTCCAGCTTGGGAAGCTGGCATTCTACCGCTGAATTACGCCCGCGTGTCGGGGAAGCTATGGAACCCGCCGGCTCTCCGTCAAGCCGACGCGTCCCTTTAGCGACAGTCTTGGCCGAGCGGCGGCTTTAGCCGCTGACGGCGCCGGCCGAGCCTGCTCAGCCCCCCACCCGGTAGCGATACGCCACGATCCCCCGCCCCGCAGCCTGGAGGTTGAAGTCGTAGGAGCTGCCGGGACTCCCGGCGGTATTGAGCGCGGGGATCTCCACCCGCTCGGTCGCGACCGTTCCGCCCCGGGCGTCCAGGAACTCTATCGTGAGGGTGAACGCGGTGCGCTCTCGGGGCTGGAGGTTCTGCACCCCGCCCCGCATCGCCGCGGTCGAATCCCGCGGCTCGAACCGCAGGACGCCCACCTCAAGCGGCAGCGAATCGCGCCGCTGGATGAGCTGCACGAGCGTGTCCTGCAGCGCCGTGTAGCGCGCCCGGATGTCCCGGGCCACGGCGACTGAATCGCGCCGGGCCGCCAGCGCCTCGTGGCGCCGGCGCAGGGGCTGCGCCCGCAGTCGATAGGTCTCGGCCAGGATCTCGATGGGCCGGCGGTGATAGGGGTCCACCTCGATCAACCGGCGCGCGGTCCGCGCGGCGTTGACGGTGTCATTCGCGACCAGGTACACGTTGGCGAGGTTGAAAATCGCGTCGCGGAACTGCGGGTTCTTCTGGAGCCCCAACTCGAACGCCCGCGCCGCCATCTGTAGTTTGCGGGCGCGGAGCGCCGCGTCCGTGGTGTCCGCCTGGGCCTGACGGAACAGCGCCACGCCCGACTCGAACAGCTCGAACGACTCGAGCGAGTCCGCGGTGGCCAGGACCGAATCGTAGATGGCCAGCGCCTCGCCCGCCTTGCCCTGGCCCTGCAGCGCCGTAGCCAGGCCGGTGCGCGCGGCCATGTCGCGTGGACGCATGCGCAGGTACTCGCGATAGGCTGCTTCGGCGTCGGCGAACCGGCTCGCCGCCTGCAGCAGCCGCGCGGCGTTGAACGCGGCGTTGGCCCGCAGGGATTCCTGGGCCGGGTCGTCGCCGGTGCGCGCCGCCAGCCGGAAGTAGTGCACCGCGCTGTCGATGCGCTCCTGGTTGTAGAAGATCGTGGCGATCTGGAGGAACGTCGTCGGGTCGCCGCGGAAGATGACCGCCGCGCGGCGCAGCAACGCCAGCGCCGAGTCGGTGTTCTGCTCGGCCAACATCGCCACGGCCTGGTTGACCAGCGGGACCCGCTCGTTGCGCCTCAGGCGCTGGATCTCGCGCACGCAGTCGGCGTCCTGTGCGGAACCCGCCACCGTTTCGGCCCTCGTCCAGGCGGTGTCGGCCCCCACGAGGTCGCCGTTCATGGCGTGCGCCTTGCCGAACATGTACCACAGCGTCAGCTGGTCGGCATCGCCCGCGCGGGCCGCGTCGCCCAGATTGCGCATCGCGTCGTTCAGGTGGCGGCGCTTGTCCGAGGCCGGAATGCCCTGCCGCTCGGCGTTGGTGAGGTACTGCTGCGCGCCGTTGAGCCGAAAGTTGCTCCGGTAACGGAGATTCCGGCACTGGGGCTGGGCTTGGGCGGTCTGCGCCGAGGCGGGCGTGGGGGGGGAGCCGGCCAGGCTCGCCGCGACCAGCAGCGTTGCCGCGCGTGTGATCATCGTCACGTGTACCGCTCGTCGTCTCGGGTTCACGGCGAATAAGTCTACCGGCCGCCGTACCTTACGTGAAGTCCCGGCCGTACAGGACCCCGGCGCCGGTGTTGAACAGCACGATCCGCTCCTCCCGCGCAATGATACCCCGCTGGATCAGCTTCTGCGCCGCCGCCACGGCGGCGCCGCCTTCGGGGCACGCATCCACCCCTTCGAGGCTCGACAGCAGGTGGGCCCCCGCGGTGAGCTCGGCGTCGGTGACCGCCACGGCACCGCCCCGGGACTCGCGCAGGGCCCGGAGCATCAGGGCACCGCCGAGAGGACCCGGTACTCGGAGCCCCGCGGCGACGGTCCACGGCTCCGGCCACGCCTCGGTGGTGTTCGCCCCGGCCTCGAACGCCTTCACCACCGGCGCGCAGCCGGCGGCCTGAACGGTGAACAGCCGCGGCATCGGCCCGCTCATCCAGCCGGCCGCGATCAGCTCGCCGAAGGCCTTCCACATCCCGATGAGTCCGGTGCCGCCGCCCGTGGGATAGACGATCGCGCCCGCCGGCCGCCAGTCCTGCTGCTCGGCCAGCTCGAGGCCCAGCGTTTTCTTGCCCTCGATGCGATACGGCTCGCGCAGGGTCGAGAGGTCGAAGGCCCCCTGCTCGGCGGCGTACTCCCGCGCCAGCTTGCCGCAGTCGCCGATGTGGCCGGTGATGGTGACCACGTCGGCGCCAGAGGCCTGCATCTGCGCCAGCAGTGGCTGCGGCGTGGTGTTGGGCGCAAAGACCCGCACCGCCGCGCCGGCGCGCGCGCCGTAGGCAGCGGCCGCCACGCCGGCGTTGCCGGCGGTCGGCAGCACGAACCGTTGGGCGCCCGCGGCAACCGCACGCGTGACGGCCGCGGCCAGGCCCCGCGCCTTGAACGACCCCGTGGGGTTCGGCGCCTCGTCCTTGATCCACAGGTCGCGCGCCCCGAGCCGCTCGGCGAGCCGCCGCGAGCGCAGCAGCGGCGTCGCGCCCTCGCCCAGGCTCACCGGCTCCTCACCCGGCAGCAGCGGCAGCAGCGCGCGATAGCGCCACATCGAGCCGGGCCAGGAAGGCAGCGCGTCCTTCAACGAACGCTCGAACGACCGCCGGTAGCGCACCAGCCACGGGAGACCGCAGGTCGGGCACACGGTCGGCAGGCCGTCGGCCGAGGCCGTCGCGGCGCAATTGGAGCATTCGAGGGACCAATCCATGGGGCGGGGCCGTTTCGGACAGCTGATAGCGGACAGCTGTCAGCTGTCCGCTGTCCGTTAAGGCTCAATCCTCCTTGTGCAGAGCACCGAAGATCCGCTCCGCCATCGCATGGGAAATACCTTGCACCTGCTCGAGCTCCTCGAGCTTGGCGTCTTTGACGCCCGCTAGCGAGCCGAAGCGCTCGAGCAGCGCACGGCGCCGTGCGGGGCCGACGCCGGGGATCTCGAGCAGGGTGCTGGTCAGGGTGCGGGCGGCCCGCCGCTTCCGATTGAACGACACGGCGACGCGGTGCGCCTCGTCGCGGGCGCGTTGCAGCAGCCGCAGCGACGGCGCCCGCCGCGGCAACCGCAGCGGCTCCGCCCGCTCGGGCACGTAGACCTCCTCCTCCTTCTTGGCCAGGCTCGCGAACGGCAGGCCGGTCACGCCGGCCGCCTGGGCGGCGGCCAGCGCGGCGTTAAGCTGACCGCGCCCACCGTCCACCACGAACAGGTCGGGCAGCGTCTTCCCTTCCGTCACGCGTCGCGTCAGGTAGCGGCCGACCATCTCCTGCATCGAGGCGAAGTCGTCCTGCCCCTCGACCGTCTTCATCTTGTAGGTCCGGTACTCGGACCGCTTCGCGCGCCCATTCTCAAACCACACGATCGAGCCGACCGTGTCTCGGCCCTGCGCGGTGCTGATGTCCGCGCACACCAGGTTGCGCGGCACGGCGCTGAGGCCGAGATCCCGGCCCACCGCGTAGACGGGGTCGTCGGCGCGCTCTTCGCTCTCGAGGCTTTCCAGGCGCAGCGTCTCGAGCAGGTGCCGCGCGTTCTGGTCGGCGAGGTCCGCCAGCCGCTTGAACAGGCCGCGGAGCGGGACCGCGAACTGGGCGTCGCCGAACGCCCCGCGCAGCGCGTCCTCGTCGGCGGGGGCGCACGGCAGCACGGCCATGCGCGCGCGCCACGCCCGCGGCAGGTAGTAGCGTACCAGGAACGTGGTCAGCACCTCGCCCTCCGCCACCCCCTGCACGCCCACCAGGAACGTGTGCTCGCGGCCGATCACCTTGCCGTCCCGGATCCGCATCACCGCCGCGCACGCGTCGTCCTCGTCACGCGCCAGCCCGATCGCGTCGCAGTCGCCGCCGCCGACCCGCTCGACCGTCGCCGGCTCCTCGATCTGATCGAGTCGCCGCAGCGCGTCCCGCAGCTCGGCGGCCTGCTCGAAGTCCTGCGCCCTGGCGGCCGCCAGCATCCGCTCGCGGAGCCGGGTACGGACCTCGACCGTCTTCCCCTCCAGGAACAGCAGCACGTCGGCGATCATCCCGCGGTAGTGCTCCGCTGTCTCGTAGCCCACGCAGGGCGCGCGGCACTTCTGGATGTGATAATCGAGGCACGGCCGGTCCGGCGCGTCGCGGGGCAGATCGTAGTGGCACGAGCGCACGGTGAAGATGCGGCGAATCACCCGGAGCGTCTGGCGGAGACTGCCGACGTCCGTGTAGGGCCCGAAGTACCGCGCCCCGTCGTCGGCCGCCTGGCGCGTCACCAGGACGCGCGGGAACGGCTCCTGCAGGGTCACCGCGATCCACGGGTAGCGCTTGTCGTCCCGCAGATTCACGTTGAAGCGCGGCAGGTGCTCCTTGATCAGGTTGTTCTCCAGGAGCAGCGCCTGGGCCTCGCTCTGCACCACGATCGTTTCCACGTCGGCCACGCGCTTGCGCAGCAGGGCGAAGCGCGGCACCTCCTCGGCGTCGGGTCCGAAATACCACCGCACGCGTTGCCGCAGGTTGTTCGCCTTGCCGATGTAGAGCACGGTCCCGTCGGCGTCCTTCCACAGGTAGACGCCGGGCGCGTCGGGCAGCGCGGCGAGCTTGGCCTCCATGGAGGGCGGGGTCACCGAGAGAACCTCGCCCGCACCAGCTCGAGCAGCCGGTGCGCGTCGGGATGGCCGGCGGCGAAGGCGGCGGCGACGTACGTGGCGCCGAACGCGGTCCAGGCGGTGACCGCTTCGAGCACCGCGCCGCCGCGGATCGTACCGTGCTGTGCCAGCCACCCGGCGAGCGCGGCCGGCGCGGCGGCGAGCAGGCACACCGCCGTGTGCCGCCAGTCCTCGCGGCGCAGCACCGGGCCGATGCGCCGGCCCAGCAGCGTCAGGAGCAGCCCGGCGTTCACCAGGGCGCCGGCGCTCGCCCCCAAGGCGATGCCCGAGGGCCCGAGCCGCCGCATCAACAGGGCCGCCACCGCCGTCGAGAGCAGCAGCGATCCCGCGGCGATCCAGACCGGCGTGCGCGTGTCGCGCAGCGCGTAGAAGCCGGAGGCCAGCAGCTTCACGGCCGCGAACCCCACGAGGCCCAGGCTGTAGGCCGCGAGCACGCCCGTCACGAGGTCGGTGTCGCGCGCGCCGAACCGGCCGGTCTGGTACAGCACGGCGACCAGCGGGCGGCCGATCGTGGCACAGGCGACGGCGCACGGCAGCACGAAGAACACGATCCGGCGGAACCCTTCCCCGAGCCGCGTGCGCAGGGCCTCCCCCCCGCCGGACGCCGCGCCGTCGGCCTCGCGCGACAGCTCGGGCAACGCGGCCGCCGCTATGGACACGCCGAACAGGGCCACGGGAAGGTTGGTCAGCAGCTGGGCGTAGCCGAGGCTGGCGACGGCCCCGGTGTCGAGGAGGCTTGCCAGCAGCGTGTCCACGAAACTCGAGATCTGCGCCACGCCGGCCCCGATCACGACCGGCGTCCAGGCCGCGAGGACGTCGCGCAGACCGGGGACTCCGAGCGAGGGTGCGAACGTCCACCCGCCGGCCAGGCCCACCGCCTGCGGCACCTGCACCAGGAGCTGAACCAGCGAGCCGGCCACGATGCCCCACGCCAGCCACACCGCGAGCCGACCGCCCGCCAGCGTGGCGCCGGCGGCGATCATCACGGCGATCTGCGTGATGTTCCACAGGGCCGGCGCTGCGTACGGCAGGAAGAAGCGGCGGTGCGTATTGAGCACACCGAGGCACCAGGCGGCGAGGATCAGCAGGCCGGAGGCCGGGAAGATGATCCGGACCAGCGTTACGGTGAGCCGGCGGGTCTCGGGGTCGAAGCCCGGCGCCACGAGCGCGGTAATGGCGGGCGCCAGCAGGATGCCCAGCACCGCCGCGATGCCCGAGGCGAGCAGCAGGATGGACGCCACGGCGCCGGCCAGGGCCCGCGCGGCGCGCGGGTCGTCCGAGGCGACGAGCCTCGCGTAGACCGGGATGAACGACGCCGACAGCGTGCCTTCGCCCAGCAGGTTCCGGATGGCGTTGGGGATCTTCAGGGCGGCGCGGACCGCATCCGCGGCGGCCTCGTTGCCGAAGTAGTGGGCGAATACCCGCTCGCGCACGAAGCCGAGAAGGCGGGAGAGGAAGATCCCCCCCGCGACGAGCGCGGCCGAGCGCCCGGAGGAGCGCGCCACGTCAGGCGCCGGGTTTGGGGAGCTTGGGGGGGGGCGGAGCGTTCTGGCGCGACGGGTCCTCGAGCAGGCGCTGCAGGAATTGCTGCTCGTCCTGCAGCGAGGTGAGCTGCCGGTTCACCGACTCCAGCTCGGTCTCGAGGACGTGGACCTTCTCGGCGAGCTCCTTCACGTTGGCCGGCAGGTGCTCACCGCCGCCGCCGTGCCGGCGATCCACCCACGCCCGGACCACCGGCGAGTCGAGCACGACCGCCGTGAGCGGGATCATGAGCGCGACGAAGATGACGAGCCAGACCATCGGGGAAAGCTAGGTGCGGCGCGGGGGCGCTTCAAGGACGGCGCGCGCGTGCGCGCGTGCCGACGCGGCGAGCACGTCCAGGACCTCGCGGCCGTGCCGCGCCAGGAACGACACGACCGACAGCACCCGCTCCTGGGGCTCGCCGAAGGGAAACAGCAGGTCGCGCGCCCGCGCCACCTGGTGCAGCGCGGTGTCGCTGCCGCGCTTGATCGCTGCCACCAGGCGCTTCTCGAGCTCGGTCACGGCCACCAGCGCCTGATTGCGCGCGTTCTCGACGGTCCGCTCGAGCGTCTTGTCGATGCCCACCGCCTCGGCCTGCAGCACGGCGTATCGCTGGGTGATCGCCTCGCGCAGCGCCGTGAGCGCCGCCGCGGCGCTCCCGGGGAGGTCCTGCCGCGCGACCCGGGAGGCCAGCTCGCCCTCGTTCACGCTCAGCTCGGCGGGAGCGAGGCCGTACTTCTCGAGGATCTTGTCCACCTTCGCCTCGATCAGAAACCCCGACAGCCGCGGCACGCGGACCGGCTGCGGCACGCCCAGCAGCTCGAACACCGGACGGGCCTGCCGCAGGTACGCTTGCTCCGCGGGGCCGCCCACGTACGCCACCGCCGGGAACGCCGTCGCCTCGACCGCGGGCCGTAACAAGACGTTGCCCGATAGACGCTCGGGCTCGCTGGCGGCGAGCCGCGCCAGGTCGTCCAGCGTGAATGTCTCACCACTGCGTCGCGTCGTGAATCGTCCCTCCCCGGCCGCGCGCAACCGGTCGCGCCCCAGCCTGCCTTCCACCATCAGAAGCGACAGGCCCTGCCCTACCTCGACCGGCACGTCGGCGCCGCCGCCGCGGAGGCGTTCGGCCTCCGCCGCGAGGGCGGCCTCCAGCTCCGCCGCGCGCCGCGCGGCCCCGAGCAGCACGGGCGCCGCGGCGGCCTTCACCGAGCCGTGCCAGCCGCGGCACACCACGACGCCCCAGGGCCCGAGCAGCTCGGCCAGGGCCACGGCGAACGCCTCGGCCATCGAGCGCTCGGGCGTCCAGACGCGGCGCACCCAGGCCATGGTCTCGTCGCGGAACGGGCCGGGCGGCAGCCGCGCTTCGAGCGCCGCGACCGCCGGCTCGCACCGCTCGCCCAGGATCTCGCGATAGGCCGGCAGCATCGGCGCGTCGGAGGGGCGCTCCTCGAGCGCGGTCCGGACCGGTCGGCCGTCCGTGCCGAGCACGACGGCGGACCGGATCTCGTCGAAGTCGTGGTCGTCGCCGGCCACCCAGAACACCGGCACGACCGGCTCGCCCCGCGCCGCCGCCAGTGCCTCCGCCAGCGCGGCCGCCGTGAGCGCCTTGAGGACGGTGTAGAGCGACCCGGTGAACAGGCCGGCCTGCTGGCCCGTGGTGACGGCCCGAGCGCCAGCCAGCAGGCGCCGGAGGCCGTCCTGGGCCGCGGCTTCGGCCAGCAAGGCCGGCGCGAGGTCGCTCGAGGTGCGCCGGCCCGCCTGCGCCTGCCACCCGGCCGCGAAGTCCCCTTCGGGCTCGGCGCCCGCCGAGGAGGCGAACCGCAGGCTCACGTGCGCTCCGCGATCAGGAGGCAACGGGGCGAATCCGGTCCGTGAGGGCTGCCGTCGTAGTCCCCCAGAACCTCGCGCGGCTCGAGGCCCGCGCCACGCAGCAGCGCCTCCAGCTCGGCGCGCTCGAACAGGCGCACCCGCTCTTCATACGTCCGGCTGTCGCCGCCCAGGTGGATCCGTTTGACCACGTAGCGTCCGTCGGCGGACAACTGCCGTTCCTGCACCACCATCTCCCTGCTGGTCCGGCGCTCGTCGCGCGGGACCAGCGTGGCCCGCACCACGGGCGCGTTGAGGAAATCGAGCACGAATCGGCCGCCCCGTTTGAGGACCCGGGCGACCTCGCGCAGCACGCGCTCGTGCTCGCCGTCGCTCTCGAAGTAGCCGAAGCTCGTGAACAGGTTGACCACGGCGTCGAAGCGGTCCGAGCGCAGGCCCAGCTCCCGCATGTCGCCACGCACCAGGCGGTCTACGTGACTGCGTCGCGCAGCCAGCAGCAGGGGCGCCGAGAGGTCGTAGCCCACCACGCGGGCCCCGCGGCGCTCGAGCGCCTGGGCGTGCCGCCCCGGCCCGCAGGCCAGGTCCAGCACCAACTGCCCCTCCTGTCCGACGCGGCGGCTCGCCAGCAGGGCGACCGCCCGCTCGGCCTCCTGCTCGTCACGGTGGCGGTAGAGGCGGAGGTACTCCTCGCCGAACCAGTGCTCGAACCACTCGCTCATGGCTCCCGCCGGATCACCTGGGCGCGGAAGGCGAGGACGGTGGTGCCCGGATCGCTCCACGCGCCGGCCGCGAGCCCGGCCTTCGCGCACGCGGCGGACAGCAGCGTGCCGGCGTCCCACCCGTGCGCCTCCGCGACCTGCGGGAGCAGGATGCCTTGCTGGGCGCCCCGCCGCACCACGACGCCGTCGCGACCGGCCACGATCTGGTCCGGCCGGACCGGCTCGGGCAGCGTCAGCACCGACAGCTCGACTTCGAGGTCGAACAGCTCGTCCGGCGCCACGGGCGGAAAACGTGGATCCTCGCGTGAGGCGGCGACCGCCATGTCGCGCACCAGCTCGGGGAGGGCCTGGTCGGCCTCGACGTGCCCGATGCACCCGCGTAGCTCGCCGGCGCGGTACAGCGACACGAACACGCCGCGCGGCGCCGCGTCGGGGCCCAGAGCCGGCAGGTCCGGCAACGGCCGCCCGCGGGCGCGGGCCGCCACGGTCTCGGCGGCCAGCGCCAGCAATGCCGCCGCCGAGCCCGGGGACACCGGCTCGCTCAGGCGTACAGGCCGCGGAGCCGGTGCACCGCGGCCACGCGATCGATCGCCAGCGCGTAGGCCGCGATCCGCATGTTCACCTTGTGCTTCTTCGAGACGTCGAGCACGTTGCGGAAACTGGTCATCATGATGGTCGTGAGCCGGTTGTTCACCGTCTCTTCGTCCCAGAAGTACCCGCCCCGATCCTGGACCCACTCGAAGTAGCTGACCGTGACGCCGCCGGCGTTCGCCAGGATGTCGGGCACGACGAACACACCCTTGTGGTCGAGGATGGCGTCGGCCGTCGACGACGTGGGTCCGTTGGCGCCCTCGATGATCACCTTCGCCTGGATGTCGATCGCGTTCTCGTCGGTGATCACGTTCTCCATCGCGGCTGGCAGCAGCACGTCGCACTTCAGGGTCAGCAGCTGGTCGTTGCTGATGGTCTCGGCCTTCGGGTACCGTTCGAGCGAACGGTGTTTCTGCCGCCACGCGAGGACGTCGGGAATGTCGAGGCCCTTGTCGTTGTGGATCCCGCCGTGGACGTCGCTCACCGCCACGATCCGGAAGCCCTCCGCGTGCATGAGCTCGGCGGCGATCGAGCCGACGTTGCCGAATCCCTGCACCGCCACGGTCGTGCCCCTGGCCGGCATGCCCAGGTGCGCGAGCGCTTCCTTGGTGACGATCATGCAGCCGCGGCCGGTGGCTTCGCGGCGGCCGAGCGAGCCGCCCATTTCGATGGGCTTGCCGGTGACCACCGCCGTCACCGTGTGCCGCTTGTGCATGGAGTAGGTGTCCATCACCCACGCCATCACCCGTTCGTTGGTGTTGACGTCCGGCGCGGGCACGTCGGAGTCCGGGCCGAGCACATCGATGATGCCCGACGTGTAGCGCCGGGTCAGCTTCTCGAGCTCGACCACCGACATCTTCATCGGGTCGCACCGGACGCCGCCCTTCGCGCCCCCGAACGGGATGTTCACCACCGCGCACTTCCACGCCATCCACGCGGCGAGCGCCGTCACCTCGTCCAGCGTGACGTTGAGATCGAAGCGGATGCCGCCCTTGCCGGGGCCGCGCGACGAGTTGTACAGCACGCGGTAGCCGGTGAACACCTCGATCTCGCCGCTGTCCATCAGCACGGGCACCGACACGATGAGCTGGCGCTCCGGATGGCGCAGGATCTTGTACAGCCCGGGATCGATGCTGATCAGCCTGGCGGCCTCGTCGAAGCGCTCCATCATCGACTCGAACGGGTTCTCGCCGCCGATGAACATCGGTTTCTCGGGGCGGATGAACTGCTTGATGTCGGTCATATCGCTCTCGCGGGCGGCGCGGCCGCCGCCCCGGGGTGGTTCGCTCGCGCCGCCGTCGCGACGCGGTCCAGCAATGCCGCCAACCCGTCCGCGCCGGCCTCGATCGTCACCCGAGCCTCGGCCACCCAGCACGGGGGCCCGTCCGCCGGCCACAGCGCCCGCAGCTTCACGGCGTCCTTCGCGGTCGTCACCACCAGGCCGTCCGGGCCCGCCCAGTTCGCCGCCTGGAGCGCATCGGCGGCGCGGTACGCATGGTGATCGCCGTAGTCGATCCACTCGACCCGCGCGCCCAGGTGCTCGAGCTGCGCGGCGAACAGCGACGGCTCGCCGATGCCGACGGCCGCCAGCACGGCGCGCCCCGCGATCAGGTCGGGGCCGCGCGCTTCCCCGCCCGCCAGCGGCCGGAACGCCACGGGTGCGACGCGCGCCACGATCGCCGTGCCGCCGCGGGTGCGCCGCGACAGCGCCTCGGCCAGCGCCGCGGCCTCGGTAATGCCGGCGGTCCGTGCGGTCACGACCACGGCGTCCGCCCGCTCGAGCGCGGCCGGCCCTTCGCGCCACGGCCCGGCCGGCAGCGGCCATTGGTTGCCGTGCCAGGTCTCGGCGGCCACCAGGGCCAGCATGACGTCGGGTCGCACCCGGCGGTGCTGCAGGCAGTCGTCGAGCACCAGCACCTGCGCCCCGGCGCTCCTGGCGGCCTCCGCTGCCGCGACGCGGTCCGCGCCGGCCTTCACTACGACGTCGGGGAGGGCCTCGGCGAGCTCACGCGCTTCGTCGCCCCCGTAGCCCCGCAGCACCACGCCCGGGCGCACCTTCCGCTCGGCCAGCAGCCGGCACACGTGCATCGCGAACGGCGTCTTCCCCGTCCCGCCGACCGTGAGGTTGCCGAGACCTACCGCGGGCAGCGGCAGCGGGTGGGTGCGGCGCCATCCCGCGTCGTAGGCCAGGTTGCGCGCCGCCGCGCCCGCCTGATACAGCGCCGACCACGGCAGCAGCGCCGCGCGCGCAAGCGCCGGCAGCGGGCCCGTGCCGCGCCAGACCCAGCCCGCGGCGCGCGCCGCGGCGCTCACGCCGCCAACAGCTCCCGCGCGAGCGCCGCCGCGCGGTCGGCCGCGCCCGGCGCGCCCAGCCGGCGCCGCACTTCCGCGATGCCCAAAAGCTGCGCGGCGCGCTCGCTCGAGCGCTCGTCCAGCAAGGGCAGCACCGCCTGCGCCAGCCGCTTCGGCGTGGCGGCCGCCTGGAGCAGCTCCGGCGCCACCTCACGCTCGGCCACCAGGTTCACGAGACTCACCCACCGCACCTTCACGACCCGCCGCGCCAGCAGGTACGTCAGGGTGTTGAGCTTGTAGGCGACCACCAGTGGCGTGCCCGCCAGGGCGGCCTCCAGCGTCGTCGTGCCCGACTTGCACAGCGCGGCATCCGCGGCACCGAAGCACTCGCGCGGCCGGTCCGCGATCACGCGGACCGTGCCCGGCTCGGGGTACGCTCCCCGCGCCGTCGCCGCCACGATGCATTGGACCTCCGGTCGCGCCCGGGTCACCAGCGCGGCCGCACCGCGAAACACCGGCCACAGCCGCGCCGTCTCCTGGCCGCGGCTGCCGGGAAACAGGCCGAGCACGGGCCGGGCCGGATCGAGACCGAGCTGCGCCTTCAGCTCGGACCGCCCCGGCAGCACGGGCCGGTCGAGCAGCGGGTGCCCCACGAAGGTCGCCCGTACGCCGCGCGCGGCGAAGAACGCCTCCTCGAACGGGAGGATCACGGCGAGCCGCGACACGTCACGCGCCAACCGCTTGACCCGGCTCTCGTGCCACGCCCACAGCTGCGGGGCGACGTAGTAGAGCACCGGCACGCCCGCCCGGCGGGCCACGGTCGCCACCCGGAGATGAAACCCGGGGTAGTCCACCAGCACCACCAGCTTCACGTCGCCGCGCGCCAGGCGCCGCTCGATGGCCCTGAGCAGGGCCAGATGCGCCGGGATTTTCCTGAGCACCTCGACGAAGCCGATCACGGTCAGTCGCTCGATCCGGTCCAGCAGCCGGGCGCCGGCCGCCTCGAGCCGCGGTCCGCCCACCCCTTCCACGTCGAGGTCCGGCCGGGCGCGCCGCAGCGCTTCCACCAGCGCTCCGGCGTGGGCATCGCCCGAGGGCTCGCCGGCCGAAACAAAGACGACCGGCCGGCTCACGCCGGGGCCAGCGCGGCCGCCGGCTTCATCGCCTCCAGCACCCGGAATGCGATGCGCAGGGCCTCGAGCCCCTCTTCCCCGCTGACCGCCACGGGCTCCTCACCCCGGACGGCCCTGAGGAAGCTCCCGAGCTCCAGGCCAAGCGGCTCGCCGTCGCTCGCCGCCAGCGGCACCTGCTCGACCACGGTGCTGAGATCCGGCGCGCCGTGCGCCCCCAGCGCGCGCAGCGCGTCGGGCTTGAGGCGCAGGAACTCGCCCGTGCCCGCCGCGAGATCGAGCGATAGATACCCGGACGGCTGGAATACGCGCAGGGTGCGAACGCGCTCGCGCGCCAGGCGGCTGGCCGTCAGGTTGGCCACTGCACCGCCCGCGAACTCGATCCGCGCCGACGCGATGTCCACGTTCGGCGTCACCACACCGATGCCCGAGGCGCGCACCTCGGTGACCGGGGCGCCGACCAGCGTGAGCACCAGGTCGATGTCGTGGATCATGAGGTCCAGGATCACCGCGACGTCGCTGCCCCGCAGCGCGAACGGCGCCACCCGGTCGGACTCCACGTAGCGCACGTCCTTGAGGTGCGGCATGGCCGCGCGCACTGCCTTGTTGAACCGCTCGACGTGACCGGTCTGCAGCACGACCCCGGCGCGCCGCGCGGCCGCGACCAGCGCCTCGGCCTCCGCGAGCGAGGCGGCGATCGGCTTTTCGATCAGCACGTGCCGGCCCCGGGCGAGCGCCGCCATCCCCACCGCGTGATGGGCCGGCGTCGGGACCACGACGCTCACGGCCTCCGCTGCGTCCAGCAGGGCCTCCAGCGAGCCGAAGGCCTTCGTCCCCACGGTCTGCGCGACCTTCCCGGCGCGGGCCGGGTCGATGTCGTACACGCCGGCGAGCCGCGCATCCGGCAGGCCGGCGTAGAGCCGCGCGTGATGGTAGCCCAGGCTGCCCACGCCGGCCACGCCGACCGTCACGGGCGAACCGGTCACACCAGGACCCCGCGCTCGCTCTCGGCGATGAACGCGATGAAGGTCTGCACCTCGGGCAGCGGAGGCAGCTCGGCGCGGGCCCGCTCCACCGCGTGGCGGATATTGAGCGACGAGCGGAAGAACAGCCGGTAGGCCTGCTTCAGCGCGTCCACCGCGTCGCGGCTGAACCCCTGGCGCTGCAGGCCGATGCTGTTGAGGCCGAACAGCCGCGCCGGGTTGCCGTCGGCCTTCACGTAAGGCGGTACGTCCTTCGCCACCTTCGAGAACCCGCCCACGAACGCGTACGCCCCGATGCGCACGAACTGGTGCACGCCGGTCATGCCGCCGATGATGGCCTTCTCATCCACGTGGACGTGCCCGGCGAGCTGGACGCTGTTGGAAAGGATGACGCCGTCGCCGACGTGGCAGTCGTGTCCCAGGTGCACGTACGACATCAGCAGACAGGCCCGGCCGACCGTCGTCTTCCACGATTGCGACGTGCCGCGGTTGACCGTCACGTATTCGCGGACGATGGTCCCGTCGCCGATCTCGGCCCACGTCTCTTCGCCCTGGTACTTGAGGTCCTGCGGGTCGCCGCCGATCACGGAGTGCGCGCCGATGCGCACGCCGGCGCCGAGCCGGACGTTGCGCTCGAGCACCGCGAACGGGTCCACCCGGCAGTCGGGCCCCACGCTCACCTGCGGCCCGACGATCGCGTACGGCCCGATCTGGGCGCCGCCCTGGAGCTCGGCGCCGGGGTCTACGAGCGCGGTGGGATGAATGCAGGCGCTGCTCAGCGGTCCACCACCGCGGCCATCATCTCGGCCTCGCACACCACGTTGCCGTCCACCAGCGCCTGGCCCCGCATCCGGCAGGTCCGGCCGCCGAACTTCACCATTTCCAGCTCCAGCCGCAGCTGGTCGCCGGGCACCACAGGCCGGCGGAACTTCACCGCGTCGAGGCTCATGAAGTAGACGACCTTGCGGTCGTAGTCCTCGGGGGGCACCAGCGACATCAGCAGCAGCCCGCCGCACTGCGCCATCGCCTCGATGATCAGGACGCCGGGCATCACCGGATGGCCCGGGAAGTGCCCCTGGAAGAACGGCTCGTTGATCGTGACGTTCTTGATGCCGACGATCGTCCGGCGCGCCACATCGAACTCGAGGATCCGGTCCACCAGCAGGAACGGGTAGCGGTGGGGGATGACGTCGAGGATTTGGCGCACGTCGAGCGCCGGGGCCCCGCCGCGCGCCGCGCGCTGCCGGATCGCGCGACCCAGTGCGACGTTGCCGCGGTGGCTGGGCCGCGTGGCCACGATGTGCGCGCGGATCCGGCCGCCCACGAGCGCCAGATCGCCCAGGATGTCGGCCGCCTTGTGGCGCACGAACTCGTCCGGCCAGTGCAGCGGTCCGCTGACGACCTTGTGCTCGTCGAGCACGATCGCGTTGTCCACCGTGCCGCCGCCGATCAGGCCCTTCGCCCGGAGCGCCTCGACTTCCTTGAGGAAGCCGAAGGTGCGGGCGGGCGCCAGCTCGGTGGCGAAGACCTGCGGCGTGATCTCGTAGGTGCCCGACTGTCGCCCGATGAGCGGGTGCGGAAACTCGATCGTGGCCGAGAGCGTGAGACCCGGCGCGGGGCCGACGAGGTACGAGGAGTCGCCCTCCGAGACGGTGAAGGCGTCGCGCACGATGAACTCCTCGGCGACGCCGCCGTGCTCGACCGGCCCCGCCTTGCCGAGCGCCTCGAGGAACGGGCGGAACGAGCCGTCCAGGATCGGCGGCTCGGGTCCGGTGACATCGATGGTGAGATCATCGATCGCGAGCGCGGTCACGGCGGCGAGCAGGTGCTCGACCGTGTGCACCTCGGCGCCGTTGGCGCCGAGCGCGGTGCGCCGCTCGACCGCCGACACGCGGTCGAGGCGCGCGGGGATGAGCGGCCCGCCGTCGAGATCGGTGCGACGGAACGCGACGCCGGCGCCGGCGGCCGCCGGCGTGAACGTCACCCGGCTTTCCTTACCGGAGTGAATCCCGACGCCCGTCAGACTCACCGGCGAGCGCACGGTGCGCCGCGGCGCGCTACTGGCCTTGGCTCCTGCCACGCTCGACCAGCTCCTCCAGTTCGTCCACGATCTTCGCCAGGCGGTGCAGCGCCGACGCCGCCCGCATCACGTCCCTGTGGCGGCGCGCCGGGTAGCCCGACACCATCACCCCGGGCTCCAGGTCGCCGATGACGCCGCTCTGCGCCCCGACCCGCGCGCCCGCGCCGATCGTCAGGTGCCCGCCGATGCCCGCCTGCCCCGCCAGGATCACGTCGTCCTCGATCCGCGCCGAGCCCGCCAGGCCCACCTGGGCCATGATCAGGCAGCGCTTCCCGATCCGCACGTTGTGCCCGACGTGCACGAGGTTGTCGATCTTGGTGCCCTCGCCGATCACCGTGTCGTCCACGCTGCCGCGATCCACCGTGCTGTTGGCGCCGATCTCGACGTCGTCGCCGATCAGGCACCGCCCGTGGTGCGGCGTCTTCTCGTGGCCCCCCACCCCCCCCGGGGCCGGCACGTAGCCGAATCCGTCGCTGCCGATCCGCGCGCCGGCGTGCAGGATCACCCGCCGCCCGACCACCGCGCGGGGATACAGCACGACGTGGGGGTGGAGCGTCGAGTCTTCGCCGATCTCGGCCCCCGCCCCGACTACCACGCCGGCGTGAGCCACGACACGGTCGCCGAGCCGGGCGCCGGCCTCAACGACCACGTGAGGACCCAAGTACACGTCCCGCCCCAGCGTCGCGCCCCGCGCCACCGACGCCGTCGGCTCGATGCCCACGGGCCGCGGCGGCTCAGGAAACAGAGCCCGCACCACGCGGGACATGGCGCGGTGCGGGTCCGGGACGACGATCCGGGTCGCGGGGCCTGGCTCGGCCTGATGCTCTCGCGCGCACAGCACCGCCCCGGCGCGAGAGCCGTGAAAGTAGGGGAGGTATTTGCCCGCGGCAAGGAACGACAGCTCGGTGGGACCGGCGCGATCCAACGGCGCAACCGCGCTCAGCGTGACCTGCCCGTCGCCGATGAGCGTGCCCTCGACCAGGGCCGCCACTTCGGCGGCGGTCAGGCTTCGTGGCACCGGCCGGTCCTCCGGCCCCCCCCCGGGGCGGCTTAGGGCCGCTGCAGCGGCCGCGTGGGGGCCGGTCGGGGCACGACCGGCCGGGATGTGTCGCCCGGCGCTGGGGTCGCGCCCGCCGGCGGCGGCGCCCCGCCCGCGGCCTGCAGCCGCTGGATCACCAGGGCCGAGATGTCGAGGCTGCGGTCGGCCGTGATGATGGGACTGCCCTGGGCGGCGACGTCGAAAACGAAGCTGTAGTTGAACTCGGCCCGGATCCCCTCGATCACCGCGGTGACCCGCTGCATGATCGGCGCGGTGAGCTCCTGCTCCCGAGCCTGGGCCTGCTGGTTGAGCTCTTCGGCCCGCTGGCGGGTGCGCTGCTCCATCTGCTGGATCTCGGTCAGCCGCGTCTGCCGCGCCTGCGGGGTCATCACCACCGAGGTCCGGGTGAACTCGGCCTGCGCCGAGTCGAGCAGCTGCTGCAGCCGCTGGATCTCGGCCCGGAACCCGACCATCTCGCGCGCGAACAGTGATTCGGCCTGCGCCCGGCCCGGCGTGTTGGCCAGGATGGCCGCCGAGTTGATGTAGGCGAGCCGCAGGGGCTGGTTGCTCCCCGGTTGCTGGGCAAGGGCGGGAGTGCCCAACGCCGCGGCCAGCACGAGGCCGGCGGCGGCCCGCGACAGGCGAGCCATCGAAGTCTCCGCGAAAGAGTCCATTTAGAAGAAGTTGCCGATTCTGAAGTGCAATTTCCAGCCGGGGGCCGGCTGGCCCGCATTGTCGGTCCGGTCGAACCCGTAGGCGTAGTCGAGCCCGATCGGGCCCAGGGGCGTGATGAGCGCCACGCCGAGGCCGGCACCGCGGAACAGCCGGGTCGGATTGAAGCCCGACCCGCTGGCCCAGACGTTCCCGGCATCGTAGAAGGCGCTCACGTAGAACTGCTGGCTGAAGCGGGCGCCGAACTCGGCCGTGGTGGTGAAGTACGACCGGCCGAACGCCCCGCTCGTGGGCGTGAGGTTCGCGTTGGGATTGAAGCCCTGCGGCGTGATCGCGAACTCGTCGTAGCCGCGCAGCGGCACGCCGTACTGCGTACCGCCCATCGTGAACAACTGCCGGAAGAACGGTCCCGGGTCGCCGAACACGAATCCCGCCTTGGCCTGCAGGCCCAGCACCAGCCGGATGCCGCCGGTCGGGTTGGTCCCGCCGCCCAGCCGGCCCGCCGGCGCGTACCACCGGCCCTCGAGGTCGTAGCGCTGGAACGTCGCCGAGCCGCCCAGGATCCCGCCGTTGAAGGTGCCGCCGACCTGATGCATGGAGCCGCCGGTCGGGAACGGCAGGTCGATGCGCGTGTCGCGCACGAACTGGAGGCCGAACGAGGAACGGAAGCAGTTGGCGCACCGGAATCCGGAGATCTGCGCCGAGTTGCCGGTGTACTTCTCCCACTCCGCCGCGTAGTTGACGAACAGGCGGCTGTACCGGCTCCGGGGCAGCGGGAAGCCGAACTGGACGTTGCCGCCGCGGCTCGTGATGCGGCCGAGGTCGGCGATCTGGTAGCGGATCCGCGTGTTGTGCAGGCCGACGGTGCCGCTCACCCGGCTGCCCGCGAGCTGCGGGTCGCTGTAGCTGAGGTCGAAGTCGTTGATGTTGCGGCCGAACTGCCACTGCAGGCGCCCGCGTTTGCCCTGCCCGAACAGGTTCGGCTCGTCGAGGCCCAGGAAGCCGCCGACGCCCGTGCCCTGCCCGACCGAGGCGCCGAAGTTCACGTTGCCGGTGTGCCGTTCCTCGACCCGGAACACCAGGTCGACGTCGCCTTCCTCGTTGGCCGGCCGGGTGTCGGGGAACGGCAGCGGCTGCTGGAAGAAGCCGAGGTTCGAGACGTTCTGGTACGACCGGATGATGCGGTCCTGCGAGAACACGTCGCCGGGCAGCAGGACGATCGCCTCGCGGATCACCCGCTCGTGTGTGACGTCGTTGCCGACGATCTCGATGCGGTTGACGATGGCCGGCCGCTGCTCGTTGACGCGCCATGTGAGGTTGACGGAGCGCATCATGGCCGGGTTTTGCGGCTCGAGCCGCTCGACCTCCGGCCGCACGTCGGCGTAGATGTAGCCCTGGTTGGCGTATTCGGTCCGGAGCCGGTTGGTGGCGTTGTCCCACGCCACCTGGTCGAACATCGCCGTGCCGGCGGCCGCGCAGTTCCGGACCAGGCAGCGGAGCCCGGTCGCGCTGCGGGTGGTGAACGGATTCAGGCTCAGCACCTGGTCGGTCGAGAAGTACCGGTTGCCCTCGACTTCGACGCGCCCGACCTCATAGGGCTGCCCTTCGTCCACCTCGATGACCAGCGTGGCCTTGCCGTTGGCCTCGTCCACCAGCAGCGTGTCGTGGGCCACTCGGAAATCGATGTACCCGCGGCCGCCGTAGAACTCGGGCAGGCGCCGCTCCAGGTCCTCGCGCAGCCGGTCGTCGGAGAACTCGCCCTGCTGGAACCACCAGAAGCCCTCGGGCCGCGTGCGCATGGCGCCGACGATCTGGTCGTCGCGGAAGTCGCGGTTGCCCTCGATGCGGATCGCCGCGATCGCGACCCGCCGGCCCTCGGTGATCTCGAAGATGACGCGCACGCTGCCGCTGTCGGCCGGGATGATCTGGGGCCGCACCTCGGCGAGGTAGTAGCCCTCCGCCTCGTACAGGGAGTCGATGCGCTGCCGCGCGCGCTCCACGTCGGCCGGGTTCAGCGGGCGGCCGTTGAGCAGCTCTACTCGGCCCTCGACGGCGCGCTGGGAGACCTTGTCGGGGCCGCGCACGGCGACCCGGAGCAGGATCGGCCGCTCGCGCACCGTGATGACGAGGATCTCCTCGCCCAGGGCGCCCTCGCGCCGGGCGACCTGCACATCGTCGAACTGGTTGAGCGCCACCAGGGCGCGCATCGCGCGCTGGATGTCGCGGTAGGAGAGCGGTGTGCCCAGGGGGATGGACGCGGCGTTGAGGATCGTCTCGAGGGTGACGCGGCGATGGCCGGTCACTTCCAGCGAGTCCGCCCGCGGGCCCTCGCCCTCCTGGGCCAGCGCCGGGCGCCCCGCGCCCAGGACCAGGGCGGCCGCGAGCGCGAGCGCCAGCGATGCGCGCCGCATCCGGGGCCGGCTACGCCTTGGTGCTGGTGAGGGCGCGGAACTGGAGGCGCTCGCCGTCGGGCGCCGCGTCCACTTCGATCTCTTCACCGCGGGCGAACTCGCCCTGGAGGATCTTCTCCGAGAGCGGGTCCTCGATAAACCGCTGGATGGCCCGCTTGAGCGGCCGCGCGCCGTAATGCTCGTCGTAGCCGTGATTGACGAGGAAGTCGGTCCCGGCGTCGGTGAGCTTCAGCGTCAGCTCCTCATCGGCGAGCCGCCCGGTGACTTCCCGCAGCACGATGGCCACGATCAGCGTGATGTGCTCGCGGCTCAGCGGGTGGAACACGATCACGTCGTCGAGCCGGTTCAGGAACTCGGGATTGAACACCTTCTGGATCTCGTCCTTCACCTTTTCGGCGATCTTCGCGAACGCGGTCGTCGGCGTGGACTGCACGAAGCCGAGCGTACCGCTCTTGGTGATGTCGCGCGCGCCGACGTTCGACGTCATGATCACGACCGTGTTCTTGAAGTCGATCACCCGGCCGTAGTTGTCCGTCAGGCGGCCCTCGTCGAGCACCTGGAGAAGGATGTTGAAGACGTCGGGGTGCGCCTTCTCGATCTCGTCGAGCAGGACCACGGCGTAGGGCTTGCGCCGCACCGCCTTGGTGAGCGTGCCCGAGTCCTCGTAGCCCACGTAGCCGGGCGGCGCGCCGATGAGCCGCGACACGGAGAACTTCTCCATGTATTCGCTCATGTCCACGCGGATCAGGGCGTTGGCGTCGGCGAACAGGAACCTGGCGAGCGCCCGGGCCAGCTCGGTCTTGCCGACGCCGGTGGGCCCCGAGAACACGAACGAGCCGATCGGCCGGCGCGGGTCCTTGAGCCCGGCGCGGGAGCGTCGGATCGCGCGGCTGATCGCCGTGATGGCCTCGTCCTGGCCCACCACGACCTTGTGCATCTCGTCTTCCATCCGGAGCAGCCGCGAGCTCTCGGCCTCCTGGAGCCGCGTGACCGGGATGCCGGTCCAGCGTGACACGATGAAGGCGATGTCCTCCTCGCCCACGACCGGCCGCCGGGTCTGGCGCTCGCGCTCCCAGGCTTCCTGCTGCGCGATGATCTGCCCCTGCAGCTCGCGCTCCTGGTCGCGCAGCGCGGCCGCCCGCTCGAAGTTCTGGTCGCGGACCGCCGCCTCCTTCTCCCGGTTGATGCCCTCGAGCTTGCCCTTCAGCTCGGCCACTTCCGGCGGCGGCACCTGCGCGCCGATGCGCGCCCGCGCCCCGGCCTCGTCGATCACGTCGATCGCCTTGTCAGGCAGGAACCGGTCGGTGATGTAGCGCTCCGACAGCTTGGCCGCGGCGTCCAGCGCCTCGTCCGGAATCACGATCCGGTGATGGTCCTCGTAGCGCTTCCGCAGGCCCTTGAGGATCGCGATCGTCTCGTCCACGGTCGGCGGGTCCACGATGACCGTCTGGAAGCGCCGCTCCAGCGCGCCGTCCTTCTCGATGTACTTGCGGTACTCGTTGAGCGTCGAGGCGCCGACGCACTGCAGCTCGCCGCGCGCCAGCGCCGGCTTGAGCATGTTGGAGGCGTCGATCGCGCCCTCGGCCGCGCCCGCGCCCACCAGCGTGTGCAGCTCGTCGATGAACAGGATGATGTTCCGGTTCTGGGCGATCTCGTTCATCACCGCCTTGAGCCGCTCCTCGAACTGGCCGCGGTACTTCGTGCCCGCGATCACTGCCGCCATGTCGAGCGCGAGGACGCGGTGGTCCTTCAGCGCTTCGGGGCAGCTGCCCGACGCGATCAACTGCGCCAGCCCCTCCACGATCGCCGTCTTGCCCACGCCCGGCTCGCCGATCAGCACCGGGTTGTTCTTCTTGCGGCGCGACAGGACCTCCATCACCCGCTCGATTTCCTTGGCGCGGCCGATGGTCGGATCCAGCTCGCCGCTGCCCGCCAGCTGAGTGAGGTCGCGGCAGAAGTGATCGAGCGCCGGGGTCTTGGACTTCTTCTCGGTCTTCTGCGGCGGCGGGGCCGGCGTCGCGCCGCCGGTGGGCTGGGGCATCTCGCTGCCCAGCAGCCGCAGCGTCTCCGCCCGGGCCTGCTCGAGGTTCACGCCGACGTCGGTCAGGACCTGCGCCGCGATGCCCTTCTCCTCACGCAGCAGGCCCAGCAGCAGGTGCTCGGTCCCCACGTACGAGTGGTTCAGCTCGCGCGCCTCGCTCATCGCCAGCTCCAGCACCTTCTTGGCGCGCGAGGTGTAGGGGAGGTCCGGACCCGCCGCGGCGGCCGCCTTCCCCTTCTTGACGCTGTCCTCGATCTTCTGCTGGATCTCCTCGAGGTCGACGTTGAGATTGGAGAGCACGGCCGCCGCCACGCCCTCACCCTCGCGAATCAGCCCGAGCAGGATGTGCTCGGTGCCGACGTACTCGTGGTGCAGACGCGCCGCTTCCTCCCGCGCCATCTGCAGGACCTTCCGCACGCGATCGGTGAAGTTGTAGCCGTTCACGGGTGCCTCGTCACTCCCTCCCCACAGGGGATACCGCAAACCTCAGGCCGCGGCCGCCTCATCATCCAGCAACCGCCGGACATAGACGGCGCGCAGCTCGGCGTCGTGCGTGGTTCGCTCCTCGAGCGCGGCCAGATGGGCGGGCTGCGTGAAGATCAGCAGCTTGTTCAACGTATATACACTCAGCCCCGGGATCAGTTTCAGGCCGACCCCCAAGCGCACGCCCGACAACAAGTTCATGCATTCCTCGAACTCGAGCCGCCGCGCGTACCGCAGGGTCGCGTAGGCCCGCCACACCTTGTCCTCGATGATCGTCGAGGCATCGCGCAACAGCACCTGCCGCGCCTGCTCCTCATAGGCGACCACCTGCCGGACGATCTTCCCGAGGTGGTCGAGCAGGTCCTCTTCCGACTTCCCCAGCGTTGTCTGGTTCGACAGCTGGAAGAAGTTCCCGACGACCTCGCTCCCCTCCCCGTACAGCCCGCGAAACGTCAGCCCGACCTGCGTCAAGCCCTGCAACACCTTGGCGATTTCCTTCGTGAGCACGAGGCCCGGCAGGTGGATCAGCACCGACGCGCGCAGGCCCGTGCCCGCATTGGTCGGACAGGCGGTAAGATAGCCAAACTCGCGGTGGAAGGCATAGGGAAGCACCGCGCCGAGCTCGTGATCCAGCCGGTCGAGCTGCCCGTACGCCTGTCCGGGCGCGAACCCGGACACCAGCGTCTGCAGGCGCAGGTGGTCTTCCTCGTTCACCATCACGCCGACGTGCGCCGACAGGAACACCGCCGCCCCGCTCTGCCCCGCCCGTTCGGCCGCCGCGGCCATCAGCTCCTTGCTCACCAGGTGCCGCTCGTGCAGCAGCTGCCGCTCATCGGCGGACAGCTCGTCGAGCAGGAACCGCACGCCGCCCCGGGCGGTGGCGGCTTCCTGCCAGGCGCGTTCCACATCGCGCAGGATGCGGCGGCGGTCGGTCTCGGCCGCGCGGGTCGCGAAGGGGACGCTGGTCAGGTTCCGGGCCAGGCGGATCCGGGTGGAGAGCACCACGTTCGCCATGGGTCCGCTCGCATCCAGCCACCCCAGGCCGCCGTCGGGGACCAGCGTGAGATCCATCATTCCAGCACCCGGATCTTGTCGCGCAGCTCGGCCGCGAGCTCGAAGTTCTCGGTCTCGACCGCGCGCCGCAGGTCCTCCCGCAGCTGCGCCAGGTCGCCGTCCCGGCCCCGGGCGAGCGCCGGCACGGGCGCCGCGGACGCCGGCGCCAGCGCGCGGTAGACCTCGCCCACGTGGGTGGCGCTGCCGTGCAGGCGGCGCAGCAGGTCGCGCAGGTGCGGCTCGAAGCTCTCGTAGCAGCGCGCGCACCCCAGGCGGCCCGCCTGCCGGAAATCGCGCAGCGTGGCGCCGCACACGCGGCACGGTATGTCGAGCCCCGTTTCCGCCGGCTCGGGCGAGCCGCCCTTGCCGAGCGAGGCGAGGAAGTCGCCCAGCGGGAACTTGGCCACCGACGCGGTGGTCTCGACACCCTTCTCGGCCGCGCACGGCTCGCAGAGGTGCATCGTCGTGACGGAGTTGTTCACGATCTGCGTCAAATGAATGACCGCCTCGCGCTCGCTGCAGTGCTCGCACTTCATCAGGGCAACGCCTCCACTTCGCGCACCGGCGCCAGCCGCCCGTCCTCCAGCAGCAGCGCGCGGTCGGCGCGCGCCGCCAGCTGCCGGTTGTGGGTCACGATCGCGACCGCCGTCTCCAGCTCCCGCGCCAGCCGGAACAACAGGTCCGCGACCAGCGCGCCGTTGGCGTGGTCGAGATCGCCGGTCGGCTCGTCGGCGAGCACCAGGTCCGGGTCGTGCACCAGCGCGCGCGCCACGGCGCAGCGTTGCTGCTCGCCGCCCGAGAGCGCCGCGGGCCGGTGCGTCATCCGTCCGGCCAGGCCCACCTCGGCGAGCAGCTGCTCCGCGCGCGAGCGCGCCCGCTCCATCTCCCAACCGCCGATCAGCAACGGCATCATCACGTTCTCCAGCGCGCTGAACTCGCGCAGCAGGTGATGGTGCTGGAACACGAACCCCAGCCGCCGGTTGCGCAGCGCCGCCAGCGCGTCGTCGCCCAAGGCCGCGTACCGCGTGCCGTCGAGCGCGATCTCGCCGCTGGTGGCGCGGTCCAGCGCGCCCAGCAGGTGCAGCAGCGTGCTCTTGCCCGATCCGCTCGCACCCACGATCGCGACCACCTCGCCCCGCGCCAGCGAGAGGTCCGCGCCGCTCAGGATGTCGAGCCAGCCGGCGTCGCCGGAGCGGAACCGCTTCCGCAGCGCCGTGGCTTCGAGCAGCGCGCTCATTCGTGCCGGATCGCGTCGACGGGCTGCAGCGCGGCCGCCCGCCGCGAAGGATACACCGTCGCCACCCGCGCGATGATCAGGCTCGTCGCGACGATGAGCAGCAGGTCGCGCAGCGACAGGTCCACGGGCAGGTGGTCGATGAAGTACACCGACGGGTCGATCCGGATCAGGCGCCAGCGGTCGAGCGCGAGCCCGACCACCAGGCCGCCCACCAGGCCGACCACCGTGCCCACCACGCCCACCACCATGCCCTGCACCGCGAAGATCCGGCGGATCTGGCGCGCGGTCATGCCCATCGCGCGGAGGATGCCGATCTCCTTGGTCCGGTCGCTCACCGACATCGTGAGCGTCGAGACGATGTTGAACGCCGCCACTAGCACGATCAGGCCCAGAATCACCGCCAGCACCAGCTTCTCGAGCTTGAGCGCGGAGAACAGCTGGTGGTTCTGCTGCTGCCAGTCGAGCGTGCGGTACGGGAAGGCGAGCGCGGACGAAAGCCGCTCCCCCACCCGGTCCACCCGCCACGGGTTCGTCACGCGAACCTCGACGCCGCTCACCGCGGTGTCGAGTCCCGCGAAGCGCTGCGCCGCCTCGCGCGGCATCACGAGGTACGCGTTGTCGTACTCGTACATGCCCGTCTCGAACAGGCCGGTGACCTCGAACCGGTAGGTGCGGGGCACCATCGTGCCGAGGGCCCGGCTGAACGTGGACCCGGCGGGCGAGATGATCGTCACGACGGCGCCCGGGAACGCGGAGAGCCGGTCCGCCAGCCGGCGGCCCAGCACCACGCCGCCGTCCACGTCGGCCGCGCGGGTCGCGAACCTGAGGTCGCCCGACAGGAACGAGCTCGGCAGGCCCGTCACGCTGGCGGCCCCGGTGTCCGGCTCGATGCCGATGACGTACGCCCCTTCGGCGTAGTCATGGCCGGACGTGATCAGGCCCTGGGTCAGCACGAACGGAGCGGCCGCCACGACCTCCGGGTCCTGCCGCGCCACGTCCATGACGTGTCGCCAGTCGTCCACCCGCAGGCCTTCGCCGTAGGTGAGGATCCTGAGGTGCGCGTTGGCGATCAGGATCCGGTCGCGCAGGTCGTTCTGGAGGCCGCTCATCACGCCCACCACCACCACCAGCGCCATGACGCCGAGGGTGACGCCGGCGGTCGCGATGAACGTGATGAGCGACACGAAGCGCGACGCTCGGCGGCTCTTGAGGTGCCGCCCCGCGATCCACCACTCGATGCGCCGCATGCGGTTCACGTCACTCCGGCCGCAGCGCCGGGAACAGGATCACGTCGCGGATGCTGCGTTCGCCCGTGACCAGCATGGTCAGGCGGTCGATGCCGAGGCCCATCCCGCCCGTCGGGGGCATCCCGTACTCCAGGGCGCGCAGGAAGTCCTCGTCGAGCTGCTGCGCCTCCTCATCGCCGGCCGCCCGCAGCGCGGCCTGGGCCTCGAACCGCGCGCGCTGATCGTCGGGGTCGTTGAGCTCGCTGAAGGCGTTGGCGCACTCCAGGCCGTCCACGAACAGCTCGAACCGCTCGGCGAACCGCGGATCGCCGCGCCGCGGCTTGGCCAACGGCGACAGCTCGATGGGAAAGTCGCACACGAAGGTCGGCGCCACGATGCGGGACTCGACCGTCAGACCGAACAGCTGGTCGATGAGCCGCCCCCGGCCGAGCGCCGTGTCGGGCTCCACGCCGCGCTCGCGGAGCGCCGCGGCCAGCGCCGACGCGTCGGCGCGCCGGATGTCGACGCCGCTGTGCTCCTGGAGCACGTCGGCATACGCGACCCGCCGGAACGGCGCGTCCAGGTCCACCGGCCCCCCTCCTTGGCGGCCCGGCACGGCCGTCCCGCCGCTCGCCGCGCGCACCGCCTCGCGCACCATGTCTTCGGTGAGGCGCATCATGTCGGTGTAGTCCGCGTACGCCTCGTAGCACTCCAGCATCGTAAACTCGGGGTTGTGCTCCCGGTCCATCCCCTCGTTCCGGAAATCCCGTCCGATCTCGTACACCCGCTCGATCCCGCCCACGATGAGCCGCTTCAGGTACAGCTCGTCCGCGATGCGCAGGTAGAAGGTGCTGTCGAGCGCCTGGTAGTGAGTCGTGAACGGCCGGGCGGAGGCTCCGCCGTAGAGCGGCTGCAGGATCGGCGTCTCGACCTCGAGGTAGCCGCGCCCGTCCAGAAACGTACGCATCGCCGCGACCAGCGCGGCCCGCGTCCGGAAGGTGCGCGCGCGCTCCGGGTGGACTGCGAGGTCGGCGTAGCGCTGCCGGTACCGCGTTTCGGGATCGGCCAGCTCCCCGTGATGCGCGACCGTGCCGTCGTCCCGGGTCGCGGTCTTGCCGAGCGGCAACGGCCGCAGCGCCTTCGCCAGCAGCTCGACGCGCCCCACCTGGACGGTGATCTCGCCGGTGCGGGTCTTCATCAGCGGACCCTCGACCCCGACGTGGTCGCCCAGGTCCAGCAACCCCACCACGGCGTAGCCCGCTTCCCCGAGCTGGTCCTGCTTGAAGTAGAGCTGGATGCGCCCCGACGGGTCGGCCACGTGCGCGAACGTGCTCTTGCCGTGGCCGCGCAGCGCCACCAGCCGGCCCGCCACCGCCACGCGTTCGCCCTCCCGGAACCCGGCGAGCGCCTCGGCCGCCAGGTGCGTGCGCTGAAACCGGTACGCGAACGGCGCGACGCCGCGTGCCTTCAGCGCCTCCAGCTTCTCGCGGCGCGCCAGCTCGACGTGCGAGCGCTCCTTCGCCTCGCTCACGCGGCCTTGGCCCCCCCCCCGCCCTTCCCGTGCCCGAACTTCTTGAGGAACGCCTCGATGAACGGATCCAGGTCGCCGTCCATCACCCGCTGCACGTCGGTGACCTTCAGCTCGGTGCGGTGGTCGTTGACCATCGTGTAGGGCTGGAACACGTACGAGCGGATCTGGTTCCCCCACGAGTTGTCGGTCTTCGTCGCCTCGAGCTCCTGGCGTTTCTTCTCCTGTTCGTCCAGCGCGCGCTGGTACAGAGCCGCCTTGAGCATCTTCATCGCGGTGGCCTTGTTCTTGTGCTGCGAGCGCTCCTGCTGGCAGCTCACCACGATGCCCGACGGCTCGTGCGTCAGCCGCACCGCCGAGCTGGTCTTGTTGACATGCTGGCCGCCGGCGCCCGACGCGCGGAACACGTCCATCCGGATGTCTTCCTCGCGCAGGTCCACTTCGATGGTGTCGTCCACCAGCGGGAGCACGAACACGGACGCGAACGACGTGTGACGCCGCGCCTGCGAATCGAATGGCGAAATGCGGACCAGGCGGTGCACGCCCTTCTCGCCCTTGAGCCAGCCGCACGCGTAATCGCCGCGGATCTCCATCGTCACCGACTTGAGGCCCGCCTCTTCGCCCGGCATCAGGTCCAGCACCTCCACCTGGTAACCGTGACGCTCGGCCCAGCGCTTGTACATCCGCATCAGCATCTCGGCCCAGTCCTGTGACTCGGTGCCGCCGGCGCCGGGGTGGATCGTCATCAGTGCGCCGAGCTTGTCTTCGGGATCCTGCATCAGCGCGCGCACTGCGAACGCCGCGACCGCCTGGCCCAAGCTCCGCACCTCGGCCGCGAGCTCGCGCTCCAGCTCCTCGTCCGATTCCGACGCCAGCAGCTCGCCGATCTCGGTCGCATGATCGAGCCGCTTGCGCAACTCCTGGCAGGGCTGGACCCAGCCCTTGAGTACCTTGACTTCCTCAACGGTGCGGCGGGCCTGCTCCTGGTTGCTCCAGAAGCCGGGCTCGGCCATCTGGCCCTCGAGCGCGCTCAGGCGGGCAGCCTTGGCCTCGACGTCAAAGATGGCCTCGAAGCTCGAGGAGGCGGCGATCGAGGGACTGCAGGCTGTCGCGAATCTCGGCGTCGATCATCGGAGTCCGGAGTTCGAGAACTTGGCGAGTGGCGAGTAGTGAGTCGCGAGTGGCGCGAACGTCATTCGCCACTCGCCATTCGCCACTCCCAACTCATGGCAAAATAAGGACTTACCCGTCACCGCGCCAGACGTGCCGACGCCCGGTCCCCAGCAGCACGCGCCGCAAGTCCCCGCGGTCCCGCTCCAGCAGCATGACGCAGATTGGCAGGCACGCCAGGCCGAGCGGCCAGCCGGCCCACCAGCCCACCACCAGCGGCGCGGCGACTGAGCCGACCACGCGGCCGACGGTGGGAAAGCCCGTGATCACGTAGGCCAGGCCACCGAACACCGCCCACACCGGCACCGCGAGCGGCGACAGCACGATCAGCGACCCGGCGCCAACCCCCAGCCCTCGGCGCCCTCCCCCCCCCCACGGCGGCCACTGGGCGCCGGCCATGGCGGCCGTGGCGGCCAGCGTCTGCGCCAGCAGACCGCCTGCGGGCAGCCATGCGACGGCGAGGGCTCCCTTGAAGACGTCGAGCGCGACACGCGCCGGCGTGGCGAAGGCGGGCGGCACGCGGCGCGCCACCCAGTCCGAGGGGAGCGCGCCGAGGAGGTATGCCACCACCGCCCAGAGGACGGCGGTCGTCATTGGAAGATCTTCTGCCCTCCGGCGAGAATCTCGTTCAGGGCCTCGGTGAAGTGGGGCGTGTTCTTCGCGATGTCCTCACCGATCTGAAGCCGGTACTCCTCGTAGCTCTTCTTGATCTCTTCCTCGAACAGCGCCTTGAGGGTGCCGTCCTTCAGGCCTTGGGCGCGCTTGGCGGGGTGATAGGAGATCATGTCGGAAATCAGGGCGCGCGCCAGGCGCCGCGCCCTGACCTGCGGGTCCTGCACCAGGAACGGGTTGATGACCCGGCCCGGGGTCCCCGGCACGGTGGAGCGAGCCGGGCCCGGGGGGGGAGGGGCGCCGAGGGGGGATGGCGGCGTGGCCAGCGCGGGCGGCGGCCCCGCCGTGCGGGGGGGCGAGAGGGGGGCCGTCGGCGATGCGATCGGGCTCACCGGAGCCATCGGCGCCACGGTCCGCGGCGGCGTGGCGCGTGCCGGCGCGGCCGGCGGTGGCGCGGCTGCCGGCGGTGCGAATGGATTGATCGATGGGCGGGGCGACGCCGGGATGGCCGGGGGCGGCGCCATCGCGGGCCCGGCCGGAGGCACGCGGGGCGCCGCCGGCATCGCCGGCGGCATGGCCGGCGGCATGGCCGGCGGACTGGCCGGCATCACTGGCGCTGCGACCGCGGGACTCGGCGCGGGCGGCGGTGGCGGCGGCGCGGGCGGCGCGGGCGGCATCGCGGCCGTGGGTGGAGCCGCGCTGCGATCCGGGGTCATGCGGGCCAGGTGGAACGGTGCAGTCTCCTGCCTGGCAACCGATGCCCCCCCCCCCCCCCCCCCCCCCCCCGCCGCCGCCCCGCCCCCCCCCCCCCCCGGCCGCACCCGCCCCCCCAGCCCGCCCCCCGCGCGC
>Ga0247727_10000329_pt1 | contig 115136 bp, 114 predicted proteins | sample WisWelCaveWW1625_FD_202498 | JGI IMG/M metagenome (GOLD analysis project Ga0247727, IMG submission 202498) | Biofilm microbial communities from Wishing Well Cave, Virginia, United States - WW16-25 | ecosystem: Environmental > Aquatic > Deep subsurface > Groundwater > Cave microbial mat...
AGCTCGATGCCCACCGCCACGAACGCCATCATCGCCTCCAGACTCGACACCACGATCGAGTCGGGATTCGCGTCGACTGCAGGACACTCCTCGATATGCAACGAAACTACCGGACAAAGCACTAGCCACCCACCTCTTCGGTCTCCTCGGTCACGAAGCCCTCTCCGCCCGTGGAGACGGCACCGTTCTGCGGCCCGCGACCGGGCGCCGAAATGCTCTGGGCCTCTTCGCTCGCGAGCTCGGCGAGCACGCGCTTGTAGTCGGCCGGGAAGATCTTCACGAAGCGCGGCAGCAGCGCGTCCCAGTCGTCCAGCACGCGCTGCGCAACGGGCGAGCCCGTGCGCTCGAGGTGCTCGGCGAGCATGTTGCGCACCTCGATGACGTCGCCCTCGTCGAGCGGCTCGATCTGGTCGAGCATCGTCGGGTTGATCTTGCCGCGCAGCTCGTCGTGCTCGTCGAGCAGGAAGGCCAAACCGCCGCTCATGCCCGCGGCGAAGTTGCGTCCTGTGCGGCCGAGCACGACCACGCGGCCACCTGTCATGTACTCGCAGCCGTGATCGCCGACGCCCTCTACTACGGCGCTGGCGCCGGAGTTGCGAACGGCGAAGCGCTCGCCCGCGATGCCGCGGAAGAACGCGCGGCCGCTCGTGGCGCCGTAGAGCACGGTGTTGCCGATGATCACGTTCTCCTCGGCGCGGTAGCTCACGTCCTCGGGCGGCATGACCGCGATCACTCCGCCGGAAAGGCCCTTGCCGGTGTAGTCGTTGGCGTCGCCGTGCAACGTGAACGTCACGCCCGGCGCGAGCCAGCCACCGAAGCTCTGGCCCGCCGAGCCCGTCAGCTCGACCTTGATCGTGTCCTCCGGAAGGCCCTCGGCCCCGCGCGCCGCGGCGATGTGGCTGGACAGGATCCCGCCGACGCAGCGGTTGACGTTGCGCACAGGCGTCGTGATCGAAACGGCCTCGCCACGCTCGATCGCCGCTGCCGACTGCTCGACGAGCGACCAGTCGAGCGCGTTGTCGAGCACCGGCGGCGGCGGCTCAAGCCGACGCAGCGGCGTGCCTTCGGGCAGCTCCGGGCGATGCAGGATGTGCGTCAGGTCGACGCCGCGGGCCTTCCAGTGGTCGACGGCGTCGTCGGCGACGAGCAGGTCGCTGCGGCCGATCAGGTCGTCGACCTTGCGGATCCCGAGCGAGGCCATCAGCTCGCGCAGCTCCTCGGCGACGAAGAAGAAGAAGTTGACGACGTGCTCAGGCTTGCCCTCGAAGCGCTTGCGCAGCTCCGGGTCCTGGGTTGCGATGCCGACCGGGCATGTGTTCAGGTGGCAGGCGCGCATCATGATGCAGCCCGTCGCGATCAGCGGCGCGGTCGAGAAGCCGTACTCGTCGGCCCCCAGCATCGCGGCGATCGCCACGTCGCGGCCCGTCTTCAGCTGGCCGTCGGTCTGGACGATGATGCGCCGTCGCAGGTCGTTCTTGAGCAGCGTCTGCTGCGTCTCGGCAAGGCCGATCTCCCACGGCACGCCGGCCGACTGGATCGAGCTGAGCGGCGAGGCGCCGGTTCCGCCGTCGTGGCCGGCGATCAGCACGTGGTCGGCGTTGGCCTTCGCGACGCCGGCGGCGACTGTGCCCACGCCGACCTCGGAGACCAGCTTGACCGACACCTGCGCCCTCGGGTTGGAGCAGCGCAGGTCGTAGATCAGCTGCTTGAGGTCCTCGATCGAGTAGATGTCGTGATGCGGCGGAGGTGAGATCAGGCCCACCCCGGGCGTCGTGTGCCGGACCCAGCCGATGTACTCGTCGACCTTGTGGCCGGGCAGCTGCCCGCCCTCGCCGGGCTTGGCGCCCTGGGCCATCTTGATCTGCAGCTGGTCGGCGTTGACGAGGTAATGGATCGTCACGCCGAAGCGCCCCGACGCGACCTGCTTGATCGCCGAGCGGCGCAGGTCGCCGTTGGGATCGGCAGTGAAGCGGCGCGGATCCTCCCCGCCCTCGCCCGTGTTCGACTTACCGCCGATGCGGTTCATCGCGATCGCGAGCGTCTCGTGCGACTCGGTCGAGATCGAGCCGAGCGACATCGCGCCGGTCGCGAAGCGCTTCACGATCTCCTGCGCGGGCTCGACCTCGTCGAGCGGGACCGGTGTCTGGTCGGAGCGGAACTTGAGCAGGCCGCGCAGCGTCGCGCGGCGCGCGGCGTCGTCATTGACCAGGCGTGCGTACTCGTCGTACTTCTCACGCGCGTCTCCGACCACCGGATTGCCGTTGGCATCCGGCGGTGCCCAGGAGCGAACGCTGTGCTGAAGCAATGCGATCGTCTCGGGGTTCCACATGTGGTACTCGCCGTCGCGGCGCCACGCGTAGATCCCACCGACCGGCAGAAGCGCGTCGATCGTGCCCGGCCACGCACGCGCGTGCCGGTCGAGCCCCTCCTGCGCGAGCACATCGAGGCCGACGCCGCCGATGCGCGACGCCGTGCCGGTGAAGTGGCGATCGACCAGGATGCGCTCGAGGCCGACCGCCTCGAAGATCTGGGCGCCGCAGTAGGACTGGATCGTCGAGATCCCCATCTTGGAGATCGTCTTCAGCAGCCCCTTGCCGATCGCCTTGACGATGCGCTTCTGCGCGACGTCGGGGTCCGACAGGCCCGCGACGCGACCGTCGGCGACCATCTCGTCGACCGTGTCGAAGAGCAGGTAGGGGTTGACCGCGCTGGCGCCGAAGCCGATCAACGTCGCGAAATGGTGGATCTCACGCGGCTCGCCGGACTCCAGCACGAGGCCTGCGCTGAGGCGGTTGCCCAGTCGCACGAGATGGTGGTGGACCGCTCCGACGGCCAGCAGGGCAGGAATCGGGGCACGGTCGGGCCCTGCGAGGCGGTCCGAAAGGATCACGATGTTGACGCCGGCGGTGACCGCGTCGTGCGCCTCGTCGCAGGCGTTCGCCAGGCGCGCGCTCATGCCCTCGGGGCCGTCTTCGACCGGCCATGTGATGTCGATCGTGTAGGCCTTGAAGACGTCGGTCGAGACGTGGCGCAGCGTCTCCAGGTCGTTGTTGCGCAGGATCGGCTGGTCCATGACCAGCTGATGTGCGTGGTCGGGCGTCTCCTCAAGGAGATTGCGCTCCGAGCCGACCCCCGTGCCGAGCGACATCACGATGGACTCACGGATCGGGTCGATCGGCGGGTTGGTGACCTGGGCGAAGAGCTGCTTGAAGTACGAGTAGAGCTGCGGGCGCTGGTCGGAGAGCACGGCGAGCGCGCCGTCGTTGCCCATCGAGCCGATCGGCTCCTCGCCGGTGAGCGCCATCGGCGCGATCAGGACGCGCAGATCCTCCTGCGAGTAGCCGAACGCGAGCCGGCGGTCGTGCCCCGGCAGCACGCCGGTCAGCGTCGGCTGGGCGGGCTCGAGGTCCGAGAACTGCACACAGTTTCGGTCGAACCACTCGCCGTAGGGCTGCTGCGTGGCGACCTCGCGCTTGACCTCCTCGTCCTCGACGATTCGGCCCTGCTCGAGGTCCACGAGGAAGATCTTGCCCGGCTGCAGACGACCGAGCCGGACCACGTTCTGCGGCGAGATGTCGAGCATCCCGGCCTCCGAGCCGAGGATCACGTAGCCGTCCTTGGTCTCGACCCAGCGACCGGGACGCAGGCCGTTGCGGTCCAGCGTGGCGCCGACGACGCGGCCGTTCGTGAAGCAGACCGCCGCCGGCCCGTCCCACGGCTCCATGAGGCAGGAGTGGTACGCGTAGAAGCCCTTCAGCTCGTCCGACAGGTCGTCGCGGTTCTGGTAGGCCTCGGGGATCATCATCATCGCCGCGTGCGGCAGCGAACGGCCGGCCAGCATCAGCAGCTCGAGCACGTTGTCGAAGGACGCCGAGTCCGAGCCGCCGGGGCGGATGATCGGCATCACCTTTGCGAGGTCGCGGCCGAACAGCTCGCTGGCGAGTTGGCTCTCGCGAGCACGCATCCAATTGGCGTTGCCCATCAGCGTGTTGATCTCGCCGTTGTGGGCGATCACCCGGAACGGGTGCGCCAGCTCCCAGCTCGGGAACGTGTTCGTCGAGAAACGCGAGTGCACCAGCGCGAGTGCGGAGGCGAAGCGCTCGTCCTTCAGGTCCGGGAAGAAGCCCGAGACCTGACGCGAGATCAGCATGCCCTTGTACACGCAGGTGCGCGAGGAGAAGCTGGGCGCGTAGAAGTCCGGCCCGGCCGCCAGCTCGACGATGCGGCGGATCACGTAGAGCTTGCGCTCGAAGGCGTCCTGGTTGTCGTCGGATCCCGGGCCGGCGCCGATGAACAGCTGCCGGATGTGCGGCCGTGAGCGCCTGGCCGTCTCGCCGACGTGCTGCTCGTCGATCGGCACGTCGCGCCAGCCGAGGACGCGCTGGCCCTCGACGCGGACGTTCAGCTCGAGCAGCTCTTCGAGCTTGCTGCGGAGCGTCTCGTCGCGAGGCATGAAGCAGACGCCGACGCCGTAGCGCCCAAGCTCGGGCAGCTCGAAGTCGCAGACGGCGCGGAAGAAGGCGTCGGGAATCTGGGAGAGGATCCCGGCGCCGTCGCCGGTCTTGACATCCGCGCCCTCGGCCCCACGGTGCTCGAGGTTGTCGAGAGCCTCGAGCGCGCGCACGACGACATCGTGCGAGGGCACGTTGTCGAGCTTGGCGACCATCGCGACGCCACAGGCATCGTGCTCGAATCGAGGGTCGTAGAGGCCATCGGCCGTTGGCGGCTTGATCATCGTCATATTGAGAACCTCCCCGAGGGGCGGCGCGGGCGGGGACCCGGTGCGACAGGCGAGCGGAGGATTCTACCGGCGCAGAGCGGCGTTGGAAATGCGGCGCGGCGGTCAGGCGCGGATGGCGGCGTCGACTTCGACGACCCCGCCCAGACGCTCCAGCCACGACGCATCGCCTGGATCGGCCCCGTGGGCGCGCCAGACAGACCAGGCGACGAGGTCGGCAGCCTGCAGCAGCCGTGTCGCCTTCGAGTTCGCGAACAGCGGCACGTCCGCCAGGTGGTCGAGCCGGCCCAGCGCCGTCGCGGTCTCACGCCAGCCCTCGGCCCACTGCTGGATCTGGCGCTCCAGGTGCGTCTCGTCGGCGACCGCGGTGCCGTTGTGCGGATCGCCCGCCTGCGAACGCTCGTCAAGAAAAGCGTCGAAGCGGTGCAGCAGTGCCTCGAGGGCGCGGCGCTGCATGTCCACGGTCGCGGGGTCGAGCGTCACGGCGAAGGCGCGCACCGGGCGGTCGGCACGGACGGGCCGATGCTGCGCGATCGCCGTCAGCGCCTCCTCGAGCAGCCGGTGGCGAACCGCGCCGCTCGTGTCCCTCCAGATCGAGTGGCCGCGCTCTGGATGACGAAGCTCGGCTGCGTGGAGCTCATGCGCGAACGATCGAACGTCCCGCACTACCCCGTGGAGCGTGCACTGCGGGACGTTCACCATCGCGCGCGCCCCCGACGACCTTCGAGCAGATCACAGCACGCCGCTCGACAGCAGCCGGAGCCAACCAGATACCCACGAGCGCATCTAGCGGCCGCTGGTCTGCTTGCCGCGCGAAGGCTTGGCCGACGACTTCTTCGGCTTCGGCGCCCGCTTCTTCGCCGGCGACGACTCCGCGGCCGCCGACTCGGCCCGTACGGCGTCGAGACTTGCCTTGAGCGCGCTCATCAGGTCCGGGACCGGGCTCGGAGCGGCCTGGGGCTGGGCGAGAACCTCCACCTGCTCGCCCTGCGCCTTGCGCTCGACCAGACCTAGCACCTGCTCGCGGTAGTCGTCCTTGTACCGGCTCGCGTCGAACTCGGCCGCCAGCGAGCCGATCAGCTGCTTGGCGACGTCCAGCTCGCGCTCGGATGTCTGCGCCTCCGCCGCTGCCGCGAGCTCCTCGACTGCGCTCGGATCCACGACCTCGTCCGCGAACAGCATCGTCGAGAGCTCGAGCGCGCCGCCGGACGGCCGCAGCGCGACGAGGTACTCCTTCGTTCGCATCACGAAGCGGGCGATCCCGACCTTGCCCGTCTGCTCCATCGCGTCGACGAGCAGCCGGTACGGCTTGGCCCCGCCCTGCGCAGGGGCGACGTAGTAGGTCGTGTCGTAGAGGATCGGCGCGATCTGGGAGGACTCGACGAAGTCCTCGATCTCGATCGTCCGGGTCCGCCTCGGGTCGAGCGCGTCGAGCTCCTCGGTGCTCACCACGACGTAGCGGTCGGGGGTCACCTCGTAGCCCTTCACGATGCGGTCGAAGGGCACCTCTTCGCCGGTGACGCTGTTCACGCGGCGCTGCTGGATGCGCGCGAGGTTCTCACCATCGAGTTGGTTGAAACGCACCGTCTTGCGCTGGACGGCGGGGTACAGCTTCACGGGGATCGTCACGAGACCGAACGTGAGCGTCCCGCTCCAGATCGCGCGGGCCATGGGGACAGGATGCCCCATCGGCACCACGGCGTCACGTGCCCGCAGGCGAAGTTGCGAAGCGGCCTGGGGTCAGGCGCCGTCAGTGCGGTGCACGGGACCTCGGCGGTCGTGCTCCATCTCACGCGCCACGTCGTCGGCGACCTCGGACCCGAGCTCACGCTCGACTATGTGCAGAGCCAGGTCGATCCCCGACGTGACGCCGCCCGCGCTGAGGATCTCGCCGTCGTCCACCACCCGCGCCGCGACGACGTCGGCTCCGGACGCGGCCAGATCGTTCAGCGCCCCGTGATGGGTCACCGCGGGACGTCCGCGCAACAGCCCTGATGCCGCGACCAGCATCCCGCCGGTGCAAACCGAAGCGATCGTCGCTCCGCGTGCGTGCGCGGCTGCGATCGCGCGCGGGATCTCACCTCTCTCGGCCTCGGCGCGCGCGCCGTGTGGCGAGCGGTCGTTCCAGCCGCCGCCCGGCACGATCAGCAGCGTCACGTCGTCGCCCAGGGCGGCGTTCGCCCGCACGAGCGTGCCGTGGTTCGCCGGCACCTCTCGCGGACCTTCGAGCGTCACGTACGCGACATCCCCGTCGCGCCCTCGCAGTGCGTTGGCGAGCACCTCGTAGGGGCCGATCGCATCGAGCTCGTCAAACCCGTCGAAGAGCAGGATTCGCGCGCGCATCATGGGCTGAGTATCGCGCCTTGAGAATCACTCAGGAGCAGGCCGGCCCGTCAGCTCGTCGGGCTGCGAGCACAGACCGCCGCGGCCTGGGCAGGTCGCGCACAGACCGGCGTGGGGCTCGTCGCTGACCGGGAAGCTGCCGGCGACGAGGCCAGCAGCGGCGTCCAGCAGCAACCGTTCGAGCGCGGGCGCGTCGGCTGCCTCGTAACGCGCGGTGACCGGGGCGGCGGGACGCTCCAGGTAGAGATGGACGACGTCGACAGCGGTGGCGTCCCCGCGCAGCACCGCGAGCGCATATGCCGCGCGCTGGAGCGGGTAGGCGTGGCGGACCGCAGCCTCGAGGTCGTCGCCCTCGGACACGTGATCGGTCTTGTAGTCGACGACGAGCGCTCCGCCCCCCGGCTCATGGGCGAGCAGGTCGATCGACCCCGTCAGCAGCGGCACGGCAGCGTCGCCGGGAGCCAGCGCGAGCGCGAACGCGACCTCACGATCGACGCGATCGCCGGCGGCGACCCGCGCCCGCAACGGTCCGTCGAGGAACGCCCGCACGAGTCGCTGCTGGTCGGCGACCTGCTCGTCGTCCAGATCGCCGGCGCGGACCTCCATCGCGACGCCGCGGATGGTCCGCGCGTCCGGTACTCCCGCCTCCAGCGCCTGGCGTTCCAGCAGGACGTGTGCGATGGTCCCGCGCTGGCGGGCCCGCTCACCGAGCGCCGGCGCGACTACGTCGCGCAGATCCCAGGCCTGCCGCAGCGGGAGGCGCAGCACGCGCTGCAGGTACCAGCGGTAGCCACAGCGCTCGTAGTCCGTCAGTGACGAGTAGCTGACGGTCGACGGCGCCGGAGCGGATGGCGCGGGTGCGGGTGGCGCGGGTGCGGGTGGCGCGGGTCCCGGCCCGACCAGCTGACCGGTGGTCATGGGCCGCGCCGGGCCGGCGGGATCAGGCGACGGCTCCCCGAGCCGGAGCACAGCCCCCACGGTACGCGGCGCGTTGACGGCGACGCGGAGCGTTCCGCGGGCTCCTCCCTGCTCGATCACCGTGACCTCGTCGATGACCTCCGGCAGCCTTTCGAGTGCCCCGCCCCGCAGCAGCAGCGGCGCCATCCATCGCAACGGGGCAACAGCCTTGTCGCTGCTGCGCCAGCCATCCGTCGGCTGCATCTCGGCGACGCCGGAAAGCACGAGCTTGCGGCGCGCCCGGGTCACGGCGACGTGGATCACGCGACGTTCCTCCGCACGGTCGCGCCGCTTTCGCGCGTCGTTGAGCTCCGCGTAGTCGAGCGCGTCGAAACGCTGGCGGTCGATCGTCGTCACGCGCAGTCCGGCGCGACCCGCGTCGACGAGCACTCGCGGCGCGCCCGTGGGCGGCTTGTGGCCGAGGTCGGCGACGACGACGACCGGGAATTCCAGGCCCTTGGAGGCGTGGATCGTCATCAGGCGCACCGCCGAGTCGAGGCCGACCTCGACGGGGGCGTCGCTGGTCGGCACGTTCGCGTCGAGCTCGGCCGCCGCATGGTCGACGAACGCCCGCAGATCGCCCGCGCTGCGCTGCTCGAAGTCGTGGGCGAGTCGTATCAGCTTGCGCACGTTCGCCAGCCGCCGCGCGCCTCCGGGCCTGGTGAGCGTCGCACGGTCGTAGCCCGTCGCCGCGACCACCCGCGCGAGCAGCTCCCCCGGCCCGGCCCAGGCCGCCGCGGTGCGCTCGGCCTCCAGCAGCGCGTGGTACCGCTCCAGCAGCGTGTGCTCGCCGGGATCGACGTGCGATGCGATCTCCCCGCCGGAGGGTCCGATGACCACTCGCTCCAGCACGTCGCGCAACGACGCGTAGCGGTCACCCTCGCGCCTGGCGCCATCGCGGTCGTAGGCGAGCAGCGCGAGCGTGTCGTGCCGGACGCCCGCGAAAGCGGCGAGAGCGGCGCAGAGCGCTTCCTCGTCGCCGGGGTTGACGAGCACGCGTAGGTGGGCGATCAGGTCGAGCACCTCCAGCCGCGCCCACCAGCCGCGTCCCTGCGCTGCGACCGCCGCCAGTCCGGCGCGCTCGATCGCGCGCTCGAACAGCGGCAGCTGCCCGCCTGCCCGCACGAGCACCACGACCTCACCAGGCGTCGCCTCGCCCGCGTCCACCATGTCGCGAACGCGCTGCGCTACGAGCAGCGCCTCCGCGGCGCAGGACGGGCGCGTCGACGGCGGCAGCCCGCTGAGCAGGCGCTCGCGCAGCGCCTCGTCCTCGTCCCAGGCATCCTCGTCGGTCAGCAGCAGCTCGACCGCCGGCACGCCCGCCGGCAACGGCTCGCGCGCGTCCTGACCTCCGTGCTCGGGCACGGTCAGGGCGATCCAGTCGACTCCTTGGTGCGCGTCCGCGAACGCCGCGTTGACGACCTCGAGGATTGCCCGGCTCGACCGGAAGTTGGCGGTCAGAGAACCCGCCTCGCCGGCCTCGTCGCGCCGCCCGCGCTCCTGCGTGAACACGCCGACGTCGGCGTGACGGAACCCGTAGATCGACTGGAGCGCGTCGCCGACCATGAACACGTCGGCGATGCCGAGCGCCTCGATCAGCGACACCTGGAGCGCGTTGGTGTCCTGAAACTCGTCGACCATCACGCGCCGCAGACGGCGCCGGTAGCCCGCGGCCACCGGCGGGTGGTCGCGCAGCAACGCCCGCGCACGCAGCGCCAGGTCGGTGAAGTCCAGCGCGTTGGCCTCCAGCTTCAGGGCGCCGAACGCCTCGTCGTAACCGTCGAGAAGCTCCGCGATCAACGCGAGCTGCGGCGCCCCGGCGCCGTCCATCAGCGCCTGCTCGAACCGCTCTACGGCGTCACGGCATTCGTCGAAGGCCGCCGTCTTGAGCGCATTGCCGACGCGCGATGGCCGCCATGAGCGCACCGTTCGCGGATCCAGCGCGGCGCCCGAGTCGAGCGCCGCCAGACACGCCGCCAATCCCTGCGCCGCGGCATCGACGGCCTTGCCCGAGCTGTCGTTCACGCGGAGCTCGTCGAGCGCTGCCGTGGCCGCGCCAGACAGCTCAGCCGCCGCGCGCTGCGGGTCAGCGGGGCTCACGGGCGGTATCGACGGGCGCTCGTGACCGGCGCTGCGAAGGCTCTCGTGGATGTTCGTGATTGCGTCGCGCAGGCCGTCGTAGCCATGTGCTGAGAGCACATGGAGCGCGTCGGCGCGCGGTGGCCCCTCGGCCCCGAGCCATGCGTCGAGCGCCTGGGCGAAAGCCGTCTCGCGCAGCCCTCGCGCGTCGGACTCGGCCAGCACGTCGAACGCCGGGTCGAGACCCGCGAGCACGGCGTGCGCCCTGAGCATGCGCAGGCAGAAGCCGTCGATCGTGAGGATCCAGGAGCGCTCGACATCGCGCGCCTGCTCGCGCGCACCGAGCGCCGAGAAGCGCTCACGGATGCGGGCACGCAGCTCCCCGGCCGCCTTGCGGGTGAACGTGATCGACAGGATCTGGTCACAGCGGATCGGATCGTCCGACTCGGCGCTCTCAAGCACGTCGCGCACGAACCGCTCGACCAGCACGAGCGTCTTGCCGGCGCCGGCGTTGGCCGTGACGAGCAGGCGGCCGTCACGACGGCGCACCGCGTCGGCCTGCTCGGCCGTGAGTGGCCCGTGCGGGCCCATGTCGACCGCTGCGCTCATGCGTCGCACCGGCAGATCGAGGGATGCGCGCAGCCCGAGTCGTTCCAGCTGCAGCGCTCCGGCCGGGCCCTCAGGACGCCGCTGCGGATGGCGTCGGCCAGACGCCCGGCCTCGACGAGCACGGCATCGAGCAGCGCATCACGGTCAGCGGACGCGATCCGGTCAGCGTGGTCGGCGCCCGGGTCGGCGCCGTCCTCGACGAACCCCCGTGCCCGCATCGCCCTGGGCTCCGCGCCGATCGGCTGGTACAGCGCTCCGACGACGCGCGTGCCGGCAGCCTCCTCCAGGCGCTCGAGAGCCCTGGCGTAGAGGCCGGCTTGCAGCAGGCCCTCGTCGAGCCACTTCTCGGACGGCTTCTGCGCCCCGCGCCCCTTGTAGTCGACGATGATCGCCTGGCGGCCGTCGGGCGACCGGTCGACGCGGTCGATCCGCCCGCGCACCTTCAGGTCACCCAGGTCGACGGCCGGGAGAGTCGCCCCGGGCACTCCGAAGGCCAGCTCGAAGTCGGCGGGGGTCAGCAACGAGTCGACGCCGACCTGGTGCTCCAGGTATCGGACCAGGTCGGCCTCCAGGCGCCCGACCTCGGCCAACCGGCGACGCGGATCGGTCGAGATCGGGTTCGCAGCCTCCTCCTCCCGCAGATGGACGCGAAGGCGCTCGATGGCCCGCTCCAGTGTGCGCTGCTCGAGCCGCTCGCCGGCCTGGGCGAGCTCACGCAGCGTGCGCTCCAGCGCAGCGTGCCCGACCCGCCCCCGGCCGAGCGGCTCGGCGTCGGGCTCGATCGTCCCCGGCCTCAGCAGCCGCTCGACGAACCAGCGCATCGGACAGCGCGCATAGACCTCGAGCTCCGTCGCCGACCACGCCTCGCGGGACTCCAGCGCTGCACGCACGTCAGGGTGGCTCAGCGTGACGGGTTCGCTTCGCGCACGCCGGCCGCGCAGCCGCTGCTCGCCGCTCGTCAGCGCATCAGCGAGCGCCCGCTGATGCTCGCTGGCGCGCGCCTGTGAGGGCCAGCCGACGCTTCCCAGCCTGCGGTCGCTCACCTGCGGCGCCTCGCACAGAACGTCGAGCACGTCGTCGACGAACGGCGAGCGCACGACCGGCTCGCCGTCCTCGTCGGCCCGATGCCAGGACAGAACGAGCAGCGCTCGCGGGCGGCTGACGGCCGCGTACAGCTGGTAGCGCTCGGCGTCGAGCAGGTCCTCGTGCTCGCGAAGGCCCAGCGGCGGCCGGCCGGCCGCGGCGAGCGCGCGGTCGACGCCGCGGCGCTCGTCGTCGCCGAGGAACGGCTCGGCGCGGCCCAGGCGCGGGAAGACACCTTCCTGCAGGCGGCAGAGCAGGAGCACGTCGACCCGTCGGGCGCGCAACGCGAGCGGATCGGTGACCACGACCGCGCCAGGCCGCGTCGCGTCACCGACCGGCACCTCGACCTCGGCCAGCATGTCGTGCAGGGCACGATCGTCCGGCGCGAGACGACTGTCGCTGCGCTCCAGCTCGCGCAGCTCGTCGAGCGCCCTTGCCATCTGCGACAGGCCCGCCGCGTCGGCGCGCTGGTCACGGCCGAACAGCGGCGCGCGGCCCGCGCCCCCTTCGCGGTGCGGTGCGGCGAGCATCCGCGAGGACTCGCGCAGCAGAGCGTCGTACAGCTCGCCGCGGCCGCGCGCCCTCGCATCATGCAGGCGCACGATCGATGACAGCTCGTGCCCGCCGAGCCGCTCCCACTCCGCCAGCGCAGCCACCAGCGTGAGGCCTCGCTCACGGATCGCCGCCTCGAGCGAGTCCACGCGGCGGCCCGAGCCGCCGGGCGCGCCGGGCGAGCGCAGCCAGACGAGCAGGTCCCGCGCGCTCGCGTCGAGCAGCGCGCAGCGGAGAAGCGCGAGCAGTCCGCGTCCCAGCGCGGTGCGCCGCAGCGCGATCCAGTGCTCGTGCGCGACCTCGATCCCGGCCTCACCGAAGACCGCGTCGATCAGCGGCGCCGCCTGCGCCGCGTCTCTGACCGCGACCGCGATCCGGTCGGGCGCGGTGCCCGCGTCGAGCAGCCTGCGCACCCGTTCGGCGACGAGCTCCAGCTCGGCGCGCGGATCGCCTCCCTCCAGAAGCTCGATCGCCTGTCCGGGGTCCACCGCGCAGGCGTCAGGCTCGAACAGCCCGCGCTCGAGCCCGTGCAGCGTCGCGCGCGCGGACTCCGCGTAGTGGCGGTCGCTCGCGGGCAGCGACACCACCGACGCGCCGGCCATCTCGGAGAGATCGTGCCACGTTCGCTGGCGCCCGGCGAATGCCGCCCGCGCCTCGAACGGGAGCGACACCGTGACCGCCGCGCCGACGTGCTCGGAAAGCGTTCTCACGGCATCGAGCTGGATCTCGGTCAGATCATCGAAGCCGTAGAGGAAGACCGGCGTGCCCCCCCAGGCCGCGGGCCGCAGTCGCAGCGCGTCGAGCACCAGCCAGGCGTGGCGCGCGGGGTCGACGCGCCCCATCCGCTCGAGCCGCTCCACGTAAGCCCCGTAGAGCGTCGCGAGATCGGCCGCGAACGGCTCGCGCTTCTCCGCGGCCCCCCAGATCGCCATCGCCCCCGCGAAGCGACGCGGGTCGCAGCGCGCCTGCGCGATCTCGCCGCAGAAGCGGGCGAGCGCCTCCGCGAAGCCGCTCGTCTGGGCCGCCTCGCACAGCGCGCGCAGACGTCCGCCGGCCATCAGTCGGTCCGTGACCGAAGCCGCGACGCGACGGCGCCCGATCAGCCCCAGCGGCCGGTCCGCGACCTCGGCCCGCCGCGCCATCTCGCGCAGCAGCTCGTCGAAGTGCAGCACCGCGACGCCGAGCGCGACGTGATCGCCCGCCAGCTCACGGCGGTAGACGTCGACGTCGCTGCGCGTGGGGACGACCAGCAGCGGCTGCGGGCCGGCCTCCGCCGCGCGCCGCACGCCGCCCAGGACGTGACCCGCCTTCTCGGCGTTCGCCGGGCCTGTGACGAGCTCGAGCGGCATTCAGCGGTCAGCGTTGCGTACCGCGCGGCGGAGCCCGCCGCGCGCGTTCTACGCCGCTGCTGCGTCCTGCCCGCCGGCTGCGGCCGCGGCGGCCTCGGCCTCGTCCTGCTCGGGCGTCTTCGCGCCCTCCTTGGCCCACGCCTCGTCGAACTCGACGCGCCACTTGCCCTCAGGCGTCTGCTCGAGCGCGAGCTTCGCGCGGAACGGGCGACCGCTGCGACCACGGAAGCCCGTGACCTGCTTCGCCGTGCGCCCGGCCCTGATCAGCTCACGCGCGACCGCCGGCGCCATCTGCTTTCCGGCCTTCGACTTCCAGATCACGAAGCCGCAGCCGGGATCCTCACGCGACCAGCAGGAGTAGCCCTTGCGGTTCTCCATGATGTCCTGGCCGCAGACCGGGCACGGGCCGAGGTTCTCACGCGGGATGCGCACGTCCTTCAGCGTCGTGTCGAGCTGCCCGACCGTCTCACCGGCGAAGGCCGCAATGTCCTTCATGAACTGCTCGCGGGTCTCCTCCCCGGCTTCGATCCGCGCGAGCCGGTGCTCCCACTCACCGGTCAGGTCGGGGCGCGTCAGGGCGTGGTCGTCGAGCAGGCGGATGACGTTCATCCCCTTCTCGGTCGGGACCAGCGCGGTGCGATCGCGTTCGACGTAGCCGACGTCGATGACGCGCTCGATGATCGCCGCACGCGTCGCCGGCGTGCCGATGCCCGACTCCTTCATCGCCTCGCGCAGCTCCTCGTCGTCGACGAGCTTGCCCGCGGTCTCCATCGCGCCGAGCAGAGAGGCGTCCGAGTAGCGCCCCGGGGGCTTGGTCTCCTTCTCCTCCGACCGCGCCTCGCGCGTGTCGACGTCCTCGCCCTGCTCGAGCTTGGGAAGCTCGCTGTCGCGACCTTCCGCCGCATCGATCGCGCGCCAGCCCGGAACGACGAGCACGCGTCCGCTGGTCCTGAAGAGGTGGCCCTCGACCGTCGTCTCCACGCGCGTGTTCTCGGACACCGAGTCGGGCTGGAAGACCGCGAGGAAGCGCCGCGTGACGAGGTCGTAGATGCGCCGGTCGTCGTCGCCGAGCTTGTCGAGGCGGTGCTCGGCGTTCGTCGGGATGATCGCGTGGTGGTCCCCGACCTTGGCGTCGTCGACGACGCGCCTGAGGGGCAGCAGGTCGAGCGCCGCGATGTGGGCGGCGGCGTCGGAGTACGGCGCGTGGCGACCCACCAGAGCGGCGGTCGGCTTGATCTCGGCCACCATGTCGCTCGTCAGATAACGCGAGCTCGTTCGCGGGTAGGTCAGCACCTTGTGCTCGTCGTAGCAGCGCTGCGCGGCGCCCAGCGTGCGGCGTGCGGTGAAGCCGAAGCGGTTGTTCGCCTCGCGCTGGAGCGAGGTCAGGTCGAAGAGCAGCGGCGGTTGCTGCTTCTTGGAGGTCTTCTCGAGCTTGGTGATCTGGCCGCTGCGACCTTCGACCGCTGCCACGATCTTCTCTGCGGCGTCGGCACTCGAGATGCGCTCGGCCCGCTCCAGGAACGACTCGCCCTTGGGAGCGTTCCAGGTGCCTTCGTACTCGCGCCCGTCGACGGTCGCGAAACCGGCCTGGACCTCCCAGTACCTCTGGGGCACGAAAGCGCGGATCTCCTCTTCACGTCGGGTCATGATCGCCAGCGTCGGTGTCTGCACGCGGCCCAGCGAGACGGCGCCGTCGAACGAGGACCGCAGCCGGATCGTCGCCGCGCGCGTGGCGTTCATGCCGACGATCCAGTCGGCCTCCGAGCGTGAGCGCGCGGCCTGCTCAAGGCGCTTCTGCTCAGCGCCGTCGCGCAGGTGCTGGAGACCCTCGCGGATCGCCGACTCGGTCATCGAGTTCAGCCAGAGCCTCTCCACGGGGAGCTTCGCGCCCGCCTTCTCGTAGAGGTAGGCGAAGATCAGCTCGCCCTCGCGCCCGGCGTCGCAGGCGTTGACGACGCGCTCGTAGTCGCCGCTGCGCAACAGGCTGCGCACGACGGTCATCTGCTTCTGCGAACGCTCGTCGCGAACCACCAGCTTGAAGCGGTCCGGAACGATCGGCAGGTCGGCCATCCGCCACTTCTTGAACTTGTCGTCGTACTCGTCCGGCTCAGCCAGCTGAACCAGATGGCCCACGGCCCAGCTGATCGCGTGCTCAGGCCCTTCGAGCCAGCGCGCGGTCTTGTCGCCGGCGCCCGTGTGCTTCTGGAACGGGCCTGGGAGAACCCGCGCGAGGTCCTGTCCGACGGACGGCTTCTCTGCGATGAGGAGGGTCTTGCCCATTCGGCGGGCAGCCTAGCGCGGGGCTCTGCTGTACTCGTGAACGCCTTTGTCTCTGTCGCTTGTGGTGGGGGCGAGTGCGATCGGTCATCCTGCCGCGGCGCCGCTCTCGCCTTCCAGGCGATCGGGCGGATCTCCGCGGACAGGATGCCGGCCGCACACGCCCATCGCGGCGATTTGCGGTTGACGTTCGCGTGCCCGCCTTTGTTTCGGGACTTCGGAGGCGCTCGCGGTCGACGGGTCCGCGAGACTTTGTGCGCCGTTGGCGCCGCTACGCTCTCGCACAGGGGGATCGTGGGGTGACCGAGTCGAAGGAGACGCCTGAGGGCTGGCCTGCGGGCGGTGCTCTTCCGCGACCTGACGCGCGGGCACTGGAGCGGCGCCGGCGCGTGCTGCGACGGGCGGTTCCCGCAGCGATGCTCGTAGTCGGAGCTTTCGTTGTCGGCATCGCTGCCGGCCTCGCCGGCGGCGACGACGGCGAAGACGTCGTCCGCGTGTACGCGGCAGCATGGTCCGAAGGCGACTGGGCGACGATGCACGCACAGCTCAGCGACCGCTCACGGCGTGACACCCCGTTGCTGGAGTTCGCCCGTGCCGGCCGTGCCGCGCTGGAGACCGCGACGGCCGGCGAACGCGGAGTGCGAGCCGGCTCACCGGAGCGCGAGGGAGATTCCTGGCGACTCCCGGTGAGTGTTCGCACCCGGATCTTCGGAACAGTGCGCGGCGCGGTGCTCGTGGACGTCGACACGTCGACCGGCGAGCCGCGGATCGACTGGGCCCCCAGGCTCGTCTTCCCAGGGCTGCGCGACGACGAGCGACTGAGCCGTGAGACGTCGATGCCCAAGCGCGGCGCGCTGCTGGCCCGCGACCGGACTACGCTCGCCGAAGGGCCGGCGCGAACGACCAGCGTCCCCGACGTCGCTGGTCTGGTCGTCGGCCAGATGGGCGCGATAACGCTGGAACGCGCCGACGAGCTGCGCGCACTCGGCGTCCCTGACGACGCGCAGGTCGGCCTCAGCGGGCTCGAGGGGATCTTCGACAAACGGCTCGCGGGGCGGCCTTCGGGCGCGCTGCGCGCCGGGGGCCGCATCATCGCGCGCACCGAGGGGCGCGACGGCGAGGACGTGCGCACGACCATCGATCCCGATCTGGTCCGTGCCGGCAACGCGGCGCTCGCGGGCCGATACGGCGCCGCGATCGCTCTCGACCCCCGCGACGGCGCGGTCCTCGGGTACGCGGGCGTGCCCTTCTCGATCGTCCAGCCGCCCGGCTCGACGTTCAAGATCGTGACGCTCGCGGGCGCTCTCGAACGCGGGGTGACGAAGCTCAGTGACCGTTTTGAGCCGTCCGCCCTCGCGGTCCTCTCGGGCGTGGATCTCGCCAACTCGCACGACGAGATCTGCGGCGGAACACTCGAGCAGGCGTTCGCGCAGTCGTGCAATTCGGTCTTCGCCCCGCTCGGCGCCAAGCTCGGGGCGAGCTCCCTCGTCGACATCGCCGAGCGCTTCGGCTTCAACGCGCCCGGCTCGTTCTCGGTTGTCGCGGAGAGCACGATCCCGCAGGCCGATGCGATCGGCGACGACCTCGCTGTCGGATCGAGCGCGATCGGCCAGGGGCTCGTGCAGGCGACGACCTTGCAGATGGCGGAGGTCGCGGCGACCGTGGCGCGCGCCGGACTTCGGCCGCGGACGACGCTCGACCTCGATCAGGCGCGCAGGCCCTCGCAGCGCAGCGGGGAGCGAGCGATCAGCGCGCGCACCGCGCGCACGCTGGATCGCCTGATGCGCGCCGTCGTTCGCTATGGAACCGGCGCCGCCGCTGCGATCGACGGCACGCCGGTCGCGGGCAAGACCGGCACGGCGGAATTGCGCTCACGCCGGCCCACGAAGGACGGCGAAGCGCCGCAGCCCGACGCCAAGCGCGACGTCACTGACACGGATGCGTGGTTCGTGGCCTACGCCCCGGCGGGGCGCGGCCGCACGCCGCGCGTTGCGGTCGCCGTCCTGCTCGTGGGCGCGGGCGCGGGCGGCGACACGGCGGCGCCCGCCGCACGCGGATTGCTCGTCGCCGCGCTACAGCGCGGACGCTGAAGCGCTCAGACGTCGAGCGTGATCGAGCTGGTCTCACCGCTCAGCGCAGCGCTGCTGAACTCGAACTCGAGCGGGCGGAAGCTGAGCGCGTCGACCGGCAGCTTGAAGAGCAGCAGCGCCCCGGTGCTGGAGGTCTCCGCGGCGGCGCTGCCGGGCGCGGGATACTCGCTCCCAGGCTGGAGCAGCGACGAGCGATAGGCGAAGGCGTTGACCGGCTGAAGCGCGATCGGCTCGTACTCGTGCCCGCGCGTGTCGACGATCTTGAACTCGTCGGCGGAGCGCTCGGAACGCTCGCTCCTGTTGAACGCACGGACCCAGACGCCGAACCAGATCTCCTGCGCGTCGAGGCCGCGATCCGCGGGCGGGATCCCGATCAGGTTGGCGCGGTCGCGAACCTCGCTGGGGTTCAGCTGACGCGAGATCTGCACCTGGTACTGCGTCGCACCGAGCGTGACATAGGCCGCTTCGGATTCCCCGGCGCTCACGACGCGCGGCTCGCTGTCGCCGCAGGCGACGAGACCGAGCGAAGCGAGGGCGAGCGCGATCAGCAGCGGGCGGCGGGTCATGGCGGCGGCGAGTCTAGATGAGTTGTGCCACGGTCGCGTGGAGGCGCGGTCGCCGGGTCGTGACACAGCGCGCCTACGGAATCGACCGCGCCGCGCGCAGGCCCGTGGCGGGCTTGCGCGGGCCGCCCGCGATCGTCGCGCGTTGACCGCGGCCACGATCCTCCTCGAGGATCGATCCCAGGCGCCGCAGCGCCTTGCGCCAATTGCGCTTCAGCGCGCGGCTCTGTCCGAGCGTCTCCAGGAACCGGTCGGAGAGCATCTGCGGGCGCGTCTCGACCGTCACGTCGACCCGCGTCGCGCCGCCGGCGCCGTCGCGCGTCTCGATGACGGTCAGCGTTCGGACGCGGTTGAACTTGCCCGAGCGCCCAGCGAGGACGATCCGCCTCGACGATTCGATCTCGACCACCACCCAGTCGCCCCACGGGAACCGCGCGAAGGGAAGCTCCGCGCGGAAGCGCCCGCCGGCGCCCTGACCGTACGTCTCCTCGCGGGTCATGTGCCACTCCTTGAGGAAATGGTCCGTGAACTCCGCGTGGTTGGCGACGTCGGCGAGGTACTCGAAGACCTCTGCGCGTGGCCGGGCGATCGTGCTCTCCAGGCTGAACGGCTGCATGCGGCGCGCAGTCTATCCGCGCTGCGGCGCGCTCGTCAGGCGCCGACGAGCCCGCCGAACGCGGCGCTGCGGGCGGCGCCTCAGGCAGCCAGCCGGCGCACGCTCAGGCCGTGCTCCTGATGGCGAACGAGGTGCGTGCGCTGGGGCTCGGCGCGGCGCTGAGGACGGCAAAGCGCGCACACTGTGTCGTGCTCATAGCGATGCACCGTCTCGCCGATCAGCGGGTGGCGCCCGCACTCGGCGCAGCGCGAGCCCAGGCCGTCGCGGGCGTGTACGCCCTTGCGCAGCAGCTCGCGCTCGAGGTCCGGCTCGGCGAGCCCAGTCAGCGGACGTAGCATCCCCTTTCCTTCGATGCGAACGGAAGTGCTCCTGCCGCCCGCGGCGAATCGTGCAAATTCCGCCAATCTGTGTGTGATTCGATTGACATCGTGCGTACGATTGGGCACAAGTCTGCCCCGTGGGAGGAGTGCATGCGCGAGACGACCAAAGGGAGAGTGAACCGATGGAGTCTCTGATCTCGGGAACCCTCGCCGGCGCGCTCGGAACGTCGCCGGCTCCGACGCTCCAGGGCGCGCCCGAGCGCAGAGCGCTCGTCGACGAGGCCGGCGCCGAGCTGGAGCATCCCGGCAAGTACCTCGTCTACAGAGACGGCGAGTCGGTGTACGTCGTGGCGCTGGCTCGCGAATGGACGCGGATCGGCCGCAGCCTCGCCGCTGACGTTCGCTTCGACGACCCGACCGTGTCGCGCCGCCATGCGCTGATCGTGCGCCAGGCGGACGGCGTGCGGGTACTCGACGACCGCAGCCTCAACGGCGTGTTCGTCAACGGCGAGCGCGTGGAGTGGCGAACCCTCGAAGACGGCGACGAGATCGTCGTCGGCCGCTACCACCTGCACGTCGTAGAGGTCCAGGCCGCCGAGTCGCGCACGGGAGCCGTCAAGACGGTCGACCCGGTCGCAGCACTCGAAGCCGAAGCCTGATCCTCGTGGGACCGCCGGTCACCTGTCCCCGGCAGGCCCGCGACTAGACTGGCGACGATGGCTCTGAACATCGCGGTCCTATCCCAGAAGGGCGGCACAGGCAAGACGACCGCCGTGCGCCACCTGACCGAGGCTTTCCGCTTCGGTGGCCTGCGCGTGCTGGCGATCGACCTCGATCCGCAGGGCAACCTGTCCGACTACTTCGACGTCGACCCGGAGGCCGAGCCGACGATCGGCGACGTGCTCGCGGGCCGCGTGACGGCTTCGGAGGCGATCTGCGACGACGTGATCCCGGCCAACCTGAGCCTCGCCGAGGCAGAGCTGACGCTCGCCGGGAAGATGGGGCGTGAGCTCACACTGCGCCGAACGCTGAAAGACGTCGACGACGACTACGACATCGTGCTCGTCGATTGCCCGCCGGCTCTCGGCCTGCTGACGGTGAACGCCTTGGTGGCCGCCGATTACGCGCTGCTCAGCTCTGAGGCGCAGTACTTCGCGCTGCAGGGTGTGGAGCAGGCGCTCGAGGTCGTCGAGCTGGCGCGCGACAGCCTCAACCCGGACCTGGAGTGGCTCGGCGTGCTGTTCAACATCGCCGACATGCGCACGGTCCACTCACGTGAGGCGTTCGAGTCGCTCCAGGAGCACATCGGCGAGAAGCTGCTCGAGCACACCGTTCGCCAGTCGATCGCCTACGCGGAGTCCTCCGAGCGCGCAATCTCGATCTTCGATTACCGCCCCGACCTCGGCACCGACTACCTGAAGGTCGCCGAGGAGCTGCTGCGCCGCCTCGGACTCGACGACGCGCGCCGCAGGGTCGCCGAGCAGCTCGCCGTGGCTTAGAGCGCGCGCACGTCGGCGCCGGCCGGCTCGAAGGGCGCGCGGATCACGTCCGCCCATCCGTCGCAAAGGCCGCGCAGCGCCTCGATCACGGCGCCCGTGGCGTCGAAGTGCGTCCACACCAACACGGTCGGCCCGGCCCCCGAGATCGTCGCCCCAAGCGCACCCAGCGCCGGCGCGCTGCGAAGAACCTCCATCGAGCGGGGGAAGAGGTGCCCGCGGCGGTCCTGGTGGAGCCGATCGGCGAGTCCGCGCGCAACCAGGTCGAAGTCCCCGCGCGCGAGCCCCAGCGCCAGCAGCGCGCCGTGAGCGACGTTGAACACCGCCTCGGCGATCGGGACCTGATCGGGCATCACGGCCCGCGCCTGCGAGGTGCGCACCGCTTCGTGCGGCGCGACGAGGACCGCCTCGAGCCCGGCCGGCGGGTCGAAGCGCAGCGCCTGGTCGTCGGCGCAGACGGCGAAACCCCCGTTGAGCGCGGCCGCCACGTTGTCCGGGTGCCCCTCCAGCGCCGTGGCGTGCGCGAGCAGGTCGGCATCGAGCTCGAAGATGCTGTCGGCGGCCACCAGTCCGGCGACGTAGGCCGCAGCGCTCGTCCCGAGCCCGCCGCAGAGCGGGATCCGGCTGGCGATGCGGAACGTGAACCCATCGGCGGGATGCAGGCGCTCGAAGCCGCGCACGGCGAGGTTGCGCCGATCACGAGAGATCGGCAGCTCGGTCTCGACGGCGAAGACTCCTGGCGTCTCGACGACCTCGAGCTCCATATGCAGCGCGAGAGCGGCTGCGAACGTGTCGTAACCCGGCCCGAGATTGGCCGACGACGCGGGGACCCGAACTACGCGGCGGCGCTGCATCACTACGGGAAGATCGCGCGCTCGATCGAGGCGAGCTGCGCGTCGCAGGACACGACGGCGCCGGCCTGCTCCAGCGCCGTCTGCGGATCTTTCAGGCCGTGGCCGGTGAGCACGCAGACGATCCGCTGAGCGCCTTCCGGGATGCCGTGAGCCAGGAGGCCCGCGACGGATGCGGCGCTCGCCGGCTCGCAGAACACGCCCTCACGCCCGGCGAGCAGGCGATACGCATCGAGGATCTGCTCGTCGGTCACCGCCCGGACGCCCCCACGCGAGTCGCGCATCGCGGTCATGGCCTCCTCCCAGCGCGCCGGATTGCCGATCCGGATCGCGCTCGCGACCGTCTCCGGGTTCTCCACCCGCTCACCGCTCACCAGCGGGGCGGCGCCGGCGGCCTGGAAGCCGTGCATCGCCGGCGACGCGCCCATCTCCTGAAACCCCTTCCAGTAGGCGGTGATGTTGCCGGCGTTGCCCACGGGAATCGCCAGCGCGTCGATCGATCCGAGCTCGTCGAGGATCTCGAACGCGGCCGTCTTCTGTCCCTCCACGCGGAAGGGGTTGACGCTGTTGACGAGCGCGATCGGGTGCTTGGCGGAAAGCTCGCGGACCAGCTCGAGCGCCTCATCGAAGTTGCCGCGCAGCGCGATCACGCGGGCACCGTGCATCAGCGCCTGGGCGAGCTTGCCGGTCGCGATCTTGCCCTCCGGCACGATCACCGCGCCGGTCAGCCCGGCGCGCGCCGCGTAGGCCGCGGCGCTCGCGGCGGTGTTCCCCGTGGAAGCGCAGATGATCGCGGTCGCGCCGTCGCGCACGGCGGCCGACACGGCGCAGGTCATTCCGCGGTCCTTAAACGAGCCTGTCGGGTTGGCGCCCTCGATCTTCAGCCAGACCTCCGCGCCGACCAGCTCGGACACGTGGCGCGCGTGGACGATCGGCGTCGAGCCCTCGCTGAGGCTGACGACCGGGTCGTCGGGACCGAACGGGAGCCGGTCGCGGTAGCGCTCGATCAGACCGGCCATCAGGCGGTGAACTGCTCTTCGATGACTCGAATCGCGCGCGGCGCGGCGCGCATGAAGTCGAGCGCGCCGATCAGGGCGACGGCCGCGAAGAAGCGCGATTCGAGGATCCGGTGAGTGACCATGACAAGGCGGGCATCGTCGCCCAGCCCCTCCTGGATGACGGATTTGACCGAGACGCCCTGCAGCCCGAGGCGCTCGGCGACCTGCGCGAGCACGCCGGGCTGATCGGCGACCTCGAGGTGCAGGTAGAACGCAGACTCGACGTCCTTCTCGATCGCGAGGCTCTCGCCGGCGGCCGGCATCGGGCGCTCCCCGGTCATGACGCTGACCACGTCGCCGAGGATCGCGCTCGCTGTCTGCGGGCCGCCGGCGCCGGGCCCTGAGAGCGTTATCTCGGTGATCGCCGGCGACTCGATCGTCACGGCGTTGAACGGGCCGCTGACGCTCGCCAGCGGGTGCCCGGCGTAGAGGAACGCGGGGTGAACGCGGACGCTCAGCGCGCCGCCGATCCGCTCGGCGGTGCCGAGCAGCTTGAGGCCGAGGCCGAACTCCTGCGCGTAGGCCATGTCGGCCGAGGTCAGGTCCTCGATGCCGTCGCAGACGACGTCGTCGACTTGGACCCAGGACCCGAATGCGAGCCGCGCGAGGATCGCCATCTTCGCCGCCGCGTCCAGGCCGGTCACGTCCTCGGTCGGATCGGCTTCCGCGTAACCCAGCTGCTGGGCCTGCGCCAGCGCATCGCCGTACGAGGCGCCGGTGGCGGCCATCTGCGTGAGGATGAAGTTGGTCGTGCCGTTGACGATCCCGTGGATGCGCTCGATGTGCGCCCCGGCGAGCGACTCGGACAGCACCCGGATGACCGGCACGACGCCCGCGACCGCCGCCTCGAAGCGCAGCTGCGTGCCGCCCGCTGCGGCCGCGTCCCAGAGCTGGGGCCCGTGGCGGCTGATCAGCTGCTTGTTGGCGCTGACGACCGGCCGCCCGGCGCGCAACGCGCTGAGCACGAGCTCCCTCGCGGGATCCAGGCCGCCCATCACCTCGACGACGAGGTCGGCGCCTTCGATGATCTGCGCGGCGTCGCCGCGGCTGCGCGTCAGCACGCCGCTCACGAGCGGGCGCCGGCCCGTCACTCGTTCGATGTTTCCGGCGCGCTCCTGGACAAGCGCCGCAAAGGCCGCGCCGACGGTGCCGTGGCCGAGCAGCCCGATCTTGAAGGGCTCAGACATCGCGCGCCGCCAGATCCTCGTAGGTCTCACGCCTGACGACCACGCGGGCGTCGCCGCCCGAGGCGAAGACGACCGGCGGGCGCAGGGCGCCGTTGTAGGTGTTGGCCATCGCGTGCCCGTAGGCGCCCGTCGCCGGCGTCACGAGGATGTCCCCCGCGCGCGGCTGGTCGAGGTCAGCGTCGCGCACGAGGACATCGCCGGACTCGCAATGCTTGCCGACGACGTGGCAGCGCTCGCCGCCGCCCGGGCGGGTGGCGATCTGCGCTTCGTAGCGGGCGCCGTAGAGCATCGGGCGAAGGTTGTCGGACATCCCGCCGTCGACGGCGACGTAGACGTCCACGTTGCGCTTGACGCTCTGCACCTCGTAGAGGGTCACGCAGGCGTTGGCGACGAGCGCCCGGCCCGGCTCGTCGATGACCTTCTTGTTCTGCCCGAGCACGTCGCTCACAGCATCGAGCTTGGCGGCGACGTAGTCCTCGATCGAAGGCGCTTCGTCGTGAGCGTTGTAAGCGACGCCCAGGCCGCCGCCGAGGTTGTACGCCGCGAAGTCGCCGAGTCCCGACAGCCTCTCCAGCGCGGCGCGATACGGGGCGAGCTCCATGATCTGAGAGCCGATGTGCATGTGAAGCCCCTCGAGCTCGACCGCGCTCGACGCCTGCGCGCGCTCGATCGCCGCCGGCGCGTGGGCGATGTCGAATCCGAATTTGGTGTTCGGGCCGCCGGTCGAGATCGCCGGATGGGTCTCCGGGCTGACGCCGGGAGCGATCCGCAGGAAGACGCGCTGCGTGCTCCCCGCCGGCACGAAGTCCTCGAGCAGGTCGAGATCGCGCATGTTGTCGGCGATCACGTCACCGACGCCGGCCCGGAGCGCCATCTCGATCTCGTCGCGCGTCTTGGCGTTGCCGTGCAGGTGGATCCGGCGCGGGTCGACGCCGGCCGCGAGCGCCAGCGTGAGCTCCCCGCCGGAGGCGACGTCGGCGCCGATCCCCTCCTCCCACAACACCCGCAATACGGCCGTGCAGGGGAACGCCTTTGACGCGAACACGACCTCGAAGTCCTCACCGCGCGCGGCGAACGCCTGCACAAAAGCCCGCGCGCGCGAGCGGATGTCGTCCTCGGCGACGACGTAGCACGGCGTCCCGAACTCACGCGCGAGCTCGGCGGTGTCGCAGCCGCCGACCTCGAGGTGACCGCGCTCGTTTATGCGGCTGCCCAGCGGGTAGACGTGCGAAAGCTGTTGCGCCGCGGCCATCGGCGGCGCATCATGCCACGCCGTGCGCACCGTCAACGTCGAGCCGCCCGCAGAGATCAGCGTTCGCGACGGCCTCGCCTACGCGCTGTTCCTTCCGGCGGGCGAGCCGCTCGGCGGCGTCGTCATCCTCCACGGTGCCGGCTCCCAGAAGGAGTCGCACTACGACTACGCAAGGCGGCTGCGCGCGTATGGCATCGCGGCGATCAGCTTCGACCAGCGCGGGCACGGGGACAGCGACGGCGCGATGGACGGCCGCGCCGCAGCCGACGTGGCGACGATCGCGCAGCTTCTGGCGCCGGGCCCGGTCGCGCTGCGCGGATCGAGCATGGGCGGCTACCTGGCGCTCGTCAGTGCACGGGCGGCCGGCGCGGCAGCCGTCGTCGCGATCTGCCCCGCGAGCGCGGACGGGATGCGCCGAGGCCTGAAGGCGGGACGCTTCGGGTTCCGCTGCGACGAGCACGCGTTCGACGCGTTCCTGGCCGAGCACGACGAGCGCGACGCCGCACAGGCCCTCGGATGCCCGCTGCTGCTGCTCCACGCTCAGGGTGACGAGGTCGTGCCGGTGGCGCTCTCACGCTCGCTCGCGCAGGGCGCCCCCAGCAGCCGCTTCGTTGAGGTGCCGGGCGGCCACCACCGGTCAATCCAGCACGACGCCGAATTTCAGGACCTGAGCGTGCGCTTCGTGGAGAAGGCACTGCGGGCAGCGACCAGGCCCAGCTGACCGGGTCACTCGCGGCGAGGAGCGCTCAACCCGCGAGCGCTGCGACCGCCGACGTGTCAGCCGGATCGACGCGGGTCAGCCCCTCGATCCCATCGAGATCGCGATCCACGCTGAGGATCGTGTCGAACCCACGGTTCAGCGCGAACGCCGTAAAGGACGCGTCCCTCGCAGAGAGTCGCTCGTAACGCACGAACTGATCGAGGGCACGCATCGCGTCCCGCTCGGTCAGATCGTCGAACCGGCAGAGCAGTGCTACGTCGCGCGCCATCGAGCACGCGCTCGCGCGATCGCCCGTCCGGCGTACGCGCTGGTGGACGAACTCCCGAAGGAGATCTGGGCTCGCCACACCGTCGATCTCGCCGGCCAGCGCGCGTCGGATGACCGCGCGGCACGGCTCGCGCTGCGGATGATCTCCGCCCACGGCGTAGACGAACACGTTCGTGTCGTAGACGAAGCGCTTCAACGCTCGCTGCGTTTCGCGCCGCCGTAGAGCTCATCGAGCATCTGACCCTTCATGACTCCCCAGTCCTCGACGGGCATCGGGGCGGCCGCGAGCAGGCGGTCGCCTGCTGAGGCCACCGATGCCGGATCGCGCGTCGGCAGAACCCAGGAGTCGATCGCGTCCCGCACGATCGCCCCGATCGGCGCGCCCGTGCGCTCGGACGCGCGTCGCAGGCGCTCGTAGCGCTCGTCGTCGATCAGGACTTGGAGTCTGCGCGTCAGCAGAGACATACACACATATTAGCATGCACATACATGCTCATGTGGCTACCACGGGAGCTCCGGCAGATGGCAGCAGCACGGAGCCCTTTCGCCGGCGGACGACCGACAGCCACGCCAGGCCGCCGGCGATCATCGCGACGCTCTGGAGCTGGGGCAGCGTCAGCCCGAGCACGATCTCGTCGTTGCGGCGCAGGAACTCGACCAGCAGCCGCTCCAGGCCGGCGAGGACGAGCCAGAGCGCGAACAGGCAGCCGGGCCGCACGCGGTCACGCAGCGACCACAGCAGCCAGGCGATGAGCCCCATCGCAACTGTTTCGTATACAGGCGTCGGATGAACCGTCTCCCCCGGGTCGGTCGGCACCGTCCCGTTCGGGTAGCCCATCGCCCACGGGCCGTCCCACGCCTTGCCATAGTCACCGTCGCCCGACAGCTGGCAGCCGATACGCCCGATCGCGTTGCCCAGCGCGAGCGGCACCGCGGCTATGTCGAGCGTCTGCGCACCGAGCCAGCCGCGCCACTTCGCCCAGCCGAGAACGCTCACAGCCCCGCCGATCACGCCGCCGTACCAGACGAGGCCGGAGCCACCGAAGAGGTCGCCGAAACCGTCGATGCGGTCCGGGTTCTCGATGATCCAGAACAGCCGCGAGCCGACCAGGCCCCCGACCAGCGCGGCGAAGATCATCTCGTAGGCCCAGTCGACCGGCTTGCCGATCTCTCGCATGCGCCGGTGGATGACCGCGCCCGACGCGAGGAAGCCGAGCGCGAACATGAGGCCGAAGGTCTTGAGCGGAAGGCCCAGCAGGTCGATCTCGGGCTGCACGCGTCGGAGGGTAGCCTCGAGTGGGTCGCCGGGCGACGGGGGCGAGCGCTGTCGTCACCCCGCCACTGCGCTCACACAGGCCACTGCTCCATCCGCCAGCCCATGTCCCAGAACATCCACTCCAGGCGCGCGGAGGTCACGAAGCGCGAGCGCATCCGCTCGAGCTCGGCGCCTTCAGGCTGCGGGTCGAGGCCGTCCGCGACGGCGAGTGCCGAGCGCACCACCGCGGCGAACTCGTCCCCGGCGTAGGTGTCGATCCAGCGCTGGTAGCGCTCGTCGGGCGAGCCCCGGGCGACCAGCGAGCGGCCTACCTCCTGGTAGATCCAGTAACACGGCAGCACCGCGCCCAGCGCCTCGGCGAACGAGCCGCCGTGGCAGACCGACAGTAGGAAGCTCGTGTAGGCGACGCACGTCGGAGCCGGCGCTGTCGCGTCCACCGTCTCAGGCGCGATGCCGAGCGCCGGCAGCAGATCGCGGTGCAGCGCCTTCTCATCGACGATCGCCATCCGCGCGTGCTCGGCGAAGAGCCGCACGCCCTCCTCGTCCGGCGCGCGGGCCGACAGCAGGCTCAGCGCGCGGGCGTAGTCGCGCAGGTAGTGCGCGTCCTGCACGACGTAGTGCGCGAAGCGGTCCTCCGGCAGCGTTCCGTCGGTCAGGCCGGTGACGAACGGGTGACCGAGGATCGCGGTGTATACCGGCTCGATCGAGCGCCACAGCGCGCCGGTCAGCGGTCCGGCGTCAGCGGGAGCCGTGCCTCCGGTTGGATGCGTCACCGCAAGATCGCCCGCTCGCAGCGCCGCTAGAGGTAGTTCATCGGGTTCGTGATCGCGCCGTTGATGCGCACCTCGAAGTGCAGGTGCGGGCCGGTCGAGAACCCGGTCGAGCCGACGGCGCCGATGATCTGGCCCTTGCTGACCTGCTGGCCGACGCTGACGCCGATGCTCGACTGGTGGCCGTAGCAGGATGACAGCGAGGCCGAGTGCTGGATGCATGTGTAGTTGCCATAGCCGCCCGTGGGGCCCGCGATAGCCACGCGCCCGCCGTCGGCAGCGCGAATCGGCGTGCCTGTCGGCGCGGCGAGGTCGATGCCGGGGTGGCACGACTCCCAGGCGCGGCGCTCGCAGAACGGCGAGGTCAGGACGCCGTTGACCGGCCAGACCATGACACCCGAACCGCCGCGGATCGGTCCTGCGGGCAGCATGCCCGGCGAGGGCGGGTTCAGGATCGACTGGATGCGCGCCTGCGTCTTCTTCATCCGCGACAGCGCGCCTTCGAGCTCATGACGCTCGCCGCGTACGCTCATCAGCGCATTGCGCTTGCCGGCGCGCGTGTCGTCGTAGCCGACGCGCGTGTCGATCAGATCCTGCTTGACCGACGCGATCTCGTTGCGGCGCACGGCGATCCGGGCGGCGACCTTCGCTTGGCGCCCCTCGAGCGTGTCGAGACGAATCGCGTTCTCGCGGGCGTCAGTCTTCGCGCCGCGCACGAGGCGGATGATCCGCTGATCCTGCTCGTTGATGCGGCGCAGGAACTCGCCACGTTCGAGCAGCTCGGCGAAGCCCTTCGAGCCGAGAACGACCGTCACGAGGTCCGGCTCGTCGGCGCGGTAGCGCTCGATCAGGCGTGCGGAGAGAATCCGCCGAGTCTGCGCGAGCCGGGCCTTGAGACGGACCTGACGCGCGCGCTGGAAGCGCAGCTCCTTCTGCGTGCGGTCCAGGTCCCCCTGAGCGCTGGCGAGTGAGGACTGCACGACGGCCTGACGGCTCTGCAGCGTGCCGATCCTTCCCTGCAGGCGGCGAATCCTTGCGGTCCAACGAGCGATGTCCGAGCTGAGCACGCGCTCGGTGCCCTTGCGCTTGCCGATCTTCCCCTGCGTGGCCTCGATCTGGCGCTGAACGTCCTCGAGCTTCTGCCGGCTCGTCGGAGCACCGCTCGACCCGAGCGGCAGCACCGCCCAGACCAGGAAGGTCAGGGCGCACAGAGATAGGAGCAGGCGCACGCGGCGGCTCAGGCTATGGGCGTCGGCGATCACGATTCAACGGCTGCAACGAGGCCTGCGAGGTGAGCTGACGGGCTCGCGCCTTGCGACGGCGCTACCAGCGCGGCAATGCGCCAGATTCGCCCCAGGAGACGCTCCGCGCCCCCACATGGTTCCCCCGCTTCCCCGGCTTTCCAGGGAATTCGGCCAGTGACGAGGGTACCAGCGACGCGCTCGCTTATCGACCCTTGAGACGGTTTGACAAGATACATGCCATGTCACGCACTTCGACTTCGATGGTCGGCCGCGACGCCGGGCTCCAGGCCCGGATGCTGCTCACCATGTTCCTGCTCGGCCTTCTGTACACGGCCTTCATCGGCTTTCTGTTCGTCGCCGGGGCCGGAGCGATCACGATCGCGCTGGTAGCCGGCGCGTTCCTGCTGCTCCAGTTCTTCGCCGCCGACAAACTCGCGCTGCGCTCGATGGGCGCGCGCGAGGTGTCGCCGCAGGAGGCGCCCGAACTGCACGCGCTGATCGAGCGCCTGTGCGTTCAGGCCGACCTGCCCAAGCCGCGCGTCGCCCTCGCCGAGACGTCGATGCCCAACGCCTTCGCGCTCGGCCGTTCGCCCAAGCACGCGACCGTCTGTGCGACCACCGGCATCATGGAGCTGCTCTCCCCCGCAGAGCTCGAGGGCGTGATGGCGCACGAGCTGACGCACGTCGCCAACCGCGACGTGGCGATCATGACGCTCGCGAGCTTCTTCGCCTCGCTGGCGTCGATGATCCTGCAGTTCGGGTTCTTCTTCGGCCACGGCGGTGACGACGACGATAGCCCTGGATTCTTCGCCGTGATCGTCGCCGCAATGGCGGTCTACGCGATCTCGTTCTTCCTGATGATGGCGCTGTCGCGCTACCGCGAGTTCGCCGCCGACAGAGGCGCCGCGGTGATGACCGGGCGCCCGAGCGCGCTCGCCTCCGCGCTGCTGAAGATCAGCGGCACGATGGACCGAATCCCCAGTCGGGACCTGCGCACTGCTCACGCGGAGATGAACGCCTTCTACATCTTCCCGGCCGGCGCCAAGAGCTCGCTCTTCAACCTCTTCTCGACGCACCCGCCGATGGACAAGCGGATCGGTCGCCTGGAGGCGATGGAGTCGCGGCTTCAGGGGACTCACGGCGCTGCGATCCCCACCGTCGCCTAGCGTCGCTGAGCGCGTCCTGACGTGACGCCGCCCGCGACGACGGCGGGGTGGGTGTGGGCGGCGTCCTGTCCGGGGAGATCCGCCCGATCGCCTGGAAGGCGAGAGCGGCGCCCCGGCAGGATGAGGGCCACGCCCGCCCCGCGACGATCCCCGGCTCCGCCCCGTACGCTTGGCCCATGGGGCTCTTCGATGCGATCACCGGGCGGCGGAAGGTCAAGAGCCCTGCGCCTGACCGACTGTTCGCGATAACGACGGCGCAGATCACGCTGGAGAGCGAGCACGGGATCACGAGCCGCGGTGCGGCGGCGATCGTCTTTCAGCCGCTCGCGACCGGCGGCTTCGAGCAGATCGCCGCTGACATGGAGGCAGTGCTGCGCGGCGCCGGCGAGGAGACGGGCTCGACGATCGAGACACACGCCGACTCGATGGGCTACAGCTGGATGATCGTGCGCGACGACGACGTCGAGGATCTCGCCGTCGGCATCAACGCCGTCAGCGAGCAGCTCACGCTGGAGGGCTACGGCGACCGCCTGCTCTGCGCCGTGTTCAGCTTCCAGGACGCTCAGGGCGCGCCGATCTCGTTCATCTACAACTACAAACGCGGCACTTGGTACCCGTTCGTGCCCGCCCCGGGCGAGCAGCAGCGCTCGACCGAGCGTGAGCTGCGGCTCAAGGCCGTGCTCGCCGCGGACCTGCCGATCGAGCCCGAGCTCGACCGCTGGTTCCCGCTCTGGGACATTCCGATCTGAGCCGACCCGCCGATGGGATCGGTCGCCGCCGGCGCTCGGTAGGGTGAAGGTCGCAGCAGCCCCGAACATGGAGAGGAGCGCCTGTATGGCAGGTCTCGGCGGACGCATGTCCACCGTCATCAAGGCGAAGGTGTCGAAGATGCTCGACCGGGCGGAAGACCCGGCGGAGACGCTCGACTACAGCTACCAGAAGCAGCTCGAGGCGTTGCAGAACGTCAAGAAGGGCATCGCCGACGTCGTGACGGCCAAGAAGCGCCTGCAGATGCAGTCGCAGAAGCTCGAGCAGTCCGTGGTCAAGCTCGACACGCAGGCGCGGCAGGCGCTCGCCCAGAGCAACGAGGAGCTCGCTCGGGTCGCGCTGGAGCGCAAGAACGTCGCCCAGACCGAGCTCCAGGGCCTCGACTCGCAGGTCACCGAGCTCGAGGCTCAGCAGCAGCGACTCATCGACTCCGAGCAGAAGCTGCGCGCGAAGATCGAGGCCTTCCGCACCAAGAAGGAAGTCATCAAGGCCCAGTACTCGGCCGCTGAGGCGCAGGTTCGGATCTCCGAGGCCGCGACCGGCGTGGGCGAGCAGATGGCCGACGTCGGCCTCGCGATGCAGCGGGCGGTCGACAAGACCGAGAACATGAAGGCTCGCGCCGACGCGGTGTCCGAGCTCGAGGCTGCGGGCACCTTCGAGGATCTGACGGCGCTGGGCAGTGGTAAGGACGACATCGACCGCCAGCTCCACGAGCTCGCCAGCTCGAGCGCCGTGGACAGCGACCTAGCGCGGATGAAGGCGGAGCTGGGAGGCGGCGCGCCGCCCGCAGAGCTCGGCACCGGCGAGGCGGCCGCGCCGCCCGAAGACAGTCAGCCCGAGGCCGCTGCGGCGGACGGACAGGAGAAGGCATGATCGTTCGCATCTCCGGCGAGGGCCAGTTCCTCGTCGCCGACGACGTCCTCGCGCAGGTCAACGAGCGCGACAACGCGGCCGTCGCCGCGGTCGACTCCGGCAACGAGGCGGCGTTCCATGCGGCCTTCGATGGGCTGCTCGCGCTGGTGCGCAACCATGGGGAGGCCGTCGCCGACGACGACCTCAGCGTCTCCGACGTCATCCTCCCGCCCGCCGACCTCTCCTTCGAAGAGGCCGGCGAGGAGTTCACCGCCGACGGCCTGATCCCGGATTAGACGTCAGGTCGCAGCCTACGGTCACGACCTGACGCAAGTGGACCTCCCAGGTCCAGATCCGACAGCTCGCCGCAGCTTTACGCCTGCCGCCCACGCTCCAGGAACTCGGCTTCCCAGTCCGAGGGCGTGAACGGCGCGCCCGTCGGTGCGCCCACCGCGAAGACGACGGTCTGGGCCTCGACGGCGACCGCCTCGCGCACGAGTGCCGGGTCACTCAGGAACACGATGCCTCCGCGCGGCACGTCGAACGTCTCACCGTCGACGGTGAACCGCGCCGACCCGCCGAGGACGAGGTAGAGCTCCTCGTGGGCGGGCTCGCCGTCCTCAGGGAGCTCGTCGTGCCTCTCGATCACCACGTCGCCCGGCTCCTCGCCCACGTAGGCGTTGGTGCCGAAGGCCTCGACCCCGAGATGGCGACGGACGGGCTTCCAATCCGGCAACCCTGGGTCCTGATCGAAGCGGACTGTCGGGATGTCGTCCAGATGGAGCGTGCGGTAGCCGGCCATCGGCCAACCGTAACCGCTACGGGCGGACCGGTCCGCGCTTACGCCACCGGCGTCCCGAGATCAGGCGCCGGGCGGCGCTCACTGGCGTAGAGCCGGGCGACGAACCGGCCGGCGGGATGCTCGCGCAGGCGCCTGACCTCCGAGGCCATCGACTCGGGGAACGCGTCGAGCGGCGGGAGCGGCGAGCCGTATGCCTCGGGCATCAGGACGGCGGCGCTCAGTGCCCCGAAGGTGAGGTCGGCAGCCGTGAACTGCTCGCCGGTGAGGAACCGGCGGCCGTCGCCCAGCAGCGCGCCGACCTCGTCGAAGGCTTGGTCGACGTTCGCGAGCGCCGTGCGCGCGGCCGACGCGTCGACTCCGAGGTAACGGCGGATGAACGGCTCGAGCGCCCAGCCGAACATCCGGAAGGCCCGCCGCTCGAGCGGCGGCACGCCGGCGAGAGCCCACTGGCGCATCGTCCGCACCACCGGCAGCGTGCCGTGGTACATCCATAGTCGCCCGTCAGGTCCCAGGCCCTCGTCGAGCCAGGACTCGATCCGGCGCACTTCCTCATCGACCGCTTGGGGATAGAGCCGCTTATCCGGGGGCAGGCGCCGATCGACCCATTCGAGGATCGCCGTCGAGTCGGCGACAACCTCGCCATCGGCGACGAGCACCGGAACCGTGCGGCCCCCACCGGCCCGGCGCGCCTTCCAAATGTGGACCACCTGGAGGTGGGGCTCTTCGACGAACGCGATCTGCGCGCGATCCAACGCCCAGCGCGCCTTCTCGCAGAAGTGGCTGATCGGGATCGTTACGAGGCGGGGCTGCGCTGTCGTCGCGGACATGCGGCGCGGCGGCCCGTTTCTAGAAGCCTTCGTGGTGGCGGGCCTTGTACCCGCGTGAGGAGCGCAGCGCCGGGCGCCAGCGCGGGCCCTTGCCGCCTTCGGGATCGCCGGCCGCGCTGGTGTCCAGGCGCAGCCCGGCGATCACGGCGTAGGCGTGGCCGGGGTTGGTGAACACCGTGATCCACTCTCCGCGGCCGCGCTTTCCCCAGTCCATGAACGACGAGGAGTCGAGTGGGGAGTCCTGGAGATCGGCGCCGATGAGGGCGTAGGAGATGGTGCCCGAGCAGTCGTAGCCGGTGTCCTCTACGCGGCGGTGGCCACCGCCGTAGCGGTAGGGCTTGCCGACGATCGCGTTGGCCGACCAGATGGCCTGCTGGACCGAGGCCGGCGCGTCGGCCGGCGCGGCGGCGAGGCCGGTCGGCAGGAGCTTGGCCTTCTGGCCTGGGACGATCGGCGTGAGCGCCGGGTTCTCCTCGCCGAACGCCTGGCCGCCGACGACCGTCTGCTGCTGCGCCAGGGAGGTCCCGGAAGTCGTCTGAGCCAGCGCCGCGGTGGGCGCGAACAAGCCCAGGCAGGCAAGCAGGATGGCGTTCGTCGATGCGCTGGGTCGCACGGGGTCGATCTCGTTCATCGCCTCCGGAGTTAGCTGACGGGCTGGCGCGGAACGAACTGCGCCTCTCACGGGATCACCGTGTGATTAGCCCCAGGGATTCTTGGGTCCCCCGGTCCCCACCTTCGTGGGAATTTGGCGTTGCGGTCGCTGACTGTACAGAACTCCGCCGACGGAAAGCCCGTGGCGACGTGGTTGCGAGCCGCGGCGCCGCAACGTGCGCGAATCGGCGACTGGCGGGTCGGCGCTGAACGGCCGCTACGCTCGCGCCCCGATGACGCTCGACCTCCGGCCATTGGTCGCTTTGACCTTCGCGCTCGCGCTCGCCGTCGGCGGCCTCGGCGCCTGTAAGGGCTCAGAACGCAGCGACGTGACCGGCGTCACATCACCGGACGCAACCCGCGACGAAGCGAAGCGTGCGGGCGAATCCGGTGCTCCGTTTGCCGTGTTGGCGACCAAGAACACCCAGCGTGTACCTCTGGACAGCGGGCCTGGACTTGCCGCGGCCGTCGCGACCGCCGTGTTCCCCGGCCGCGACCAGCGACCTGGCGCCGTGGCGCTGGCCGACACCGGAGACTGGCGCGCGGCGCTCGTGGCGTCGGTGCTGATGGCGCCTCCGCTGCGCGCTCCGCTGCTGCTGACCGACCAGGGCGAGCTACCGGGCGAGACTGCGGCCGCGCTCGACCTGCTCACGCCGACGGGCGCTCCGCAGGCAGCCGGCGCCCAAGCGATCCGGCTTGCCACCGCGGGCGACCCGGGCGGCGAGCTGCGGACCGCCTCGATCGCGGGCGACGACCCGTACACCCTCGCGCTGAACGTCGCCGAGTACCGCGCGCGGGTGGCGCGCCGATACAGCCGCAGCGTCCTCGTCGTGCCCGCGGACGACCCGGCCTACGCGATGCCCGCGGCAGCGTGGGCCGCGAAGTCCGGAGACCCGATCCTGTTCGCCTCGCGGCGCACGATCCCGGGACCGACCCGGCGCGCGCTGCGGGCCCACCGCCATCCGCGCATCTACCTGCTGGGCCCGCGGTCAGCCGTCTCACGCGGAGTCGAGGCCCAGCTCGGGACGCTCGGCACCGTGACCCGGATCACCGGCGGAAGCCCGCAGACGACCGCGATCGCGTTCGCGCGGTTCATCGACGGCGCCTTCGGATGGGGGATCGTCGACCCCGGCCACGGCATGGTGCTCGCCGATCCGAAGCGGCCGCTCGACGCCGGCGCGGCGGCAGCCCTCTCGGCCAGCGGCGCCTACGGCCCGCTGCTGCTGACGGCCGAAGACGGAGGCCTTCCGCCGCCGCTGCGCGACTACCTGCAGGACATCCGCCCCGGCTACTCGAACGACCCGGTGCGCGGGGTCTACAATCGCGCCTGGATCGTCGGCGGGCCCGACGCCGTCCCGGCCGCCACCCAGGCCGAGGTCGACGGCCTGCTCGAGATCGCCCCCGTCAACAGCACGAGCGAGTCACCGTGAGCGAAGCCCAGGACCCCGCCACCGCCTTCAGCGGCGCCGTGAGCGTCGAGGACGTGCGAGTGCTGATGGGCGCCTCGACCCCGCACTTCGCGCTGCAGATCCGCAACCGCATCGAGCGCCTGATCGGTGGCCTGCCCATCGGCGACCCGGCGCGGACCGAGGGCGAGCGAGAGATCGCGCGCCTCGAATCTCTGGGCTATGCAGGCGAGCAGCGCGGACACCGCGCCGAGCACGGCCTCGCGCCGCTCGCCAGCGTGAGCGACCCCGCCTTCCGCGAGTAGGCGTCGACCGCCCGCCCGCTCCGCGGCGCCCGGTACGGTCGTGTCGATGGAGAAGATCCGTTGAGCGACGCGTCGACCCAGCGCCCCGACGGCCTTGCCGGCAGCTCGCTGCCTGGCCCGTTCCCGGTCGGCGCCTGGGCCAAGGGCTTCCAGGAGTTCCTGCGCGACAGGCCGCGCGTCCAGCTGTTCGGCGAGGTCTGGAACCTGCGCCGTTCGCGCGCCAAGGCCTACTTCGAGCTGCGCGATGCCGACGGTGCGGTGCCGTGCGCGATCTGGGCTAACAAACTCGACGCACTGGGCCTGCCCGATGGCGCGCTGGCCGACGGGGCACGCGTCGTAGCCGGGGGCGGCCCGGACTACTACCCGGGCAGCCGAACGGCGTCGCCCGGCTTCTCGTTCGCGGTCGACGACCTGCGCATCGCCGGCGAAGGTGACCTGCTCGCCCAGCTCGCCGCGCTGCGCCGCAAGCTCGACGCCGAGGGACTGTTCGACCCGCAGAAGGCGCTGCCGCGGACATCGCTGCCGCGCACGATCGGCGTCGTCACCGGCGAAGGCGGCAAGGCACGCGACGACGTGCTGGCCGCGCTCGGACGCCGCGGCTGGAGCGGTCGTCTTGTCTGGGCTTTCGCACCCGTGCAGGACCGCCACGCCGCGCCCGCCGTCACGCGGTCGCTGCAGGACCTCGCGGCGATACCGGACGTCGACGTGGTGATCGTCGCGCGCGGCGGCGGGTCGCTCGCCGACCTGTTCGCGTTCTGCGACGAGACGCTTTGCCGCACGGTCGCACTGCTGCGGGTGCCGGTGATCGCGAGCCTCGGCCACCACACGGACCGCACACTGCTGGACGACATCGCCGCGGTGAGCTGCTCGACGCCCACCCACGCCGCCGAGGCCGCCGTCCCGATCGACATCGCCGCGGCCCGAACGGAAACGGCGCGCGCCGCCGGCGGGCTGGCGCGCTGTGGCCGGCATGCCGTGATCGAGCGGGCACGAGCGCTCACCCGCCTGGCCCGCGTGCCCGCCGAGCACGTCGCACGGCATCGCCGCCGGCTGCACCAGGGCATGCGCGAGCTTCGTGCGAGCGCCGCTCGCCACACGCTCGCTCATCGCGCCGTCACGCACACGCGCTCCGAGGTCCTGCGCCGCAAGGCCTCGGCGTCGGTCGGCGCGGCGGCGGCCGAACGCCGCCGCGCGCTGGAGGGCCTTGCTCTCGCGCTCGCCGCGCACGACCCGCAGCGCGTGCTCGAGCGCGGCTTCGCGCTGGTCGAGGACAAGGCCGGCGGACCGGTCACGAGCGGGGCCCGCGCCCGGGAGGCGGGAAACGTGCGGATCCGTTTCGCCGACGCCACGGTCGATGCGAGAGTGCACGAGACATGAGTGAGACACATCCCAGCTACGAGAGCGCCGCAGCGCGTCTGGAGGCGATCATCCGCCGGCTGGACTCCGCTGAGGCCGGCCTGCGCGAGACGCTCGAACTGGTCAAAGAGGGTCGCGGGCTCGTCGAGTACTGCGCCGGCGAGCTCGACGCCGTCAGCCGCGGGCTCGAGGAGCTGCGCCTCGACGAGCTGGTCGCGCGGCTCGAGGGGCAGACGTCGGGCTCCGCAGCGGCGAGCGCTCCTGCCGCGCCGGCGCCCGACGTGCCCGTCAGCGGCGGAGCCGACGCGCCATGAGCACGTTCGAGCGCCTGGCATCGCTCCCGCTCGAGATCGCCGACTACGCGCTTGACGGCCTCGAGAGCCACGTCTCGAGCGGGTTCCTGCGCAAGTCGACTCTGATCCACCTGCGCGGCGCCGGTGAGGAGGGGGTCGGCGAGGACGTCACCTACGACGCCGTCGATCACGACATCGCCCAGGCGGCCGGGGCAGACCTGCCGCTGGCTGGCGAGTGGACGCTCGCCTCGTTCTGCGACCACGCCGAGCGGCTCGACCTGTGGCCGCAGCCCCCCCAGCGCGATGCCTCGCGCAACTACCGCGTGTGGGCCTACGAGTCGGCGGCGCTGGACCTCGCGCTGCGGCAAGCGGGCACGAGCCTTCATGGCGCCCTGAACCGCGAGCCGCTCCCGGTCAGCTTCGTGTGCTCGCTGCGCCTCAACGACCCGGACGAAGCGCCCGACCTGGCGCGCGTCCAGTCGCGCCTAGCGCGTTACCCGACGCTGCGCTTCAAGCTCGACCCGACGCCGGACTGGGACGAGGCGATCGTCGCCGGCCTCGTCGCCAGCGGCTCCGTTGACTCGGTCGACTTCAAGGGGCTCTACGAAGGCACGGTCGTGGACGCGCCCGCCGATCCGGTCTTCTACAAGCAGATCGCCGAGGCGTTCCCGGACGCCTGGATGGAGGATCCCAAGCTCACGGCTGAGACCGACGAAGCGCTGCGCCCCCACCGCGACCGCATCACCTGGGACGCCGGCATCCACAGCGTCGAGGACGTTGACGCGCTCCCCTTCACGCCGAGGATGGTGAATGTCAAGCCTTCGCGCTTCGGTCCGCTGCGCGAGCTGTTTCGGATGTACGACGAGTGCGAGCGGCGCGGGATCCGCATGTACGGCGGCGGCCAGTTCGAGCTCGGCCCCGGGCGCGGGCACATCCAGCTGCTCGCATCGATCTTCCACCCCGACACGCCGAACGATGTCGCACCGAGCGGCTACAACGACCAGAACCCGCCCGACGGCCTGCCGGCGAGCCCACTCGCCGTCGCGGCCCACGACACGGGTATGGGCTGGGGCTGAGAGCCCGGGCGCGGTCCACGGCGCCCCTACCCGTCCCCCGACAGCACCTCCCAGGCGCGGCGCAGCTTCGCCGCGAGTCCTGCCGGATCTGACTCCCCGGCGGCGTCGATCACAGCCGAAGCGGCCTCGGGCCGGCGCAGGCGCGCGCAGGAGTCGCGGTCGAGACGCAGCACAACGCCGCGCTCGAAGAACGCCTCGATGTCGGACGCGTCCACGAAACGGGCCCCGCCGCCGCCGACTGAAGCGTCGATGACGATGCCGTCGACCGCGTCCACGCGCGCGCCGGCGAGCACATGCATCAGCGTCCCGACGACCTCGTCGTCGCTCGATACCACGGCGATCCCGCTGAAGGCCGCGAGGTAGCTCGACGGGGCGCCAAGGTTCCCGGCTTGCACAGGCACAGAATACGCGCGCGGGGCAGCCCGGCCGATGGTCCGAGGGCATCCGACGGCGGCTATCGTCCGCCCGCGTGGATGAGCGGCTGGGCATCGCCGGAAGCGGCGCAATCGCGTGCGGGCTGGCGGCAGTGGCGGCGCCCGCGGGCGAAGTGACGCTGCTGGCACGCTCACAGGAGTCCGCAAAACGTGCCCGGGCGCGGATCGCCACGCTGATCGATGCCGCCGGGTGCGCGCCCAGCGGTGGTGAGGTGCTCGTGACCACCGACATCACCGATCTCGCCGGAGCGACCTTCGTGGTCGAGGCGGTCGCGGAGGATCACGCGGTGAAGGCCGCCGTCCTGACCGACCTCGATGCCGCAACCGGCCGATCCGCCGTCCTGTCCACGACGACGTCCTCGCTCTCGGTGGCCGCGCTGGCCCGGGCGTGCGGGACGGACCAGCGATTCGCCGGCCTGCACGTCTTCAACCCCGTTCCGCGCATGGAGCTCGTCGAGGTCGCCTTCCCGCCGGGGGCAAGCGACGAGACGCGGGCCCGGACGCTCGCGCTGTGCGCGTCGCTGGGTAAGCGGGCCGTGGTGACGCCCGACATCCCGGGATTCGTCGTCAACCGGCTCTTGTTCCCGTTCCTCTTCTCCGCCGTCGAGCTGATGCAGGCGACGGGCATGGCCGCGCCGGATATCGATCGCTGCATGAGTCTCGGCGCCGGCCACCCGATGGGTCCGCTCCAGCTGCTGGACTTCGTCGGCCTCGACATCGCGGCGGCGATCGGCGAGGCGATCGGGCAACCGGCCCCGGCGCCGCTTCTGGCGCTCGTCGAGCAGGGCGCGCTCGGGCGCAAGAGCGGGCGCGGCTTCCACGATTACGAGACCGAGGAGCGCAGATGACCGGCCGGACCACGATCCGCGTGCAGCGAATCGCGTTCTCGACCAACGTCGAACGGGTCGCGCTCGCCGCGGCCCACAAGGGCGTAGGCGTGGACTGGGTGGACATCGACCCCACGGACCGAGCCGAGGTTCGCGCGCTCAGCGGCCAGGAGCTGGTTCCCGTGATGCAGGCGCCCGACGGCGAGGTCATCGCGGACTCGACCTCGATCCTGGCGTGGCTGGAGCGCCGCGTCCCGGAGCCGGCACTCTGGCCCGTTGACGCGGCGGCGCGGGCCCGCGTGGACATCGCCGTCGAGTGGTTCAACGGCGTCTGGAAGGTCGCGCCGAACGCGATCGACGAGGAGATCGCGTCGGGCTCGCCGGACAAGTCGCGCATCGCGGCCTGGAGTGATGAGCTCACGCGGTGGCTGCGGCGCTTCGACGCGCTGCTGGAGGGACGCGACCACCTGCTCGGCGACACGCTCGGCGTGCTCGACGTCTGCGCCTTTCCGTTCCTGAAGTACGGCGTCATCGTGCCCGAGCCCGGCGACGACGAGGGCTTTCACCACGTCCTGCACGAGCACCAGCGCGAGACGGCGGGGCTGCCGCGCCTGACCGCCTGGATCCGGCGCGTCGACGCGCTGCCGCGCGCTTGACGGCCCCTCCGGGCAGCGGCTCCCTGGACCAGCTCCCAAGACTGAGGCTCTTATTACTGACCGTTGATCGGATCTTGAGGTCGGCGCGCGATCCTGCTCACAGGTTGAAAGACCGGCACGTGTTCCTCCTCCTCGTGTGCCGCTCCTGAAGGACACCCGGCCGGTCCGCGTCTCCCCCACGCGGGCCGGCCTCTTTCCTTCCGGCGGGTCTTCTCAGAACGTCCGGCGGGTTGCCGGGCGCTGACCCACCGGCGGTCCAGTTCGGGGCCGCGAACCTTTAGTGGCCGTTGAGACAGGAGCCCGATACTTCGTCGCGCGAACGTATCTCGCATGTGCACCTCCTCCCAGAAGCACCGTCCGGCCCGCGATCAGCGGGCCGGGCCACGTTGAGGGGGCCGTTTACTCAGCGCTTGACGGGACCGTCTCGCGGTGGCGGATGCGGACCGCCTCGATGCGGTTCTCGCGCACCGATTCGACGCGGATCGAATAGCCGTTCGCGCGGACCGTGTCGCCGCGTTTGGGCAGGCGCCCGAGCTCTGCGAACACGAAACCGCCGATCGAGTTGAACGCGTCGGTCTCCAACGGCAGCTCGATGCCGTAGTCGATCAGGTCGCTGAGCGCTACATGACCGCGGACGAACCAGTCACCGTTGGCGAGCCGCCGAACCGCGCCGCCTGCGGGGTCGGTCTCGTCGTCGATCTCGCCGACGACCTCCTCGACGATGTCCTCGACCGTCACCACGCCCGCCGTGCGGCCGTACTCGTCGACGACGACGGCGAGCGAGGAGCGCTCACGCTGAAGGTCGGCGAGCAGGTCGTCCAGCGGTTTGGTCTCGGGCACGATCAGCGCGGGCTTGACGAGCGCCTCGATCGACGCCGTCGGCCCCTCAGCCATGTACACACGCGCCAGCGAGTTGGCGTGGATCGTGCCGCGGATGCGATCTGGGTTCTCGTCTTCGGTCGCGACGAGCCGCGTATGGCCCGATGAGACGCAACGTCGCAGCGCGGTCTCGACGTCGTCGGAGACATCGATCGTCACCACCGCGGGAATGGGCGTCATGACCTGGCGCGCCTCCTGCTCGTGCAGGTGGAAGACGCCGGCGAGCATCCCGGCCTCGCCGGGGTCGAGCTGGCCACCGGTCCGCGCCTGCGTGATCAGCAGCTTGAGATCCTCCGGCGTTCCGCCCTCCTCCGTCGCGGCGTCGGGGTCGATCCGCATCAGGCGCAGGATCGCGTTCGCGGCGCCGTTGAGGCCGCCGATCAGCGGGCGCATCGCCAGCTCGAAGCCCCCGAGCGGACGCGCGCAGAGACGCGCGACGCTCTCGGCCTTGACGATCGCGTAGATCTTCGGCACCTGCTCACCCGCGATGACGTGGACGGCGGTCACGATCACGTAGGCCAGCCCGACCGAGATCGCGACCGCGGCGCCGTGCGAGATCGCGTCGCCGAAAGCGGGCTCCAACGCGCTCGCGATCGCCGGCTCGCCCAGAAAGCCGATGCCGAGCGATGCGAGCGTGATGCCGAACTGACAGGCCGACAGGTACTGGCTGAGGTCGTCCTGCTGGCGTACGGCGAGCGCGGCGCCGCGAGCGCCGCCGCGCGCCTGCTCGTCGAGCCTGGCGCGACTGGCGCGTACGAGCGCGAACTCGGCAGCGACGAAAAACCCGTTCACCAGCACGAGCACGAGCACGGCGACGATCAGCAGGGCGGTCATCGGGCCGCGCCCTGAGGGCCGCTACTTCGAGGAAGGTCGTCAGGCACGCTGGTTCGCCGCGGCGAGGGTACCAGCCGGCGCAGCAGCCCGGGACGCGGCGGGCACCGTGTTGCGCGGCGCCCGTCGCGACCCTGGCTCAAGCGAGGTCGTCGATCGTGGCCGCGAGCGCGAAGTCGGCGTCGGTCAGCCCGCCCGCCGAATGCGTGGACAGCGTGAGCCGCACGTTGTTCCAGCCGTGGACGAGGATGTCCGGATGGTGGTCAGCCGCCTCGGCCGCGCCCGCGACGCGCTGGACGAAGGCCATCGCCTGGGCGAAGTCCGTGAACTTCAGGTCGCGGACTATCTGATCGCCGTCGCGGGTCCACTCACGGCCTCGCAGGCGCTCCTCGATCTCTGCGTTGTCAAGCAGTGTCATCGCCGCCGACCCTACCGGCACCCGGCTCCTACGATGGGCGCGTGCGCATCGTGAGTCTCGTCCCCCACGCGACCGAGCTGCTGTTCGCTCTCGGGCTCGGCGACGACGTCGTCGGCGTCACGCACGAATGCGACTACCCGCCCGACGCCTGTGAGCTGCCGCAGGTCACTCGCGACGAGCTTCCCGCCGGGCTCAGCTCGGCGCAGATCGACGCCGCGGTCCGTCAGCGCACAGCCCGCGGCGAGTCGATCTACGGCCTTGACCGCGACCTGCTGGCCGACCTTCGGCCTGACCTCATCGTCACGCAGCAGCTGTGCCCGGTTTGCGCGGTCAGCTACGACGAGGTCGTCGAGCTGGCGCGCGAGCTGCCCTTCTGTCCGGAGGTGATCGCGCTCGACCCCAAGACCTTCGGCGAGACGATGAGCGACATCCGGACCGTCGCCCAGGCGACTGGATCGAAGGCGGCGGCGCTCGACCTCGTTGCGCGCCAGCGCTCACGCGTGGACGCGGTCAAGATCGCCGTCAGGGGCGCGCGGCCCGTGCCCGTGGTCGCGCTCGAATGGCTCGACCCGGTGTTCGTCGCCGGGCACTGGACGCCGCAGATGATCGAGCTGGCGGGCGGGATCGACGTGCTCGGCTTCGCCGGCGAGCCGTCCGAGCAGCTTTCCTGGGAGGCGGTCGCGGCCGCGGCGCCCGAGGTGGTCGTGGTGATGCCCTGCGGCTATGACGCCGAGCGCTCACTTTACGAGGCGCACGCCTACGCCGAGCAGCTGCGCGCACTGGGGGCCGGGCGAGTCGTCGCGATCGACGCCTCGGCGACGTTCTCGCGCCCCGGCCCGCGACTCGTCGACGGCCTGGAGATCCTCGCCCATGTGCTCCACCCCGAGCAGGTGTCGCGGGCGCCGGGGCCGGTTCACGAAGTGGCGCTCTGACGCTTCAGATGCCGAGGCCGCTGCCACCGGAAACGGCGATCGCGCCGGCAACCGAGGCGGCGGCCACGCCCACGCAGGCAGCCCAGCCGAGCCACTGCTCCCCGCGGCGCTCGCCGCGTGAGAACGCAAAGCCGGCGATCGCTCCCCCGACGAGGCCGCCGATGTGGCCGCCGACCGACACGTTGGGGATCACGAAGCTGAGCACGAGGTTGAAGATGATCAGCGACCCGATGCTCGTCTGCAGCGGGTTGATCCCGCGCGAGTAGAGGATCGCCGCGGCCGCGCCCATCAGGCCATAGACGGCGCCCGACGCGCCGACCGTCAGCGCAGCCGGCTCGAAGAGCAGCGCGCCGAACGACCCGGCGAGCAGCGAAGAGAGGTAGAGCGCAAGGAAGCGCGCCGACCCTATCTCGGGTTCGAGCTCCTTGCCCAGCAGATACAGCAGGTACATGTTGAAGGCGATGTGGAGCAGACCCGCGTGCAGGAAGCCAGCGGTGACAAGGCGGTAGTAGTCACCGGCCTCGACCGCCGGACCGAACAGGGCGCCGTCGTCGAACAGCGCTCCGTGAGCGCCCGTGGCGCCGAAGCTCCCCGAGGCCAGGAACGCGATCACGCACAAGACGATCAACGTCACGCTCACGCGCGGAACGTCGCCGGCACTCCCGGCCGCCGGCATGCGCCGCACCTTGGCCGTCTGGCGCGCGCACTCCGGGCAGCGCATCCCGACGGGGCTCGGCGTCATGCAGTCCGGACAGATCGGGCGTGCGCAGCTCGAGCAGGAGACGCGCGTAGGCCGGCTTTGGTGCCGGTAGCAGGTGGGATCGGGCTCCATCAGCGGCGGACGCGGCGCTCGACCTCGTCGGCGATCGTGCGCAGCGCCGTCGCTGCGAAGTCCACGGGGTCCGCGTCCGAGGGGTGGCGCTTTCCACGCCGCCGGCGCGCCTGCAGGACCGCCGCCGCACCGGCTGCGGCCGTGCCGATAGCCACCGCCGCGGCGGGGCGGACCCAGGTGCGCGGGTCGTGCAGCACCGTCAGTTCCCAGGCGTCGAGCTCGTCCGCGGCGAGGTTCGTGATCGTCGTGAACGTCTGCTCGAGGCGGGCGCTCAGGTGCTCGGGCGGCTCGACCGGCGCGAGCGCGCGACCGAGCATCGACTCGAGGTCGTAAGGCTGGACGTTCACGAGATCACACTCCCTGTGGCTCGGCGATCATCTGCTCGAGCTGTTTGATCGCGCGGTGGATCAGCACCTTCGTGGCGCCGTCGGTGCGCCCCAGGGCGCGCGCGATCTCCTTGTTGTCCATCCCGAGCGCGAAGCGCATGATCAGCGCCTCGCGTCGGTCGTCCGGAAGGTCCTGAACACCTTCGAGGATCCGCCGCAGCTCGTCGCGCCCTTCCACGATGTCCTCGGTCGTGTGGAGCGTGTCCGGCTCGGCGATCGCTTCGATGCTCGTCACCGGCTTGCGCGAACGGTCGCGGTAGAGGTTCGCCGCGAGGTTGTGCGCGATCCGGATCAGCCACGGACGCAGCGGCCGGCCATCGGACTCGTTGAGCGCCCGCTCGAAGTGCCGGTAGGCCTGCAGGAACGTCTGCTCGGTGAGGTCCTCCGCATCGTGATGATTGCCCACGCGGTAGTACGAGTAGGAGTACACGTCGCGCAGATGAGCCTTGTAGAGCTCCGTGAAGCGCCGGTCGAGCTCTGCCTTGTCCACGCATCGCAGCCTATCCCGCCTTCCTCATGCCACGCGCGTCCCGACGATGCGCCGTGGCGCGGTGACCTGCTCGGCAAACGCCAGCGCGCTGCCACGACCTTCCACGACTTCGGCCAGCGCGCGCGTGGCGGGCGCGCGCACGCCGCGCTGCTCCAGCGCGGTCACGAGCAGCGGCAACGTGTCGAGCGACTCCGCGACCTGGCCGATCGCCGCGCTGACATCGGCGGCCTCGACGCCGCGGGCGAGCATCTCGCCCGCCCTGCGGTTGCGCCCGCCGGCTGCCACGACTGACGCCACCAGATCGCCGGCTCCGGCCAGGCCGGTCCACGTCTCAGGGCGCCCGCCGATCGCGCCCGCGTATGCCGCGACCTCAGAGAAGACCTTGCCGGCCGCCGCGCCGGCGGCGTTGGGACCCAGGACTGAGGCCGTCGCCGCGGCGAGCACGGCGGCGTTCTTCGCCACGCCCGCGAGGTCGACGCCCTCCACGTCCGTGGTCGTCTCGACGTCGAAGCCCGCATCGGCGAACAGCGCGCGCAGGCGGGCCGTCTGCTCGCGATCGGCGCAGGCCACGACGAGCGCCGCGCCATGCTCGAGCGCGTCGGCCGCGTGTGAGGGGCCGCCGAGACAGGCGACCGTCCGGCCGCCCGCGCGGGCCGCGCAGTAGGTCGCAGGAAGCTCGCCGCCGGGCGCGACGAGCCCCTTGGAGAGGACGAGCAGGCCGGTGGCCGGGCCCAGGCGGTCCGCGATCTGCGCGATCGCGGCTGGGATCGCGCGCGTGGGCACCGCAAGGCAGACGAGGTCGGCGGATGCCAGATCGAGATCTGCCGCAGACACGACGCGGACGGGTTGCGGCAGCGCGACGCCGGGCAGGTAACGATCGTTCAGGCGCTTGCGCTCGACCAGCTGCGACTGCTCGGCGGTGCGGCAGCCGAGCTCGACCTCGACGCCGCTGCGGCCAAGAGCGACGGCGAGGCTCGTGCCCCAGGACCCCGCGCCGACGATCGCCACGCGGCGCACGGGCGTCGTCCCGCCGAGCCATTCCCATTGCATCTCGACGCACGGCCACACGCGGTCGGTGACCGCCTTGGCGAGCGCGGCCGAGGGCTTCTCGACCGTCGGGAACGTGAGCGGCGCGCCGGCGCGAACGGTCACGCGGCGCGGGTAGATCCGCCAGCCGCGGCGCACGTTGTCGGTTCCGTGAACCGCGACGGGCACGACCACTGCTCCGGCCTCCAGCGCGAGCCGGCCGACTCCGCGGCGAGGACGACCGAGCGGACCAGGGCGTACGCGTGTGCCCTCGGGGAAGATCATCACGCAGTCGCCGCGTTCGAGGATCCGCCGCGCGACGTTCATCGCCGCGTCATCGCCGCTGCCGCGGTCGATCGGGAAGGCGCCGAGGCCGTTCAGGAACCAGCGCTGGATGCGTGACTTCTCGAACAGCTCCTTCTTGGCCACGAAGTAGATCGGCCGCGAGACGAGCGTCCCGATCACGAACGGATCGAGGAACGAGCGATGGTTGGCCGCGAAGATCACCGGCCCGGTCTTGGGCACGTGCTCGCGCCCGACGCGTCCGAGCCTGAAGTAGATGCGGAAGAACGGCACGAACAGCATCCGGACGACCCGCAGCAGCACGCGGTTGACGCCGGTCGCGTCGGTGCGCGCAAGCAGCTCGTCGTGACCGCCCTGCTCCATGCGCCAGAAACCCCGCGCAAAGGTCTGAGTTACGCGAGGTTCCGGCGACGCGGTCCGCCGAACCCGTCCGGGCCGGCTGGGTGGAGCGCAGTAGGGTTCTACGTGATGCCGCTCGACCGCGACCAAACCCTCCGCGGAGCACTGGCCGGCGCCGCCGCGGCCGCCATCTGGGCTGCCCAGCAGCCGCTCGACAAGCGCATCTTCGGAACGCGCTACGACGACACCGAGATCCTCGGCAAGCTCGTCACTCGCGGGGCTGCCTGGCCGCTGGTGGGCACAGCGATGCACGTCGCCAACGGAGCGGCGTTCGGTGCCGCCTATGCGAACGTGGCGCCGCGGATGCCGCTGCCGACCTGGGCCCGCGGGCCGGCGACCGCGCTCGCCGAGCACCTAGCGCTGTGGCCCCTGGCCGCGGTCACCGACCGCTTCCACCCGGCACGCGACCAGATGCCGCGCCTGGCCGGCAACCGCGCCGCGTTCGCTCAGGCGGCGTGGCGGCATCTGCTGTTCGGCGTGACGCTCGGTGAGCTGGAGCGCCGCCTCAACCCGCCGCAGGACGAGGAGGTGCCCTCGTTCGAGCACGTCGTCTCCCAGAACGGTCACGGCGACATCGCGCACGCGGCCGGTATTGGGTCGTCGGCGTGAGCGCAGCGCGTGAGCTCGCGACGAGCGCGCGCACGCTTCGGACAACGCCGGCCTCGGCGAGATATGCACGGATAGCGTGCATACGGCGCCCAGCAAGACAACGACGCCGCCAAGCCGGAGACCGGATTCGAACCGGTGACCTGCTGCTTACAAGGCTCCACCTGAGATCCACCGTAAGGCCCGGAATCGCCCGATAGACACGGCGGTTTCGGGCCTCTCGCGCGTCACGCCTGTGACCGCTGAATTACCCGTCGTTTTCGGCCGATTACGGGGGGTCGTGGCAGGGCTGCCAGTTCGATGTAGGGTCGAAGGTCGACTGACTGGCATCCTGGCCAACTAGGAGGTACTCCACATGGACTCGCGCGGACTAGAGCGGATCGCTCCGCTGACCGGAGTCGTTTTCGTTGTGCTCATCGTGCTCGCGGTCGTCATCGGCGGCGAGACGCCTGACACCAACGACTCGCAGCAAGCGATCGTGGACTTCTGGAAGGAGAACGACACCGGACAGATCTGGAGCAGCATCATCGGTGTGTGGGCCACCATCTTTTTCGTCTGGTTCGCTGCGAGCGTCCGCAGCGCTCTGCGGCGCGCCGAGCGGGGTCCGGCCAGACTGTCGACGCTGAGCTTCGGGGGCGCGGTCATCGCGGCGGTTGGTCTGCTCTCGTCGCTCAGCCTGACCTTTGCGATCGCTGACTCCGTCGACGAGGCCCCGGCCAGCGTGACGCAGACACTGACGATTCTGAGTAACGGGTTCTTCTTCCCGATCTCCGCCGGCTATGCGATCTTCTTCCTCGCCGTAGGGGTGCTGGCGCTGCGGACGGGCGTTTTGCCCCGCTGGCTCGGCTGGGTCACGATCCTACTCGGGATTGTTTGCGTCACGCCGGTGGGCTTCTTCGCCCTCCTCGTGGGCCTGATCTGGATTGTGGGCGTCAGCGTGATGCTCTACCGGCGACAGAAGGGGCCCGAGGAGCCGTCCACCCCGGTCGCGGCATAAACCGGCTGCAACAGGTCGCGGCGTTACCGCCGCTCGCTTGGCTCGTGCATCAGGACGTTGAGGTAACCGAGAGCGAAACCGTCCATCGCCCCGGATGCGCGACCGAGTCGTGCGTCCGGCAGCGCGAGCGGCGGGTCCGCGCTCGTTGCTAAGCCGGAGACCGGATTCGAACCGGTGACCTGCCGCTTACAAGGCGGCTGCTCTGGCCAGCTGAGCTACTCCGGCGGGACGACGAGAGTATCGCCGCGGGGCCGGCCGCCGGAGTACGCTTGTAAGCATGACCGAGCGGATGGAGCGTGCCGCCGAGGCCGCCTCGCGGCGGGTCGAGGCTGCGCAGGACGCGGCGTCGCGCGGTGTCGATGCCGTTCAGGAGGCAGCCTCGCGCGGCATCGAGGCAGCGCAGCGCGGCGTCGAGGCAGCGCACGACGCCGCCGCCGACGTCGTGGCGAAGGTCAAGCCGCGGCTGCGCGGAGTGATCCACGAGTATTCGTTCTTCGTGGCGATCGCGCTCGGGGCGCTGCTGGTCTGGCAGGCCACCGGCGGACGCGAGACCGCCGCGATGGTGATCTACGCGGCGGGGATCTGCGGCCTGTTCGGCGTCAGCGCGCTGTACCACCGCGTGACGTGGAGGCCGCGTGCGCGCGCCTGGATGAGGCGCCTTGACCACTCGATGATCTTCGTCTTCATCGCCGCGTCCTTCACGCCCTTCGCGATGCTCGTGCTCGACGGCGCGCTGGCGGTGACGATCCTCGCCGTGTTCTGGGGCGGCGCGCTGGCCGGCGTCGTGCTCTCGCTGGTATGGGTCAGCGCCCCGAAATGGCTCAGCGCCATCGTCTACGTGACGCTGGGGATGGTCGCGCTCGTGACCGCGCCTGAGATGTGGCAGGCGCTCGGCTGGCTACCGGTCGTGGGCATCGCGCTCGGCGGAGCGCTCTACACGGCCGGTGCGGTGATCTACGCGACCGGCCGACCGGACCCGGCGCCCGCGGTGTTCGGGTACCACGAGGTGTTCCACACGCTGGTCACCGGAGCGGCCGCGACGCACTATGCGGTGATCGCGTTCGCCGTGCTTCCGCTCACGAGCTGAGCAAATCGCGCGATGGCGTCAGGCTGGCGCGAGGACGCTGAGGCCGGCGTGGCGCGCCGCCGCCTGCTGACGCACGTCGTACGTGACCAGGCCGCGAAGTCGCGGACCGACAGTCATTGCCGCCGCGATGTGAAGAGCGTCGAGCGCCCTCAGCTCGCGCGGCTGCAGCAACCCGGCGGCCGTAACGCAAGCTCGATTCAGCGGCAGCAGGGTCATCCTCGACAGCACCAACTCCGCGTCGCTCAGCGCCTGATCGCTGACGCGCGCAGCGGCCCGGATGACCTCGGTCAGAAGCAGCTCGCTGCCGGCAAGCTCGTCCGTTCCAGCTTCGAGCACCCGCACGAGCGCCGGGGTCTCCGGCTCCGCGATCACTAACTTCAGCAGCGCGGAGCTGTCGAAGAAGAGGACGCCGGTGCTCAAAGGCGCTCGCGTCGCAGGTCGTCGAGAATGCTCTGCGAGTCGGGCGAGCCCGCAGGCGCGGGCGGCGGCAGGCCGCGTTCCCTCAAGAGGTCGACCAAAGAACCCTGGGCCGGGGTCGCGCCCAGCTCCTCAACCAGGAAGCGGGCAGCGTCCGAGTACCCGGCGGTGGGCGTGAGGTAGGCGACCTCGCGTCCGTGCTCGGTGACCGTGAGACTCTCGCCCGACTTTACGCGCTGCAGGTACTTGCTCAGATTCTGGCGGAGCTCACGAACGCCTACATTCGTCATGTGCGTCACCGTAGCACAATTAGGTCCGCCCTCTCCTGCCCGATGCCGCTACAGCACCACGTTCCGCGACTCAAGGTGCACGCCGATCTTGCGCTTGACGCGCTGGAGTGCGTTGTCGACCGTCTTGGTGTCGCAGCCGACGCGCTCGCCGACCTGCTCATAGGAGTAGCCGTCGAGGTAGAGAGTCAGGACGCGCGACTCGAGGTCCGAGAGCGCCGTCGAGAGGCAGCCGACGAGGGCGCGCAGCTCCTCCGACGAGATCACCTGGTTGACGGGATCGTGGACGCTGGGCCCGGGCAGCACCTCGTCGAGCGTCGGCTCGCCGTCACTCGCGCCGGCTGGCGTGGACGCGAACGACACGTACTGGTTGAGCGGTACGTGCTTGTTGCGCGTCGCCGTCTTCACCGCGGTGATGATCTGGCGCGTGATGCAGAGCTCGGCGAAGTTGCGGAAGCTCGACTCGCGGTCGGTCCGGTAGTCGCGGATCGCCTTGTAGAGGCCGACGAGGCCTTCCTGGATGAGGTCGTCGCTGTCGCCGCCGGCGATGAAGTACGACGAGGCCTTGAGCCGGACGAAACCGTAGTAGCGGCGAACGAGCCGGTCGTACGACGTGGGATCGCCCTGCTTGGCCAGGGCGATCAGATAACCATCATCGACCTGAAGCCGACCTTGAGATGAGGGGGATAGACGTGCCACGAGCAATCCTTTCGTCCCCTGAGCAGGGGTTTCGTAGGACGAGCTCAGTGGCGCACTCCTCCCCTGGCGCCAACTGCGAACGTAAAGCTGTTCTTTTCTCCACCTGAGGTTGACCCTCAGGCAGGCGCTTTATCGCAGACTTATGACGCGCTGTCAACCCTCTTTTGCAAGATTCCGTACAAGAGGGCCGCGGCGGCGGCGTTGACGTTCAGCGAGTCGAGATGCCCGCGCAGCGGCAGCGCGACGAGCGCGTCGCAGGACGTCGCAACGCGCGGGCGCAGCCCTTTGCCCTCGGCACCCATCACGAGCACGACGCCGCCACGCCAGTCGGGCTTCAGATAGTGGACCGCCGCAGGGTCGGCCGCCGCGCCGTAGCACCAGCAGCCGGCCTCCTTGGCCTGCCCCAGGAAGTCGGCGACGTTGCGCACCTGCGCGACGGGCAGCCACTCGACAGCTCCCGCCGACGCCTTGCACGCCGCCGGGGTGATCTCAGCCGAGCGGCGCTCGGGGATCACGACGCCTGTCGCTCCCACACCCTCGGCGGTGCGCACGATCGCGCCGAGGTTCTGCGGATCCTGGACCTCGTCGAGCGCCACGATCAGCGGATCGGGCGTGGCGAGCAGGTCGGCGGCATCTGCGTAGGGGTAGGCATCGGTGCGGGCGCAGATGCCCTGATGCGCGGTGCTGCCCGCGATCCGCTCGATCTCCTCGCCGCTCACGATCTGCGGCTTCAGCGCTCCGGGCTCGCCCAGCCACAGCTCCTTCGCGGCGCCTGTGGTCGCCCAGATCTCGTGCACGCGGCGGCGCCCCGCGCGCAGTGCCTCGTGGACGGCGTTGCGCCCGTAGAGGATCACGGCCGCACACCCGCACAGCGGCTCGGCGCGCAGCCGGCGAGCAGAGTCACGGCCGCATCAGAGCGGCGCCGTCCGCGCCGTCGCGGACCTCCCAGCCCAGCGCCGTCAGCTCGTCGCGGATCTGGTCGGCGCGCGCCCAGTCCCTGGCCGCGCGCGCTTCCTCGCGGCGCTCGAGCAGCGCCAGCGCCGTGTCGTCAGGCCCCTCGGCCTGCGCATCGCCATCGAGCAGGTTGTCGAGTCCGAGCACGGCGAGCATCTCGCGCAGGTCCTGGCCACCGACCTCCTCGCGCTTGTTCGCCTCACCCACCCAGCCCCAGACCTCGGCAAGCGCTCGGGGCGTGTTGAAGTCCTCGGCAAGCGCGTCGAAGAACCGCTCGCGGTGGCCGCCGAGATCCTCCGGCGAAGGGTCGCCGGTCAGGCGGCGAGCTGCCTCACGCAGGCGCTTCACACCAGCCTGCGCCTGGGCCATCGTCTCGTCCGAGAAGCGCAGCGGCTGGCGGTAGTGGCCGGCGACGAAGAACAGGATCACCGCGTCGCGACCCCAGCGTTCCAGCACGTCGCCGAGCAACGCGATGTTGCCGACGCTCTTGGCCATCTTCTCCTCGCCCATCTGGAGCATCCCGTTGTGCATCCAGATCGCCGCGAGCTCGGCGCCCCGCGCCATGCGCGTCTGCGTGGCCTCGTTCTCGTGGTGGGGGAAGACGAGGTCGTTTCCGCCGCCGTGGATGTCCAGGCCGACGCCGAGCAGCTCCTCGGCCATCGCCGAGCACTCGATGTGCCAGCCGGGGCGCCCGCGGCCCCAGGGCGTCTCCCACGCGGTGTCCTCGCCCTCCTTGGTGGCCTTCCAGAGCGCGAAGTCCAGAGGATCCTGCTTCAGCTGCGCGCCCTCGACGCCTTCGCCCTGGTCCATCGCATCGACCGAGCGATGCGACAACTCCCCGTAGCGCGGGTCGCTGCGCACCCGGAAGTAGACGTCTCCCTCGACGGCGTAGGCGCTGCCGCTATCGATCAGGGTCTGGATCAGCGCGACGATCGGCCCGATCGTCTCTCCGGCCAGGGGCTCGTGGTCGGGCCTCCCGAGGCCCAGGCCGTCGGTGTCGGCGACGTAGGCGGCGGTCATCTCGCTGGCGAGCTGCGCGCTCGGCACGCCCAGCGGCCGGGCAGCGTCGTAGATCTTGTCGTTGACGTCGGTGACGTTGGCGACCAGCGTTACGCCGTAACCCTCATGCTCGAGGAAGCGTTTCAGCAAGGCGTAGACGACGAACGGGCGCCCGTTGCCGATGTGGATTCGGTTGTAGACGGTGGGACCGCAGGCGTAGATGCCGACGCGGCCCGGGTCGCGGGGCGCAAGCGGGACGACCTCGCCGCGGCGGGTGTCATGCAGGCGGATCGTGCGCACCGGCTGCAATCTACGCGAGCGCTTGGCGGATCCCTTCCCGCCGGCGCGAGCGAGCTCGCGACCGTCAGCCGCGCAGCAGGGTCGCGACGGCGAGCGCGGCGACGCCCTCGCCGCGGCCGACGAAACCGATCCCCTCGCCGGTCGTCGCCTTGACGTTGATGCGGGTGGGATCGACGCCGAGCGCGCCGGCCAGCCGCTCACGCATCTCGCCGCGGCGCGCGCCGACCTTCGGGCGCTCCATCACGATCGTCGCGTCGACGTTCGACACCTCAAATCCCTGCGCCGTGACGATCTCAGCGGTCGCTCGCAGCAACTCGATCGAGTCGGCGTCCTTCCAGCGCTCGTCGGTGTCGGGGAAGTGAGCGCCGATGTCGTCGAGGCCGGCGGCGCCGAGCAGCGCGTCGATCACGGCGTGGGTGAGAACATCGGCGTCGGAGTGACCGGCGAGGCCGAGCTCGTGCTCGATGCGAACGCCGCCGAGGATCAGCGGCCGGTCCGGTACGAGCCGGTGCGAGTCCCAGCCGATTCCTGTTCGCACGTCGCTCATCCGATCGGCTCCAGCCGGCGCTCACGACGATCGAAGACCGCCAGCTCGGTCACGCCCACGTCGGCCAGCAGAGCGAGCGCCTCGTCGTATCCGTAGCCGAGGTGCTCCGCGACGTGCGCGTCGCTCGACAATGCCACGGGGTTTCCCGCATCGACGCACATCTCCAGGAACGCGCGGTCGGGGTAGAGCTCGCCGACGGGCTTGCGAAGGCCTGCCGTCGACAGCTCGATCGCGATCCCCGACTCGGCGATGCCCTCCATGGCGAGATCGTAGAAGCGCCGAAGGTCACCGTCCGGGAACGGCCGCGTCCGGCCCCAGTGCTTGACGAGATCGGGGTGGGCGAGGATGTCGTACTGGCCCGTGCGCGCGAGCTCGCCGAGCCACTCGAAGTACGTCGACCAGACCTTGTCCGGCGACTGGCCCGACCCCCATATGTCGAACTCCTCGTCGTCGAGCGCGAAGTCACCGACGAAGTGGATCGAGCCGATGACGTAGTCCCAGTCGCGGCCGTCGAGCAGGCTCGCCATGCGGTCCTCACGCCCGGGGATGAAGTCCGCCTCGATGCCCAGCCGCAGATCGGTCTGCGCACGAACGAAGCCGCAGTACTCGTCGAGATCGTCGTGCGCGAAGTCGCGCCACAGCGGACTGTCCCAGACGTTGAGCGCCTCGCGGAAGCGGTAGACGTGCTCGCTGACGCCGAGCTCGGCGATGCCGCGCTCGGTCGCGGTCTCACGGTAAGCCTCGGCGTTGGCGGGCGTGAACCACTGCTCGGGCGGCGTGTCGGGGCCGTCCTCGCGCAGATGGACGTGGTAGTCGGTCAGCACTCGGTGCAGTCAAGCAGCGTGGGACTTTACGGGCGTTGAGGGCGGCGGCTCACCGCCGGCCGGGGCGCGATGTGCACGCATGGCGTGCATTCCGCACCCAGCGCGGCCACTCAGCCCCGCTCCCTGAGCAGCAGCTCCGCCAGCATCAGGTCCACATGCGTCGTGACCTTCAGGTTCTCCGCCGGAGCCTGCACCACCCGCACGCGCCCGCCATCCTGCTCCACGAGCATCGCGTCGTCGGTCGCCGCGGCGAGCTCCTCCTCGCTGCGATCCAGGGCGCCCTCCAGGGCGCTGCGCCGGAAGACCTGCGGCGTCTGCACCGACCACAGCTCCGAGCGACGCAGCGTGTCCGAGACCGCCAGGCCGCCCGGCGCGCGCTTGATCGTGTCCGTGACGGGCGCCGCGGCGATCGCCGCGTCCCAGCCACCGTCGGATTCGAGCGCCGCGAGGCAGGCGCCGACCAGTTCCGGCGTCAGCAGTGGGCGCGCGGCGTCGTGGACGAGCACCACCTGCGCGTCGGCCGCCGCCCCGAGCGCGTTGCGAACGGACTGGGAGCGCTCGGCGCCGCCCGTCACGCGGATGACGCCCGGAACGTCGGCGCCGGTGCCGGCGTCCTCGCCGCGCGGCAGCGCGTCGCTCAGCGCCAGCGCCACGCCCTCGGGCAGCGCGACGACGATCCGCTCGATGCCCGGGCTGGCACGGAGCGCGTCGAGGCTCCACTCGAGCATCGGGCGCCCGGCCAGCTCGACGAACGCCTTGGGCCCGCCGGACCCCAGGCGCTCACCGCGCCCGGCCGCTACGACCAGCGCCGTCGCCATGTCCGCTCGCGCGCGGACGGCCCGCGGCGGGGGCCCGTCGCCCCCACCCGCGGCCGCTGCGCTACCGGCGCTCCCCGAAGGCAAGACCCACTGGTGGGCCTTCCCGAAACCCCGACATCCCGGAACGACCCATTAGACCTTCGCTCCCGCGGACTCGGCGAGCAGGTTGTCGAGGTGCTCCTCGGCCTCTGTCTCGTCCATCTCGAGCGCGTACATCAACTCCGAGGCGAGGATCTTCTTGGACCGCGTGAACATCTGCTTCTCGCCCGTGGAGAGCCCCTTCTGGTGCTCGCGCACGGCAAGGTTGCGGACGACCTCAGAGAGCTCGTAGATGTCGCCGGTCTTGATCTTGTCGCGGTTGTGCTTGAAGCGCCGGTTCCAGTTCTTCGGCATCTCCGAGACCTCGTCCTGGAGAACGCCGAGAACCTTCTTGACGGTCTCCTCGTCGATCACGCGCCGCAGCCCCGCCTTCGCCGCGTTCTCAGACGGAACCCTCACCGTCATGTCGTTGTGCAGGATCTTGATCTCGAGGTAGATGCGCTCCTCGCCGAACATGACCCGCGATTCCTTCTTGAGGACCTTGCCAGCCCCATGGTGCGGGTAGACGACGTTGTCCCCGCACTCGAACTCGATGTGCTCGATCGTGACCTCGAGGTCCTCGATGAGCTCTTCGCTGTCTGTTGGAATGGTGTCCTCCTTTGTCGTCGGCGCAGGCTTCATGACCCGCGGCCGTCCCTTGAGGTGGTCGATTCCCCGATCGACCACGATGCGCCGGTGACGGCGCTCATGTCTGCAGGTAGCGATCGAACAGGTTGATCTCCTGCAGCCTCCGCAGGCCTTCGCGGATGTCCTTGGCGCGGATCTCGCCCACGCCCTCGATCCCTTCAAGCTCCTCGTCCGAGATCGCCAGCAGCTCGTCTAGCCCTCCGGTCGCCTTCACGATGCTTGCGACGACGATCTTCGGCAGACGCGGGATGCGTCCCAGGACGCGGAACCCACGCGGCGAGACCGGGAAGTCGAGCGTGTTGAGCTTTCTGTCGTACCCCAGCAGCTCTGCGATGCGACCGAAGTCCAGCAGGTCCTGGTGCGGCAACCGCGCCATCTGGTCGAGCGCATGGGCGAACGCGTCGTCGCCGAGATCCGCGAGGTAGTCGTGGACCAGCGCGGCCTTGCCGGCCGCGGTGCCGACCATCGTCTCCTCGAGCTGCATCTCGATCAGGCGGCCCTCGGTGCCCAGCTCGACGATGTAGCGCTCGATCTCGACGGCCATGCGGGTGACGAGCTCCGAGCGTTGCAACACGGTGAGAACGTCGTGGAGCGTGGCGCCGCCTTCGAACTCCAGCGCGGTCAGCCGCGTCGAGACCTGGTCGAGGCGTGCGCGGTACTTGTCGAGCGTCGCGAGCCCCTGGTTGGCCTTAGCGAGCACCGTCGGGATGTCCTCGAGGATGTACTTCGCGCCGTCGACGTAGAGCGAGACGACGTCGCGCCGAGCGGACACGGCGATCACGAGCGCGTCGGTCTGCTTGCTGACGCGCTCGGCGGTGCGGTGGCGCGTGCCGGTCTCCAGCGAGAGGATCGTCGGGTCCGGCATCAGCTGGACGTTCGCCATCTGGATCTTCGTCGCGTTCGCGCTCAGCACGATCGCGCCGTCCATCTTCGCCACTTGGTAGAGGAAGGCGGGCGAGTAGTCGATGTCGAGCTTGATGCCGCCCGAGAAGAGGTGCGTCAGCTCGTCCGGATCGCCGATGACGACGAGCCCACCGGTGCGCGCGTGGACGACGTTGTCGATGCCCTCCCGCAGCGCCGTCCCGGGCGCGACCATCTCGAGGGACTTGACCAGACGGGGCTCCTGGCGACTGTCCAGATCGGTGAGGTCATCGCCGCTCCGGTGCGCCATCGAGCCCCATTCTACCAGCGATTTTGTGATTTCGGAGCAGCGATTTCGTCTCAGGCCGCCCGCCTGGGCGCCTCGACGGCGAGCACGGCGCGCAGCGCGTCACGCAGAGTGGGAGCGCTCTCGGGTGAGATCACCTGCCGCAGCCCGAACTTCGCGGCCTCCTCGGCGCGGCGATCGTGATGGGCGACAGAGCGCAGCTCCCCCGTCAGCCCGATCTCCCCGAACGCTGCCGGCGGCTCCTTCGCGGCGCCCCCCGCGGCGATGCCGCGCGCCGCGCTGGCGACCGCGAGAGCGATCGCGAGATCGGCTCCCGGCTCGTCGATGCGAACGCCGCCGACGACGTTGACGAACACGTCGGCGCTGCCCGTGGCGACGCCCGCATGACGCGCGAGCACCGCCAGCACGAGCGCCAGCCGGTTACGGTCGATCCCGTTGCAGACGCGGCGCGGGGGCACCAGCTCACTCGGGGAGACGAGCGCCTGCACCTCGACCAGCAGCGGCCGTGAGCCCTCCATCGCCGCGAGCACGACGCTGCCGGGGGCGCGCGTGGCCTCGGCGACGAACCGCGCGCTCGCGTCGAGCACTTCGACCAGGCCGCCATCGCGCATCTCGAAGACACCGACGTCGTTGGTCGAGCCGAAGCGGTTCTTGAGCGCGCGCAGCGTCCTGTAGGTGCGCTCCCGCTCGCCCTCGAACTGGAGCACGACGTCGACGAGGTGCTCCAGTACCCGCGGTCCTGCCAGCGCGCCCTCCTTGGTGACGTGCCCGACGAGCAGCACCGCTGTGCCGCTGTGCTTGGCGACATCCATGATCCGCGTCGCGACCTCGCGTACCTGTCCCACGGTCCCGGCGGCGCCGGTCAGGTCGGCCGCCGCGAGCGTCTGCACCGAGTCGATCACGCAGATGTCGGGGCGCTCGGCTTCGAGCACCGTGAGCACCGCGTCGAGGTCGGTCTCGGCGAGCACCGGCACGTCGAGCGAGCCCGGCGCCGCGCCGCCCTCCAGGCGCTCGGCGCGCAGCCTGATCTGAGCGGCGGACTCCTCACCGCTGACGTAGAGCGTCGAGCGACCGGCGCCCTGAAGCAACCCGAGGGCCATCGTCGTCAGCGTCGACTTGCCGATCCCCGGCGAGCCACCGATCAGGACGAGTGACCCGGGCACGAGTCCGCCGCCGAGCAGCCGGTCGAGCTCATCGATGCCGGTGGCCAGGCGAGGCGCGCTGTCAGCCTGCACGTCACGCAGGCGTATCGGAGCGGCCGCCGCGCGGCGTGTTCCCCCCGCACGTCCCGGGGGCGCCGCCCGGCCGGCGGAGCGGGTCGGCGCACGCTCCTCGGCGAGCGAGTTCCACTCCTCGCAGCCTGGGCACTGCCCGTGCCACTTGGCGGCGACATGGCCGCACGAAGCGCAGACGAAGATCGTTTCCGGACGAGCCATGCAGCGGCCGAGCGTACGGATCGCCCCCGACGGCAAAGCCGTCGAACTGACGCCCGTGGCCTACTGTGAGCCAGGCTCCGGCCCAGCGGCGTCGAGCGCCTGCGCGACATCGCCGAGCAGGTCGACGGCGTCCTCGCAGCCGGCGCTCAGACGGATCAGCCCGGACGAGACGGCGTCGCCTCCCCATCGCGCGCGCCGCTCGGCGCTCGAGTGCACGCCGCCGAAGCTCGTCGCCTCGGCGAGCAGCCGGCAGCCCGCCAGGAACGCTCGCGCGCGCTCCGCCGTTTCGAGGTCGAACGACACGACGCAGCCGACGCCGGGCCAGCGGACGTGCGCGACGTCGCCGCGCCGGGCGAGCATCGATGCGAGTGCCTCGGCGGTGCGCTCCTGCCGCTCGACCCTGAGACCGAGCGTCGCGAGCGAGCGGTGCGCGAGCCAGGCCTCGAATGGACCGGGGATCGCGCCCGTCGTCGTGCGCCACGCGCGGATGTCGCTCGCCAGCCGCTGGTCGGCGCAGGCGACGTGCCCGAGGACGAGGTCGCTGTGACCGGTGAGCTGCTTGGCGGCGCTGGCGACCGAGTAGTCGGCGCCGAGGTCGATCGGGCGCTGGCGCAGCGGCGTCGCGAGCGTGTTGTCGACGGCCACGAGCGTGCCTCCTTCGCGCGCCGATCCAGCGAGCGCGGCGATGTCGACGACATCCAGCATCGGATTGCTCGGGGACTCGAGCCAGAGCAGCGTCGCGCCCGGGAGCGCGTCGCGCACGGCGCCGTCGTCGGTCGGCGTGAGGCGCACCTCGACGCCGATGCGCTCAAGGTGCTCGCGCGCCAGCGTGCGCACCGTGTAGATGCCGTCGGCCGGTGCGACGAGCACGTCACCAGGGCCGAGCGCGGTGAACAGCACGGCGCTGATCGCCGCCATGCCCGAGGAGAAGGCGACCGCCTGACCGCCTTCGAGCTCGCCGAGCGCCGCCTCCCAGCGCTCCCACGTCGGGTTGGTGTCGCGGCCGTAGAACGACTCGCGACGACCCTCCGCATCGCCTGTGAAGTGATACGGGGCTGCGAACACCGGCCCCGGCAGGTACGGCTCGCCGTCCGCTGGAGCGGGCAGGCCCGCGTGAATCGCCGCCGTGCTGCCGGCTGCGGTGCGGTGCGAGCGGTCGCAGTAGGGCTTGGTGCGCGAGCGCCCGCAGCGGCACAACGCGAGCGGCCCGTCGGGAGCCGGGAGCGGCTGGCCGGCGGCGTCTGTGAGCCGCACGGGTCCCGTCACCTTGTACGGACCGTCGGCCCGGACCTTGATCACGACCTCGTCGTTCTGATTGTCTGGCATCGTTGCGAGCCTTCCGTCCTGACGGCGTGTTCGTAAGACGGACCCTAGATGGCCGGCTCCGAGGATCGGCCATCCATCTCTCTGTTGAGGAGGACCCATGAAGCTCAAGCTGCCCTCACCGGCCATGGTCGTGGCGATCACCGCGTTGATCGTGGCCCTGTCCGGCACCGCGGTCGCCGCGGTCAACTTCGCGCGCAACGCCGGCGCAGTGGACGGCAAGAGCGCCGTCGCATCCGGCGCCAAGCTGGAGCACGCCGCCGGAAAGCTCGTAGCGACGCAGAGGTCGGGCGCAGGCAAGGGCCGGATCGACGCCAGATACCTCGATCTGCCCGAGCTGGTTCGCGGCTCGTCGGCGACGTTCGGCCGCGCCCTCAGCGTGGTGGACAACGGCGCGCTCGTCCCGGTCCAGATCGGAACGGTGCCCGGTATCGGCGCGTTGACCGCCACCTGCCGGGACGAGAACGGCGCTGCTGGGCGGCTCGACCCGGCGACGACGATCACGCTCGCCAACACCTCCGGTGAGACGATCAACCTGATGCGCAAGGTCGACACCGACAGTGCGACCGTCGTGCCGCTGCCCAGTGGGGTGATCCACGAGTTCGTGATCTCCGCGTCGCGACCGTTCACGCTGCACATCGAACGCCGCGGATCGAACACGCTGGTCCAGGGCGTCGTGCGACAGGACGGGCGTAACGAGCCGAGCGCGTCGTGCCTGGTCTACGGCTTCTCGCTGGTCGCGCCACCAGCCTGACGCGACCCGCCTCAGGCGACCGGTAGAACGTTCGTCCAGTGGGCGCGGCCTGGTGCCGCGCCCACTGATGCTGGGCGATCTGTTGCAATCAAGCGCCGCACTACTTTCCCCCTCAATGGAAATCACCCGCGGTTGTGCGGTGGCTCCGCTTGAATGGCCCCACCATGCGTCCATTCGTTCGCCGGCGAACCCTGTTCGCTCCACTGTCCCTTGCCGCCCTCGGAGCCATCGCCGCGATCGCCGGTCCGCTCGGAGCCACCGGCTCGTCCAACGTGACGCCGACGACCGTCGACGGCAACCCGACGTGTCCCGCCTCGGCCGCGTACTCCTTCAAGATCGACAACATCAGCGAGTCGCAGCTCGCGCAGACGTGGACCGCCACGTCCGCTGGTGTCGAGGCCAACCCGGGCGGGTCCTTCTGGGCTGACGTGACCTTCACGATCTCCTCGGTCGACACGGGCGCTCACACCTTCAGCTGGAGCGCGGCGAAGAACGGCCAGCCGCTGGGCATCGACGCCGTCATCGCCAAGGGCGGCCCGACCGCGAGCGTCTACGCCTACAGCCCGGAGGCCGCGTCGGACACGGGCCTTCACGCCCCGGTCAACCGCGGCACGCGCTATTACGGACTCAGCCACATCACGTTCTGCCTCGACGGTCCCGACGCCTCTCCGCCTGCGCCAAAGCCCCCGCCACCCAGCGGTGGTGGTGGCGGCGGAGGAGGTGGAGGCGGCTACCCCGGTGACGACAACGAGCATTGCGTGAACGAGGACCGCGATGACGACCACAGCCGCGTCCGCGGCTGCGGTCACGGCTGCCCGGGCGCGAACGAGCACCGCGGCAACGGCAAGGGCGACGGGCACGGCTACGGATACGGGCACGGCTGCAAGCCGCCGCCACCACCACCACCACCACCACCACCACCACCGCCGCCGCCGCCCGCGGTCTGCCCGGCGAGCACGCCGTACGCGTTCACGATCTCCGCTGTCGACGAGTCCAAGCTCGCCGGTGCCTGGACCCAGGCGACCCCGAACGTCGATGCGAAGCCGAGCGGCGACGCGTTCTGGACGGGCGTCACGATCACGATCGCGGCCGTCAACACGAGCGCACACACGTTCGACTGGAGCGCCGTGAAGAGCGGCCAGCCGCTGGGCGTCGACAGCGTGATCGTCAGGGGCTACTACGGCGCCAACATCTACACCTACAACCCGGAGGCGTCGTCGGCGACCGGCCTGCACGCGCCGATCAAGAAGAAGACGTACTACCAGCGCGTCAAGAGCATCACCTTCTGCCTCGACGCGGAACCGCCATCGGGTGTGAATCCGGTGCCGCCGACCACCGGCACGACTCCGCCACCGAGCCAGAGCGGCAGCGGGACGCCGCCCGTGTCGGCCCCGCCGCCCCCGGCGGCGCCGCCGCGCACGACCCCCAGGCGTCCGCGCCGCGGCACCGCCAGCGTGCGCCTCGCTCCGGGCTGCCTGCGGGGGCGCTCGGTCAACGTGCGCGTGCGCGGCTCTTCAATGCGGCGGATCGTCTTCCGCGTCAACGGACGCCGCGTCAAGACCGTACGCGTCAAGAGCCGTCAGACGGTCGTCCGCGCGACGCTGCGCACCAGCGGGGCTCGCGCCCAGCGGGTCACCGCAGTCGTGCAGTTCCGCAGCGGGCGCACGTCGCGAACACTGCGCGTGACGGGGTTCCGCTGTCTGCAGCGCAACCCGCCGTTCCGTTTCACCGGATGAGCGTGGTGCGCTGAACCACCCTCTTGCTCGGGGAACGACGAAGGGCCGCCTCTCGGCGGCCCTTCGTCGTCCCAGCTCTCCTGACCAGGTGCCCGCCCGCGGGCGGGCACCGCAGCCTGCCTAGTCCTCGGTCGAGTCCGCCGGCTCCTGGGCGTCGCCGGATGCATCCGGCTCCTCGGCGTCGCCACCGCCGACCACAGCCGGGACCTTCTCGGGCCCGGGAACGACGGTCAGCACGACATCGCGGTCGTCGCCTTCGCCAGCCGGCTCCACGAGCACGGTCGCGCCCGGCGGCAGCTCGGCTCGCAGGACGAAGTCCGCGAGCGGATCCTCGATGTAGCGCTGGATCGCGCGGCGCAGCGGACGCGCTCCCATCGACGGGTCCCAGCCCTTCTCGACGAGCAGGTCCTTCGCCGCTTCGCTGAGCTCCAGCTGCAGCTCGCGCTCAGCGAGCTGCGAGCGGATGCGCATCAGCAGCAGCTCGACGATCGTCTTGATCTCGTCCTTCTGCAGCTTGTGGAAGACGATCACGTCGTCGATGCGGTTCAGGAACTCGGGGCGGAAGACCTTCTTCAGCTCACTGGTGATCCGCGTCTTCATGTCCTCGTAGGTGATGCCCGTCTCGTCGTCGCTGACGGCGAAGCCGAGCGGCGTGTTGCGAGCGATCTCCTGAGCCCCGATGTTCGAGGTCATGATCACGATCGCGTGGCGGAAGTCGACCGTCCGCCCCTGCGAGTCGGTCAGGCGCCCGTCCTCGAGGATCTGCAGCAGGATGTTGAAGACATCGGGGTGCCCCTTCTCGATCTCGTCGAGCAGCAGCACGCAGTACGGCTTGCGCCGCACGGCCTCGGTCAGCTGGCCGCCCTCGTCGTAGCCGATGTATCCCGGGGGCGAGCCGACGAGCCGCGAGACCGCGTGCTTCTCCATGTACTCCGACATGTCGATGCGGACCATCGCGTCCTCGTCGCCGAACAGGAACTCGGCAAGCGTCCGCGCCAGCTCCGTCTTGCCGACGCCGGAGGGGCCGAGGAAGATGAACGAGCCGGTCGGGCGCTTGGGATCCTTGAGCCCCGCCCGCGAGCGGCGGATCGCCTTGGCGACGACCTCGACGGCAGCGTGCTGCCCGATGACGCGCTTGTGGAGCTCCTCCTCCATGCGCATCAGCTTGGCCGTCTCGGCCTCGGTCAGCTTGAAGACCGGGATGCCCGTCCACATCGAGACGATGTCGGCGATCTCCTCCTCACCGATCGACGGTCGCGGGCCCTCGCCCTCGCCGGCGCGCCACTGCTCCACGAGCTCGCGCTTCTTCTCGGTCAGCTTGCGCTCGTCGTCGCGCAGCGACGCCGCTTTCTCGAACTCCTGGTCCTCGATCGCCGTCTCCTTCTCACGCCGTGTGCGCTCGATGTCCTCTTCGAGCTCGCGGTAGATGGGCGGCGAGGTCATCGACTTGATGCGCATGCGCGACGCGGCCTCGTCGATCAGGTCGATCGCCTTGTCGGGCAGCTGACGGTCAGCGATGTAGCGATCGGCGAGCTCTGACGCGGCCTTCAGGGCCTCGTCGGTGATGTCGACCTTGTGGTGCTGCTCGTAGCGGTCGCGCAGGCCCTTGAGGATCTGAACCGTCTCCTCGATCGAGGGCGGCTCGACACGGATCTGCTGGAAGCGGCGCTCCAGCGCGCTGTCGCGCTCCAGGTACTTGCGGTACTCGTCGAGCGTCGTCGCGCCGATCGTCTGCAGCTCGCCCCGGGCGAGAGCCGGCTTGAGGATCGACGCCGCGTCGATCGCGCCCTCGGCCGCGCCGGCGCCGACGAGGTTGTGGAGCTCGTCGATGAACAGGATGATGTCGCCGCGCTGGGTGATCTCCTTCATCACCTTCTTGAGGCGCTCCTCGAACTCACCGCGGTACTTCGATCCGGCGACGAGCGCCGCCAGGTCGAGCGTGTAGATCTGCTTTCCCTTCAGCAGCTCAGGCACGTCGGAGTTGGTGATCCGCTGGGCGAGGCCCTCGACGACGGCCGTCTTGCCGACGCCCGGCTCGCCGATCAGCACGGGGTTGTTCTTGGTGCGCCGGGAGAGAATCTGCATGATCCGCTCGATCTCGGTCTCGCGGCCGACGACCGGGTCGAGCTTGCCCTCTGCGGCGAGTTTCGTCAGGTTCCGCCCGAACTGGTCGAGCAGCTTCGACGACTTCTTGCCCTCACCCTGCTGCGACGCGCTCTGGCCCTGCGAGCTGGAGCCCGAGCCGGAGCCCTGGCGGCGGCCGCCGGGGCCGGACAGCATGCGGATGACCTCGTTGCGGATCTTGTCCGAGTCGGCATCGAAGTCGAGCAGGATGCGTGCAGCGACGCCCTCGTTCTCACGCACCAGGCCGAGCAGGATGTGTTCCGTGCCGATGTAGTTGTGACCGAGGCTCAACGCCTCGCGCAGCGCGAGCTCGAGGACCTTCTTGGCGCGCGGCGTGAACGGGATCTGGCCGGAAGTGACCTCCTCACCGGAGCCGACGATGCGCACGACCTGGGCGCGAACGCGCTCGACCGTGATGTCGAGGCTCTCCAGCACGCGCGCGGCGAGCCCCTCCTCCTCACGAAGCAGCCCGAGCAGGATGTGCTCGGTGCCGATGTAGTTGTGCTTGAGCGTCCGTGCCTCTTCCTGGGCGAGGACAACCACCTGGCGGGCTCGTTCGGTGAATCGCTCGAACATCTGTTACTCGGTCCTTCCTGCCGTTTGGGGAGGGCGTGGCAGTGGGTCGTTGCGGTGGTCCTGGTGCGTGCGGTGCGGTTGGCCTATCTGATTCGCTGCGGTTCGAGGGTCGCTGACATCCCGACTCTCATCCTCGTTTTCGGCCACGATGGCCAATCGGATGAGCGAACGGATGATGGACAGGCGGCATGGCACATCCTATCAACGGCCCTGCTGGAGCCAGGCGACTTGGAACGGCCCATTCCGCCGGGGTTCCCGCTCTCTGGGTGGTTTCCTGCGAGGTCATCTCCCGCATCGCTTCACCGTCCCCCTTCTCGGGGCGATCGTTGCGTGAGCTGCGTCACCCATCGCGGGCGCGGCGCGCAAGCGCCAGCAGCGGCGCACCGGCTGCGCGCGCCGGACGGCCGATGCGAGAACCCTTCGAATACCGCACGGAAAACGCACCGGCTGCGCTGAGCTGATGACCGCAGAGCGGTCCGCTAGAGCCCGGAGCGGTCGGCGATCAGGCGCGCGAGCGCGAGCGCGGATGTCGCGGCCGGCGACGGGGCGTTGCGCACGTGCAGCGCGGCTCCGGTCCGCGAGACCGCGAAGTCATCGACGAGGCGCCCGTCGCGGGTCAACGCCTGCGCGCGAACACCGGCGCTGCCGGGGTGCAGGTCGGCGGCGGTGATGCCGGGCACGTAGCGCGCGGCCTCGCGGGCGAGCGCGCGGCTGCTCGCAGCCAGGCGAAGCTCACGCGCGCCGGTGCGCCACCAGCGCCGCGCCATTCGCCACGTTCCCGGCCAGACGAGCGTCGAGGCGAGGTCGGCGCCGCGCACGCGGCCCTGGGAATAGGCGTCGCGCGCGCCGACCAGAAGCGCGGTCGGGCCGACATGCACCACCCCGTCGATGCCGCGCGTGAGGTGCACGCCGAGGAAGGGCAGCGCGGGATCGGGGACCGGGTAGATCAGCGCGCGCACCAGATCCGCGCCCTCGCCGCGCAGCTCGGAGTAGGCGCCCCGGAAGGGCACGATCCGCGGGTCGGCCGGCGCGCCGGACGCGACCGCAAGGCGGTCCGACCATGCGCCCGCGCAGGCGATCACACGGCGCGCAGCGAGCGTTTCGCCCGCGTCGGCGGCGTCGGCGGCGTCGGCGGCGTTGGCTGCCGTCCCGCGATCGACGCGGCGGAGCGCGCGGGCACCGGCCACCCGCGGCGCGACGCTCGCGTCCGCGTGCCGGACCTCCACGCCACCGGCGCTCTCGTGAGCACTCAGCACGTCGCGTCCCGTGGCGATCACGCCGCCGGCCTGCTCGACGTCGCGCGCCAGCGAGCGTGCGACGGCGGCGAAATCGACGACGCCGGTGTCCGCCACGTGCAGCGCAGCGACGCCGCGGCAACCCGGCTCGACGTCGGCGATCCCGCTCGCCGCTATCCGATGCGCGCGCACCCCGTTCGCCACGGCGCGCCGCTGTAGCTCGTCCAGGCGCGCAAGCTCCGAACCGGCGGTCGCGACGATCAGCTTGCCGCAGCGCTCGTGCGCGATCGCGTGCTGCTCGCAGTACTCGTAGAGCTCGCGGGCGCCTTCGACGCACAGGCGAGCCTTCAGCGAGCCGGGTTCGTAATACACCCCGGCATGGATCACACCGCTGTTGTGCGAGGTCTGGTGAGCCGCGATCCGCTGCTCACGCTCCAGCACCACGACGCTCGACCCCGGTCGGCGGTGAAGCAGCTCACGCGCTGTCGCGAGTCCGACGATCCCGGCGCCGACGACCGCGACGTCGCAGCGGGGCGGAACGCCGTCCACGAAGCTCAGTCCCGCATCGCCGGGAACAGCACGACCTCGCGGATCGAGCGCTTTCCCGTCATCAGCATCACGAGGCGGTCGATCCCCAGGCCGACGCCGCCGGTCGGCGGCATCCCGTGCTCGAGCGCCTCGACGAAGACCTCGTCGTAAGGCTGTGCCTCCTCGTCGCCCTCGAGCGCGAGGCGCTGCTGGGCATCGAAGCGCCGCCGCTGCTCGTCGGGATCGTTGAGCTCCGAGAAGGCGTTCGCGATCTCCATCCCCGAGCAGAACGCCTCGAAGCGCTCGACCAGGCCCGGCTGACTGCGGTGGTCCTTGGCGAGCGGAGACAGCTCCTTGGGGTAGTCGACGATGAACACCGGATCGGTGATCTTCGACTCGACGTACTTGCTGAGCAGGTCATCGACGAGACCCGGCCAGGTCATGTCCGCGGTCGGCAGGTCGACGCGGTCAGAGCTCTCGATGGCGGCAGCGAGCGACGCAGCGTCGCGACTGGCGAGAATGTCGATCCCAGCCCCGTCGAGGATCGCGTCGCGCAGCGTCACGCGACGCCATGGCGTCGAGAAGTCGACCTCGCCGTCGTAGCGGCACGCCTCGGCGACGGCGCTGACGACGCTCTCGACGCGCCTCATCTGGTCCTCGTAATCGGCGTAGGCCTCGTACCACTCGACCATCGTGAACTCAGGGTTGTGCTTGAAGGAGACGCCCTCGTTGCGGAAGTCCTTGCCCAGCTCGTATACGCGCTCGAGGCCGCCGACGATGCAGCGTTTGAGGTAGAGCTCCGTCGCGATCCGAAGGTAGAGGTCGCGGTCCAGCTCGTTGTGGTGAGTGATGAACGGCCGCGCGGACGCGCCGCCGTAGAGCGGCTGGAGCACCGGCGTCTCGACCTCGAGGAAGCCCTCCCCGTCGAGATGGCTCCGCACCGCGCTGATCGCCCGAGCGCGTGTGATGAACGTCGCGCGGGTCTCCTCGTTGGCGATCAGGTCGAGCTCACGGCGCCGGAAGCGAGTCTCGACGTCGGTGAGGCCGTGGTGCTTGTCGGGCGGCGGGCGCAGGCTCTTGGCCAGCACCGTCACGTCGTCGATGCGCAGCGTCAGCTCGCCGCGCCGACTGCGGAAGACCGTGCCATCGATGCCGATCAGGTCGCCGAGATCGAGATCCAGCAGGCGCTCCATGCGCTCCTCACCGAGGACATCGGCGCGCGCCTGCAGCTGGATCCGCCCCGAGCGGTCCACGAGGTCGACGAACGCCATCTTGCCCTGGCCGCGGCGCGCCGCGATGCGCCCAGCGACACGGTAGACCTGCTCGGTCTCCTCACCGGCCGCGAGCTCCTGCCACGCAGCCGCGACCTCGGCGACCGCGGTCACGCCCGCAAACGCGTGCGGGAACGGGTCGACGCCCTGCTCACGCAGGCGATCGAGCTTTGCGCGGCGCGTCGCTAGCAGCTCGGAGAGCTCGGGCTGGGCTGGCTGGTCGGTCACGAGATGGTTGATTCCTGATTCGCACTGGCCACACGACGGGCCAGTCCGCGCAGGATCATCGCGCAGGCGACGGCGCGGGGCGGGTCCGCCGACGCAGGCCGACCGCCGGGCGGGCGCTCCAGGCTTGGAGCGGGCTCCTAGAGCCCGACGTCGATCTTGGTGATCTTCAGCTTGCGCGCCGGGCCGCGCGGCACCTGCACGGACACGATCTCGCCGCGCTTGTGACCGAGCAGCGCCTTGCCGACGGGCGATTCGTTGGACAGCCGCTGAGCGGTGGGATTCGCCTCAGCCGAGCCGACGATCGTGAACTTCTGCGACTTGCCGGTCTTCTCGTCCTTGACGTGCACGACCGAGCCGATCTGGACGTTGTCGGTCGAGATGTCGGCCGCGTCGATGACCTGCGCGGCGCCGAGCTTCTCCTCCAGCTGCGCGATCCGCGCTTCGAGCATCGCCTGCTCGTTCTTGGCGTCGTCGTACTCGGAGTTCTCCGAGATGTCGCCGAATTCGCGCGCTTCCTTGATCCGCTCAGCCACCTCACGACGGCGCTTGGTACGCAGGCTCTCGAGCTCGTCGGTGAGCTTCTCCAGGCCCTCAGGGGTGAGGAGTACGTCCTTGGGCATTCAGTGCTCTCCGGGTGAGTGGCGTCGGCGAGCGCGGCAGTATAGCGACCGAGAGTCAGGGTTCCGGGCGGTTGTCGAGACCCGCTCAGGCAGCTGCCGCGACCGGCTCGAGGCCCGCCAGCAGCGCGCTTGCCTCAGCAATCGACGCCGTCCGCTGAAAGCCCTCCTGCTCGCGCTTGCAGGCTCCGAGGCGCTCGAGGTACCAGGGGTAGAACTTGCGCAGGTAGCGCGCCGCGCGGTCCTCACCGAGGTGCTCCACCGCCCGCTCCATCACCCACTGCAGCTCGGCGACGATCTCGTCATGGGAGGGCTCCGCCTCACGCTCGCCCAGCAGTTCGGCGAACAACCACGGATTGCCGAGCGCGCCACGCGCGAGCATGACCGCCGCGGCGCCGGTCTGCTCGTATGCGCGGTCGGTCGCCGCGCGGTCACGCAGACCGCCGGAGAGGATCACCGGCACGGGGAGCTCTTCGACGAGCCGCGCCGCGAGCTCGTAGTCGGGCGCGCCCTTGTGATGTACCTGCGCTGAACGCGGGTGGAAGGCGATCGCCGCCACGCCGGCCTCTTCGACGAGGCGCTTGGCGAGCACATATCCGTCGGTCTCGCCGTCGCGCCCACCTGAGCGCAGCTTCACGGTCACGGGAAGGCCGCTGCCCTCACGCGCGGCGAGCGCCACCGCGACCGCAGTGTCCGGATCCTTGATCAGCGCGGCACCGGCGCCGGTCTTGCAGACCTTCGGAACGGGGCAACCCATGTTGAGGTCGATCAGGTCGGCGCCGCGCTGCGCAACGGTCTGCGCCGCCGAGCGCATGACGTCCGGCTCCTGCCCGAAGAGCTGGATGGCAACCGGCCCGCCTTCGCGCTCCTGCGGATTGATGCGCAGCAGCTCCGTCATCGTCTTCTCGTTGCGATGGTGGATCGCAAAGCTCGAGACCATCTCGCTGACGGCAAGGCCCGCGCCATAGCGCTTGGCCTGGAGACGCACGAACCAGTTGCCGATGCCTGCGAGCGGCGCGAGGACGACGCGGTTGGGGATGCGGACACCGCCGATCTCGAACGGCTCCGTGAGAGCAGGCTGCGGCACGAGACGAGGGTAGCCCGGCGGCGTGCTGCGGATGCGACTGGCATGCATGGACGAGCCGCCGCGACGCGCCTCCACCTATACCGGGCCTCAGCCCGAGTTGCGCTCGTACAGCAGCTTCAGGCCCTTGAGCGTCAGCAGGTCGTCGACGTGCTCGATCGTCGTCGTGAACGGCACGATGTGCGCGGCCAGGCCACCGGTGGCGATCGTCGCCGCGCAGGCGCCGAGCTCACCGCGGATGCGCGCGACCATGCCGTCGACCTGGGCGGCGAAGCCGAAGATGATGCCCGAGCGGATCGCCTCGACCGTTCCCTTGCCGATCGCCGCGCGCGGGCTCACCAGGTCGATTCGCGGCAGCTTGGCGCCGCGCGAGGTCAGGGCGTCGATCGAGATCTCGACTCCGGGCGCGATCACCCCTCCGAGGTACTCGCCATCGGCGGACACCACGTCGTAGGTGAGGGCGGTGCCGAAGTCGACCGAGATGCACGGACCACCGAGCAGGGCGTGCGCGGCCACGGCGTTGATCAGCCGGTCGGCGCCGAGCTCACGCGGGTTGTCGATGCGGATCGGCATCCCGGTCTTCAGGCCGGGACCGACGGCGAGCATCTCGTGGCCGAGGTAGCGCCCGGACATCGACAGCCACTCCGGCTCGAGCTGCGGCACGGTGCTCGACACGATCGAGGCGCCCAGGTCGGCGAACGTCACGCCGCGAAGCTCGAGCAGGTTGCGCAGCGCGGCGCCGAGCTCGTCCGCGGTGGAGTCGCGAACGGTCGCGAAGCGCCAGTGCTCGATGAGCTCGTTCCCGCGGAACGTCCCGAAATGCGTCTGCGTGTTCCCGACATCGACGACGAGCAGCATCAGGCCGCCCAGCCTACGTGCCCGAGCGGCCCGGTGGCTCGTCCCGGCATGTCGGGACTGTCACGCGCCCGCGGTGGCGGCGGCTCCCGTATCTCGCTCGGCGGGCGTCGCGCGGACGAGGTCGATGATCAGCTCTGCCGTGCGCTCGGGCTGGTCGATCGGCGTGAACGCGTAGCTGTCGTCGATCCGCTCGATCCGCGCCCCCGGGATGTCACCGGCGAGACGCTCGGCGAAGCGCTGCTTGAAGAATCGGTCCTCGGGCGCCCAGATGACCAGCGCCGGACGGTCGAAGGAGCCCAGCTCTTTCGCCGCGCGGATCGTGTCGGCTTTGTCGATGCCCGCCAGCACCTTGTAGGTGTCGCGGCGCACGCCGGCGTCGCGCATGAACGGCGCGATCAGGTCGGCCGACAGCTGGGAGTCGACGCCGCGCTTGGTAAGCCAGCCCGCGAACAGCGGGGAGTTGCGCATGACGCGCAGGCGCATCGGCTGCATCACGGCAGTAAGCAGCGCCGGCGCGCGCCGGGCGAGCGTCGCCAGCGGGGCGAACAGCGGCGGGAGGAAGTTCTCGTACGCGTCGCAGGGCGTGAGCACCAGCCGCGCGAGCCAATCGGGGCGCGCGGCGGCGGCCATCTGGCAGATCGCGCCGCCGGTGTCGTTGCCGACGAGCGTCACGCCCTGGAGCTCGAGCTGCTCGGCTATCTCGCCGAGCAGCCGCGCGACGTCCATCGGGGCCAGCGGCGCGTCGGGGCGCATCGCGGTCTTGTGCGCGCCGAGCGGCAGGTCCGGCATCACCACGCGCAGGCCCGCAGCAGTGAGCCGCGGAGCGACGGCGTCCCAGAGCCTTCCATCGACGAGCAGCCCATGCACCAGCAGGATCGGCTCGCCGTCACCACCGCTGTCGCGCACAACGACGGGTCCGGCGCTGAGGTCGAGAGTTCTGGTGGTCGTGGGCGTGGGCACCTGGGCCTCCTGGTTCGTCTGGGGCTGGAGATAGATTTCGTACAACTTGTACGGAAGATACATACACACGATATGTTTGTAAAGAGACGATGACGCAGGAGCCTGCCCAGCGCACACAGGCCGAACGCCGCGAGACGACTCGCACGGCGCTGGTCGACGCCGCCCGCTCGCTGTTCGCACAGCGCGGCTACGCGAACGTCGGGACAGAGGAGATCGTGCGGGCGGCGGGCGTGACGCGCGGCGCGCTGTACCACCACTTCGAGGGCAAGGAGGGACTGTTCCTCGCCGTCTTCGAAGCCGTCGAGCAGGAGCTGCTCGACCTGATAGCCGGGCAGGTCGCGCAGAGCGGAGCCGCAAGCCCACTGGCCGCGCTGCAGACCGGCGTCGAAGTGATGCTCGATGCGGCGGTCGACCCGGGGATCGCTCAGATCGTGCTCGTCGACGCGCCGTCGGTTCTCGGATGGGAGAACTGGCGCGAGGTCGGCTGGCGCTACGGCATGGGCCTCACCGAGGGCGTGCTGGCGGCGGCGATCGATGCCGGCGAGGTCGCGGCCCAGCCCGCGCGGCCGCTCGCGCACGTGCTGCTCGGCGCGATGGACGAGGCGGTGCTGTACGTAGCCCGCGCAAGCGATCAGCAGGCCGCGCGCGAGGAGATGGCCACCGTCCTCAGCGCACTCCTCTCGGGGCTGCGGACCACCGCAGGCTGACGGTCGAAGGGCCGAGAGCACGCGAGGAATAGCATCCACTTGATGAAAGTCCGCCTATACGTCGTCAACGGCTCGCACCCCTGCGCCACTGTCGAGGCTGCGCTGCAGCTCAAGAGGATCCCTTACAAGACGACGGAACTCCCGCCGCCGATGCACATGGCGGTCATGTCGCTGCGCTTCGGCCAGCGGACCGTCCCCGCGATCAGGATCGACGGCGAGAAGATCAGCGGGTCGCGCGCGATCCTGCGCCGACTCGACGAGCTGGTGCCCGAGCCCGCCCTCTACCCCGCAGGGGGTGACCAGCGGGCCGGCGTCGAGGCCGCCGAGGCGTGGGGCGACGAAGTGCTCCAGCCGCTCGTGCGTCGCGTGCTCTGGCCCACCTTCCGCGCGCACCCGGAGGCGATGGCCACGTTCTCCGAAGGCTCCAAGCTGCCGCCGATTCCCATCCCAGTGCTGAAGGCGATCGCACCGGTGGTGACGCGCATCGAGATGAAGGCCAACGCCGCGAGCGACACCACCTACCGGGACGATCTGCGCGCGTTGCCGGCGCTGCTCGACCGCGTCGATGCGTGGATCGAGGAGGGCGTTCTGGGCGGCGAGCAGCTCAACGCCGCCGACCTGCAGATCTCTTCCAGCCTGCGCCTGCTGATGGCACTCGGCGACCTGCGCCCGCTGATCGAGCCGCGCCCGGCAGGCGCTCTCGCGTTGCGCGCGTTCCCCGACTTCCCAGGCGACGTGCGCGTCGGAAGCATCCCGGCGGAGCTGCTGCCCGCGACGGCCTGAGCGGCCCAACCGGCGCATCGCAGCACCCGAAAGTCCCGCGACCGCACAACGGCCAACGCGCGCTCACGCGCTCAGCGGGCCCCCCGTGCGACGGACGCCCTCGCCGAGCACCGGCAGACGCGCGAGGCAGTCGCTGAGCCGCGTGCCGTCCGGGGTGGCGAGATCGAAGTCGAGCTCCAACAGCGGGATCAGAACGAAACGCCGCTCGGTGACCTGCTTGTGCGGCAGCCGCAGCCGGTCGCTCACGTGCTCGAGGGCGCCGAGCAGCAGCACGTCGATGTCGATCTCGCGCGGGCCGTGGCGCACGCCACCCTCGACACGGCCGAGGTCGCGCTCGACGGTCTTGCAGGCGTCGAGCAGCGCCTCCGGGTCCAGGTCCGTCTCGACCCGCAGGCAGGCGTTCAGGAACGCGGGCTGGTCAAGTATCAGTCCGACGGCGTCGGTGTCGTAGGTCGCCGATGACGCGAGTACGCTGACGCCGTTCGCGGGCAGCGCGTCGACCGCCGCCTGAAGATGAGCTCGCCGGTCGCCGACGTTCGACCCCAATCCCAGGTAGCCGATCACCCCCGCGCTCCCGCCCCCGCGCGCTCGGCTCGGCCGCGGCGACGCGCGGACACCTGCTGCGCCGCGCTCAATCCTCGTCCCGCGAGCGCCAGACCTCGACGGAGACCGATTCGACCGGCAGCGCGATCGGCGGCTCGGGCTTGGTCGCCTTGACCCACACCTCGCCGGCGTCGAACTCGTCCAGCAGCTTGTCGGCGATCGCCGTGCACAGCGCCTCGAGCGTCCTATACGAGCGGCGCTGCGCGGCGAGCGACACGACCTCGCAGACGCGCGCGTAGTCGACGGTGTCCTCGACGCGATCGGTGACGGTGGCGTCGCACGCCCCGGCGTCGAAGCGCAGGTCGAGGATCAGCCGCTGGCCGACCTCGCGCTCGGCCTCGCTGACACCGTGATGGGTGTAGAGCGAGAGGCCCGTGACCTCGATCGTGACCGCGGTGCGCTCGAGCGCGTCGTCCTCGTAGTCCTCGTCGTCGAGGTCTTCGAGGTCGTCGTCGTCCTCGATCTCGTCGTCGCGGTGCGCATCGTCAGGCGTCATCGCCGCGCAACGTACCAGCCGCCACGCGCAGCGCATCGACCGTCGGCGCGACGTCGTGGACGCGGAAGACCGACGCGCCGCGCTCATAGGCGAGGACATTCGCGGCCACCGAGGCGGCGACGCGCTCCGAGGCGACCTCGCGCCCGGTGATCGTGCCGAGAAAGCGTTTGCGAGAAACGCCGACCACGAGCGGGAACCCGAGCGCGGCGATCTCGTCAAGGCGGCGCAGCAGGCCGAGATTGTGCTGAAGCGTCTTGCCGAACCCGATCCCCGGGTCGAGGTGGATGCGCTCCGGCGCGACGCCCTCGGAGACGGCGAACGCCGCGCGCTGCTCCAGGAACGCCGCGACCTCGCTGACGACATCGTCGTAGACGGGGCTGGCCTGCATCGTCCGCGGCTCGCCCTGCATGTGCATCAGGCAGCAGTCACAGCCGGCTTCGGCGACGAGCGCCGCGATGCCCGGATCGTGGCGAAAGGCGGTCACGTCGTTGACGTAGGTGGCGCCGGCGGCCAGCGCCGCGCGGGCAACTGCGAGCTTCGAGGTGTCGATGCTGATCTGCGCGCCCGGCGCCGCGGCGCGCAGGCCTTCGATGACGGGCATCACGCGGCGCCGCTCCTGCGCCTCGTCGACCGGCTCCGCGCCCGGACGCGTCGACTCGCCGCCGACGTCGAGGATCGCGGCACCCTGCTCGTGCATCTCGACGCCGTGCGCGATGGCCGCGGGCGGATCGAGCCACAACCCACCGTCCGAGAACGAGTCGGGCGTGACGTTGACGACGCCCATCACGGTCCAAGGCCACGACATGCGCGGCGATGCTAGAGGACGTGATCCGGAAGGTCGCTCCCGTACGCCGGGTCGGACTGCCAGGGGTGCCGGCGCAGCGCCTTCATCGCGAGGTACTTGGAACGCCCATGGGTGTTCGCGACGTGCCAGATCAGCTGCACGCTGAGCGGCAGCGTCGTCATCCAGAAGCGCGGCGGAACGGGGTCGAGCGGCTGCGGGTCGCCCCAGCGCACGTCGGCGGCGATGTAACCCTCGCCGTCCTCGTAGGCCAGGCGACCGAGGATCGTGCCGGCGCCGTCCGCGATCTGCGTCTCACCGAGGAGGATCGTCGGCCACGCCACGCCGGGCATCATCGGCGTCTGCATCACGACGTCACCGACGTGCGAGGGGTGAACCACCGGAACGCCGAGGACGCGCGCCATGCGGCCCGGCGACTCGCGCGCGAACTCGAGCATCGTCGCGTGCTCGCGGTCCCAGAAATATGGCTTGGTGAGCTTCCACGTCGGGAACGACGGGAAGCACATCCCGCCCGCCAGCAGCCGCACGCGGCCGCGCAGACGGGCCGCCGTGCGGGAGCGCATCCACTCGAAGCCGTTGGCGCAGCCGATCGGTCCCTCGCCGGTCTGCATCACGCCCTCGTCGCGACCCGGGCCGTAGTACGCGTTCTCCCACATCGACGGCTGGTCCTTGTCGTGCAGGTGCACGCTCCCGTCGGGCTCGCACACGTAGTACGTGTTGCGCGCATCGCGGCCACGGATCGTCAGCGCGCCGGCGCCGACGATGCAGCCGTGCTCGCGCGCCAGCCGGCGATAGAGCGCCAACGGCTCGCCGTCGACTGGACGCGCGCAGCCGCGCATCGCACGGTGCGCGAGGTTCGGGGTCGTCGACACCTCCGGCAGGAAGATCATGTCCGGGTGGTGCTCACGCGCGGCCTGGCCGACGATGTCGGCGATGTGGTCGAGGTTGCGCTCGACCTCGCCGAGGCGGACCGCGAGCTGAACGGCCACGACGCTGCGCGTCTGCTCGCTCACGTCATGCCGTCGCGGTGACGTTCCCGGGTGCCTGCGCGCCGCCGGCGGGCTCGGCCTCACCCGCCTGCAAGTCGGCGCCCACCGCGCCGACGGCCGGGCGTGCGACAGCGGCGCTCGCTCCCGGGGCCTCGAATCCCGCCCGCTCGGAGGCCCAGACGCGCGTCGGGCGGAAGGGACGCGTCAGCTCCTCACGCCAGATGTCGGCGTCGATCCGCAACTCCTCGCGCAGCTCGCGCAGCAGTGCGCGGCGGTTGGTGCCGCGGCGCGCCGCCGTTCGCGCTGCGAGCTTGGCGCCGCGCAGCGGATTCATGATGTGGTGGGGCGCCCGCCCGCGGTCGAACATGTCCATCAGGTGCGGCGGGTCGGAGCGATGGAACGCCCGCAGCGTCTCGCACAGGAGAGGCGTCACCGGCAGGATCCGCGACTCGCGGTTTCCCCAGTGGTAGCTGGCCATGCACTCGCGGTCCCGCAGGCGCTCGACTTCCAGTGCGGCGCGGTCCAGGCGCGCCGGGTCGTCGATCACGGGTGCGGCGGCCTCGCCGAGGAGCCGTCCGTAGCGCATCGCGTCGCGCATCCCCTGGCCGATCACCGGGTCCTTGAAGTGGCCGGCGTCACCCGCCAGTGCCCAGCCTGGTCCACTGGAGCGGCGGAAGAAGGCCGCGACGCTGCCGGTGCTGCGCAGCTTGGTGCGGTTCGGCGCGTCGCCGACGCGTTCGGCCGCCGCCGGGTTCTCGGCGAGCATCTTCGCGAGCATCCCGTCGGGATCCTTGCGGAACAGCGGGATCTCTTCGGCCGGCCCCATGAACAGGACGAGCATCCGGTCCTCCGGGCACGGGAACACGAGCGTATGCGTCGCGCCCGCGCGCAGCTGGATCACGCGGCCGCGCCAGACCGTGCCGACCTGCGGGTCGTCGCAATAGAAGAAAGCGAGCCCGCGCCCGTTGCGCGAGCCGCGATAGGGCAGCGCTGCGCCGACACGGTCGGCGGTCGTCGACGCACGCCCGTCGGCGCCGATCACCAGCGAGCAGTCGACGTCGTACTCGTCGCCGTCGCGGCCGCGCAGCCGCACTCCACACGCCCGGCCGGCCGACCAGCGAACGTCCACCAAACCGGTGCGCTCGCGCACCTCGGCGCCGGCATCGCGGGCGGTCTCGACGAGCGCCAGGTCGAATGCCGGTCGCGGATTGCTGAGCGCGAAGTCGATCCCGTCGACCGGCCTGAAGACGCTGATGCACTCGACGCCGTTCGCCGCGACCATGCCCTCGCGGCACTCCGGCGCGCCCGAGCGCCGGATCCGCCCGAGGGCGCCGAGGCGCTGCATCTCCGCAACCGACGAGGGGAAGTTGAGGTGCGTGGAGAGCGTGTCGGACGGAAACGGCGAGCGGTCGACGGCGAGCACCTTGCGGCCCGCATTCGCGAGCGCGATCGCGGCCGCCGACCCGGCGCAGCGCGCACCGACCACGACGACATCGACGCGTTCACGGGCGGCCGCGGTGCTCATGCAGGGAACGCTAAGCCGCGCGGCCGGCCGCGCCTATCCCCAATAGGTGAACGATCCGCCCCCCTTTGGAGGGAACGTGCCTTGACCGTCGCGGTCTGACGGGCTCTGATGGCGTCATGACCGTGATCAACGCCCCCGCGCCCACGGGCCAGATGCCGCCGGCCCGAACCGGGGACAACCTGCTCGACGCAGATGCCGCGCTGCTGGAGGGACTGCGGCGCGAGGGAGCGTCGCAGTTCGAGGGCCCGTGTCGTGAGCTCGGCGAGATACTCGGCCTGCCCGAGACGATCGAGCTGGGCTTCCAGGCCAACGAGCACCCGCCCGCGCTGGTCCGTTACGACCGCTCTGGCACGCGCATCGACGAACTCGATTTCCATCCGGCCTGGCACGAGCTGATGGACCTTGCGGTGACGCGCGGCGTCGCCGGCGCCCCTTGGGCTGACGCGCGCCCGGGGGCGCACGTCGCGCGCGCGGCGAACTTCATGATGCTCGCCCAGGTCGAGGCCGGGATCACCTGTCCGCTGGCGATGACGTACTCCTGCGTACCCGCTCTGCGGCTCGGCGGCGAGGCGATCTCGACGTGGGAGCCACTGGTGGCCGGCGGCGTCTACGACCCACGCCCGCTGCCTGCCCAGATGAAGCGGGGCGCGTTGATCGGGATGGCCCTGACCGAGCGCTCCGGTGGATCGGACGTACGCTCCAGCGCGACGGTGGCCGAGCCGATCGGCGGCGGAGAGTACGCGCTCACGGGAGCGAAGTGGTTCGTGTCGGCGGCGCAGTCGGACGCCTTCTTCGTACTCGCGCACTCGCCAGGCGGCATGTCGCTGCTCCTGGTACCGCGCCTGCGGGGCGACGGCGCGCTGAATGGGCTGGGCTTCGACCGCCTGAAGTCCAAGCTCGGAAATCGCTCCAACCCCACGGCCGAGGTCGAGCTGGACGCAGCGCGCGGCGTGCTGGTGGGCGATGAGGGCCGCGGCGTGCGGGCGATCATGGCGATGATCGGTGGCACGCGGCACGACTGCGTGCTCGGCTCGACGGCGGTCATGAGGCTCGGCACGGCCGAGGCGATCCAATGGGCGGCCCACCGCGCAGCCTTCGGGCGCCGGCTGATCGATCAGCCCGCGATGCAGGCGGTGCTCGCGGACCTCGCGCTGGAGTCCGAGGCCGCCACGGCCGGCGCGCTGCGGCTGGCGCGCGCCAACGAGGAGGCGCATCGCGGCGACGCCGGCGCCGAGCTGCTGCGCCGCATCGCGGCGCCGGTGCTCAAGTACTGGACCTGCAAGCGCGCTCCGGCGCACGCCGCGGAGGCGCTCGAGTGCCAGGGCGGCTTTGGTTACATAGAGGAGTCGCGGCTCGCCCGCGCCTACCGCGAGGCCCCGCTGATGTCCGTTTGGGAAGGCTCGGGCAACGTGCAGGCGCTGGACGTGCTGCGTGCCGTGCGCAGCGATCCGGCGACGCTCGACGCCCTGCTGTCCGAGCTGGGCGAGGCGCACGGCGGTGACAGACGACTTGACGCGGCGATCGACGCCGTCGAGACCGAGGCCAGGCGCGTGGCCGGCTGGCGAGGCGGCACGCCGGGTGAGCACCCCGCACGTGCGCTCACAGAGGCCGCCGGCGACGAGGCGGGTGCCCGCCGGCTGACGGGAGCCATGGCTCGCTGCCTGCAGGCCGCACTGTTGGTTCGTCACGCGCCGGCGCCGGTGGCCGACGCGTTCTGCGCCACCCGGCTGGACGGCCGCGGCGAGCGAGCGTTCGGTGATCTGCCAACTGGGATCGACCTGCAGGCGATCGTCGAGCGCGCCGGCCCCGGCTCATCGGAGCGGGCGTCATGAAGGTCGTGGCGATCCAGCCCCGTGTCGCGCTCGGCGAGGTCGAACGCAACCTCGTCCACGTCGAAGACCTGATCGGCCAGGCCGCACGCGAGCACTCGCCGCAGGCGATCTTCCTTCCCGAGAGCATGACGACGCCGAACCTCTACCACCGCAGCATGCGCTCCGTCGCTCGCCCGCTGGACGGCGCGCCGATGGAGATGCTGCGCCGTGCCGCGCGCGAGCACGACTGCCTCGTCGGCGGCGGCTTCATCGCAATCCGCGGCGCCGACACGCGCGGGACGTATGCGCTCGTCGAGCCCGACGGGTCGGTTTACCTGCACGACAAGGACCAGCCGTCGTTCTGGGAGAACAACTACTACTCGGGCGGCGTCGACGACGGGGTGATCCAGACCTCGCTGGGTCCGATGGGGCTCGCCAACGGCTTTGAATGGGGCCGCACGCGGACGGCGGCGCGGATGCTCGGACGCGTCAACCTGCTCACCGGCGGGATGCACTTCCCCTCGTTCCCGACGTGGAAGGTCACGAAGCCGTGGTTCTGGGACCGTGACCACCAGGCGCTGCTCCAGTACGCGCGTGAGACGCCCGGACGGATGGCGCGGATCATCGGCGTCCCCGCGGTGCATCCATCGCACGTCGGCGACGTGGTGATGTCCACGCCGCTGCTGCCGGGCGTCGCGTGGCCGACGATCTGCGTCGGCGAGACGCGCATCTGCGACGCCGACGGCGTCACGCTCGGGCGTCTCTCCTACGAGGACGGTGAGGGCTACATCGCCGCTGACGTCGACATGGCGGCGGAGCCGCGCCCGCGCGACCCGCTTCCACACGGCTTCTGGAACTCGCTGCTGCCGATCTCGGTGCATGCGGTCTGGCACGCCTGCAACGTCCACGGGCGCGTCAAGTACGAGGCGATGAAGCGCCTGCGGATGCACGAGTGGCAGGCCGACGACTCCCGTTAGCATCAAGCGATGCAGCAGGCGACCGGCGACGCGCCGTCAGCTCCGCGCGCGGCTGAGGCCCTTGCTCGCCTCGGCCTCCGGCTGCCCACGGCGGCCAGCCAGGACGATGTCGTTGACGCGCTGGACGAGGCGATCGCCTCATGTGAGGCGGAGCTGCTCGACAGCGCCCCGAGCGCCGAGCTGAGGGAGCGCTGGGCCGCACTCGCAGAGCTGATGGACCTGCGCACGACGGTGGGCGAGGACCACCTGCGTCACCGCCTGCTCGTCTTCGGCCGCGTGCAGGAGGCGCTGGCGCGGCTGCGCGACGTCGGGTCGACCGACGCGATGATTCGCCGCGCGCCGATCGAGGTCGGCCGTTCCTGCGACATGGACCGCGTCGTGATCTACCGCATCGAGGCCCAGATGATGGTCGCCGAGGCGTTCTTCATCGCGGGCGACGCGACGCTCGCGGCCGAGCTGCTCGAGTTCAGCCGAGCCAGCCCCGCCCCGCTGCGTGACCAGATCCTCGAGGGCGAGATGCTGCGCAGACGACGACCCATGGTCGTGCGCGACGCGCAGAACAACCCCTCTTCGTACAAGCCGTTCGTCACCCGCTACGACACGCACGCCTACGTCGCGGCGCCGATCATGCCCGAGGGCCGCGTGATCGGCTTCCTCCACGCCGACAAAGGCCTGCGCCACCCCGGCGACCCGCGCGGTGTCGATGAGCTGGACCGCGACGCGCTGTGGGCGTTCGCCGAAGGGTTCGGCTACGCGGTCGAGCGGATGCAGCTGCTGGAGCGCCTGCGAGCCCAGGGCGACGAGGTGCGCGCGCTGATCTCAAGGACTGAGTCAGTCGTCGCCGAGCACCTGGCGGCCCAGGTGGAGCTCGCGTCGGGCCCCTACGGGGACGCGGCCGCGGCCCGCACCGCAGCCGCGCTGCTGCCCGCCCTCGAAGGTCCCCTGGCGGCGCTGACCCGCCGCGAGCTCGAAGTGCTCGCGCTGATCGCGGACGGCGCGACGAACGGCCAGATCGCCAACCACCTCGTGATCACCGAAGGCACCGCGAAGTCCCACGTAAAGCGCATCCTGCGCAAGCTCGGCGCGGGCAACCGCGTCGAGGCCGCGTCGATGTACCTGCGCGCCCAGCCCAGGGACTGACTCAGGCTGGCTCAGGCCGTTCTGGCAGATCCAGGCCGCGCGCTTCGAGCCCACCGCCGGCGAGGCCGGGGCGGGGCAGCGCCCGCGGGCCTTCGCGCACGCCGTCCTCGGCGGGCAGCGCGCTGCCGGGCGTCTCCGGCGGAGCGACCGGGTCGTCGGGCCCGAAGATCTCCTCCTCGGACTTGCCCGCGAGCAGCGCCTCGAAAGCCGTCCGCTCGATCGTCTCACGCTTGACGAGCATCCGAGAGCTGACTTCGAGCGTGTCGCGCTTCTCCATCAGGAGGTCGCGGGCGCGCTGGTGCGCGGACTCCACGATGCGGCGGATCTCGTCGTCGATCTCGCGCGCGATCTCGTCGGAGTAGTCGGGCTGGGTCGAGAACTCGCGGCCCAGGAACGGCATCCCCTGGTCATGTCCGAAGACTCGCGGCCCGAGCTTCTCGCTCATGCCGAAGCGCATGACCATCTGCTTCGCCGTCGCGGTGACCTTCTCGAGGTCGTTGGACGCCCCGGTGGTGATCTCGTCGAAGACGATCTCCTCGGCCGCGCGCCCGCCGAGCGTCATCGCCAGACCGTCGAGCAGCTCCGCGCGCGTCGTGAGGAACTTGTCCTCCTGCGGCATCGAGATCGTGTACCCGAGCGCCTGGCCGCGGCCGATGATCGAGATCTTGTGAACGGGGTCCGCGTGCTCGAGGAAGTGACCTACGATCGCGTGGCCCATCTCGTGGTAGGCGGTGATCAGCCGTTCCTTCTCGCCCATGACGCGGGTCTTCTTCTCGGGACCCGCGATGACACGCATGATCCCCTCCTCCAGCTCGTGCTGGGTGATCTCCTTCTTGCCACTGCGAGCCGCGAGCAGCGCGGCCTCGTTGATCAGGTTGGCAAGGTCGGCGCCTGTGAAGCCGGGCGTCTGGCCGGCCAGCGCGTCGAGGTCGATCTCCTTGGCGAGCGGCTTGCCGCGCGTGTGCACGTCGAGGATCTTGGCGCGGCCCTTGCGGTCGGGCCGGTCGACGACGATCTGCCGATCGAAGCGCCCCGGCCGCAGCAGCGCCGGGTCGAGGATGTCGGGCCGGTTGGTGGCGGCGATGAGGATGATGTTGTCCGTCATCGTGAAGCCGTCCATCTCGACGAGCAGCTGGTTTAGCGTCTGCTCACGCTCGTCGTGCCCGCCGCCGAGCCCGGCGCCGCGATGGCGACCGACGGCGTCGATCTCGTCCATGAAGATGATGCACGGCGAGTTCTGCTTGGCCTGCTCGAAGAGGTCGCGCACGCGGCTCGCGCCGACGCCGACGAACATCTCGACGAAGTCGGAGCCCGAGATCGAGAAGAACGGAACGCCCGCCTCGCCGGCGACCGCGCGCGCGAGCAGTGTCTTGCCGGTGCCCGGAGGCCCGAACAGCAGCACACCCTTCGGGATGCGCGCGCCGAGCGCCTGGAACTTCTTGGGGTTCTCCAGGAACTCCTTGATCTCGTGGAGCTCCTCGACGGCCTCGTCCACGCCGGCCACGTCACGGAAGGAGATCTTCGGCGAGTCGACGGACATGCGCTTGGCGCGCGACTTGCCGAATGACATCACCTTCGACCCGCCGCCCTGGACCTGGTTCATCAGGAAGATCCAGAAGACGATGAAGATCAGGAACGGGAAGACGTACGTCAGGGCGGCGACCCAGGCGCTCGACTTGCGTCCCCGCACGTTGTAGCTGTCGAGGTTGCCCTCGGCCTTTGCCGCGGCGAGCTGCGCGTCGAGGCGGTCGGCGCCGCCGTCGGTGTAGCCGGTCTCGTAGGGCTTCTCACCCTTGCCGCGCGGCGTGACGAGGACGGTGTTGCTCTTCGTCTTGAGCTCGACCGACTTGACGCCGCCCTCGTCGAGGTCAGCGAGGAACTCGCTGTAGGTCGGCGGCTTCTCCTGCGTGCCAGGTGAGATCAGCCGCTGGGCGAAGAACGCGAGCAGGACCACGATCAGGATCGGGAACGCGGCGCTCTTGAAGAACCGGGATGACAAGGGGGTCAGGGTACCAGCAGGCACCGGTCGTTCCCGCTGGTTGGGACGTGTTTCGCGCCGTCGCCATCGAGGTTGCGCGCGGCGCCGTCGAGCGCCTGGCCATCGCCTGCGGTCGATCAGGGGGTCGCGAGCGCGGCTACGTACGGCAGGTTGCGCCAGCGCTCGTTGTGATCGAGCCCGTAGCCGATCGCAAAGCGGTTCGGGATCTCAAATCCGGTGTAGCGGATCGGGACGTCCGCTTTGCGTCGCTCCGGCTTGGTCAGCAGCGCGCAGACCTCCAGCGACGCCGGGTCGCGCGCGCCGAGGTTGCGAAGCAGGTACTGGAGCGTCAGCCCTGAATCGACGATGTCCTCGACGATCAGCACGTCACGGCCCTCTATGGACGTGTCGAGATCCTTGAGGATCCGCACGACGCCGCTGGAATCCGTCGCCGAACCGTAGGAGGCAACGGCCATGAAGTCGACCTCGCAGGTGCCGGGGACCATCTGGCGCATCAGGTCGGCGAGGAAGAACATCGCGCCCTTGAGGACGCCGACCAGCAGCAGGTCGCGGCCCTCGTAGTCGGCGCTGATCTGGCGGCCGAGGACGCGAACGCGCTCTTTCAGCTGGTCCGGCTGGACGAGGATCTCGCCGATCGGGGGGGCCATGATCATGTGTGGATGAATGTAGATGGTTCATGGGCATCCGGTTGGCTCAGGCTGCTGTCGAGCGGCGTGCCGTGATCTGCTCGTAGGTCGTCCGAGGCCTGGCGGTGACGCGACCCTCGGTGTTGGCGCCGGCGATCGAGGTGGCGCGCTGACGCTCGTGCGGAGTCGCGGGCTGTTTCAGGCGCCGGGGGGCTGTTTCACGAGTGAGCGGGCTGTTTCAGGCGTGAGCGGGCTGTTTCAGGCGTGACAGTCGCGCGCGACAGGGCCCTCCGTGCTCGCGCGCAAGGTGAACGTCCCGCTGTGCGCGCTCCACGGGGTAGCGCGGGACGTTCGAGGAGCGCGCGAGGTGAACGTCCCGCAGTGCGCGCTCCACGGGGTAGCGCGGGACGTTCGAGGAGCGCGCGAGGTGAACGTCCCGCAGTGCGCGCTCCACGGGGTAGCGCGGGACGTTCGATCGCTCGGGCGTGAGCGCAAGCGCCGTGCCGCCCGCCACGCCTCGGAGCCCTCGGAGCCCCGCGACCATCATGTGGTCGTCGGCGGACCACGACTCCGACGGCGACCAGCCAGCCCCCTCCCACACACACACCGGACGGACACGAGCTGATCCATTCCAGCCGTGGCTGGGCGTTCACCGATCGAGCCGCGAGCCGGGCAGCGGCGGCGTTCGCTCGAAGCGCAGCACGCCGGCTTCCACGACGGCGCGCGCCCCATCACCGAGGTCCAGCGTGCCGGCCACGCCGAGCGCGAGCACGTCGTCCAGCCGCGCGGGCGCGCGGGCGCAGAAGGCGCCCGTCGCGTCCTCGGCCAGCCGCCGCACGACGAGGCGCGCGAGCGCTGCGGGCAGCTCGGCGAGGTGATCAAGAGCGACCCGGTCGCGGCCGACGAGCGCAGTGTCGACCACGACATCGAGTACCGCGGCCTCGTCACGCAGCAGCTCCGCGGTGCGCAGGACGTTCGCCTCGGCTGCCGGATGCACGGCGCGCAGCGCGGGCAGGAGTCCGGCGCGCACGCGCCCGCGTGCATAACGATCGTCCTCGTTGGTCGCGTCCTCGCTCCATGCAAGACCGCGGGCGCGGCACCACTGCGCGGTCTCCTCGCGCGTGAGGCCGGCGCGCAGCAACGGGCGCACGAGCAGCCCGCGCTCGTCGTGCATGCCAAGCAACGGGCGGCGCCCTGGAGAGGCAGCGAGCCGGTAGAGGATCGTCTCCACCTGGTCGCTCGCGGTGTGCCCGGCTGCGAGGCGAGCGCCGCGAGCTGCGGCGATCCGCGCGCCGGCGGCATAGCGAACGTCGCGAGCCCAGGCCTGGAGATTGCCCGCCTCGTCCGGTGGGCGCGCGCGCTCGACCTCGATCTCGACGCCGAGTTGCTCGGCGATCCGCGCGCAGTGCTCGGCGTCGGCCTCGGACTCGCCCTCGCGCAGCCCGTAGTTGACGTGCAGCGCGCTGACGACCTCGCGCCCGGCGAGCAGCACAGCGAGGTCCAGGAGGCAGACCGAATCCCGCCCGCCGGACAGCAGGACCACGACCGCCCGTCCGGGTGGCAGCAGCCCTCCTGCGCCCACGCGCCCCGCGATGTCGTCCACCGCCGCGGCTGGGTCGCCGTCCACCGCTCAGCCCTCGTCGGCGAGTCTGGCGAGGAACATCTCGGTCGCCTCGGTGAAGCCCTTGAGGCGAACCTCGCCGATGCGGTCGAACTCGATGTGGGGCGCGGACGCCGCGACGATCGCCCGCGTGACGAGCACCTCACCGGCCGCGGCACGGGCGGCGACGCGCGAGGCGCGGTTCACCTCACCGCCGAAGTAGTCCCCGTCGCGGTACACGACGGCTCCGGCGTGGATCCCGATCCGCGGCTGAGGACGGTCAGGGATCATCAGCTGGAAGCCGAGCGCCCAGTCGACCAGCGAGGCGGGGTCGGTCGAGACGACCATCACCTCGTCGCCCACGGTCTTCACGATCCGCGCCTCGTCGGGCAGCGTGTGCGTCACGTTCGCGACGAAGCGCTCGACGACGGCCGCGGCCTCCTCGTCGCCGCGCTGCTCGGTGAGCTGCGTGTACCCGGCGAGGTCCGCGAAGGCGACCGCGACGCGAATCTGGCCGAGCTCGCCGGCGAGCGAGTCCGGGTCGGCCTCCATGTGGCCGATCACGTCCTGCTCGACGAAATGGCGCAGGAAGCGCCGATGCACGAGGTCGATCAGCGGTGACGCGTGGGGCAGCAGCTGCGCGACGAGCCCATCGACCTGCTCGGCGACCTCGAGCCCGTCGATGCCGTCGCGCATCAGCGGCTCGTGCACGTAGAGGTGGAACAGCCGAACCTCGGCGTCGGCGATCTGCTCGATCGCCTGGCCGTAGACGCGCGTCAGCTGGAGGAATGCCGCGAACGGGTAGCCGCTGCGCAGCACGGCGGCGATGTGCTGGAGCATCTCGAGGTCCTCCTCGCCGATGCTCTGCGCGGTCCCGGCGGTGAAGCCGAGCGTCGCGTAGATACGCTCGATCAGCGCAGGCTCGAGTCCCGTGAGCTTGGCGGCCTGCTTCAGCGTGTACTCGACGTCGATTGCCGGCAGCAGATCCTCGACGTAGCCGAATGCCAGGCGTCCGTCGCGCAGCCCCTGGCGGATGTCCGCGATCGAGTGGCCCCGCTCGCGCAGGCGGGCTACAACCCGTACGTGGGTGGCGGCCAGCGGCGTCCAGCCCGAACCGCTGGACGGCGCGCCGGGGACGAGGTCCTCGGCGATCCAGCGACGCAGGGTCGAGACCGAGATGCCGGCGCGCCGGGCGACTTCGTCGCTGTTGACGACGTGGAGCGACACTTCTCAGGCCAGCAGGTGCGGCCAGCGCTCCTCGACCACGGAGCGGAACTGCGCGTAGACCGGCTTGGTGATCGGGATCAGCGCCAGCGCAGCCTTGACGTCGCCGCCCGTCTTGATACGGCGGCGCGCGATGGCGATCGGGACGTTCTCCTTGCCTTGGAAGTACTTGATCGCGGTCTCGGAGCTCATCGTCATGCGCACCTTGGAGTCCCAATCGGCGTCCTCGCCCCACTCCCAGTGCAGGTTGCCCTCTTCGCCGTCACGCGTGGCGCGCACGTTGAGCACGAGCTCGACGTCGTCGAAGTCGAATTGCTGCGGGACATCGGCGTCGCGCAGCTTCGGCCCCATGTCCGCGTCGTCGTTCATCAGCGACATGACCGCGTCCATCGCGTCCTTGAACTCATCGTCCGACTTGAACTTGATCCCCATCGCGGAGCGTCCCTTCGTGGTCGTTTCAGCGGGCCGTGCCGGTCGGCTTCCTGGCGGCCGGCTTGCGCTTCGCCGCCGGCTTGGGCTTGGGCTTCGCCGCGGTCTCGAGCGCCTTGACGCGGCGCTCGATCGCGCCGAGGCGCTGATCGATGCGCTTCAGATCGTCGGCGCTGGGCGGGCGCAGCTCCTCGAGCGCCTCACGCACGCGCTGAGCCGCGGACGCGAGCTCGTCGGCGAGGTCCAGCGCCCGGTCGCGGCCGATCTGCGCGCCTGCGGCTTGGAACGCCATGTCGACCGCCGACCGCACCTGGTCGGCGCGCGAGGCTCCGGCGCCGGCTCCACCTGTCTGCTTGTCGCTTTTGGCCATGCGCGCAGACTATCCTCGCGCGCCCGTGCAGCGCAGGCCACGTCACATCCACCCCACGGCCGCGCTCGCGCCGCGCGCTCTGCTTCCCGGCGACCCGGGCCGCGCGCTACTGCTCGCCCAGGCGCTGACCGACGGCCCGCGGATGTTCAACCACAACCGCGGTCTGTGGGGATACACGGGCGAGGCGGTCGACGGCGAGCCGCTCACGATCATGAGTCACGGGCTGGGCGGGCCGAGCGCCGCGATCGTGGTCGAGGAGCTGTGCGACCTGGGCCTCGAGGCCTTCGTGCGCGTCGGGACCTGCGGCGCGCTCGATCCGCAGCTGCACCTCGGCGACCTCGTCGCGGCCACGGCGGTGATCGCGGCCGACGGCACGAGCCGCGCGTTGGGGGCCGGCGACACCGTGTCCGGCGATGAGGCGATCACGAGCGAGCTGGTCTCACGCGCCGATCACGGTGGGCTCGTCGTATCGACCGACCTCTTCTACGACCCTGACCCCGCCCGCCCCGCGGCCTGGCGCACCGCCGGCGCGATCGCGGTCGAGATGGAGGCGGCGAGCGTGCTGAGCGTCGCCGAGCGCCGAGGCGTGCGGGCCGGCTGCCTGTTCGCGGTCAGCGACGGCGAGCCGGGAGCCGGCGCTCGCATCGACGACGACGCGCTGGAGGCGGTCTCTCTGCGTCTGGGCCGAGCGGCGCTCGACGCTCTGCTTGCGGCCGGCGGCGGCTGACAGCGAGCGTGGGCCGGACGGCGCCCGGCCAGTCGGCCGCCTCGCGTGATCAGGCCGCGGGCTTGCGCGGCGCGAGGCCCGCGGCGGGCTTCGGCTTTGATGCCGCCGGCTTGCGAGTCGCGGCCTTTGGCGTTGTGGCGGTCCGCTTGCGAGCCGCCGCCTTCGGCGCGGCCTTGGGAGCGGATGCTCGCGCGGCCTCCGAGCACGGGATGCTCAGCGCTGCGAGCGAGGCCGCGATCCCGCCGATTGCCGCATCCAGCGACTCGAGCCGCTTCTCCAACGCGGCAAGCCGCTCGCCGCCTGCGCCGCCCGCGAGCTTGTCGGTGAGGTGATCGACGCCATCCTCGATCCCCTCGAGCCGCTGACCGACCGAGCGCACGCGGCGCGTCAGGCGCTCGAGATCAGCCGCGGAGGGGAGGTTCAGCGCCCCCATCGCGGCCTCCTGCGCTTGGGACGCCTTCTCGCGCGCCTCGAAGCCGCGCTGAAGCGCGCCACTGACGATCGGGTTCTCGAGCAGGTCCTGGGCGAGGCGGCCCAGTGTCTCCTCGCCCTGACGGCTCAGCCTCGCTCGCAGTCCGTCGTCCGTCGTCTCGTCGCTCATCGCACTGCCTCTCAGGTCGCCGGGGGAACGGCGTCGAAAGCTACCGGCCGCGAAGGCCGGCCGGCAACGCAACGCCGCGTAGGAGCCCATTCGCGACCACTCCCGGGGCTTGCCTAACCGTCTACTTGACATCCAGCTTCATACCCTACTCATGCACATCCTCTTCAATCCGACATCCGAGGGTCAAGCATCGGGCCGGTTTGGCCGAAGGGACCCCAATGCTGGCCGCACCCGCGGTCTCCCCTTCCCCGAGAACGAGCAGCCTTGCCCTCCACCCCTCCACGCCGCCGCCGAACGTCCGCTGCCCAGGCTGTGCGGTCCGGGCTCGCTGATACGTTGCCGCGGCTTCGCACCGACTCGACGCTGGTCACACACGCGGGTATCGATGCGAGTGCAGGGGATCAAATGCACGTCCGCTCGCTTCTCATCGCGATCATCGCTGCTATCGCGGCGCTCTTCGCGGGCGTCGGCGCTGCCGTGGCCGAAGACCCAACGCCCGGCGCCGCCGCCGCCATAGAGCAGCCGCTGTGCGTCGCCACTGATGGAACCGTCCACGTCGCGCCGGCCGGCACGCCCGTCGGCGTCCCTTCGGCCTGCCCGCCCGACTACCCGCCCTCCGCGCCCGCCCCGGCCACGCCCGAGCCTCCGGCCGCCGCCGCGGCGGATCCCGCTCCGGCGCCTGCCGCGAGCCCGGCGCCAGTTCCTGCGCAGGCCACCGTGCCGCCCTCGACGTCGCCGCGGACCGCCGCACCCGATAGCGCGACTGTCGAGCCACAGGCAATCGAACTCGGCGACGGCATATCTGACCCTGAAGTGGACGTCGAGGACGGCGCCTCGGCCGACGACTCCCCCTCTCGCGGCCACAGGCGCGACGCAGCGAAGCGCGAGCGCGCGGCCAAGGACGAGCCCACCGACAACCCCGCCGCAGGGCCGGCCGTCGATGACCGCCCGCTGGTGCTCGCTCCGCCGGTCCCGCCGCGCGCGATCCCCAACATCCTGCTCGACCGCTTCCAGATCCCGCCCTTCCTGCTTCCGCTCTACCAGGCTGCCGGCATCGAGTACGGCGTGCGCTGGGAGGTCCTCGCCGCGATCAACAGCATCGAGACCGACTACGGGCGCAACGTCTCGGTCAGCTCCGCCGGAGCGCTCGGCTGGATGCAGTTCATGCCCGCCACCTGGGCGATGTACGGCGTCGATGCCAACGGCGACGGAGTCAGGGATCCCTACAACCCCGTCGACGCGATCTTCGCCGCCGCGCGGTACCTCAAGGCCGCAGGTGCCGGTGACAACCTGCGCCGCGCGATCTGGGCCTACAACCATGCCGACTGGTACGTCAACGACGTGATCGGCCGCGCCCAGGCCATCAGCGCACTTCCCGACGAGGTCGTCGCGTCGCTCGCCGGCCTGACGCTTGGCCGCTTCCCGGTCGCCTCCCGTTCGACATACGCCGGGCGGATCAGCACCAAGAGCGCGCGTGCTGCCGGCCCGAACGCCTCGATCCCGGTCGCGGGCAGCGAGCAGCGACGCGGCATGCGCATCTACTCCAAGGCCGGCGCTGCGGTCGTCGCCATCCAGGACGGCGTCGTCGTCGGAATCGGCAAGAGCAAGCGCCTGGGCAAGTTCGTGCGCCTTCAGGACGCCTACGGCAACCGCTACGTCTACGGTCATCTGGCGACCGTCGCCGCGACGCACCCCGTGCCGCGCAAGCGCCGCACGAGCGCCCGCGCGATCCGCCGCGAACTCGGCCTGGATGGTCGTGACCCGAAGCCGAAGCGCGCCGCGACGGCCGGGCGCCGCCGCATGGAACAGCCGCCTGCTCTGGAGAGTGCGCCCGCCACGGCCGCCGTCGCCGCGATGCTCGACCGTCCGCGCGCAGCCACGATCCCGGCGATCAACGGCGGGCTCGCGCTACCCGCCGGGGTCACCTCGTACGAATCCTGGTTCGCTCAGCCCTACACGCTCGATCCCTCGGACGTGGTGCTGAAGCCGCTGCGCAAGGGCTCGCGCGTGATCGGCGGCACGATCCTCGGCCACATCGGACGCGCCTCGTTCGCTCGTGAGGGCGCCGTCGGTCCCGCCGACCGGCGCGCCGAGCGCACCGTCGCGAAGGCCGAGGGCGTTCGCCGCGCCCCGCACGTCTGGTTCGAGATCCGTCCCGCCGGCAGCGAGACGCCGCGAGTCGACCCCAAGCCGATCCTCGACGGCTGGCGGCTGCTGAGCGCAACCGCCATCTACCGCGCGAAGAGCTCGCTCGCGCGCGGCACCGGGACATCGCGCAAGCTGAGCGTCGGGCAGATCCTGCTGATGAGCAAGGATCAGCTCCAGCACCACGTTCTGCAGAACCCCGACATCGAGATCTACGAGTGCGGCCGCCAGGACATCCGCGCCGGCGTCGTCGACCGGCGAGTCCTCGCCTCGCTCGAGTTCCTCGTCGCCAAGGGCATGAACCCGACGGTCACGAGCCTGCGCTGCGGCCACGGCTACTACACCTCCAGCGGCAACGTCTCCCACCACAGCTACGGCTCGGCCGTCGACATCGCCGCGATCAACGGCACGCCGATCTTCGGCAACCAGGGCGCCGGCTCGATCACCGACAAGGCCGTGCGCGCGCTGCTCAGCCTGCAGGGCACCATGAAGCCCGCCCAGATCATCACGCTGATGCAGTACTCGGGCACCGACAACACGTACGCGATGGGCGATCACGACGATCACATCCACCTCGGCTTCGACCCACGTGAGAGCGCCGCGACGAGCGTGCTGCGGCCCGCGCAGTGGGACCGCCTTATCGGTAGCCTCGCGCGCGTGCCCAACCCGATCGTCTCGCTGGAGCCGAGCGCCTGGTCGATCGAAGTCACGAAGCAGGCGCAGGCCGGCTCGGACGACGATCCCGACCAGCGCTGAGGCAGTCCGCTGGCGTCCACGCCCCAGTTCCGCTTCGTCCAGGTCGAGATCCCGTGGCCGCTCGGCCCCGCTGACGGGCGCTACGTGATCCGCGGGCACGCCGGCGAGCCGGCGTACGTGGTCGTGCTGAAGACGCTCGGCGCGCCGGTTCGCAGGCGCTCGCTGCGCCGCCGCCCGAGCGACTCACGCGTCGCTCCGCAGCCCGCTCCCACGCCGGTCACCACGGCGCGCGCGACGGTCGTCGGCGCCGTGCCGCTGACCTCGCCGGGCGATGCCTGGCTGCTCGGCGCAGACCTCGAGTACGAGGCGCAGAGCGCGATCGCCGTGCTCGACTCCGTCGTCCACCTGCACCGCAGCGCCGCGGCCGACGCGCGCGTTCCCGTCGTGTCGCGTGAGCGCGCGCTCGTCGTGCGCATCGGCTACGGAGCCGGCGAAGAGGTCGCCGACGGTCGCTGGTCGGAGGCAGTCGAAGTTCCGCCCCCCAGCCCCGGGCGCCGCGAGCGTTCAGGCGTTCTGCGCCCGCAGGAGCGCCTCGCGGCGATTCTCGGCGGCCGAGACGTCACGCTCGCCTGTGAGGAGCTGACGCTCCGCGCACGCCTCGACGCCGACGCGGCCCGCTGGCGCGAGGCGGCGTTCCAGCTCCGCGTCGCGCTGGAGGCGGCGATCGCCGAGCTCGGCCCGTGGGCCGGTCAGACCGACGTGGCGGCGCGGATCGACGAGCTGCGCGACCAGCGCGGCGCAGTCGGCGACGCGGCCAACGCGGCGCTCGAAGGCGGGCTCGACGACGCGCGGATCGCAGCGGTGGAGCACGCGCTGGACCGGGTCGAGGCAGCCCTAAGGGCGCGTACCCAGGCTGAGCTTGGTGGTTAGCGGCCGCCGCGATGCTGCGAGACGTGCCGACGCTTCAGTTGCGAACGATCAATCGAGATCGAACGCTGCGCGAATCGCGTCGCTCAGATCCCCTTCCTGTCTGTCGAGGAGGACGCCGATCTGAGCCCCGACAGCGCTCGCGGGGATCGTCGTGATGTTGTCGCAGCTCACCACCGAGGGCTCGGTGATGCCGTTGGCGGCGTCGACCGGAACCTCGGTCGAGAGCCCGCGGGCAGTCGACGTGATCGGAGCGACCGTGACCGTGGTCAGGTGCGGTCGCACAAGCTCACGCGTGAGGATCAGGACGGGGCGGGGCTTGTCGAGCTGCGCGACGTGAATAGGCCGCATCAGTCGATGTCAATCGGCAGGCGGACGGCGTGCTCGGCCACCCCGGCCATGTCCGCATCCGGGCCGGTACGCACGAGGATCTCGGCGTCGCGCAAGGCGACGACGCGCCGGCGCTCCCGCTCCAGCACCCTGGTGACGACGGCCGCACGGCTGCGCTCGCGCCCGCTACCGACGATCTCGTCGACGAAGGCCACGATGTCGTCCGGGAGTCGAACCGCGATCTGCTTGCTCATCCCAATACGGTACCGGAATGGGATGCAGCAACTCCCACCGCCCCCACCCGTAAGGTCGGCGCGACATGCATGAGGCCGAGATCGAAGAGACCGAGACCGGGCTCCAGCCGGCGGGCGACGGCTGGTTCATCCTGAACGTCGGCGAGATCGGCTGGGAGACAGTCCCGGGCGGCGGCGCCTGGTGCATCTTCGAAGCGCCTTCCGAGCCATCGCGAATGCTCGGCATCGGGGTGCACGTGCTCCAGCCCGGCGAGACTCCGGGCTTCTACCACACAGAGAGCGATCAGGAGGGCTTCCTGGTGCTGTCGGGCGAATGCCTGGCGATCGTCGAAGGCCAGGAGCGCCGGATGCTTCCTTGGGACTACCTGCATTGCCCGCCCGGGACAGCGCACATCACGATCGGCGCCGGTGACGAGCCGTGCGCCATCCTGATGGTCGGAACGCGATCCCCGGACCACACGACCCATTACCCGGCCGAGCCCGCAGCCGCGCGCTTCGGCGCTGCGGTCTCGGTGGCGACCGACTCGCCAAAGCAGGCCTACGCGCAGCGGCCGCCGATCACGCGGACGCGATCACCGTGGCCGCCGCGGTAGGACGATCAGTTGCGCGCCCGCGCTTGGTCAGGCTCCGGGCGGCCGGTAGTCGACCGAGCGCTTTGCGGCCGCGTCGACTTGATCGGGCGTCAGCAGCACCACGGTCCTGACCGTCGCTCCGCCGGCCGCGTTGACCGCGAGCGCTACAGCCGCGGCGCTCTCATTGTCGGGAAGGTCGATGATCACGTACGCATCACGATCGCCGAAGGCGAAGTAGAAGCTCTCGAGTCGACCCCCAACGCTCGCAGCGACTTGAGCCACCGCGTCACGCCTGCTGGTTCCGCCCGCGCTCTGGACACCCTTTGTGCCGTCCAGCGTGTACGAGGCCTCGAACAGGAACTTGGGCATCAGAAACCTCCCGGATTGAAGTTGTCCCGCAACCCTCCCACTACGGGCAGCGCCCGGCAAGGGGTTCCGCGGCTTCCACAACGGAGCTGAGCGTGGGCGCGACGTTCCGGGATTCGGACCCCGACGCACGCGTGCGCTGTGACCCCTCGAGCCGCCGAGAAAGTGAACGGCGCTACTTACCGGTCGGGCGGTGCGCCGCCGCGCGAGTGTGAGCGGAGCGTCCGCGCCCCGTGGACTCACCGCCGCGCGCCGAACCACGAGCGGGCGGAGGCGTGCGCCGGACGAGGAGACGCAGCGCCGGGTCGTGGGGACCCTCCTCCGTCCGCTCGGTCAACGTCCGTGGATGGACCGTTCGGAACACAGGGCCGCGACCGGGATCCACGACGGCGACTACGACCTTCAACCTGCTCGGCGAGTCGAACACGATGCCGTCAAGCTCTGGGCCGCCGTCGGCGACGCGTACGAGTTCGCCTGCGGTCGTCGGCTCCATCAACGGAGCGTACTGCGACCTGGGACGGCATCGCGCGTCCCGACGGCGGCGCCATCGGCCCCCTGCACCGCCTGCGCCACTGCCCGCAGCTCATCCACGACGTCGCCGGTCAGCTTCACCACCGCGAAGCCGTCGCACGGCGTGGGACCCTGCGTAACCACGGCGACCTCTCCACCGGCACGCTTCGTGACGCCCGGCAGCTGCGCTACCGGGTGGACCTCGAGCGAGCTGCCGACGCACAGCAGCACGTCCGCTCCCGCCGCCAGCTCGTGTGCACGCGCCAGGGCGTCCTCGGGCAGGAACTCGCCGAACAGCACGACGTCGGGCTTCAGCGGCTGACCGCACGAGCAGCGCGGGACGCCGTCGTGAGCGGCGCGCAGACGCGCCCGCGTCTGCGCGAGCGCTACCGGCTCGCAGCAGTCGAGGCATGAGCTGTGCTCGATCGTCCCGTGCACCTCGACGACCTCGCCGCTTCCCGCCTTGCGGTGCAGCATGTCGACGTTCTGGGTGATCACCGCATCAAGCTTGCCGCGCTGTTCCAGCTCCACGAGCGCCTCGTGCGCCCCGTTGGGCTGCTTGCCCTCCAGGGCGGCGAAGCGCTCGCCGTAGAAGCTCCAGAAGCGCGCGGGATCCTCACGCCAGGCGTCGATGTGAGCGACCTCCATCGGGTCGACGTTCTCCCACAGCCCCGTGCCGGGCGTGCGGAAGTCCGGGATCCCAGACGGAACGGAGATCCCGGCGCCGGTGAGCGCAACCACCGAACGCGCCTCGCGGATCAGCTCCGCGAGGCGCGTGACCTCGAAGGAGGAAGCAAGCGGGGTGACGCTCACGCACCCGTCCAGTTCGGCTTGCGCTTGCCGAGGAAGGCACTGATGCCCTCCTTGCCGTCGGCGCTCTGGAAGACCTCGATGAAGGCGGCCTTCTCCGCCTCGATCCCTTCGTCCAGGTCGCCTTTCGCCGACACCTGCTTGATCTGGCTGACCGCGAGCGGCGCCTGCTCGGCGAGCCTGCGCGCCCACGCGAGCGCGGTGTCGAGCAGCTCGTGGTCCGGCACGACGCGGTTCACGAGTCCGTACTCGTATGCGCCCTCGGCGCCGAGCGGATCGCCGACGAGGTTCATCTCAAGCGCCTTGTTCTCACCGACCAGGCGCGGCAGGCGCTGCGTGCCGCCGAAGCCGGGGATGATCCCGAGCTTGATCTCCGGCTGGCCGAAGATCGCCGACTGCGCGGCAATGCGAACGTCGCACGACATCGCGAGCTCACAGCCGCCACCGAACGCCAGGCCGTTGACCGCGGCGATGGTGATGACCGAGGTGCGCCCGAAGTCCCGGAACAGGGCGTGCGCGCTGTCGATCAGCTCCTTTCCGCCGACCGGATCGAGCTGCGTGAACGCCTTGATGTCAGCGCCCGCGCTGAAGAGCATCGGGTTGGACGAGGCGATCACGAGCGCGCGCACGCCGCTCGCCTGCGCCGACTCCCACACCTTGCCCAGATCGGTCACGACCTGCGGCGCGATCGAGTTCATCTGGCCGTTGGCCAGCCAGGCGATCGCCACGTCGCCGCGCGTCTCCAGCTTGACGACGGCGGCCTCGCCGGCGGGCTGCTCGGCGTCGGCCTGCGGGTAGGCGTAGAAGCCCTGGCCGCTCTTCGCACCGAGGCGGCCCTGGGCCACCAGGCGGCGCAGGATCGTCGGCGGCGCGAAACGCTCGCCGTGCTTCTCGGCGGCGCCTTCGAGCCGCTCGAGGACCACGTCGAGGCCCTCGACATCGGCCTTCATGAACGGCGGCAGCAGTCCGCGACGCGGGTCCAGGCCGGCACCGGCCATCATCCCGAAGTCGATGTCGCGATGAGTCGCGACGCCCTCTTCGAGCACGAGGCAGGCCTCGACGAAGGTCTTCAGCGTCAGCATCTCGACCAGCGTCTCGACATCGGGATCGCCCTCACCCTCGAGGTTCGGCTCACCCGCCGGCGAGTAGAAGCCGTCGCCGCCGGTCTTCGCACCCAGCTTGCCTTCGGCGACGAGCCGCTGCATGCCCTTGGGGACGTAGAAGCGGTCACCGTAGGACTCGGTCAGGTGCTCGGCCACGTGCAGCACCGTGTCCAGCCCGAGCAGATTGACCAGGTAGTACGGCCCCACCGGCACGACGTTCGCGCCGCCGACTCCCTCGTCGATCTTCTTGATCGAGAGGCCCTGCTCCTCCTGCGCGCGCCAGATCTCCGCGATGCCCGAGTTGAGGATGCGGTTCACGACGAAGCCCGGTACCTCGGCGCAGGTGATCGGCTGCTTGCGGATCGCCTGCGCGAATGTGACGGCCGCCCCGACTGTCTCCTGCGAGGTGTCGTCACCCTCGATGACTTCGATCAGCGGCATGACCGACGCGGGGTAGAAGTAGTGGAAGCCGACGACCTTGTCGGGGCGCAGCGTCGCGTCGCCGATCTCCGTGATGGAAAGCGACGAGGTGTTGGACGCGAGGATCGCGTGGCCGGGCGTGCAGGCGTCGAGCTCGGCGAAGACGGCCTGCTTGATGTTCATCCGCTCCGGAACGGCCTCGATCACGAAGTCGACCTCGCCGAAGCCGGCGTAGGTCGTGGTCCCGGTGATGCGGCCGAGTACCTCCTCGATCTTCGCGGCGGCCTGCTCCTCCGTGATCTTGCCCTTCTCGGCGAGCCTGTTGATCTGGCCGGAGGTGACGTTGCGCGCCTCCTCCAGGCCCGCGTCGACGAGCTCCTGCTTGATGTCCTTGAGGAGGACGGGAATGCCGGCGGCGGCGATCGTCTGCGCGATCTGGCCGCCCATGGTGCCGGCGCCGACGACGGCGGCCTTGAACACGAACATAGTCAGGAGTCTCCTTGTGTGACAGGGGGCGCAACGGCGCCCGGAAGGCGCCGGATCTTAGGGCCTATCTCGGTTGGGGACGTCGTGGGCCCGCTGACGGGCCGTGGATGGCAGGCGTCGTGTGGTCGGCTCGCCAATGCTGGTGGCATTGGCGAACGACTGCGCGGCGCATGGCGCCGCGGAACGGCGGTGGTCGCCGACGGACCGATCGAGGTATGCCCTTACTCGACCGGCTCGGCTTCCAGCTCGCGGGCGAAGCGCAGCAGCGTGCGCCGAAGCGAGTCGGTCTGGGCCCGGCGCACGAAGAGCAGATCGACGAGCGGAGTGAAGATCGAGCGTTTGGTCACCGCGTACTCCAGCTCCAGCTCGAGTCGCACCCCATCGCCGTCCGGCGGCGGCCCGAAGGTCAGCGTCTGACGCCCGCTGATCTGCGTGTCGCGCACCTCGAGCTGCTGACCACTGCGCGGCTCGTATGCGATGACCTTCTCGAGCACGCGGCCCCGACCGCCCGGAAACGACTCCCATTTGATGACCGCGCCGGCCTGCGGGAAGTCACCCTCGACCGCGTGGACATGCTTGAGGCCATCGACGAACGAGGGCCAGCGTGCGCTGTCGTACCAGAGCGCTTCGGCCTGGGCGATGCGTCGCCCCGGTATGTCGACGCTGGCGCGGACCTTGCTCACGGGAAAGCGGTGCGGACATTGCCGGTCATGCCGTCGAATCTACGCCAGCGCGCCACGTAGGCGCTCGACGGCGATCGCGACCGCTTCGAGCCGCGGAGCGACCTCGGCGCGCAACCGCTCGCGCTCGCGCTCGCCGTCGTCGGTGAGCGCGTAGAAGCGCCGCGATCGGCGCTCGGGGTGTTCCCACGAGCCGGTGACGAGGCCGCGGTCCTCGAGCTGGCGCAGCAGCGGGTACATAGTGTTCGGGTTGACGGACAGCAGCCCACCGCTCAGTTCACCGACCCCCTCGATCAGCCGGTTGCCGTACGAAGGACCTTCGCCAAGGAGCTGGAGCACGAGCAACGGCAGCACACCCGCGCGGCGCAGCTCGCCGGCGATCGGATCCCCAGAACCGGCGCCGCCGGCGTCGGGCGGATCGGCGCTGGCCGGCGATTCGTGAGCGCCGGCGGCAGCCAGCGCTTCCTCGATCGGGGCCACCTGGGCGACGGCCTCTTCGGTTTCCCTGCGGGGCACCGCGGAAGTATCCCGGAGGGCCGGCGACGCTCGAGTCACGTCCAACGCGCCGCGTTTGCGTCGCTGCCATCCAGCTGGTTATGTCGGCACGACGTCACCGGGGCCGTAGCTCTTGAGCCTGACACGGTCTGGGCCGAAGCGGGCCACCGCCGCCGCCGCTCTCGCGATGACGTCGGGCGCCGCACCCTGCGGAAGCAAGACGACGTAGCCTGGACAACGGTGGCGTAGCTCCTGGGTCTGCTCGAGCGTGATCAAAGTGGTGGCTGGCCCTGGAACTCCACCGTTAGGGATCAAGCGGTGCAACTCCCGTCCTACCCGGTAGATCCTGGCCTGGGAGTACCGCTGTGCCACGATGGTCACAACGAAGTATTGGCTCAACCCTCGACGATCAAAACGTCGTCGAATCACCCGCCGCAACGCCGCCGCCGCTGGCTGCGTCGTCACCATGAAACGCACCTGCCGAACTTCTCCAGCGGCATTCACCGGCTGCACCGAGCACCCGAACTCTGTCGCTGAGAGTCTCGCGATCTCGCGAGCCATCTCCGCAGCCGCGAACTCGAGCGTGCGCCCCGATGGTGCGGCGATGGAACTCTGTGTGAACGTCAGCGTCGGGACGAGCAACAGCACGCCTACCGTCCACGCGAGCGCCAGTCTAAGTTGCAATATAGACACCCCAGTTGTAGTAGACACGCTTTATGTCAGTCATCCACATGTCGTAGCAACCTGCAGCACTATTAATTACTCCGTAGATAACATGCGTGTTCCACACAGCGCCACCGCTGGTTGCCGTTGCGACGCAACCTTGATTCATGATCACCTGGGTCTGGTGGCCATAGCCATTAAACGTGATGTCAACGTTGTTCATGCTGGTTGTGCCAAACCCATAAGAGGTCTGCCCACCCCAGCCGACGAACAGACCCGGAGCGGGCGAGACCGCGTTGTCGATGGTGTAGTCGTGGAGACCTTCAGACCACGCAGCGAGCAATGGATTACTCCATCCAACGCCAGGACTCCAAAACGAGACGGAGGGGATCTCGACCAGCTCGATGTCGCCGTTTGCGCCCGTCCCGCGCAGAGTAACGGTGCCCACACTGCTCCAGCCCGAGCTCGGGTGACGCGCCTGCCACTTTGCGTTGAGGAATGCGCAGTGAGCCGCTGTGATCACGAACTTGCGACCGGCACTCGACTGAGCATGCCCGGCGATGCTGCAGTTGCTTGGAGGACTCGGGGACTCGTTGGTGATTCGCGCGGCGGCGTGGAGAGGCGTCGTGCAGTCGGGAAACGCGCACCACATCTCGGTCGGTTTGACGGTTTCACGACCAGAATCCACGACTCGCACCGGAATCTCTTCCGCATGCCCGTCCAAGGCCACCGGCACGGCTAGGTTCATGCTCGCAACGTCAGTCACCTTGGGCGAGGCGACCTCGACGCGCACGGCAGATCCATCCAGATCGATACCCACGATCGCGTAGTCGCCTAGGCCCGCGTCGATGAGTCGCTGCGTAACGCCATCGCGCGCGGCGCGCAGAGCACTCAGCGAGAAATCCGTCGCTTGGATCTCAACCTCGGCGACAGCAGCGCGCGCCCGAAGGTAGGCCTGGAGTCCATCCACGCCGCGGGACGCGGGATCCGTCGCGAAAACTCGAAACCCACCCTTCTGATTATCGAAGTAGAGACCGCCGTATGCGTCTCCCAGGTGGACTCGGGCTTCTTCTGCTATGTCCCAAAGCTTTCCCTGCAGACTGAGTCGCCGTCGTGCCTCTTCAGGGCTGACCTCGTATTGCGTGGCGTACGCGACAACGGCCTTTGGCGATGGGTCGGCCGGAAGGACGCTCGCCGCCGAAGCTGAGCTGGTCAGCACCGAAAGCAGCAACATGGCGATCACACAACCGGAGGGTAATGCTCCGAATCGAAACGCTCTCATGGTCGTAGGTGGTCTAGACTAACGGCAGGCAAACCGGATGTCAAGGGTCTCGCTCGTCTCATCACGTCGGCGCGTCCGATGAAGACCTTCGCAGTGGTGCCGAGGTTCTCGAGTCTCGCCGTGAGGGGCTGAGGGTTTGTAGGGTCTCCTCGCGGTTTGGTGGTGACGTAGCGCGCTGAGTGCAAGCTGCGCCCTCACCGGTCCAGCAGGTCGTCCAGCGAGCGCTGCTCGGGGTTGAGGTCGCGCTGGGCTTCGGCGCGCGGGCGGCCGCGCTTGGCCCAGTGCTCGAGCACGTCGTGCGCCTTGACCTGGCGGTAGTTGATGCCGCGCTCAAGCGGCTCGACCTGCAGGCCTCCGGGCGCCGTGCCGCGCACGAGCGCGTGGAAGATCCGACCGCGCACGCTCACGCGGACGATGTCTCCGGGGCTGATCGCTTCCAGGCGCAACGCGGCGGATCATGGCGCACGCACCACCCGGCTCCGTGCCCCGCCCGCCGCACGAGTCCGCCGCCGTCGACCACCGGCGAGGTCGGTTACGGTCGTAGCCGGGACGACCACGACCGTAGGAGCGATCGCGATGACGATGAACTGGGAGCGCGGCGGCAAGTTCCCCGCGCAGTACGAAGACGTGAACGTCAACGCCTTCTTCCGGGTCTTCGCACAGGACCTCGTCGAACGGCTTGCGCTGACCCCGGGTGATCGCATGCTCGACATCGCGACGGGAACCGGCATCGTCCTGCGCACCGCCCGCGAGCAGGTTCCGGATCTCAAGCGGGCGACGGGGCTCGACATGTCGCCCGGGATGCTCCAGGTGGCGCGCGAGCGTGCCGGTGAGGGCTTCGAGTTCATCGAAGGCGACGCCACGCAGCTGCCCTTCGCCGACGGCGAATTCGACGTGGTCACCTGCCAGCAGGGTCTCCAGTTCGTGCCCGAGCGAGGCAAGGCGCTGGCAGAGATGCGGCGCGTCGGCAGCGGCGGAGGTCGTGTTGCGGTCGCATGCTGGCGCCCGCTCGACCGCCAGGCGGGCGCGGCGGCGATCGCGCGTTCGGCGCAGGAGCTGGCTCCGGAGCTGGCCGGCGCCGCGGGAGCCCCTTTCTCGCTCGACCGCGACGAGCTGACGGCGCTCGTGGAGACCGCTGGGTTCGCTGACGTCACGGTGACCGAGGTCAAGCTCGACAGCCATTACCCCTCGGCCGAACGCCTCGTCGAGGGGTTCGAGACCGGCACACCGCTCGCACTTGTGATCCCCGGGCTGGACCAGGAGGCGGTCGCGCAGTGGCGCGAGGCCGCGATCGAGGAGCTGCGCTCATTCGAAGGCGCGGACGGGCTCACGCTTCCGATGGTCACGACGCTCGTGACGGCGACGTCGCCCTAGACGCTCGCGGCCGGCGCTGGGCCGCGCTCCCGCCATATGGGCAGATGCGGCACGAGCGCCGGCAGGCCATGTAACAAGTTCGTAAGGCCATCTTCGGGATACTCGGAGTCCTGTCCGCTCAGCGGATCACCAGTCAAAGCGATCACCGGAGGATTCAATGCGCCGCCTGCTGCTTCTGACATTCGCGATCGCCGGCCTCGTCGCAGCTGGATGCGGGTCCGACGCCGGCTCAGGCAAGTCCGGCGCCGGCGAAGGGGCCGCGTCGCAGACATCGGCCACTCCAGAGACCGAGACCACCGGCGCGGACCGACAGGCCGAGACGAAGGGGACCACGGTCAAGCTCGCCGACAGCCAGTTCGGCAACATCGTGTTCGACGGCGACGGGCAGGCCATCTACCTGTTCGACAAGGAGAAGTCGGACAAGAGCGAGTGCTACGACAAATGCGCCGAGGAGTGGCCACCGGTCCTCACCGATGGCGAGCCACAGGCCGACAACGGCACCGACCAGGATCTGCTCGGCACGATCAAGCGCGACGACGGCAAGTCACAGGTGACCTACAACGGACACCCGCTCTACTACTACGCGCACGAGGATCCCGGCCAGGTGCTCTGCCACAACGTCACCGGCTTCGGCGGGCTCTGGCTCGTGCTCGACAAAGCCGGCGATGCGGTCAGCTGACTCTGCCCCCGCCGAATGACGAAGGCCGCCCCGCAGGGCGGCCTTCGTACGACAGCGGTTCCGGCTCGCGCCGGGAGCGGAGCTAGACGGTCGCGGGCTCCTCGACGCGGCGCGGCAGCAGCGTCTCACGAGCGATCACGAGGCGCTGGATCTGCGACGTGCCTTCGTAGATCTGCATGATCTTGGCGTCGCGCATCAGCTTCTCGACCTTGTACTCCTTGATGAAGCCGTAGCCGCCGAAGACCTGGACGGCCTCAGTGGTGACCTCCATCGCGGTGTCCGCGGCGAAGCGCTTGGCGTGCGAGGACTCGAGCGTATTGCGGGCGCCCTGGTCGAGCAGGACAGCCGAATTCCACGTGGCGAGACGCGAGAGGTGGACCTTGGTCGCCATGTCGGCGATCAGGAACTGGATCGCCTGGTGCATCGCGATCGGCACGCCGAACTGGACGCGCTCCTTGGAGTAGTCGGTTGCCATCTCGAACGCTGCGCGCGCGATGCCGGTCGCCATCGCGGCGACGCCCGGGCGGGTTCGGTCGAGGGCCATCATCGCGAGCTTGAAGCCCTTGTTCTCCTCGCCGAGGATGTTCTCGACGGGGACCTCGGTGTCGTTGAAGGTGATGGTCGCGGTGTTCGACGCGCGCTGGCCCATCTTGTCTTCCTTCTTGTCCACCGTGACCGTGTCGTCCTTGTCGACGACGAAGGCGGAGATCCCGCGGTGGCCGGCGTCCTTGTCGGTCTTGGCGTAGACCGTGAACCAGTCGGCATAACCACCGTTGGTGATGAAGCACTTGGACCCGTTGAGGACGTACTTGTCGCCCTTGCGCACGGCGCTCGTGCGCATCCCCGAGACGTCGGAGCCGGCGTTCGGCTCCGTCAGGCAGAACGATGCGTACTTCGGCGCCTCCGTCAGCATCCCGAGGTACTTCTTCTTCGTCTCCTCAGAACCACCGACGAGGACCGGCGCACCGGCAAGGCCGTTGGCGCCGATCGAGGTGGCGATGCCCGAGCAGCCCCAGGCCAGCTCCTCCTCGATCAGGCAGCCCTCGAGGTACGACGCGCCGGGGCCGCCGTACTCCTCAGGGACGTGGTTGTTCATCAGCCCCAGCTCCCAGGACTTCTCGAGCACTTCGGCAGGCCACGAGGCGTCCTCGTCGTGCTCCCAGGCGACGGGGCGAATCTCCTTCTCGGCAAAGTCGTGCGCCATCTCGCGCAGGGCCTTCTGCTCATCAGTCAGCGTGAAGTCGACCACGGCGGCATTTCTCCTTGTAAAAGCGGAAACGTCGACGCGGGCACTTGACAGAGACGAGAGACCCAGCGTCGTAGATTGACTCGTCAGTCAATCGTACCCCGAAAGGCGGTCGGAAGTACAGGACGCTGACAACGTCGTCATCGCGGCGCCCGCGTTGTGCGAACCTGAGCGGCATGGAGGCCGCGTTCGGGATCATCCTGTTCGTCGTCGTCATCGGGGCGGCGATCGTTGGGCTCGTTACCTTCGCGGGATCGAGGAAGCTCTACGACCAGATCGGCAAGGGCGGGCTGTCGCTGCGCGACGGGAGCGACCGGCCGGCTGACGAGAACGCCGGCGGCGCGATCGGCGCGGCCGAGCGCGAAGCCGAGATCCGCCAGCTTCTGCGGGCTCGCAACGAGCGTCGCGAGCGCCGCGGCGAGCCGCCGCTCGACATCGAGGCTGAGCTGGTGGAGCTCCTGCGACCTGCGATCGACCCGGGGCTGGAGGCCGAGATCCGCGACCTGGTGATGGCCCGCAACGAGCGTCGGGCGCGCCGCGGCCAGCCTCCCCTCGACGTGGAGGCCGAGGTCGCGCGTCAGCTCTCCGAGCTGAGCTGAGCTGGGTCGGCGGCCGCCGGCGCGCCCGAAAACGGGCGATCGGTGCCGGCTGACGGCGGACCGCCGTCACGCTTGTCGGCCAGCATCGACAACGCGATTCCCGCCGCGAACAGCCCGAGGATGGTCGCGAGGCTCGCCGGCGCCGGAACCTTCCACAGGTCTTCGATCAGCAGCTTGACGGCGACCACGCCGAGCACGATCGCGACCGTCCGGTTGAGGTAGCGAAACCGGCGGATCAGCTCCTCGACGAGCACGAACAGCGCGCGCAGTCCGAGAAGGGCGAAGCCGTTCGCGGCCCAGATCACGAGCGCGTCGTCGGTGATCGCGAACGCGGCGGGAATCGAGTCGACGGCGAACGCGATGTCCGCGGCGACGACGCTGACCAGCGCCAACGCGAGCGGCGTCAGCACGCGCCGGCCGTTCTCGCGCACCGAGAAATGGCGGCCCCGGTAGCCGGTCACGGGGTAGATCCTGCGCGCGAGCCGCACGAGCGGGTTGTGGTCGGGATCCACATGCTCGGCGCTGCCCTGCCACATGCGGTAGGCGAGGAGCAGCAGCGTGAGCCCGAGCACGTAGACCACGAAGTGGAAGCGCTCGATCAGCTCGACGCCGACGACGATCGCCACGCCGCGCATCGCCAGCGCGAGCACGATCCCCCAGAAAAGCAGGATCCCCCGCTCCGCAGCGGGCACGGCGAAGTAGCCGAAGATCAGCAGGAAGACGACGAGGTTGTCGAGCGAGAGCGTGCGCTCGATCAGGTAGACCGTGACGTAGTTGACGCCGTCCTCGCTGCTGGAGAGCAGCGCGATCGGGATCGTCACGAGCAGCCCGAGCACGAGCCAGCCGAGGCTCCAGATCAAGCTCTCGCGGAACGAGGGCTCGCGCCCGCGTGAGAAAAGCAGCAGGTCGACGAGCAGCAGCGCGCCGACGACGACGATCACGAACGGGATTGCCAGCGGCTCCTCGGCGAGCGTCGCCAGTGGCGTGGAAGCGCTCACCGCCGGGGAGTCTACGAGCACGGCCGGCAACCGCTACGCAAAGTAGAACGCGACCGCGATGATCGCGTAGACGCAGAGCAGCTGGACTCCCTCGAACCACGTCGACTCGCCGTCCTGCGTCACCTGATTGGCGATCAGCCCCGCCGCGAGCAGCGCGGCCAGCTCGAATCCGTTGAAGACGAGGGGCATCGGGCCGGGGCCGATGACGTACGAAGCGAGCACCAGGACCGGCGCGACGAAGAGCGCGATCTGGGCGCCCGAGCCGATCGCGATGTTGACGGCGAGGTCCATCTTGTCCTTGCGCGCCACCAGCACCGCGACCCAGTGCTCGGCCGCGTTGCCGACGATCGCGACGACGATCGCGCCGATGAAGAACTCGCTGATGCCGGCCTTCTCGGCGGTCTCCGAGATCGAGCCGACGAGGATCTCGGACATCAGCGCGACCGCGGCGCCTGCGACCGACAGCGCGAACACCGAGCGGCGCACGCTCCAGGGCTCGCCGAGGTGGTCCTCCTGCCCCGACTCGTCGGCGGGGTTGAACAGATCGCGGTGCGTTCGAAGCGAGAAGACCAGGCCCGAGACGTAGGCGCCGATCAGCACGACCGCCGTGATCAGCGACAGCTTCTCGACGTCGGTGTCGAAGTCGACGAGCTCAGCCGTCGGCGATGGCAGGCCCTGACCCTGAACGAGCTCGAAGACCGCCGGCATCATCATCGCCACGACCGCCAGCAACAGCATCGACGACTGGGCGCTCGCGGTCGTCTGGTTGAAGCGCTGGCGCTCACGACCCAGGCCGCCGACGAACATCGAGGCGCCGAGCACGAGCAGGACGTTTCCGATGATCGAACCGACGATCGAGGCCTTCGTGACTTCCTGCAGCCCCGCGTTGAGAGCGAACAGGGCGATGATCAGCTCCGGCGCGTTGCCGAAGGTGACGTTGAGCAGACCGCCGATTCCCGGGCCGGCGCGCGCCGCCAGCTCCTCCGTCGCGCGGCCCATCAGCGCGGCGGTCGGGATCACGCCGAGCGCGCTCGTCACGAACACGAGCACGGGCCCTGCATGCGCGAGCTCCAGCGCCAGCGCCAGCGGGATGAACGGAACGAGCATGTAGGGCCACCCGTGCGCGGTCAGCAAGAAGGGCGTTCGCTTCTCGGCCGGGGCGGCGGACACGCGCGGCAGCATAGGGGCAGGCATGGCGTGCTCGCGTGCGGCGCAGCCGGGCGCGCGCCTTGGCCCCCGGCAAGCCGCCGCGGACCTCGACGCCGGGCTCTACAATGGTTGCGATGGCAACGACCTCCGCCCCGCGTCTGGCCCACCCCTACCGCGACACCGCGGTGATCGACGCGCACGCGCCCCGTGCCAACCAGACCGTCGTGGCGCTGGTGACGATCGCGGCACTCGTGACCGGCTGGTGGTGGCTGGCTGCGCTGATGGGAGCACAGCTGCTGATCGGCCTCGTCTTCGGACGGCGATTCTGCCTGCCGTGCCTCATGTACTTCGAGCTGATCCAGCCGCGGATCGGCGAGGGACCGCTCGAGGACAGCCGCCCGCCGCGCTTCGCCAACATCATCGGCGCGAGTGTGCTGCTGTCGGCGACTGCCCTCTTCGCGCTCGGCGTCGACATCGCCGGCTGGGCGCTCGTCGGGCTCGTCGCGGCGCTCGCGTCGCTGTCGGCGATCACGGGCTTCTGCGCCGGCTGCTGGATGTACCGCTCGATCAACGGCGAATGCGAGATCTGCGACGTGCCCGGCGCGCCGCGCGCAGTCGCCGGCGACGGCTGACGAGTCGACGCGCACCGCCCGGCGGCCGGCTTGCGCCCAGCCGACGCCGGACTACTGGCCGACGAGGTCCGCGCAGCGCTGCGCGGCTGCGATGTCGTCGCCGGCGCCGGCCAGGCAGCGGTCGTACTTCGAAGCGCCGTCGGGCAACTTGGGGGCCGTCGGCGACGAGCCGCCGGAACTTCCGCTGCTGGGCGCCGCCGCCTGCGACTCTCCTGCAGCGGCGCGCGCACCGAGCGCGGCGAGCGCTGAGGTGAGCTCGGAAATCGGACGCGGGTTGGCCGGGGGGCCGATCGGCTGCGTGCGGTTGAGCTGGGACACCGCAAGGTCGAGGCGGATCGTGCCGCCCTTCTGCTGCTCGGTGTCGACCTTGACATCGACCGAGATCCTCCTCAGCTCATGATCCTTCTCGCCCGTCCAGATGTCGATGGTCGCGCTGCGCACGGCTTCGGCGATCTGCGCGCGCTGCTGCTCGCTGATCTTGGCGGGCGCACCGCTCGCGCCGCCTGCCACGCCGCCGGCGCGGCCGAAGATCCCGCCGAGGTCGTCGATCAGGCCCGCCACATCGACGCCGGCGCGAAGGTGAACGACGCGCTCGCCGCCGAGATCCTCCGCCCCGAGATCCCGCACGTCGCGCATCCAGGGCCGCGGGTCGACCCCGAAGGTCGACAGGCCGGCGCTCGCATCGTCCTTGCCCGCGCCGCTGACGAGGCCGTCGAACGAGCCTGAGGGAAGCGCGTACGCGCGCGTTCCGAGCTTCACCCAGCTCTTCGTGCCGGTCGAGATCGCTCCGATCACGACGCGCCCGTCACGGGTCTTGAGCGCGAGATCGAAGTCGAACTTCGGCGCCTTGGTGCCGCGGACGCCCTGGAACGGGCCGTTGACGTCTATCCGCAGCGGCGAGGGCAGGCCGACGAGCCCGCGGGCGTTGACGTCGACGGTCAGGTCGAGCTTGCCGCTGTTGACCCGCGCGCCCTTGCCGAAGGTGTCGCTCAGCAGCTCGGACGTCTTCTGCCCGGAACCGCCGTCGCCGCCGCAGCCCGCGGCGATGAGCGCGAGCAGCGTCACGAGGAGGAACGTCAGGCGGAGCGGGCGGCGCATCGGAGACTCGTGCACGGCGACCTGCGCCGGCACGGGCGCGGGACCGTAGCATCGCCCGGGTGCTCCGGTGGCCAGTTGTCACCCTCGCCCTGGCGCTCGTGGGGACGCTCCCGGGCGCCGCGTGGGCGTCAGGCGATCAGACCGTGCTCGTCATGGACGGGCGCGGTGAGGTGCGCGCGCAGCACGACCGGTTCCTGCCGCCGCGAGAGGCAGACCCTGCCGGCCTCGGGCAGGGCAGCGAGCGTTCGGGCGAGGCGTCGCGGGCGACGTCCAGCGGCGCGGCGAACGAGGCGTGGGCCTCTGCCGCACCTTCCGCTCGCCGCAGCGCATCGGTCCCCAGCGAGCTGCGGCGCCTGCGCGACACGGGCCAGCTCGACGAGGCGCAGGCGGCCGAGTACGAGCAGCAGTGGCGCCGTGCGCGCCGTGCGCTGAAGAAGCTCAGAGGCAGCCGCAAACGCGACCTCGCCGGCGTGCTGAGCGCAGCCAACCAGATGGCCGCCGACGGGCTCATCACGAGCTCACGCGTGCCCGACCTGCTGCTGACGATCCGCCGCAATTCGGACTGGTGGCAGAACGGGCCGCTGCTCACGTACCGCAAGCGCGTGCGCTTCGCCGGAAGCCGACTGACGTGGCAGTACTACCCCGGCCACGGGATCCAGATCCAGTGGCTCGGGACGTTCGCCCGGATGAACAACCTGTTTCTCGCCGGAGGCCATGACGCGGAGCTGCGCGAGACGGCGCTCGAGGTCGAGGAGCACGCCGTCGACCGCGCCGGCGGGATCGCGTGGGAGTACCTCTTCCCGTTCGGCGGCGGGCGTCCGCCGTGGGTGAGCGGGATCGCGCAGGGCACGGGCATCCAGGCGCTGTCGCGCGCCGCGGTCCGGCTGAAGCAGCCCGAGCTGTTCGACGTCGCGCGCCGCGCGCTTGGCGTCTTCCGCACCCCGCCGCCATCGGGGATCCGCGTCCTGACGCCCGCCGGAGCCCACTACCTCGCGTACTCGTACGCGCCGGGCCAGCGCATCTTCAACGCGTTCTTCCAGGCGGTGATCGGCCTTCACGACTTCGCGACGTTCGCCAACGACCCGCTGGGCCGGCGGCTGTGGCTCGAAGGCGAGCGCCAGGCGCGGCTAGAAGTCAAACAGGCGGACACGGGGGCCTGGTCGCTCTACCAGCCTGGGCGACTCTCGGACATCGGCTACCACAAGCTGCTGCGCGACTTCGTGCGGCGGCTCTGCGACCGGCTCAACACGGACCGCCAGCGCGAGACGCTCGAGCTGCGGGCCGTCGCCGGCCCCGGAGCAGTGTTCGAGGCGCTCTCGGAGTGGCCCGAACCGGCGCCGTACTGCATCGCCGCCCAGAACTTCAACCGCTACCTCTACGCGCGGCTCCAGGCGATGGGACTGCCGACGCCTGTGGTTTAGGGCGCCTGGCGCGCCAGCGGTGCGGATGCCGTCGCAGAATCGCCGCGGAGCCGTTCGGAACCCGCGCCCGCGCGTCACATCCGGGCCGCCACGATCGCCCGATGCTCAACACAGCTGCAGAAACGCACCGTGACGGTACGCAACTACACGCGAGTCGGGAACGCACCCACCGTGACCTAGCTCTCGCGCGGCTGGCTGAACGTCAGGCGGGGGTGATCGCCCGCCGGCAGCTGCTCGCGCTCGGCTTCACTTCGAGGCAGCTCGGCCGCATGCTCGCGAACGGTCGCCTGCACAGGCTTCATCGTGGCGTCTACGCCGTCGGCCACTCGGCTCTGCGGCTGGACGGCAGGCTGACCGCCGCCACGCTCGCGGGCGGGTCGGGCTCAGTCATCTCACACCGCTCGGCCGCACAGCTATGGGACATCAGGTCCACCCCCGGACCAAAATCGATGTCACGACGCCGATCGCCGGCCGCCGCCACGCCCAGGGCATCGATTTCCACACGAGCACCCGCCTCGAGGCCCGGGATGTCGCCGTCCGTTGCGGCGTCCCGGTGACGACCGTCGCACGAACGATTGCCGACCTCGCGGGCGTCCTACGTCGCCGCGACCTCGAGAAGACGATCGAGCGCGCCGACGCGCTCTGGTCGCTGGACATCGAGCGCACGCTCGCTGCCGCCCGCGCCCGCCCGGGAAGCACGCTCCTCAAGAGCATCGCCGCCGGCTGGGCGCCTGCCCCGACCCGAAGCGAGCTGGAGGACAGGTTGATCGCGCTCGTGCGGCGCGCCGGCCTGTCCGAACCGAAGATCAACGTCCGGGTTCAAGGCTTCGAGGTCGACCTGTCCTGGCCGGATCGTCGCTTGGTCGTCGAAGCCGACGGGCACGCCTTCCACTCGGCGCGAGGCGCGGTCGCGCGCGACCGCCAGAGGGACGCGATCCTCGCGCGGCACGGCTATCGCGTTCTGCGCTTCACGTGGGCGCAGGTCACGCGCCGACCCGGGGAGGTCGTCGAAGCCATCCGCGCAGCCCTCAATACGGCCGTCGGCGCGACACACATGTAGTTGCGCACCGTGGAGGTACGTTTCTACACGCGTGCCGGAGCCGGCGCGCGTGTAGGGCGGTCGACCGCGCCTGCGCCTGACGCGCGCCCCGCCCTATGCTCGTCAGCAGCCGCGCCCCGGCGAACGTCGGCGGCGCCCGCCCATCCCCATGGCGCCCCGCACGATCCTCTACACCGGCAAGGGCGGTGTCGGCAAGACCTCGGTCGCCGCCGCCACGGCTCGCCGGCTCGCCGCCGACGGACTGCGGACGCTCATCGTCTCGACCGATCCGGCGCATTCGCTCGGCGACATCCTCGGCGCGGAGCTCGCCCCGGAGCCGCGGCCCGTCAGCGATGGGCTGGACGCCCAGCAGGTCGTCGCGCAGGCGGAGATGGAGCGCCACTGGGCAGCGGTACAGGACTGGCTGGGCGACCTGCTCGTGCGGCGCGGCGTCGACCGCATCTCCGCGGAAGAGCTGACGGTTCCGCCGGGCCTGGACGAGCTGTTCAGCCTGCTGGAGATCCGCCGGCACCACGACGAGGGCCTCTACGAGGCGATCGTCGTCGACTGCGCGCCGACCGGTGAGACGCTGCGGCTGCTGTCGTTCCCCGACGTGGCTCGCTGGTGGCTGGAGAAGGCGTTCCCCCAGCACAGCCGGCTCGTCGCCGCCGCCCGCCCCTTTGCGCGCGCGCTCCCGGACGAGCAGGTGCTCGGTGAGGTGCAGCGGCTGCTGCGCAACCTGATCGCGATGAACGAGATCCTCCGCGATCACGAGAACGTCAGCGTGCGGCTCGTGCTGACGCCCGAGAAGCTCGTCATCGACGAGGCCCGGCGAACGTTCACCTACCTGTCGCTCTACGGGTTCCTCACCGACGCCGTGATCGCCAACCGCGTCCTTCCCGCCGAGGTCGACGGCTACTTCGGGCTATGGCGCGCCCGACAGGCCGAACGCCTCGAGCAGGTCGAGCAGGCCTTTGCGCCCGTTCCCGTCCTGCGCGCTCCGTTCTTCGAGCAGGAGGTCTGCGGCGCGGAGATGCTCGACAAGCTCGGCGCCGAGCTGTTCGCCGACGCCGACCCGGCGGCCGTCCTGCATGACTCGATCACCCAGGAGCTCACCGTCGGCGCCGAGCACGCGGAGCTGCGTCTCGAGCTTCCGTTCGCTCGCAAGGGCGAGATCAGCGTGTCGAAGGTCGGCCTGGAGCTCGTCGTGCGGGTCGAAGGCCACAAGCGCGCGCTTTCCCTGCCGCCCGCTCTCGGCGACTATCGTCCGTCCGGCGCGACGTTCGAAGACGGCGCACTACGCGTGACGTTCGTCCGCGAGACCGCGACAGCCGATGTCTGACAAGCCATTCCGCGACCCACTCTCCGACCTTCGCGCCCGGCTGGAGGAGACGCGCGTGGCCGCAGAGCAGCTCGCCGGCGAGGTCAACCAGGCGCGCGAGGGTGAGGCGGCCGGCGAGGCGCCGCCGCCGGGCATGGGATCCACCGGCGAGCGCGAGACGCTTCGCGGCGACGTCGCCGCGATGGCCCAGCTCGTGCAGTCGCTCGTCGACGTCGTCCCCGAGGACCTGCGCGAGCAGGTCTACGAGATCCTGCGCCAGATCCTGCTGCTGCTGCGCGCGCTGATCGACTGGATCGTGGAGCGCCTGCCGCAGGTGCGCGGCGCCGAACTCGTCGTCGAGGACATCCCGGTCGCCTGAGGCCGACCTGCCTCACGTTCAGCCGGCGCCTGCGACGTGGGAAACGCCGCGCGCGTGAGCTCACTGCCACGCGTCGAGCCACTCCACCACAGCCGCCCAAGCGCTCCGGCCGGGATCCACTGGATCCATGTGCCCCTCGCCGGGAACCACGACGAGCGTGACGTCGTCGCCCGCGGCACGCGCCTTCTGGGCATAGAGCTCGCTCATCGACACGGGCAGCACGACATCGTCTGCACCGTGCACGAGCAGCGTCGGCAGGCCCAGCGGCAGCCGTGACGCAGGGGACGCGGCGGCGTAGAGCTCTGGCGCCTGCTCGTAGGTTGCGCCCATGAAGTCGACGACCTCCGGATCGCCCCGGCGCGAAAGGTGGACCACTCCGGCCAGAGCGACGGCAGCGCGAATCGGCGCCGGCGAATGGTCGGCGCACCGCTCTGCCGCGGCCCACAGTGCGAGCTGTCCGCCGGAGGAGAAGCCGATGATCACCACGCGATCGAGGTCGAGCGGCGCGTCGAGAGCGCCCAGGTGGTCGACACCTGCGAGGACGTCCTCGCCGGTCTGCGGCCAGCCGCCGCCCGAGGCCGGGCCGACGCGCCGGAACTCGAGGTTCCAGGCCGCCCATCCGCGGCGCTGCAGGTCACGCGCGATGCGCGCCATCTGCGAAGCGTCGTGCATGGCCTGCCAATCGCCTCCGTGGACCAGCACCGCGACCGGGAAGAGCCCGTCGCCGCGGGCCTCCGGCATCACGAGGTCGCCCCACTGGTCGCGATGCGAGCCGTAGGAGTAGCGCACTAGATGAGTCGTTCCACGGCTGGTGGTGAGCGGTCGGGTGGGCAGGTGACATAAGCAGGCAGGTCGAAGTCGGCGTTGCTTGAAGTCACCGCCGACCCAAGGGGGCCTCGATGGACGCCGACCTCGACCTGCTGCTGATTGCTGTTTTCTGCACCGCTGACGATCTCCTGCCCAAACGGCCCGAGAACGCCAAACGGATCCTGACCGACGCGGAGGTCGTGACGCTCAGCGTCGCTCAACACCTGCTGCGGATCAGCTCCGACGAGCAGTTCTGGGCGATCGCTCCGCGCCGGCTGGGGCATCTGTTCCCGCGGTTGCCCCAGCGCCCGGGATTCGTCAAGCGCCGCCAGCGCCTGTCCGACACGATCGAGGCGCTGATCGCCGAGTTCGCCAGTCACAGCCCGGGATCTGAGGATGATCTGCTCGTTGTCGATAGCACGCCGATCGAGTGCGGCCGCTCGCTCGAGACGATGCGCCGAAGCGCGCTGGGTG